>JACXTT010000364.1_pt1 | contig 75912 bp, 62 predicted proteins | sample 9270951 | NCBI WGS metagenome assembly JACXTT01 (sample SAMN15532306, study PRJNA645909) | rock metagenome | isolation source: weathered quartz diorite | place: Puerto Rico | collected 2017-06-21
TGCGGAAAGCCAAAAAAACATTCGGCATTTTACCGCATTTTCGCGCAAGTAAGATAATTAGGATTTCAACTGCCCCGCAGGGGCCACTTTTTCCGGGCGCGGTCCCGGAGAAAGCGTAGAAACTTACGCCTTCAAGGCAGCGCCCGCCATTCCAGAGAAACAAGCAATTTGCTCCGGTCTGTGGCGAGGTTACGTTTCGACTTTTCGCTTGCGAGCAGAAGGCACGCTAGAATTGGTATGTTATGAGTATCCCTTGTTGGAAAATGCGAAGCCCCAATTTGTCAATGAAATACTCGTCGGTGATTTCTGGCTTGAGATGAGTGAGGCGTTCTTCGGCCCATCAATCCGAGTTCCTTTTCGCAACGGGAGAATCGTGGAGGATGAGTCCGAATGGGTTACGAAACGATTTTGATGCCGAGCGGCCCTGAATCCAGGATGACGTCAGTCATCAAAGAGCCTCCGTGCGCCGATGCGGGCGCGATCTTCCTCGATCGCCTTCTTTAGAATTGGCCATGTCTCCTCATCATAGCCCGATTCGTCCTTGAGCCACTCGTCGATCAAAGCAACGGCCGGATGAACTTTCCTCGCTCTGCCGTTTTGTGCCTTGGTATGGACCGCGTCGTCGCGCAAAGGCTTGGGTTTGTGGCGAGACTTGTTTGGCCTCGCCGATTTTTTCGCGGTTTTTCGAATCATGTTGATCCTCCTCGAATAGTATACTTGGCCCATGACGTGGCACTCAAGCATTTTTCATCCGCTCCTAATTGCATTTCCCGCCCCCCTCCCGCATAATGAACCGCATGAATCCGCGTATTCTCCAAGGGGGGCAACCACATGCATCGCTATCTCGGAATCGGAATCCTATCGCTCACTCTCCTCACCTCGACCAGTTTCGCCGGCACCAGCAATAGCTTGATGGACGTGGCGCCCGGCGGCAAGGCGCTGCTCGCCGCCAATAACGATAACGGTACCGTCACCCTGATTGATCTGACCAAGAACGAAGCGGTGCGCGAGATCAAGGTTGGCAAGAAGCCCGAAGGCGTCACCTGGATCGGCGCCGGGCCGCTCGCCGCCGTCACCCTCTATCACGAGATGGCGGTCGTCATCGTCAACACCGAGACCGGCAAGATCGAGAAGACCGTCAAGACCGCCGCGGAACCTTACGGAATCGTCGCCGCCGCCAACGGGACGCGCGCCTATGTTACCAACGAATATCCCGGTGTCGTCAGCGAGATCGATCTCGTTGAGGGCAAGGTGCTGCGTGAAATTCCCGCCGGCTCGATGCCCCGCGGCATTGCGCTTGCCCCCGACGGCAAGCGCATCTACGTCAGCGAGTTTTACACCGGCGTTCTGAACGCCATCGACCTGGAGTCGGGCAAGATCGTCGATTCGTGGACGGGGCACACCACCGACAACCTCGCTCGCCACGTCACGCTGCACCCGACGCGGGCCAAGGCCTATCTGCCGCACATTCGCTCGATGATCAAGGTCATCGATGGTGGCGGCTCGATCTTCCCGCAAGTCAGCGTACACGACCTCAAGCCTGGCAAGGACAAACGCCGCGTCTCCTTCGGCATGGACACCTTCAACGGCGTCTACGTCGTCACCAATGCCTGGGAATCGGCCATGGCGCCCGATGGCAAACGCTTCTACGTCATCTACGCCGGCACCAATGACATGAACTATTGCAAGGTCATCGACGACGATTACAAGGAGATCGAGAGCGCCGGCTTCCCGGTCCGCACGGGCCAGAACCCCCGCGCCGTCCGCGTCAGCCCCGACAGCAAGCAGGTCTACGTCTATAACGCCATGGATTTCTCGCTCAGCATCTATACCGCGGCCAGCATGGGGATCGTCAAGACGATCAAGACCTGCGAACCGGCCAAGACGCCGGAATGGGTGCGCGGCAAGGTCCTGTTCAATACGGCGAACCAGCCGATGTCCGGACGGCGCTGGGTCGCCTGCTCCTCGTGCCATCCTGATGGCCTGCACGATGGCCGTGTCTGGCAGAACCCCGAAGGCCTGCGCAAGACCACCGCGTTTGTCGGCATGGCCCACACGCATCCCCTGCACTGGTCCGGCGACCGCGACGAGGTGCAGGACTTCGAGTACACCATTCGCTCCAAGCTCATGCAAGGAGCGGGTTTCTTGAAGGGACAGATGAAGTCGAAGGTCGGCTTCCACAAGGTCGAGCTCGAAGAAAAGACCGGCGGGCGCAACAAGGACCTCGACGCCATCGCCATCTATTGCAACTCGCTCGACTACCCGCTGTCGCCGCACATCGCGGCGCCGGGCAAGCTGACGCCGGCAGCCCAGCGCGGCAAGGAAGTTTTTGCGCGCAAGGAGGTCGGCTGTGCGACCTGCCACAGCGGGCCGTATTACACCGACAGCCGGCTGGAGAAGCCGTTCAACCTGCATGACATCGGCACCGGCGGCAGCGACAAGAGCGAAAAGATGGGCACCAGGTACGACACGCCAACCCTCCTGGGCATCTATCGCAGTGCACCCTATCTGCACGACGGCTCCGCCAAGACGCTGCTCGATGTCGTGACGACGCAGAACAAGGACGACAAGCACGGCAAGACGAGCCACCTGACCAAGAACGAGGTCGCGGACCTGGTCGAGTTCCTCAAGTCGCTGCCGTACGAGTCGCCGCCGGAAGTGACGCCGAACACGGTGCCGTTCCGATTGCAGCCGGCGCGCAAGAAGGCCGGGTGAGTCGGGCGGCGGATGGGTTGCGCTGCGCGCGCGCGTTTTGCACACACCCTCACGATGACGCCGCTACGCACTCCGCACCAGATTCTCACGGCGATCAGTTGGCAAACTGGATCACGGTTGCAACTGCTGTTCATGCTATTGGTTATGGCTTGCACGTTTGCAGTTTGCCAACTGGGGCAGGGGGTAGGTCAACCGACCTTGATTCTGGGGCACCGACTCTACGAGCCGGAAGCGTGAGCGACGGTTTGGAATGACATCCGTCGCTCACGCTTCCGGCTCGTAGCCGCAACTGACCTTGCAACTTCAATCCGTGCAGACTAATGAAAAACCGCTCGGCCGTTACGCGCTGTCAAGCGCGAAACCGCCGAGCGGATCACATTCCGCACCAGCTCATCATCCAACCTAACTGTCAGCGCAACAGGCCGAGGATGTAGGTGTAATCGTCGGTCCACAGCGAGTCGCGTACGGTGATCGGATTGTTCACGATGCGGCCTCCCTTGTACTCCTTGTGTTCCTCGAACGGGTCGTACCAGTAGACCTGGGAGTTGAGGATCTGCCAGCCCGGCGGAGCGTCGCCGCCTTCGGCCCTCATCATCTGCACCCCTTCGGCCTTCATCTTGAGCAGGGTCTCCTGGCCTCCCTTGACCGCCTTTTCGCGGTTGGCGACGAACTCCGCCTTCTTGTCGGCGAGCTTCTTGAGATGCTTGGTGAAGCCGTCGCCCTTGTAGATCATGACGTATTCCGAGGAGAAATGGCCCATGTAGCGGCCCTTGTCGCTGTCCTTGCCGACGCGGCAATTGAGCTTGAGTTCCAGGGCGATGCGGGCCACGGGGCGGACGAGGTCCATGTGACGGTTCGAGGTATGGACGCACAGGACGCCGTCCTCGGTGAGCTTGCTCATGTATATTTCGATCGCCTCCTTGGTGACAAGGTGGACCGGAATGGCGTCGGAGCTGAAGGCATCGACGTTGATGACGTTGTAGTAGTTGTTGCGGCCCGGCGCCTTGTTGGGCAGCCGCTTCTCCGGCTCGTAATTGTACATCGCGTCGGCATGGGGATAGTCACCGCCGAGCTTGGGCTTGGTGAAATCGCCCTGGAAGGTCCACGAGTTCGAATCGTTTTTCGGTTCGAGCGCCGGTTCGAGCGACTGGCGGGCGTCGCCCATGATGACCTCAAGATTGACGCCGCGGCGGATGGCGTTTTGCAAGAAGGTGAAGCGGGCATCCTTGACGCGGTTGGCCCCTTCCAGTTCTTCGGGCAGGTTGAACTGGCGGATGACGTCGTCGATTTCGTAGTAGGTCATGCTGCCGAGAGGCCGAGCGTACGACGCCATGGTGCCGGTCCCCAGGCCGATGGTGGCGATGGGCGGCTCGGAATAAGTATTCGCCAGGAACGACAGGGGGAACCCCTGGTTGCCGGCGGACGCCAGGTGGCCGATGATCGACGCCGGCATGCGCAGATCGCCGGTGAAGTCGTTCTGGGCGCCGGGATTGGCGTCCTTCTGGCCCGCGGCGCCGCGCGGCGCCGCCGTCGCGATGCCCCCCAGCGACCAGTTGTACTGTTCCATGACGATGCCGACCGGACCGTAGCGATGATAGTAAGTCGTCGCCAATCGGCTCAGGTCGATGCGGTGCTTTTGATACTCGTCGCCGTCGTAGTGCCGCAGATAGTTGCGGCCATGGTACGTGGTGCCGTGCATCAGGTAGGTGTAGGGGTATGGCGGGGCCAGGATTTCGCCCTCTTTGCTGCGCAGGGGTATCTTGCTGAACTGTTCTCGCTCTTCCGGATCGCGCACAAAGTCGGCGCGTTCCAGGCCGGAGGCCAGGCGGACGCGCAAGATGCCGAAGTAGGTGCGCCGGGATTCGAGCACGGTGCGGGGGTCTTCGCTGCTGGCGAAGTAGAGGTTGCCGAGCATGAGTCCGGCGACCGCCAGGCTGAAGCGCAGCGGCCGGCCGGCGAAGAAGAAGCAGAAGACCAGCGGGATGAAGTAAACGCTGACGTTGAAGACGATCTTGGTCCACTTGTCGCGCGCATACTCGTCGCCCAGCGGCAGCTGCAGGAATTTCGCCACCGCGAAGGTCGTCTCGGTTTGATGGTGGATGAAGGTCGTGGCCAGCCAGTAGGAAATCGACAGGATGAAGATGCCGAAGATGATGTCCAGCAAGAAGCTGAACATGTAGGTGGTGTTCGGCGCGGGACGGCCCATCGACTTGGCCATCTCGTTGCCCTGATTGCGCGCCCAGTTCTGCAAGCCGGGGAACGCGTTCAGAATCAAGTCGTCGAACCAGCCGCTGGGCATGTACTGGGGCCGAATCATGGCGGCGATGATGACGGCAATATGGAACTCAAAGACGCCGCGCTGGAAGACGATCGGCGCGATGATGCCGTTGAACAGGCCGCCGATCATGCCGCCGACCGACATGAGCAGGAAATATTCGGTCAGATGCTTCGGCGCGGGCCGATCGTGAGCCAACTCGCCGTGGCAGGCAAGAGCACTCGCGAAAAAGCCGAACATCACGGCAAACGTCACCCAGAACGGGTCAAATCGGTGAGACAGGATGATAAAGCACAAGACGATGATGCCAAGCGGCTGGACGATGTAGACCACCATGTCGTGCAGGGTGTAATGCGAACCGGCGAAGACCTGGTAGGTCCTGCCGGTCCAGACCTTCATGTACACGAGGATGAACGACAACAGATACAAGGCCAGGGGAACGACCCACACGAGCGGGAACGGCGACAGATCGGTCGAGATATAGCTGGTGACGCCGAGCATCAGGCTGGACGGCACGGCGGCGAGGAGGACCCAGCGGAGGCGCCGCCAGGGGGTCATCGGCGCGGTTGCGCCGGTGGCGACCGGCGGGGCGTGGGTCGGCTTGGCGATCGACTTTACTTCTTCCGGTTTGCCGGCGGCTGCGGGGGGCAGGTGCTTGCCTTTCTTGCGCTGGATGCTGCGGCCGCCGCCGGGGCCTGGCCCAGGCTTGACGGCCGTGCTCGCTTCCGCCGCGGGCACCGGGGCCGGCGCGGGGACTGGAGCCGTGGCTTCCGGCTTCGGCTCCGCCTCAGCAGTTGTCGCCGCCAGGGCCGCCTGGGCGTCAAGCACCGAGTCGGGGGGCGCCAGCTTGAAGATCATGTAGGCACAGTAGCCGATGCATCCCGCCAACGCCAGGTAGCCGACCACCCAGATGTTCGATTGCATCTTGAGCTCGGCCCAGGGCTCGATGAACGCGGGATAGAAGAGGAGCGACAGCAAGCTGCCGAGGTTGCTGGCGCCATAGAGGAAGTACGGATCCTTGGCCGACGGATCGCCGCTGTAGGCGAACCAGCGCTGCAGCAACGGAGCGCTGGTGGAGACGACGAAGAACGGGATGCCGACCACGATGCCCAGCAGCAAGAGCGTTTGCGGAATCGGGTTGCTCCCGGCCGGCGGCACCCAGGCCTTGACCGAGCTGTAGAACGGGCTGAACCCCGTCGAATCCGCCAGGTATACCAGCGGCGAAAAGATCACCAGGATCGGCACCACGAGCAGGCAGCAGTGAACGAGCAACTGTTGCCGGAGCTTGAGCTTCGTGCTGGCCCAGTGGGTGTAGGCATACCCCAGCAGCAGCACCGACTGAAAGAACACCATGCACGTATTCCACACTTGCGGCGTGCCGCCGAGCTTCGGCAGGATCAGCTTGCCGATCATCGGCTGAACAAGGAAGAGCAGAAAGGCGCTGACAAAGAGAGTGATCGCGAAAATCGGCAGGGCCAAGGGCCACCTCCAGGACAAGCGGGATGTATTGACTTAGCCGCGAAGCTTGCGCCGCGCGGGTCAAGCCTTCGACCCGCGTGGGGAAGCCTCGCGGCTAAATGAATCGGTCGTGAGTTTATCATTCTAGGAAAAACGCATCTTGCGGCGAGTCGGGTTCTGAGCGCGAAGCGCCAGTGAGGGACATCCTCGCTGGCGCTTCGCGCTCAGAATCAGGGCTTCGCACACAGGATGCCGACGATGCAGTTCCGTTCGGACTCGGCGGCCATTTGCAGCGTCACGGCCATGCCGACGCGCAGGTCGGCGAGGGCGGATTGCTTGCCATCGATCATCACGACAGCGTCGGGCGCGACCGGGATGATCGCAGCGCCCAGCGACAGCGAGCCCTGCTCGACCGACTTGACGATCCCCGAAACCTTCGGCCCCGCCGCGCTGATGCCGACGACGGTTGGCTTGCCGGCCGACATGCGCAGGGCCACCAGCATCTTGGCCTTGAGGTCGCTGAGCTTGGCTTTCTTGCCGTCAACGTGGACCCAGGCGTTGCGGTCGAGATCGTAGGTCTGTTGGTCCGGTTTCTTGCTGAACTGGATCGTCACGGTGTCGTGGTTCAGCGCCTCGACGACACCGGCGAAGGCCTTACCGGCCGCCTCGATGCGGACCGCTCGGGTCTTGCCGTCGGCGCTGCGCTCGAATTGGACGTTCATGTAGACGCCGATCTTGAGGTCGGTGAGCTTGGCTTCCGCGCCGTCAACGAGGATGGCGGTGGTAGCGTCAACCTGGAAGTCGAGGACCACGCTGCCGCCGTTGTCCGGATCAGTCTTCACCGCCTGGATGGACATGTTTTGCAGATCGATGTTCTCCACGATGCAATCGTTGACCTGCCGCGGCTTGGCCTTCTTGAGCTTGACGACGGCGCCCTCCGGCTCAGTTTTTCGGCCGGCGCTGACGGGGGGGATCATCATGCCGACGCCGAGGCCGAGCAGGGCGAGTGCGACGAGGATGGCGGAGGCGATCTTGAGCTTGGCGATCAGCATGGAGCGAACGACGCCTTGAATGAGGGCGGCGACGTTGCCGGAGACGAGGCCGGCGATCGGCTTGCCCGCCGCCAGGAGGGCCGCCGCCTCGGTGGTGGACGCAACGAGGGCAGCTGGCACGCCGGACGCCGCCGCCTTTTCCGCCAGCAGCGCCGCCAGCGCGGTGGCCGACATCGACAGGTTGCGCCGCGTCAGACGCTTGGCAAGCAGCGCGCGCGCCCGCGCCAGCCGGCTCGCCACGGTCCCTTCGGGAAGGCCGAGCGCTTGCGCGACTTCCTTGCGCGTGCGCCCTTCCAGATCGCAGGCGACCAGGACGCCACGGTACTTGCTGGGCAGCCGGCTCAACTCCTGGTCGAGGACGGGCTGGAGGTCTTGCCAGCGGTCGTGGTCCGCGTCAGGTCGAGCCATGTCGAACTTCCGCCTCTCCCGGTTGCGCCGACGGGCTGCCATCTTCTTCGCCTCCAACGCGGTCCGATACGCCACTCCGTACAGCCAGTTGCCGACCATTTCCCGTGGTTGAATCGTCGCTGCCTTGCGCACCAGGACCAGAAAGGCGGCCTGGAAGCAATCCTCGGCGTCGTGTCGATTGTCGAGAACGCGCCGGCAGACGCCCAGCACCATCTGGCCGTGCCGATGCACCAGCTCCGCGAAGGCCGACTCGTCTTTGTGCTGAATGAAGAGCCCCAGAAGATGCCCGTCGCTGGATTCATCCGTGCCGCTCGGCGCGGGGATTGGGCGCGGGCGCTCGGTGACGCTGGAAGAGGAGAAGTTGCCCATGTCGATCGCCTCGGCCTCGTGCGTTCGGTCCTACGTATCTATTGGACGCGGGTGGTGAGATTGTTCCAGGGAATTTTTCAGTTTTCCGCGATTCGGTTAGCGCTCGCGCGGAGCCGCGCGGGCGCTAATTGAAGACACGTTAGTCCTTGAACGGGTTCAGCCACGGCATCACGCGCGGATTCATCATATTGGAGTAGCCGTCGGTCCATGCCGGGCCCGGCAGCGGCGTGATCTCCTGCCAGCGCTTGTCGGTAATCTCTTCGCCGTCGGCTTTGCGGATCGGCTTGCCGTTCCAGGCGAGGCGGGTGCGCGTGTCTTCGAGGCGGTCGCGGATGGGCCGGCCGCCGTTGCGATAAGTGTCCTTGTTGATCTTGCGTTGCATGATGACCCAGTCCGCGGAGAAGCGGTCGGGATGATCCGAGCCATAGGTGTAATCGGCACAGTGCAGGCAGTCGAGGTTGAGATCGCGCGCGATGGCCGCCAGAACGCCTTCGATGCGCACGTAGCGATTGGTGGTGTTGAAGATCAACACGCCGCCGTCGGCCAGCTTGTCGAGATAGAGGTTGACGGCTTCCTTGGTCAAGAGATGTACCGGGATGGCATCGGAGCTGAACGCATCGAGGGCGATGATATGGTAGTAGCCCTGCGGCGCCTCCTTGATCTTGAGCCGGCCGTCGCCGAGCTTCACGTCGATCCTGGCGCCGCGGTCTTGGGCGTCCTGAACAAAGTAGAAGACCGGATCACCGACTGCAGGCGCCTTGCCGCGGTCGGGATGCCACTTCGGGACGTAGCTCGGCACCATCGACAGGTTCTTGACCAGCGGATCGATTTCATAAATATCGACGTACTGGTAAGGCTTCGCATAGCAGGCAAGGATGCCGGTTCCCAGGCCGAGCACGGCATAGGGGGGCTCCGACTGCGTGTTCGCCAGCATCGCGAGGGCGCCGACATCGCCTCCCGCCAGCGCGACCATCGACGCCGGCAGCCGGGCGTCCGCCGCGCCGTTCATGTTGGCGATCTCCGACACCGGCTGCGATTTGGGCCAGGTCAGCTTGTAGAACAGTTCCGCGACGCCGTTGCGCTCGTGAAAATAAGTGATCGGTTCGCGGCGCTTGCGCATCATCAACTCATGGTCGTGGAAGGCGAGGTCAAACCGAGGGGCCACGCGCTGCCCGGCATCGTCCACCCCTTCGGCGTACCAGGCAAGGGACGCGATCAGCGGCGCCTGGCCTAGCGGGGAACCCATCGAGCCGAAGATGCTCGCGGACAGCGTGGGGGGCACGGCTCGGTCATCCTTGTAATCGACGATCTGCCGGCCGTGGTTGATGCCGCCGTGGATCAAGGTGCGATACACCTTCCATTCGGAAGGCAAGACCTGTCCCTTGTACAACTCGGGCATCGTCTCCCAGGACCCCTTCGATTCACGCACGCGCAAGAAGCCGAAAAACCCGCGGCCTTCGTAGAGCAGCTTGTCATGGACCCGCTCGTAAGTCGTCATGGCCACGAACAGGGCGGCGATCGACAAGCCGAAGCGCATGGGCCGCAGCGACAGGGCGAGCACGAAGACGACGAGGACGGCCAGAAAGTACGCGCGCCGCACAAGGTAACCGAGGTCGAACTTGAAGTCCTTCAAGTAAGTCAAAAGGCAGACGGCCAGCAGTGCCCCCAGGATCGCCACATGCGCTGAACCGTGGCGTTTGATGAGGGCTACGGGAGGCTCCCTGCCGACGTGGGTCTTCTCCGCGCAAACACCGTAGTAAATCGCATAGCCGACGGCCGCGAGGACGGCAATCGCGCCGAGAAAATGGATGCGGGTGAGCTCATACGAAAAAATGCCGGCGTAGCGATCTCCCGCGAATGTGAGATAGTACCCAAGCAGCCCGATGACCACCGGCACGCCGAGATCGAGGCTGTGGCCCAGCGGCGTGGCCCGATGCGCGGTGGAGTCGAACGGAATCAGCGTCGTGACCTCTTCAACAAGGTTCGAGCGCAGCAAGCAAGCGAACGCCAGCGCAACCATGTATTCCCACAGCCCGTGCTGGAAGACAATCGGCGCGAACAGGGCGTTGAACAACCCGCCGAGCACGCCGCCGAGCGACATCCAGAAGTAGAATTCCGTCAAGTGTCTGGTGCTGGGCCGATCTTTCGCGAGTTCGCCGTGGCACATCAGCGTCGTGCTGAAGAACGCTCCCAGGTGCAGGCCGAACTCCGCCCACATCGGCGGACCGAGGTTGGCGATCAGCTTCAAGACGAGAAACAAGATCAAGCACGGCTGAACGAACATCATCACGGTATGCGGCGTCCCCGTCCATACCGTCGGCCAGCGCGCGAAGACGAGGATGAACGTGAACAGGTACAGCATCAGTGGGATGATCCAGAAAAACGCGACCGCGGCAATGTCGGTGGTCATGTAGGTGGTGACGCCGAGCATCAAGCTCGACGGCGCCGCCGCCAGGCCAATCCAGCGCAGGCGGCGCCAGAGCGTGATATTGTCGTCCGGCGGCGCATCGATGGCGATCGATCGAACCGGCGGCGCGGTCGTGGAGGGCGCCGCTGGTGTCGGGGCGACCGAAATGCGTGCGCTGCGCCGCTTGGGGGCCGGCGCGATCGCGGTTGCGGTCGCTGCCACGACCGGCTTGGGCGGCACCGCGGGATCATCCGCGACCGGAGGGACTTCCGCCGGCGCGGGAGCCGCCCATTTGCCCAGAAGGGCTTGCCAGACCACGTAGGCGCAGCCGATCACCAGCCCGACGAAGATCGCATAGCCGACGGTCCACAGATGGACCTGCGTTTGCCATGTCGCTTCTCCCTCCGGCGGCGTTACAGTCAGCCAGGGCTCGAGCATCGTCGGATACAGCGCCAGGCCCAACATGCTGCCGAAGTTGCTCGCTCCGTACAGGAAGTACGGATCCTTCGCCGCCGGGTGGCCGGTATGGTAGAACCACTTCTGCAAGAGCGGCGCCGTCGTCGAGACCATGAAGAACGGCAACGCGACCATGATCGTCAGCTTGCCCAGCAGCGAGAAGATCGGGTTCCCTTCCGTTTCCGGCACCCAACTCCCCAGCGAGAACGGCAGGACGACGAACGGCAAGAACAGCAAGCAGCCCTGGATCAGTAGTTGCCGTTTGGTGGATTGTGTGGTGGTGAGAAGATGCGTGTAGCCGTAACCGACGAGGAGGACCCCCTGGAAGAAGACCATGCAGGTGTTCCAGACCGCCGGGGTGCCGCCGAGCTGAGGGAGGATCATCTTGCCGATCATCGGCTGCACGAGAAAGAGCAGCAAGGCGCTGACGAAGAGCGTCAGACTGAAGTACAAGAGCAAAGGGCACCTCCGCGCGGACCGGTGACGCAGCTGGCCTGGGTATCAAACACTTTATATGCCGCTTGCGGTGTAGCAAGGGCTAGATCGGTATGCCCCTGCTACGCCGCAAGCGGCTCAAACTTGCAGCACCCCCGTCTTGAACACGCGGCCGTCGTCATAGCGCAGCGCCACCGAGAGGGCTAGCAGCAGCGCCGAGCGCGTCTGGGCCGGCTCGATGATCTTGTCCACCCACAAGCGAGCGGCGGCGTAGCGGATGTCGGTTTGCTCTTGATAGCTCGTCTCGACCTTGCGGCGCAGCTCCTCCAGCTCCTCGGCTTCCGGTTCGTGCCCCGTCCGTTTCATGGCGTGGATCTGGATGTCGAGAAGCGTGCTGGCTGCCTGCTCGCCCCCCATGACGGCATAGCGCGCCGCCGGCCAGGCGAAGATGAAGCGTGGATCGAACGCCTTGCCGCACAGGGCGTAGTTGCCCGCCCCGTAGGAGCCGCCGAGGATGACGGTGATCTTCGGTACCACGCTGTTGGAGATGACGTTGACGAGCTTCGCGCCTGAACGGATGATGCCGGCTTCTTCCGACTCCCGGCCGACCATGAAGCCGTTGACGTCTTGCAGGAAGATGAGAGGCAGCCGGGTCTGATTGCAATCGAGCAGGAAGCGCGCCGCCTTGTCGGCTGCATCGACATAGATGACTCCGCCGACCTGAAGCTCGCCGCTGGGCGCCTTGCAGCGCTTGTGCTGATTGGCAACGACGCCGACCGGAACGCCGCCGAGCCGGGCGTAGCCGCACACCAGCGTCGGGCCGAACTCCGCCTTGTATTCATCGAACGGGCCGGCATCGAAAAAGTACGGCAAGAGATCGCGCACGTCATATTCATGGCGTGGATCGCCGGTGAAGATCGTACCGATCTTTTCTTTCTGCTTGACGAACGGAGCAGCGAAACGAACCTTCGAAGCATCGGCGGGAAGCATATCGATCAGCCGCTTGAGCCGAGCGAGGCAGGCGGGATCATCCTTCTCGCGGAAGTCGATGGTGCCGCTGATCTGAGCGTGCATTTTCGCGCCGCCGAGTTCCTCGTGATCGGCGACCTGGCCGATGGCGGCTTTGACCAGGGCCGGCCCCGCGAGATAGAGGCCGCTGCCATCGGTCATGAGCAACTTGTCGCAAAGGACCGGCAGGTAGCCGCCGCCCGCGACGCAGTTGCCCAGGATTGCCGCGTATTGCGGAATGCCCATTGCGGACATGACCGCATTGTTGCGAAAAATACGGCCGAAGTCGTCCTCGTCGGGGAATACTTCATCCTGCAACGGTAGGAAGACGCCGGCGCTATCGACGAGATAGACGAGCGGCAAACGGTTGTCCATGGCGATGCGCTGAGCGCGCAACACCTTCTTGGCAGTCATCGGAAAGAACGCGCCGGCCTTCACGGTGGCGTCGTTGGCGATGACCATGACCTGCCGATCGGCAATGGTGCCGATGCCGGTGATGACCCCCGCCGCGGGAGCGCCGCCCCAATCGCCATACATCTGCCAGGCGGCCCACATACCCAGTTCGAAGAAGTCGTCGGTGAGGCGGGCGATGCGCTCGCGCGCGGTGAGCCGGCCCTTGTCGTGCTGGCGTTCGACGGCATGGATGCCGCCGCCGGCGCGGATGGTTTCTTCAGCGCGGCGGATTTCTTCGATGAGGGCCGACAATGACATGGATGAACCTTTGCCGTGCAAGCGTGATTGATCAGACGCCGCGGCCGCGCTCGCCAAAGGTGAGCACCGTAGAGAGCATCATTCCGTCCACACCTTGCGTTGCCGCGACGACTGGATGCCGAGCATCTTGCGGTACTTTGTCACCGTACGCCGCGCCACCGGGTAGCCCGACTCGGACAGCTTCGTCACCAGGTCCTCGTCCGAGAGCGGGTTTTCCTTGCCCTCGGCGCCGATGATGTCGAGCAGCTTCCGCTTGATCGTCTCCCAGGCGACTTCCTCGCCGCTCGCCGTCTGCGTGCCGCCGCCGAAGAATCGCTTCAAGGGAAAGACGCCGCGCGGCGTCTGCGCCCATTTGTCGTCCACCGCCCGGCTCACCGTCGTCACGTGGACGCCCACGACATCGGCGATCTGCTGCATCTTGAGCGGCTCGATGTGCTCCGGGCCCTTGTCCAGAAAGGCTCGCTGATGGGCGATGATCGCCTTGGTCACCTTCATCAATGTCGAGCGACGCTGCTCGATGGCGTCGATCAGCCATTTTGCCGACTGGATCTTCCGCTGCAAGAACTCACGCGTCTTCTCGTCGGCGCCTTTATCGCGCAGCATCTCGAAGTAGCTGCGCGGGATGTAAATGTTCGGCGTCCAGTCATCGACGATGCGGACCTCGTACTCGCCCCTCTCGTTCTTATCGACCATGATGTCCGGCTCCACGGTCGGCACACTATTGGAGACGAAGCGCGAGCCGGGCTTCGGGTCGAGATGCTTGAGCGCCTCGATCGCCTCGTGAATGGTTTTCATGTCGTAGCCCGTCTTCTTCTGAATGACGGGCAAGCGATTGTGCTGGATGTCCTCCATGTGATGCGCGATCAGAGCGCGGACCACGTCGCGGTGCGGCGTCTCGCGCGTCACTTGCAGCAGCAGGCATTCCTCCAGCGCGCGGGCGCCGACGCCGGGCGGGTCGAGCCCCTGCAAGTCCTCCAACGATTCCTCGACTTGCAGCGTCGTCACGTCCTGGCCGAACGACTGGCGGATGTCGTCGAGCGGCGTCGGCAGATAGCCGCGCTCATCGAGGTGGGAGATCAGGTAGCGCACCAGTTCGAGGTTGACGATCTCGGTGTCGAGGTAGGGAAGCTGGTCGTTGAGATAGTCCTGGAGCGATTGCTCGCGGGCGGCCATGTTCGCCATCGCGTCGTGCTTCTTGTCCATCTCCTCGGAAACGCGGTTGGCGGACGGGCGCGATTCTTCGTTGAAATAGTCGGCCCAGTCGCCGTTGAGCGCTTCCATCCGCTCGAAGTCTTGCTCGCCGCTCTTGGCGTCGATGACCAGTTCAGTTTCGGGCCGTTCTGGCTCGGGCTCCTTGGGAGCTTCGATTTCCTCGCCGAGTTCGGGGTTTTCCGGGAAGCCGTCCTCGGTGTTGCCTGGCTCGCGCTCTTCGAGAAACGGGTTTTCTTGCAGCTCGTGCTCGATCCGTTCCTGGAGGGCCATCACGGGGAGCTGCAGAATTTCCATCGACTGAATCATCCGCGGCGAGATGATCTGCGACATCTCCGGTCGCATCTGGGTGCCGAGGTTCAGTTGCATGGTTGGTCCTCCTTCTTTATTACCGCTTGCGGCTTGGCGTTCGCGCGACGACGCGCGAACGCCAAACCGCAAGCGGCTAAAACAACCGCCGACCTTCCAGTGCGTCGGCGAGCATCTGCGTGTTGGCGAACTCCAGGACCGAGCCGGACGGCAAGCCGCGCGCCAGGCGGGTGATCTTGACGCCGCTGCCGGCGAGCAGGTTGGAGACGTAGAGGGCGGTGCCGTCGCCTTCGAGCGTCGGGTTGGTCGCCATGATGATCTCCTTGACGCCCCCCTTGCTGACGCGATGAACGAGGGCGTCCATGGTCAGCTTTTCCGGGCCGACGCCGTCAAGCGGGGCGAGTCGGCCTTGCAGCACGTGATAAAGTCCGCGATACGCGCCCGCCCGTTCGAGCGACGCCAGGTCGCGTGCCTTCTCGACGACGCAGAGGATCGACGGATCGCGCTTGCCGTCGCTGCAAATGCCGCACAGGTTCTCTTCCGTGAGGTTGAAGCACTGCTTGCACGGATGCACCTTCTGCACGATGTCGCGCAAGGCGTCGGCAAGCGCCAGCACGTCCTTGGTCTCAGCGGCGAGCAGGAAGTGCGTGATGCGCTCCGATGACTTCGGGCCGATGCCGGGCAGCTTGCCCAACTCTTCCATCACGCGCCCAATGGCGCCGGTCGGCTGCGTGCTGGCCACGCGTGGTCCTCCTCACGCCCGCAGGCGAGCGCAGCGAGCCTGCGGGGTCATTACTAGGACGGCATCTGAAACCCCGCCGGCAGTCCCATGCCCTGGGCCATCTTCGATGTTTCCTCGGCAACGGCCTGCTTCGCCTTCTGCACGGCCTGATTGAGCGCGGCCCGCACCAGGTCTTCGAGCAACTCCTTGTCCTTCATCGCCTCGTCGCTGATGACGCAGGCGACCACTTCCATGTGGCCGTTCACCTTGACCTTGACCATGCCGCCGCCGGCGTCCCCCTCGGCGGTGACTTGGGCGATGCGGCCTTGCAGCTTGCCCATCTCTTCCTGCATCTTGGGGAGTGCCTTCATCAGGCTGGCAATCTGGCCGAACTTTTCGAACATGGCTATTCGTCCTCGTGTGTTTCCGGCGTGTCCGCGGCGGTTGACTTGGCAGCGGTGCCGAAGCCGTCGTCGGCGCGGATGATTTGGGCGTTGAGCACGTCCGTGACTTTCTTGACGAGGGGGATCTGCATCAGCTCCGCTCGCAGTTGCCGTTGCTGTCCCATGGCCGCCGCGGATTGGCTTTTGCCCTCAGTCGCGGCCGACTCGGCAGTGTCATCGAGCCAATCGATGCGGATCGTGCATGTTTGTCCAACAATTCGGCTCACAGTCTCTTCGAGTTTGGCCAGCCTCCCTGCGTCCTGAAAAAGGCTACCCGGCGTATTATACCTGCGCAAGACGCGAAAAGATAGGGCGTTTGGCCCAGAAATTGCTGTATTATTTACTCTCCTCAGATCTGCTTGAAGTGCAAATCCTGATTCTGCAAGGACTTGATTCAAAATTGACGATAAGGAATCTTCATGGAGAGGAATGGCCACAACGACCTGATTCGGGTCACTTTCGTTCGTCAGCTTTTTTTTTTCGGCCCCACCAGGAACCGCAGCCGCTGAAGCAGGCCTGGAAGCAGATGGGATGGAAGGTCGCGCGGCGGACGGACCAGCGCCTTCTTTGTTCAGCCATTGAGCGATTTGCGCGATCGGCACCAGGTCCTCAAGCTGGCACAGTCGCACCAGGGCCATCTCGATGATCGCTCGCGCGTGGCTGCTCCGGGCCATGCGCTGCTTGGCGGTCACGAACACGTCCATGCCGGCGAGGATGGTGTCAAGGCTCGGCTGCTTGGCGTGCTGCTCCAAGGTTTCGCGGCGGGCGCTGGTAACGCTGACGTTTTGGCCGGCGAGCCCCGCGCTGTTCACGACCATCATGTCGCGCCAATATTCGATCAGTTGGTCGAGCAATTCGCCGAGCTGCTGGCCTTGATTGGCGATGTCGTTGAGTATCTCCAGTACCTGCTTCGCATCCTTGGCGAGCACGGCGCCGGCCAGGGCCAGCACGCGCTCCTCGTGGGCGGTGCCGAGCAGCTGATGGACGGTATCGACCGTCAGCTTCTTGCCGCTGAAGGCGAGGAGCTGGTCGAGCAGCGACTGGGCGTCGCGCATCGAGCCGCCGGCGCGGCGGGCGATGGTTTCCAGCGCCTCGTCGTCGGCTTCCATTCCCTCGGCGGCGACGATCTCCTGGAGCCGATCGAGGATGCGGGTGATGCTGATGCCGCCGAAGTCGAAGCGCTGGCAGCGTGACAGGATGGTGACGGGGACCTTCTGGACCTCGGTGGTGGCGAAGATGAACTTGACATGGGCCGGTGGCTCTTCGAGCGTCTTCAAGAGGGCGTTGAAGGCGCCGGTCGAGAGCATGTGGACTTCGTCGATGATGTAAATCTTATTGCGCGAGCGCGTCGGACGATACTGCACGTTGGCGCGCAGCTCACGGATGTTATCGACGCCGTTGTTGCTGGCGCCGTCGATCTCGATGACGTCGGTGTCCTCGCCGCTGGTGATGGCCTGGCAGATTTCGCATTCGTCGCACGGGGTAGCGCTGGGGCCCTTGGTGCAGTTGAGCGCCTTGGCGAGAATGCGGGCACAGCTGGTCTTGCCGACACCGCGAGCGCCGGTGAAGAGATAAGCGTGGGCGACGCGGCCGCTCTCAATGGCGTTGACGAGGGCTTGCGCGACCGCTTCCTGGCCGACGAGATCTGCGAACTGCTGCGGGCGATAGCGGCGCGCAAGCACGGTGTACTCGGCGCCAGCGGGCCGCGGCGATTCTTCGGCGTCGGCGGTTTCCTTGGGTTTACGTTTGGCCATGTTGCTGATCCCGGTTGGGTTGCAGTGGCAGATCGTGAATCGGCTGCGGAGCGTATCATACGCCGCAGCGGCTTATCACCAACATAATAGAAAAGCCCACGGAAATCATCCGTGGGCTTGTCATGGCGCCGGCCGCCCCGAGATGGCTGAGAGAGGCTGATCCACTGCACAAGATCCACTGCTTATGGCTGCACCTTCCGGCCTGACCAGGTTCACAGCTTCCCTTTGCGTGGGTCCCCTCCCAGCCTCTCGAGGCGGCGCGGCGCACTATTTTGCGGCTTCCGTGACGAGCGCTTTATCAATCGTCACCTTCTCGACCGGCTTCTCGTTGCGCACCGGCGTCAGGGCGATCTTGTTGACAGTGTCCTGCGACTCCTGATCCTTGACCTTGCCGAACGCAGTGTACTTGCCGTCCAGGAAGGTGGCGGCCTCGTGGCAGATGAAGAACTGCGTGCCGGCCGAATCGGGCTCGTTGCTGCGGGCCATCGACAGGACGCCGGCCATGTGCTTGGTCGGATTGAATTCCGCCTTGATCTTGTAGCCGGCGTCGCCGGTCCCGGTGCCGAGCGGACAGCCCCCCTGGATCATGAAGCCCTTGATGACGCGATGAAACGTCAAGCCGTCGTAAAAACCGACTTTCGCCAGGCCGATGAAGTTCTTGGCGTGGCCCGGCGCTTTATCGGCAAAGAATTCCAGGCGGATAGGCCCCTTACTCGTGGTCAGCTCAACAGTGTACGTCTTCTTGGTGAAGTCGATGTCCTGTTGGGCTTTCTCAACGTCGGCTTTACAGTTTGACTTGTTCATGGGTTTGCCTTTTTCTTCGATGTCATTCCACCATCGTTTGTATCGTCACGCGGCGGATCACGACCGGCTGCGCGAGCCGGTCGCTTTCCTGCACCTCTCTTTTATTTATTGTACGCACGATGTCCAGGCCGCGCGTGACTTTGCCGAACACCGTGAACTCGCCGTCCATTTGCGGCATGGCGGCGGCGGTGAGATAGAATCGGCACGCCGCCGAGTTCGGATCGCGGTTCTGGCAGGCGCCGAGGACCCCTTCTTCGTGAGTGTACTTCGGGCTGACTTCCGGTTTCAACCAATAGCCGATGCTGCCGTTGCCGAACTCGCCGGTGCCGTGCGGGCAGCCGGCTTCAATGTAAGCGACGGTTCGGTCCTCGACCATGCGGTTGATGCTGTAATAGAACCCCATGCCGTCGAAGTAGCCGCTGCGGGCCAAACAGACGAAGTTGCGCACGTGATTCGGGGCGGCATGGCCGTGCAGGTCGAGATGGATGTCTCCCAGGTCGGTGGCGACGATCGCCTGATACTTGATAGCTCGGCCTTCATTGTCGGCGAAGGCGACCTTGTCCCAGAGATCGTTGGCGATCGCCTCGAAGATCTTGACGGCGTTCTTGCCGGTGTAGGTCATTTCCGGCGGCTGCTTCTCGTCTTCGGGAGCCGGATTGAGGATGACGGCATTCTTGAAGGGGAGCAACACGGGAGGCTTTGCCCGCGACACGTGTTGGGCCGGAATGGTCTTGCCGTTGTTGTCCTTCTTCGCCGTAACGGGAACGTTGGGACCATGCTTGTTCGCCTCGTCACCGCTTTTCGTGCAGCCTGCCAGCCCGGCCAGGATTGCCGCGCTGACGCCGATCATGCAACCGATCCATCGTTTCATGGCCAGACTCCTTTCCTCTGAGTAGGTCAGGTTTTCCAGCCTGACGTTTTGCGAGCGGCGTCAGCCTGGAAAGGCTGACCTACAGCACCTGTGGGACATGAGATATAGTCCACGGCGCCGACCGCGTCAATGGTGAGTGTCGATTGACCGCTTGCACCAGCTCGCTAGAATGAATGCATTTCCCCGATCACCGAAAGCATCTACATGCGAGAAATCGACCTCGCGCGAGACCTGCTGTTCGCGCTCTGCGCCCTGCTGGCCTTCCTGCTTCCGGTCGGGTTTTACTGCCTCATCCTGGCGGCCGTCAATCGGCGCGGCAAACCGCTGCTCGTCGGCGGCGCGTGGGATTCGATCGGCCTGCTATTCTCCCTCTCCGGCTTCTTCCTCGCCACCTTCCCGATGCTTCTCTCTGAATTTTTTTCGCGCGTTCTTCAGGTCGCGATCTGGAACTGGCTCCTCTGGGGCGTGTATTTCCTGTTCTTGATCAGCGGTATGGCGTTGATGCTCGTCTGGCGCGCCCACAAGACCATTGTCTACAACGTCGATCCGGAGTTATTCTCGAAGGCCCTGGAGCATACGTTCGCCAACGTCGGCCTGAGCATGGGTAAGAAGGGAGAGCGCCTGCTTCTTACGCCGTTGCCGATAATGGAGAGCGCGCCAAGCACTGCATTGACCGAGGAGGCGCCGATGCCGGCGCCGGTGGTCGAGGATTCACGTTACGCCGAGATGGTGGTCGAGAGCTTTCCGTCGATGTGCAATGTGACGCTGCACTGGGACAACTACGCGCCCGAGGTGCGCCGGCAGATCGAGGCCGAACTGGACCGCTGCCTGGAAGGCGCCGCACCGCTCGAGAATTCCTCGGCCGGCTGGTTTCTCAACATCAGCGGCATGATCTTCGGCACGCTCTTCATGGTGGTGGCGACATTCGTGATCCTGGTGATGCTTGCGAAGCATTGAAACACCTGAGATCTACACCGCCGCCAACTCGCCGCGCAGGCCGGCGAGGCCTTCGCTGCCGACGTGAATGGTGCGTTCGCCCACCTGCAAGTTGAACATATCGTCGAGCGGTTGATAGGCGACGAAAACCACGACGGCGCCGGGAATCAAGCCCAGGTTCTGCCAGTGCCGCAGGCGGTCGGGGCTGTCGTCTTGCACTTCGCGGATGAGGACGCGCTGGCCGGGGCGAAACTGGTGCAGCGGCTGCAGGTCGCGTTTCTGCAAATCGCCGAGCGCCGTCGGGATCGGATGGCCGTGCGGATCCTCGAGCGGCTCGCCCAGGTACGCCGCTAGCGCCTGTTCGAGGCGCGGCGAAATGGCGTGCTCCAGGGCGTCGGCCTCGGCATCCACTTCGCTCCAATCGAGCTTGAGGACGCTGGTCAGGAACAGTTCGACGAGCCGATGCCGGCGGATGACGCGTCGCGCCTGGCCGATGCCGGCATTGGTGAGTTGCGCTCCCTGGCCGACGCCGTAGCGAATCAGCCCCGCAGTTTCGAGCCGTTTGAGCATGCCGGTCACCGACGGCGCCTTGACTTGCAAACGCGACGCGATGTCGATGGGCGAAACGAGCTGGTCCGCGCCCCCCAGGCTATGGATGGCTTTCAGGTAATCCTGCACGGCCGGCGTGATGGAATCGGTCATGGTGTCATTGTAGGAGTCAGGAGTCAGGAATCAGGAATCAGGGGTCAGGAGTCGGGAAATCGACCCCTGGTCAATGCGTGACCGCCCACGTCAGCCACAGTGACAGCGCGAACGCCAGCCGCAATCCCATCTGCACGCTGACCCAGTACAGCGTGAAGTTGAGCATGTCGCCGACTTCGATCAGGGCTTTCTCCACTTCCGCCGCGACCTTGCGGCGCGGATTGATGTAGCCGAACGAGGCGACGCGCACGACGTGTGCCGTCCTGGAGCGCAGCCAGTATTCCGCTTCGTCAAAGTATTTTTCGAGCAAGGCACGGTCGAACTGGCCCACGACGTACAGGCTGTACAGATCGAAGCCGGCCATCGCCAGCCCCAGCGGCACAACGTAGATGAGCGCCCACCAGTGCCGCATGAGGCGCTCGACAATCAGGCCATCCTCCGGCGTTCCCGCCTCGGGGAAGACGAAACGCGACGCCAGCACCTGCACCAGCCACAGCCCCAGCGCCAAAAGCGCCGGCAGGACCATCGACCAAGTCCAGAAGATCATGCGATAGTCGCTCACCAGCTTGACCAGGTGCGGCCAGCGTTTCAGCCCGGCGACAACCAAATTGGCAACGCTATGATACTGTCCCAGCCGGCGCAAGGTGCCGGCGAAGAACATGAACGCGAAATAGAAATCGAGAAAGTGAATCAGATTCTGCGACCAGATGCCGTTCATGAATGGATGGCCCTGAGTTCATCAGAGCCTGAAGCGCGAGCGAACGACACCATTTCCTTCGCTCACGCTTCAGGCTCTGATGACCGATAATCCCTTATGGCAAATCCAGCCACTTGCGCCAACCCCACTCGAGCGTCAACAGGCCCAGCAGAATGCCGAGCATCCACCAGACGGTCGGGGCGTGCTGCCACGGCTTATGGTCGCGGCGATCTTCCGTGCGCTCGATGCGCCGGGCCAGGCGCTCGACGATCTCCTCGATATTCTCCGGCGTGTAGAGCTTGCCGTCGGTGCGCTCCGCCAGGCTCTGCATGACGATCCAGTTCGTGGACAAATCAAGCAGCTCGCGCTGTTCGCGCGGCAAGACGCGGAAGAGGGCGCCCCCCTTGGCCGGCGCATCCTTCTCATCGCTCGGTTCGGCCAACTGCTCGCGATATTGCGGGATGTCGAGCTCCATGCGATAGATGCCATGCTCCAGGCTCGGCACATTTGCTTCGAGCAGATTCGGCTTATGGGGATGCTTTGACAACGGTATCGTCGGCAGCAGACTCTCGGAGCCGTCGGCGTTTTTGCGGTACAGCTTGGCTCGCGCCTGGGACAGGTCTTGCAGGGGCGGCAGCAATTCGCTCAGGCGCACCGCCAGTTCGGCCTCCTGGCCAGGCTCATAGACCGCCTCGCGCGGGCCGTAGCGAATCCAGCGGTTCCCGGCCGGCAGGAGCTTGTCGGTCGCCGACCAGCGCACCAGCTGGCCCCAGAATCGGTGATGATACACGTCCCCCACACGGTAACGCCAGCGCCACGTGCTGTCCAGGCCGACGAACAGCACGCGCCCGGTTCCGTAATTCTGCTGTACCAGGATTCCGGCGTCCGCGTCGTCCTTGGCCGGCGCGTCCGGCTTGTCCAGCACCGGCGTCAGAAGGACCGACGCCGCCGGCTTGCGCTTGCCGACGATGCCCCAGAAGTGCTTCGGCAACTCGGGCCAGACGTTGCCCGGCCGCTCCGATTCGAGATGCAGGAACGGCTGCAGCTTCCCCTCGGCACTGACGCGCAGCGTGAAGCCCTTGTCGGTGCGCAATTCGCGCGGCGCGCTGATCGGCAACATCTTTACGAGCGGATCGTTCCCTTGCGGGTCCGCGTCGGTGTACTTCAGCGGCAGATAGCGCTTGCCCGCCACCAGAATCAAAGTGCCGCCGCGCTCGGCCACGAACCGTTCGAGCCGCTTGCGGTCGGCGCGGGGCAACTGCTCCGGCGAGACGTCCCCCAGCACGATGCAATCGAAATCCATCAGCGGATCGTAGTCCGGGCGCTCCGCCTTGGGGGCCGGCAATTTCGTCTTCGCCAGGCCGGCCTGCTCGAGCTGATCGTCCTTGAGCGCTCCGATGCGCGGCTGATCGAAGACGACCCGCTCCAGGGTGATCTTCGCATCGCGCACCAGCGCATTTGCCAGGTAGTGATACTCCCAGCGCGCCTCGGCATCCACCAGCAGCACCTTGGCTTTGTCGTCCACCACGCGGATGACGCGTTCGGCGAGGTTGTTCGCCAGCGTGATTTCCCGGCCCTGGCTCGTCGCCCTGATCGACAGGACCTGCGTGCCGGCCTGGTCCATCTTGGCCTTGAGCAGGACCTTGTGCTCGGCATTGCCGCCCAGATGTTGAATGACGCTGCGGTGTTCCGGGAGGGCCTTGTTCTTGCCGACCTGCATCTCGACGGTCATTGCCTGGGCCGGCAGGTTCGTGACCTTGCAGCGAACCGTGACGACGATGGTGTCGTCCTTGAAGGTCTTCTTGGGCGCATCGGTATCGAGAATCATCAGGTCGTTCGGCAGCAGGCGCGAGCCGAGGACCACCGGGAAAATCGGTATGAGCTCCTGGCGCAGTTCCTTGGCGCGCGCGTAGGGTGGAGTGCCGATGGTGTACTTGCCGTCGCTGAAGAGGATGATCCCCAGCAGCGGCTGTTCGGCGCCGGCCGAGTCTTTTTTCAGCGGCCCGGTCAGGTCAGTGGCATGAATGTCCTTGGCGGCATCGGTAGCCGTTAGCGCTTTTAGGAGTTGGCCAGATTCCATATCGTAGGCCTGCTGGTGAAAGCCGACGATCTCGACCTGATGCCGATCGGCGAGCCGTTTCAGGAGATTCATGCCGTCGGGCTTGAGAATCTGGGCGACGATCTGCTTGCGCGTCAGGTCGTCCACGTCGGACAGCTTCAAGGCACGCTGAAGCGACGCTCGTTCCTCGGCCGTGCGCTGCCGATCGGCAACGTCCATGCTCGACGACAGATCGACGGCGATGCGCACGCGCCCGGGCGTTTCCGTTACGTAAACCTGGGCGACCTGCGGCTGCACGCCGACCGCAAACCAGATCACCAGCAAGATCGACAGCCGCAACAGCAGTAGACCGGAAGCAGCCCAGCGCGAGATTAGTCGCAGCTCATGGCGATAGAGCCAGAGGATGAGAGCCAGCGGCACAAACAACGACAGCGCGAGCAAGCCAGCCTGCCAGGCCGTGCCGTAATCGGCCCAGCGCGGCGCCAGGATCAAGAAGGTGTCATCGGCATCAAGCGGGAACTTGAACATGCGTCATCGCCCACGCGCCAGCGCCATGCGGCGCGTCATCCACACTTCCGAACACAGGAGGCCCACCACCGCGAGCAGCAGCAGCCACCACAAGTCCTCGCGCCGACCTTCGTCATTCGTATCGGCGGCGCTGTCGGTCGCTTCCGCTTGCCAGACGGCCGTCAGCCGACCGCGAACCATGCGCCAGTCGTCCACAGTGCAGCGCGTGAGGTTCGATTCGCGCGGATCGAGCGGCACGAGCGTCGAGCGCGAACGGCCTCCCGCCAGGTAGTTCATCAGTTCATGCGCCAGAACCGGAAACTCGATGGTGCTCGGCAGCGTCGAGCCCCAGCGCCGATCGGGGGGCGCCGTGCAAAGGATGACACGGCCTTCCTTGTGCTGCCTCTCGATCAGGAACGGGTCGCCGCTGCCGAGCATGGCGATGGCCGCGGCGCGATCGTCCGGGCTGAGTGGGATTTTCCACCATTTCGGGAAACGCACCTGGTTCATCACCCCTTCTGGGGCGGCGCCGAATAGCTGGAGGGCCGGATGCTGGAACGTCTTCACGTCCGGCCGCACGCCGTCCTTCGAGGTCGCGACCTCGCCCAGCGGCGCCGGCAGCCAGCCGTGCCCGTTGCGATAAAGCTGGTCATTGTAAAACGCTTTCGATCCTTCCACGCGGGCGCCGGTCAGGATCAGCACACCGCCCCCGTCAGCAAGGAAGCGGTCGATCGCTTCGATCTGCACGGCATCGAGGCGCGGCACGTCCGCGAGCACGATCACCGCGGGCCGAGCCCCGGTTTTCGGCTGGATCGCCGCCGGCGTCAGCGCCGCCGACGGGATCGCTGGTTTCGCCGCCAGGGCTCGCTGCCAGAAGTAGCTGCTGCTTGCGGTGGAAAGCTGCGCATCGCCATCGACCACCAGGATCGGCAATTCCTTGACGACGTCGATGTGTACCTGCTGCTCGTTGTCTGCCGGCAGCGCGTCGTTCTTCTCGTCCGCATCGACCTTGAGCGTGACGACGTGTTGGCCTTCCTCTTCGAAGCGATGCTCGAACCGGAACTTCTGCGTCAAGTCGGCATGGACCGTCAGCGGAATCCAGGTCGTCTTTCCCTTGAAGTCGATGCGTGCTTTCACCGAACGGGGGGCCACGAAGGCCGTGATGCCGTCGAGGTGCAGCGCGCTCTGGAAGGTTACTTTCTGGTACTGCTTGACGAGGCCGCGCGACGCCAGGAGAGGATCGAGCCGGTAGTTGGGCAGCGACTTTGGCAGTTCGGCGCCGACCTTGACGACGCGCAACGACGGGACCGCCAGGCCGCCTTCGCGGGCTTGCACCGAGTCGGTGTACCATTGGTTGCCGAGGGCCTCCAGCGCGGCGAGGGTGTCGAGGTCGGCCCAGCCGTGCTGCTGGGCATCGGTGAGGACGATGATCTCCTTGTTCGCCGCCGTGCTGCGCTGCAGATGCTTCCACGCCTCCGCCAGGGCGCGCGGCATGTCCGGATTGCCACGCGGCGTTGCGGCGGCGAGTTCGTTCTCTTGAACAACTATCGGCGCTTGCCGGGCGATGAGGTACGTGAAGCGATCGCTGAAAGGAGCTTGGGCGACGTGCGCCTGCGTCCAGCGAACTGCCTCCTGCCACGGAGTCGGCCGGTCGGCGACGCGCATGTCCATGCTGTAAGAGCCGTCCAGGATGATGACGACCTCGCGGGCCGAGCGATCGCGCAGCGGCGCCAGCCAGGCGCTGGTCGAGAACGGCGTCGCCAGGGCGAGCACGATCAGCGCAATCATCGCCATGCGCAGCAGCATCAGCAGGAGTTCATCGAGCCAGCGTTTCCGCTGCGCGGCGCTGGAGTCGGGCAGGAACTGCATTGCCCCCCAGTCGAGCGTGTCGAACCGGCGCCGCTGCAGCAAGTGCAGCACGATCGGCACCGCCAGCGCGAACAGGCCGAAGAGCATCCAGGGGTTGCCGAGCCAGAAGTTCATCTGCGTGCCATCATGTTAGCCGCTTGCGGCTTAGCGCTCGCATGGCGCCCTGCGACCGCTAAACCGCAAGCGGCGGATCAGGACCGCCGCGCCAGCCGCTTCATCAAATAAATGCCCAGGGCGCGGTCCACGGGTTCGTCCGTCCTCATCTGATGATAATCGACTTGCAGGTTAGCTACCCGCATTTTCAGCGTTCGGCAAAAAGTCTCGAAGTTCTTCAGGTAGCCGGCCCGTATCGATGCGGGATCGACCAGGCGCTTCTGGTCGGCATTCTCCAGGTGGCGAAACTGCGTGCGCTTGGTGAACGGGAACTCGATCTCTTCCGGGGCCAGGATGTGGAAGAGAACGATTTCATGCCGGCGATGGCGCAGGTGGCGCAGGGCGTGGATCAGTTGATTCACCTGATCGAAGCAATCGGAAAAGATCAGCAGCATGCCGCGGCCGCGCAGTTGGCCGGCGAGGCGGTCCCAGATCGGCGCCAGGTGGGTCTCGCCGCCGGGCACGGTTTTTTCGAGCGTGTGCAGGATTTGCAGCAATTGCTTCGACGACGAGCGCGGCGGCAACAGCGTGCGCAGTTGATGATCGTGGACTGCCAGGCCGACGCCGTCGCGCTGGTGCAGCATCAAGTAAGCCAGCGATGCGGCCAGATACTGAGCGTATTGGAACTTGCTGATCGTCGATGCGCGATAGGCCATGCTGCCGGACGCATCCACGAGGAGATGAGCGTGCAGGTTGGTTTCTTCCTCGTGCTCCTTGATGTAGTAGCGATCGGTCTTGGCAAAGACGCGCCAGTCGATGTGGCGGATCTCGTCGCCGGGATAGTACTGGCGATGCTCGGCGAACTCGACGCTGAAGCCCTTGTAGGGACTTTTGTGAACGCCGCTCAGGAAGCCCTCGACGACGTTGCGCGCAATCAGGCTGAGCCGGCCGTACTTGGCGAGCGTGGTGGGATCAAAGAGTGATCTCGCGGCGGACATCGCATCCCCCAGGCCGCTTGCGGCTTCGCGCTCGCATGGAAGCGCCAATTACTCGACATTTCAGCGCGTGCGCGAAGCTGCAAGCGGCATCATGTGCGTATCACCTTTTTCGCCGCCTGCTCCTGCGGCAGCGGAATTTCCTTCAACAGGCGCTCGATGATGTGGTCCGTGGTGATCCCCTCGGCGTCGGCGTGGAAGGTCGTGATCAGGCGGTGCCGCAGCACGGGATAGGCGATCTCCTTGATGTCCGCCGTCGAGACGTGCAGCCGGCCGCGCAGGATCGCCCGCGCCTTGCCCGCCAGGATCAGGTACTGGCTGGCACGCGGGCCGGCGCCCCATGACACGAGTTCCGGCAGAAACTTCGGCGTCCCCGGTTCCTTCGGCCTGGTGGCGCGCACCAGATCGACGGCGTACTGGAACACGTGGTCCGCGACGATCACTTGCCGAACGAGGTCTTGCAGCCGCATGATCCGCTCCGCCGACAGCAGCTGCGCCAGCTCCGGCTGTTGGCCTGCGGTCGTTTGCTTCATGATCGCCAGCTCTTCCGTCCGGCTCGGATAGGTGACGGCAATCTGAAACATGAACCGATCGAGCTGCGCTTCCGGCAGCGGATACGTCCCTTCCTGCTCGATCGGATTCTGCGTCGCCAGGACGAAGAACGGCGCCGGCAGCGGATGGGTCTGGCCGCCCGCGGTGACGTGATGTTCTTGCATCGCCTCCAGGAGGGCCGCCTGCGTTTTCGGCGGCGTGCGATTGATCTCATCCGCCAGAATCATGTTCGCGAACAGCGGCCCAGGCAGGAACACGAACTTGCGCCGATGCGTGTCGGGGTCGTCCTGCAAGATATCGGTGCCCGTGATGTCGGCCGGCATCAGGTCGGGCGTGAACTGGATTCGCTTGAACGACAGATCGAGAATCTTCGCCAACGAACTTACCAGCAGCGTCTTCGCTAACCCCGGCACGCCGACCAGCAGGCAGTGCCCGCGGCTGCACAGGCCGATCAGTAGCTGCTCGATGACGGTTTCCTGCCCGACGATGACCTTGCCAAGCTGCTCGGTCAAGGCGCGCACGGTGTCGCGCAGTTCGGCGATCGTGGATTCTTCCGTGGACGGCATGGAGATACTCGGGAGCGAGAGTGTAAGATTCGCCTGCGGAGTCAAGCTAGGTTCGGAGGCGCTTACCATTCAAGATACGAAATCAACCTATTCCTGTGCAAGTCCTTGCATCTTTTCGAGGAATACGAAATAATATCCCCGCCAATCGCTCGGCCAACATGAGGTCCCCCATGAGCACCGCAATCCTCGCGCTCTGCGTGTTCGCTATCGGTCAACCGCCTACCGACAACGGGGCCACGCTGAGACAGGCGCACGATCAGGCCAAAGCCTTCGCCCAGGCGTTCCACAAGGACGACTACAACAAGCTTGCGGAGCTTTCGCATCCGAAGCTGGCCGAGAAGATTGGCTCGCGCGCTCGGGTGGCACAGGCCTGGAAGAAAAAGGCCGCCGCCTATCGCTATCAGGGACTCAAACTCGAAGGCTACGACGTCGAGGCGCCCAAGGTCCTTGTCAAGGTTGGCAGCGATTGGCTGTGCGTGGTGCCGACCCAATTGAAATTCCAGGCCATCGAAGGCTCGGCCAGCTCGAATGCGTATCTCCTCACTCTATCGCACGATCAAGGCAAGACCTGGCGTATCCTCGACGGCAACGACGCCGATACCGCCAAGAACCTCAAAGACTGGCTCCCCAAGCTGGCCGACGCCGCGAACCTCCCCGACATCAGCAAGGCGAGCGTGGATACGCCGGACGCCAAGCGCAGTGTCTTTCGCTCCAACGCCGCCAATTTCAAGGTCTGTTATCCTGACCGCTGGGACGAGGGGCAGCGCAAAGGGTCCGTCGTGCTCCATCTCGAACGCGGCGACAACTCGGTCTATTTCTTCGCCGAAGAAACCAATATGGCCCTCGACGAACTCGTTGCGTTCTTCGATACCAATCGCAACACCGGCAAGCCGCGCAAACTGTTCGGCCACAAGGACATGACCGTCGCGGGGGAGCCGGGCAAGTTCTTCCGCTTCGAAGAGGCGAATGATCAGGAGCTGACGCAGGTTTACGTGTGCGTTTTCAGCCATCAGGGGATGTCGTACCGGGCCATTGCCGTGCGCCGCGGCGGGGACATGGCAGAGTTCGAAGAGGACTACTTTTCACTGCTGCAGCGGTTCGCCTATCTGAAGGATCGGCCCGTCTGGGTGAAGCAATTCGAGGGCGCACCGGCCCAGGCGGTGTTGCTCGGCGGACTGGCGTCGTTCGAGGTGCAACGGCCACGCTGGACCGAGGACACCTTCGACAATGTCGCCGAGCCGCAGACGCTGGAGTACATCGGTTATCGCTATCTCCCCGGCAACGCCTGGATGCGTGTGTCGCTGCACGAGGCGCAGGCGAACCTCGCCGCCGAGTTGCAGGAGCTGCTCGTATACGCGGCGTCGCGTTTGCCGAACCCCAAGCACAAGGCGGTTACCTTCATGACGCCGGCGGGCAAGTTTCAGGGTTGGGAGGTGACCGGCACCTTCGGCGGCGCGCCGCGCACGATCTGCATCACGGCGGTTCAGAACGACGGCATCGCCGCCTGGCTCATGCTGGAATCGAGCACCATTCAACTCGCCGAGACACGCTTCGAATTCGAGCAGTCGCTGGAGAGCTTCCAGTTGCAAGCTCAGTCGAAGCCGGCCCAGCCGCTGGCGTATCCGCTGCGCAATGTCGATAGCGGCCGCGGCGACGATCCGCGCGTGGCGGCCATGTTGAAGAAAGCCACCCGGCTCTACCCCGGCATGAAGTCGCACGAAATCCAAGCCTTCACTGCCGACGGCAAACAGGCGATTCTCCTGGCGCAGGATGCTTTTGTCGTCGAAGACCTCGTTACCAAGAAACGCGCGACGCTGCCGGTCAAGAGTTATCGGCCAAACCATGTCGTCCTGTCCCCCGATCGCAAGTGGATTGCCTATCAGCTCAACGACGAGATCACGGTGGCGCCGCTCGGCCTCGGCTTCACGAAAAAGGTCCGCGCCCATGCGGGACAGCTTGGCTTCGGGCCGGGCAACAAGGAGCTGTTGATCGTCACCAGCAGCCAGAAGCCGCGCTATGATTTCCGCGACGATTACCGCGACGGCGGCGGACTCATGCTGCAATATGTCACCAGTCGGCTCGAGCGTTTGCCGCTCGATGGCACGCCGAAGAAGCCGCTCTTCGATTGGCCGCTCATCCGCGTCACCGCCTTTGCCCTGTCCCCCGGCGGCAAGCAACTGGCGGTCGTCACCAACAAGGACTATCCGCGCACCCAGCAAATCGGCGGCTATCTCTATCTGTGCAAGCCCGACGGTTCCGACCTGCGCCTGCTCAACAAGGAGCCGGCCGACTATCGCAGCCTCGCCTGGTCGCCCGACGGCAAGTGGATCTACGCGCTGCGGCGCGTCATCCGCAACAACGTCGTCGTCGGCTTCGGCGGCATGTACGATGTTGAACGCATCGCCGCCGACACCGGTGCAGCGGTCAACCTGACGCGCTGCGGCCGCATCAATCACGTGTGGGCCGGCGGGTCCGACCTGTTCCTGGAATTGAACGACCGTTCGCTGCCGCTCGCCCAGCAAGGGATCTTTCGCGTCGCGGCCGATGATCTTGCCAAGGCGGCGGCGGTACTTCCCGCGACCAAGAGCGATGCGGCCGGCACGCTGGCGCAGCGTATTGCCAAGCGGATCGAGCCGGCGCTGCAAGGATCGCCGGTGCGCGAATTCGTGCCGACGCCCGCCGCGATGGAACTGCTCGGCAAGGAGTTCGTCGCCGCCGTCAAGGACGAGATGGGCGTGGTCCTTGACTCCTCCCCTGAATCGCTCGAACGCCTGCGCACGCTGATTGATCAGCTAGAGCTGGCCTCGGGCAAGCATCCGGTCAACATCCTCGGCGTCGGCGCTTATTACGGCGAGACCTTGCGCAAGCTTGTCGGCGCCAGGTGGCAACTCGAGCGAATTCCATTCGGCCAGTGGGTCCCCGCGCGCACCGTCCAGCAGCACACCGTCGCCGAGGTCATCCTGCCCTTCAGCGACACCTACGGCTGGGCCCTCTTGAGCGGCCGGGTGGTCGATGCCTTCGACCTGCACACGCGCGGCGTCGGCTGTGACTGGCTGCTTGTCTATCCGCCGGCCCGCGTCGATGACGTGATGCAGGCGAACTTCGCGGATTACCTGATGGGGAAGAAGCGGATCGATGACGGCGATATCAACGGGGGACTGCCGCTGCTGGCCGCCGAGATGAAGAAACGCCCCAAGAACGCCCAGCTGGCCCGCGAACTGATCGCCCTGTGCAAGGCGCTCGAACGCAACGACCAAGCGAAGGCGTTCACCCGGCAAGCCGTCGAGGCGGGCGTCGAGGCGAACGACTTGCTGATGCTGCACGCCGACGACTTGATGCGCGGCGACGCTGCCAAGTCGATCGTCTACTATCGCAAGGCGGCCCATCTCAGCTATGCGCCGGCGGAGACGCTCATCAAGTTGGGCCGGGCGTATGAGCAGATTGGGCAACTCGGCATGGCGGAATCGTGCTGGCGGCGGGCGTATCTGCCGGCGTCGGACCTGCAGCGCAGCGAGATTCGCCGCATGTTGGGCATGGCGGACTTGCGCGGGGCGATCGGCAAGGACTTCAAGGATTGAAACTGCGCACGCAACATTTGCCGCTTGCGGTTTAGCGCTCGCAGCGCGCCACGCGAGCGCGAAACGGCAAGCGGCAGCAACGGGACGCACCCATGCAACACTCCTTAATCCTCATCACCGTCCTCGCGCTAGGCCAGCCCGCGCCGCTGGGGCCCGGCGATCACAAGCGCACCATCATCGTGGACGATGTGAAGCGCCCCCATTACATCCACGTGCCTCCCAAGTACGATCCGAAGAAGCCCGCCGCCGTCGTCCTCGCCCTGCACGGCGCCGGCATGTGGGATAAGCTCATGGAGAAGTTCACCGGCCTGAGCAAGACGGCCGACACGCACAACTTCATCGTCGTCTATCCCAATGGCACCGGGGTGCTGCAAACCTGGAATGCCGGCGTGTTTCCCGGCGACCTGGGCACGAAGAATGCCGACGACGTGAAGTATCTCGGCAAGGTGCTCGACGACGTCGAAAGTGCGGTCGCGGTCGACAAGAAGCGCGTCTACGTCACCGGCCTGTCCAACGGGGGCATGATGTCGTATCGGCTCGCGGCGGAGATGTCGGACCGCATCGCCGCCATCGCCGCCGTAGCGGGCACGATCGCCGTCGAGAAATACGAGCCAAAGCGGCCGGTCTCCGTGCTGCACTTTCACGGTACCAAGGACACGCTGGTGCCGTTCGAGGGAGCGCCGAAGAAGAAGGACATGCCGAAGTACATGAAGTTCCGCTCGGTGGACGACACCATCAAGGCCTGCGTCCAGGCCAACGGCTGCGCCGACAAGGCAACGGAATCGGAAATCGCCATGAAAGAGGACAAGATCAAGGTGACGCGCAAGGAGTACGGCAAGGGCAAGAACGATACGGAAGTCGTGCTCTACATCATCGAGAACGGCGGCCACACCTGGCCCGGCACCAGCGATTTCCCAGCGTTTCTCGGCCTGTCCACCATGAATGTCAGCGCCAATGAGTTGATGTGGGAGTTCTTTCAGAAGCATCCGCTCAAGTAGCGACTGGCCGATTCTCAGTCGAGCCGGTCATTTTCTTGTGTGGCTTCACCGCAGTAGAGTCACTCCTGTTCTTCCTTCGCAACCGAAAACGCCAGGCAATGCTCGATCAATCCATCATCTTGCGAAACTCCTCGAACAGATATGTGCTGTCGTGCGGCCCCGCGGAGGCCTCCGGGTGATACTGCACGCTGAAGACCGGGTAGCGCTTGTGCTTCATGCCTTCCAGCGTGTTGTCGTTCAGGTTGATGTGCGTCGGCTCGACGTCAGCGGGGAGCGTCTCGGGGTTGACCGCGAAGCCGTGGTTCTGGGTGGTGATCTCGACGCGGCCCGATTGCTGATTCAGCACCGGCTGATTGGCGCCGCGATGGCCGAACTTCAGCTTGAACGTCTTCGCTCCGAACGCCAACCCTAGCAATTGATGCCCCAGGCAGATGCCGAAGATCGGCTTCTTGCCGATGAGCTGGCGAATGTTCTCGACAGCATAGGCGAGCGGCTCAGGGTCGCCGGGGCCGTTGGAGATGAACACGCCGGCCGGATCGAGGGCGAGAATGTCCTTCGCGGCGGTCGAGCCGGGCACGACGGTCACCTCGCAGCCGATCTGCACCAGACAGCGCAGGATGTTCCACTTCATGCCGAAATCAAGGGCGACGACGCGGTGCGGCTTCTTGCTCTTGTGCAGCTCTTGGGTGGCAAACGGAGTGTTGAACCCGTCGCGCCAGGCGAACGGATGCGCCGGCATCACGATCTTGGCCAGATCGCGGCCGACGATGCTCGGACAGCCGCGCGCTTTGTTGACAAGCGAGACATCGTCTAGATCGGCGGTGGAGAGAACCCCCATCATGGCGCCGCGGACGCGCAGGCGACGGACCAGCGACCGGGTGTCGATGCCTTCGAGGCCGAGGATGCGGTTCTCGGCCAGGTAGTCGGAGAGGGTGCCGTGCGAACGGAAGTTGCTGGGACAACGAGCGCACTCGCGGACGATGAAGCCGTCCACCTGCGGGACCTTCGATTCGCGGTCCTCGGCATTGATGCCGTAGTTGCCGATGAGCGGGTACGTCATCGTGACGATCTGGCCCTTGTAGGAAGGGTCGGTAAGGACTTCCTGATAGCCGGTCATGCTGGTGTTGAAGACGACTTCGCCGAACGTCTCGCCGGCGGCGCCGAAGCCGTGGCCGGTGTAGACGGCGCCGTCTTCGAGGGCCAGTTTCGCAAGCGGTTTCGTCATTGGCTCTCCTCCCGTTTACGTTCAGCGCATTTCTAGGAGCCGCGCGGGCGCTAAACGAAGACCCTCTGCTATAATGATATGGGTACACATCATCCCGGCAAATTGACGCGGCATTGGCACTGCGTTTGCGATTAACCCACTGTTTCTCATCCGTTCCCTTGAACCCAAAAGGAGAACACCATGATCCGCTCCATTCTCGTGCCGCTGGACGGCTCCACGTTTGGTGAACATGCGTTGCCGCTCGCCATGACCATGGCCAAGCGGATGAACGCCTCGCTCAACCTGATCCATGTGCATTCCTTGCTCGACGCCACGTATGCGGAGCTGCAAGTCTTCGATAATACGCTGGACCAGGAGTTGCGCAACAAGGAGCGCGACTACCTGCGCACGATCCAGAAGCAGGTACAAGATCGGCTCTCGGTGCCGGTGACCATACGCAATGTGGACGGCGACATCGCCACGGTCATTCGCGAACAGGCCGACAGCCTGCGCGCCAGCTGGGTGGTGATGACGACGCACGCCCGCGGACCGATGGGACGCTTCTGGCTTGGCAGCGTGACCGATGAGTTGGTTCGCACATTGCCGATTTCGCTCATCGCGGTCCATCCGCACGATCACGCCCCGGACCTCTCGAAGGAGGAGCCGATCGAGCACATCCTGGTGCCGCTCGATGGCACGCCCTTGGCCGAGAAAATTCTCGAACCCGCCTTGATGCTCGGCCGGGCGATGAAGTCGGATTATACGTTTCTGCCCGTGGTCACGCCGGTTTACCCGATGGCGTTGCCCGCCGAGCCCGCGATTTTCGGCAGCGTGGCGACCGACATCATGGAACGGGTCGAAAAGATGCACGTCGAGTTGCGCAGGGAAGCGTGCGCGTATCTCGACAAGGTCGCCGAGCGGCTGCGGGCGGAAGAACTACGGGTGGCGACGCGCGTCATCGTCGAGGAGCAGCCGGGCGTCGCGATTCTCGATGCCGCCAAGGCGCCGATCGATATGATCTGCATCGAAACGCACGGCCGCGGCGGGCTATCGCGGTTGCTCCTGGGCAGCGTTGCCGACAAGGTGATCCGCGGGTCGAAGTTGCCGATCCTGCTGCATCGGCCGGTGGCATGAATCGTCGCTTGCGGCGTAGCATGTATTGCTACGCCGCAAGCGACGGACCGCTTCCGCACGCCGCTCGTCGACTCCGCACACCATTTAAGTAAAAAAACCACTGGAGAACTGCCCGCCCGCTCTGTATTTTGATATCGTGCCTTCAGAGTAAGCCCTCCTGTTTCCAAAGAGCGGATAGACCAATGCCCTACATCGGCATCGACTTCGGTACCAGCAACTCGGTCGTGGCCAACTTTCAATATGGACAGGCGGACGTGCTCGCCAACAGCGAGGGCCAAAAGTGGACCCCGTCCGTCGTCACCATGCGCCGCGACGGCAGCCTCTCCTTCGGCCAGGAGGCCAAGGAAAACTTCGATGAGGAACGCTCGGTCCGCTCGATCAAGCGCATCCTCGGCTCTGGCGAGCGCGTGCCCTTCGTCGGCCAAAACCTGCGCACCGAGCAGGTCGCCACCATGCTCTTCTCCAAGCTCAAAGCCGACGCCATGAAGGCGATCAACGAGAATATCGCCAAGGCGGTCGTCACCATCCCCGCCAACTCCAAGGGGCTCGCGCGCCACGCCACCAAGCTGTGCGCCGGCGCCGCCGGCCTGCAAGTGCTGACCCTCATCAACGAGCCGACGGCCGCCGCCATCTGCTACGGCCTCAACGCTCAGCAGGATCAGATGGTCCTCGTCTACGACTTCGGCGGCGGCACCCTCGACGTCACCATCCTGCGCATCCATCACGGCGTCTTCGAGGAAATCTCCAGCAAGGGGGTCGGCAAGCTCGGCGGCGACGATCTCGACACCGCCCTCGGCAACCTCATCGGCCGACGCTTCATGGAGAAGACCGGCTTCGACATCTTGAACTCGCCCTATCGGCATCAGTTCATGCTCGCCGTCGAGAAAGCCAAGATCGACTTGTCGAGCGAGCCGACCGCCATCGCCCGCAAGGCCGAGCTCGTGCCCGACAAACATCTCAGCCTCGAGGAGGAGATCGATCGGCAATCGTTCGAGAAGGAAATCATGCCGCTGGTCGTCAAGAGCGGCCAGGCTATCGACGAGGCCCTTTCCTTGAAGGGCATGCGCCCCAAGGACATCGACAAGGTCCTGCTCGTCGGCGGCACCAGCAAGATTCCGCTCATCCGCCGCTTCGTCGCCGAAAAACTCGCCGGCAAGGAAGCCGAATCGTTCGACAAGGTTGACCCGATGACCTGCGTCGCCCAAGGGGCGGCGATCGTCTCCGCGATCCTCCAGGGCGCTCCCGGCCTCGATAACCACGCCTACTCGGTCAAGCTCGAACACTCGCTGTGCGCTAACCCGATCAATGAAAAGCGCCAGGTCTATCTCGATCCGATCATTCGCCGCGGCGTCGATATCCCGTGTTCGTTCACCAAGACGTATCATCCGGTTGCCGACCCGGCCGAGCGCGTCATCATCAGCGTCTTCGAGGGGGACGTGTACGACGACGTCGCCAACCAGGAGAACGTCAAGCTCGCGGAGATCCCGTGGGAGTTCCAGCCGCCGCGCCAGCAGCGCGACGGCGCCATCGAGGTGACCTACGAGTACGGCGACGACGGCATCTTGACGGTGCAGATCCACGACATCTATACCGGGCAGAAAAAGCGTTTCGCGATCCAGCAGACCGGCGCCGACCAGATGGACGCCGGCCAGATCATGAAAATGAAACGCATCAACGAAGACCTGATGAAGCGCAGCGTGGACACCGAGAGCACAACGGAGTACCGCGACGCGGTAGAAATCCTGAAAAAGACCGAGCAGGACGTGATCCCCAAGGTCGAGAACCCCGCCGACAAGCGCGAGCTGGAAGAGCTGTGCCGCCTGGTCCGCGAGGCGATGTCGTCCGGCGACCGCAAGCGCATGGAGGACGCCAGCTCGGCCCTCAACGATCGGCTGCTAAACTACGCGTATTTGCTTTGATCCGCTTACGGTTTAGCGCTTACCTGACGCCGCGCGAGCGCTAGACTGCAAGCGGCATTCGGGAGTGTCCCATGCCGAACTGCCCTCAATGCACGAAGCCGTTGCGCGAGTTTGGGCGGCGCTGTCCGAGTTGCCAGGCGGATCTCGACTTGCTGGTCGATTACGTGAGCCATCTGCAAGGTGGCCTGGAGCGGGCGGAAAATCTCGTCAAGGCCGGCGAGCTGGGGCAGGCGATCTGGGCATACCTCGAAGTGCTGGAGGTCGATCCCGATAATCCGGTCGCACGCAAGCAGATCGGAATAATCGTCACCGCGGTTCGGCAATTCGACACGATCATGCCGGGCCGGCGCTGGGCCAACAACCTGCCGCCATTGCCGAAGGAAGAACGCCCGTGGTGGCACTGGGCAGTCTTCGCCGCCGGCGTGGTCCTGGCGCTCGCCATCGGCTTTGGCATCGGCAAGATTCACTTCGACTTCTCGATTCCGGAAGGCCTCGAGCTTCCCAACAAGCCAGAGCAGGGCCACATGGGGGCAAGGCAGTAGTCTAAGGGTTTGCCGCCAGGAAATCCTTCAACTTCGCGAAGAACTCGTCTGGTAGCGCATCATTGTGATCGGCCCCCGTTATCGAGTAGAACTGCTTCGGCTTGTTCGCGGCATCGTGCAGCTTGACGCCGTGCGTGTACGGAATCAGTCCGTCGGTTGTCCCGTGGGCGATGAATACCGGCCGGCGAATCGTGCCGATCTTGGTCAGGCTGTCGAAGCGATTGGTCATCAGCATGCGCTTCGGCGCCGGCAGCCACCAGTACAAATCCGACGCGACATCCGGCAACGACGTGAAGGTCTTGATGAGGACGAGGGCCTGATGGTCCTTGCGGTTCGCCAGATCGACCGCGACGCCGCCGCCGAGCGAGCCGCCGTAGAGGATGATCTTGTTGGCGGCGATCTTCCTGTCATTGATCAGGCAGGCGTAGGCCGCATCCGCCGCGAGGTAGCAACCTTGCTCGGTGGGGCTGCCTTCGCTCTTGCCGTAGCCGGGATAGTCGATGATGAGCACGGAGACGCCGAGGCGTTCGCGGAGCTTGACGATCGAGCCGCCGCGATGGCTGAGGTTGCCGGCGTTGCCGTGAAAGTAGAGCAGGGCCTGATCGGAGTCTTTCTTCGGACACCACCAGGCGTGCAGGCGCGTGCCGTCGGCGCTGATGAGCGGCACGTCTTCGATGTTCGAAAGCTTCGGCGGGTCTAGCCAGTCCGTCGTCGGGCGATAGACCAGCCAGTTCTCGAAGAAGAGTAGCATCGCCACCAGTCCCACGTAACCGACGAGGATGTACAAGCCGCAGCGCACCCACGGCGTTGCCAGGAGCCCCAACTGCGGCTTTTCTTCAGGTACGCTCATCGGATTTCCTCATTCTATCCGCCGAGGAAGAAGGGGTCTGGTTCCTGGCACGAAGGTCCGGAAATGTCTTCCCTGGTTGGCAACCATTCCCCAATGTTCCACGTGGAACATTCCCAATTTACCAGGCCTACCTATTCGCACAGAAAATGACTTGCCTTGCGCCTGCGAGTTATACACCCACCCCACCACCATGTCCCCCCCCTCGCCGTCGGTGAAGTGAGTAGATGGGGATCGTCGATGCTGCAACACATTTAGGCTCGTGGAGTTTCATCGCATGCCCATTTACGCAGCGGCTAATGAGCAAACGGGTCCAACGCAGACAGCGTTTCTCGCTGACACTTCAGGCTCAGGCCGGCATCGCCTTCGCGGCCATTCGTCGCCGCGCCAGCGCCCAACCCGCACCGCCGACGAGTACGATCCAGCAGCCGATCGGCAGCAGATCGCCCGTCATAGCGTAGAAGCTGAAACGCGTATCGAGCGGCACGGCGGCCTTGAGGATGCCCGACTTCTGCTTGAACTGATGCCATTCCGAGACCGGCAGCTCCTCGACGCGCTGCAACTTCTCGCTGAGAATCCACACGGGTGGGTCGGCGTCGGGCGGTTGGTCAGGATGCCGTTTCGGCTTGAGCACCCGCCCGTTGCCGTCGATCACCGCGGAGACGCCCATGTTGACCGCGCGCACCATCGAGCGCCGGCATTCGATGGAACGAAATCGGCACACCGCCAGGTGTTCCTCGTGCTCGCTCGAACCGTCGAACCAGCCGTCGTTCGACATGTTGACGAGGAAATCGACGCCGGGAGTGTCGTCGTTCTCGTCGAGGTAGCGCCGGGCCATGAACGGGTCGGTGTCCTCGTAGCACAACAGAACGCCGAAGTGATATTTGCCGAGCTTGAAGCGGGTGAGCTTCTCGCCCGCCTGGATGCCGAAGTCTCCCTCGTAGGGAGTCAGCACGCTCAGAAACGGCAGCCACTCGCCGAGCGGCAGGAACTCGCCGAACGGTACGCGATGGACCTTGTCGAACTTGTCCTCGACCCGGCCGTCGATCTTGCCCTTGTCGTCGCGAAAGGTGTTGAGAAAGAGCGCCCGGTTGAAGCGTTGAAACTTGCCGTTCTTGTCGAGGTGATTGGCGTTGATGCCGATCAGGTGCGGGACCTTGGTGTTCTGGGCCAGGGTGCGCAGCCGGGTGCGAATGTCGGTCTCGCGCCGCAGCCATTCGGTCGGCGCGTTCTCGATCGGGAAGTCCGGCGACGTGTCGTACCAGCCGCTGGGGTAGCTGGTCTCCGGCCAGATCAGGAGATCGGGTTGCGGCTGATGATTGAACGATGCGCGCATGCACAGGTCGGTGAAGTGTTGCGTCGCCGTGAAGGCCGATCGGTCATCGTTCGACTCGCGCAGGCGTTGATCGAGATTGCTTTGCAGGAGGCACACGGTCGGTCCGGTCTTGAACTGCCCCTGCCCGAGCCGATAGGCGCCATACGAATAGGTGCAGATCAGCACGGCGGCAAGGGCGGCCCCTTCAAGGAGCAGATTGCGGCGGAACAAGCACTCCGCCAGCACCCCGCGGTTGCAGATTTCCAGGTTCGAGTAGTAGCGATGCGGTTCCAACTCGACCTGGCCGAACCACTGGCGAATTTCCGGCACCTGATAGATGCAATCGAAGAGGAACGCATTGACCGCGACTACGACGAAGCTCACCAGAAAGATGCCGCCGATATCGGCAATCTGGATCATCGGCAGCAGATCGTGCTGGGTGTGCGCGAGCATGTACCACGGAAAGCCGGTGAGCGCCCAGCAGCGCATGTGCTCGAACGCGACCCAGACGAGCGGGACCGACACGATCAGCGGCAGCTTCCAGCGCTCGAGGCAGCGGACGCAGACAAGCGCGACGGGGAAGTAGAGGGCGCAGTAGATACTCAGGGCAATCCAAGCCGCCGCCATCGCCTTGTCGGCCACGCGCATCCACTGCAGCACCGGTACGTAGAAGGCGATGCCGCACAGCAGAGCACACAGATAGACGAAGCGCGGCCTGGCCTGCGCGCGCACGAGCATGAGGAATGGGACCAGCGCGATCCAGCCTAGATACGTGCCCCAGGCGAGCGGTTGAAAGCACATCCAGAGCAAGACGCCGCTGCCAACCGCCGACGCCAGGCAATACCACGCCGCCCGAGCTTGCGCGTCGGGCGCCGCGGCAGGCATCGGCGCAGCTTTCGGTTTGGCACTGGTCTTGGTTGCCATCGTTCCCATCGCCATCGGTCACCTCCGTGTGACTTCCAGATCCGCTTGCGGTTTCGCGCTCGTGTGAAACAATCAGCAACCGACTGTTGACGCGAGCGCCAGGCCGCAAATTGCTATTCATTCTCCACGCGCAATACCATCAATCGATCCCCCGCCCGATGCGCGTGGTCGCCCTCCGGCAACAGCACGAATGCATTCGCCGGCACAACGCCGCGCAAATCGGGCGAGCCGAACCATACAGTCGGCTCCACCGTCCAGCCGGCGTCGGTCTGCTGCAAGCGCGCCGGATGATACGTCGGCCGATCGGTGCGATACGCATGGTCCTTCGTCAGCGTCGCGTTGACGTAGTCCGGTCCGGGCGGCAGCGCCATCAACGCGCGAATCGCCGGTCGCACGAACAGCTCGAAGCACACCATCGAGCCGACCGGGTTGCCCGGCAACCCGAAGATCAACCTGTCTCCCCTCTCCCTTCCCGGGGAGAGGGGTTGGGGGTGAGGGGGTGGCGTGATGCCGAACAGGAGCGGCTTGCCTGGCTTCATCGCGATCTTGTGGAACAAGGCGGTCATGCCAAGCTCCGCCAGCACGCCCGGCACCAGGTCGAACTTGCCCGCCGACACGCCGCCCGAAAGCAGCAGGACATCATACTGCATGCTCTTGTCGATCAGCGCTCGCAGGTGGCCCGGTTCATCGCGGGCGATGCCGACGTAATGAGGCACGCCCCCCGCGCGCGCCACCTGGGCCACGAGCATCAAGCTGTTGCCGCTGCGTATCTCGCCCGGTCCCGGCGTCTGCTCCGGCTCAACGATCTCGTCGCCCGTCGAGATGATGCCGACGCGCGGCGCCGGCTGGACCTTGACCACCGGCCGGCCTACCGTCGCCAGCAGGCCGAACTCCTGCGGCCTGAGTCGAGTGCCGGCGCGCAGCACCGTCTCGCCGACGCGCATCTCGCGTCCCCTGGCCAAGATGTTTTGGCCGGCCTTGAGCGTGCGATCGTTGACGCACACCTGGTTGCCCGCGACTTCGCAACGTTCGATCATCACGACCGCATCGATGCCCTGCGGAATCGGCGCTCCGGTCATGATGCGCGACGCCTGGCCCGACTTCACTGCCACGCTCGGCGTCTTGCCGGCATGGATCTCTTCGACGATCAATAGCTCCGCGTGTCCGTCACGCAGATCGCTGGTCGAGAGCGCGAAGCCGTCCATCATCGCCTTGTCGAACGGCGGCATGTCGAGATCGCTGGCAACGTCCTCCGCGAGGACCAGGCCGAGCGTTTCCGGACCGAGCGGCGCCATCGTCGTCGGCAGCGGTTGGGCGTGCCGCAGCACGATCTCCAGGGCCTCGGCAACGGTATGCATGGGGTGATTTTATCACGATGGGCGGTTTTGTGCCTAGCCCAAGCCGTTCTTCGTTTAGAAGCTGGTTCATTACTCCCCTCTCCCCAGTAATCGGGGGAGAGGGGCCGGGGGTGAGGGGGCTGCACCCGCGAAAAAATGCACCCTTCACCCCAACCCCTCTCCCCTGAGTACAGGGGAGAGGGGCTTTTGAAACAGCTCTTTAGCCCCCGCAGCATTGCGCCAGCTATCCGGCGCTTCACTGCGGGCGCTGAACGATGAGATTCAATCGAGAACCTTCACGCGAATATTGCGATAGCGCACCGACTTGCCGAAGAAGCGCTCTGGAGCGCCGCCGTGGACTTGCAGGGCGATGCCGCCGTCGTCGGGGAGAAAGATCTTGTTCTTGACATCGATCAGGCGTTTCTGGTCGTCGGTCCAGTCCATGAATTTGACGCCGTTGATGTATGTCTTGATCGTCGGCGGGTTCCCCTGGATGCTCGCCTTCAGCTCGTTCCATTCGCCCTTTTTCCAGAAGGTCGGCCATTTCTCCGGCGCTACGGGCAACGGGGTCGCGGCCTTGTCCTTGCCCTTGATGTCGGCGGTGATCTTGTCAGGGCTATCGAGGAAGCTGTAGTTGCGGAAGTGGAAGCCGCCGAGTCCTTCGCCGTAGATGCCCATGAGGTTGCCGCCTTCGTAGTAATCGATCATGGCTTGATAAGCGTTGCCCGCCTCGGTGCTGCGCAGGAACAGGCCGGAATCGAGGCCGAAGTCGTTCTTCATTTCGAGCACGACCTCGAAGTTCTTGTACTTCTTGTCGGTGACGATGATGCCGCCGTTGCCCGGTTCGTCCTGGGTGCCGGTGATGTAGCCGTCCTTGACGACCCATTTGCCGCCGGACTTGTTCTTGCTCTTACCGCTGTGCCCGGATTTGGCGGAGATATGCCAGCCATCGAGCGATTTGCCGTCGAAGATGGCGACGTAGCCGTCGCCTTTCTTCTTCTCGCCGGCGGGCACGACTGGAAGCAGAAATACGGTGGCGGAAAGAGCGAGGCAGGGGATCAAGAATCGTTGCATGGGAGTAGCTCCGAAAGTTGTGAATCTGAACTTATTGTTGAATATGCGCCGGGAATTCGGTTATGTCCACAGAATTGCAGGGTATTTGCGGGGCATAACGATGGATGAGCCAAAAGATTCTGAGGAGAGTTGGCTTGAGAAAGAAAAGAGGACGTATCGCTGGTTCGTCTGGATACCTATGTCCTTGGCAGTCCTGTGGCTGTTGACGGGAAAGGTCATAGCAATCGGTTGGTGGCCAGACGACTTGGCCGGTCTGGGCCTTTTCGTGATCTATGTTGTTCCGTTGCTTGCTGCACTTGGTAGTACGATTGTTACGCTTTGGGGTTTCTGTCTTTTGAACTGCGCCATTCAAGCGCGAGCAAGAAAAGCCGACCTAGGTGCAGAGATCGGGCTTGGAGCTTTACCGCTGATCTTGGCAATTGCATTTCTTTGGCTGCTAATTTAACCTCACTGCGGCTCACATCGTGTAACCCCTGGCACGCGATCAAAATCGGCGTCGTTGCTGGCAATCTTGGTCAAACCACAATCCTGCATGACAGCGACGATGAGACCATCGCCACTGAGAATTCCATGATTGCGGCAAATGTCGGCCGCTTGCAAGACATGTCGGCTCTTCACAGGTAAGACCTGAATGCCCATGCGAATGATCTCATCCAGGGCTTGACGAGACTTGACAAGCTTCTGGATTTCCGCAGGGTGGCGGCGTAAACGCTGGCTGATGCCAACGTACGGCCAGCCGAATGCTTGGCAGGCTTCAAGTGTCATCAAGCGGTGGGCAACGTCGCTGAACACGGCAGCGGAAATGAAGCCGATCAAATCGCCGGATTCGATTCGTTTGAGTAGCGCTTTGCTCGGCGGCCCGAGGACAGGATCGGGACCAAAATCGTAAACGAACACGTTGGCGTCGAGAAACACGGACTTACCGGATGCGATGCTGGCGAAATTCATGGCGACTCCAGCAATCCGAATTCATCATCCTCCGCGATTTTTCGAAGCACGTCCAGATCGCCTGTCCAGCCGATCATCCCATCGGATTCGTCAACTCGGCTCTTCGTGGATTTGACGGTGACGATGACACGCTCTTGTTCCTTGAGCGGCAAAGGCTCATCCAGTCGCAGCACGCCATTCTCATAGGTTGCTTCAACTTCCAGGGACATCGCGCTTCCTCCGACTGACGGTTCGATTTGCATTGATAAGATTATACCTCGTCGATGCGAAAATAAATAGGGACGCTCCATGGCTGCTCTGCCGATCTACCTCGACTACAACGCCACCACGCCGATTGACCCCGCCGTCCTCGACGCCATGTTGCCTTACCTGCAAACGCACTACGGCAATCCATCCAGCACCCACGCCTACGGCAAGACGGCCCATGACGCCATCGACCGGGCCCGCGCTCAGGTCGCCAGTCTGATCGGCGCCGCCCCCGACGAAATCGTCTTCACCGGCGGCGGCACCGAGGCGTCCAACCATGCCATCAAGGGCGCCGTCTACGCCCGCATGGCCGGCTTCTTCGCTCGCTGGTTCACGTCGCCGCACCTCATCACCAGCGCCATCGAGCATCCCGCTACCTTACAGCCGTGCGCTTTCCTCAAGAAGCTCGGCTGCAAGATCAGCTATCTCGGCGTCGATCGCTATGGCTCCGTCGATCCCTACGCCGTCGAGAAGGCCATCGGCGGCAATACCACCCTCGTCAGCATCATGCACGCCAACAACGAGGTCGGCACCATCCAGCCGATCCGCGACATTTCGCAGTTTGCGAAAGCGCGCGGCGTCCTCGTGCACACCGATGCGGCCCAGTCGCTCGGCAAGGTCCCCGTCGATGTCAACGAACTCGGCGTCGATCTGCTCTCCATCGCGGGGCACAAGCTGTATGCCCCCAAGGGGACCGGCGCTCTTTACATTCGCAAGGGAGTGAAGCTGGAGCCGTTCATTCACGGGGCGGGGCACGAGAGCGGCCGACGCGCGGGGACCGAGAATACGCCGTACATCGTCGCGCTCGGCAAGGCGTGCGAGATCATCAAGCAGAATCCCGCGCTTGCGCTGCGGGCTAAGACGCTTCGCGATCGGCTGCACGATCGGCTGCACCAGGCCCTCGGGGATAAGATCGTGGTCAACGGGCATCCTGATCTGCGGTTGCCGAATACCCTGAACATCAATTTTCTCGGCCACGTCGGCGCGGAGTTCTTGCAGAAGGTGCCGGAGATCGCGGCATCGACCGGATCGGCGTGCCATGAAGGCTCGATCACGCAATCGCCGGTGCTGTGCGCGATGGGCGTGCCGCCGGAGATCGGCAAGGGAGCGGTGCGGCTCAGCGTCGGGCGCTTCACGACGGAGGACGAGATCGACCGGGCGGCGGATGCGCTGATACGGGCGGCTAAATAGCCCGCCATTCATGGCGGGTTCGCGGTCCCGCCATGAATGGCGGGCTAGACTGAATCAGAACTCCAGCGCCCGCAGGTTGCGCATCCCCGCGCGTAACGGCAACCAGATCGCGGCAATCCCGATGCTGACTCCCGCTGCCATGCTCGCCCACACCCACCACGGGATCTCCTCGAGCGGCACCGGCACGTCCGGCGTGCGGCCATGCACGAGATGCATCGGCAGCGCGATCGTGCAGATCACTACGCCCAGGAGCAGCAGGCTCGCCACGAGATTGATCGTGCCGCCGAAGCCGACGGCGATCTTCGATGGATCGCTCTCGCGGAAGTTCGGCATGCACGCACCGAGGCCGACGCTCAGCCCGCTGAAGCCGAGCGCGAGCAAGCCGATGGTCAGCACGTGAACGAGGATGATGAGCCACGACATGCCGAGCATCGCGTTGCTGAAAAAAATCAGGAACTCCCCGGCGGCCACGCAGCCCAGCGCCGCGAAGACGAACTTGCCGATCAGCAGCCGCGAGCGATCGAGCGGCAGCAGGCCGAGAATCCAGAACTTGCTCCCCTCGAGGCTCAGCATCGGAAAGATGAATCGCCCCGTATAGGCGCACATCAGGAACGACGTCGCAATCAACGTCAACAGGCTGATGCCGATCTTGAACGATCGGCCAATGTCTTGCTCATAGAAGCGGCGCATGTTGAGGAAGTAGAGCGAGCCGATGCCGACGAAGATGATGATCTGGGCCCACTGGGCGGGGTCGCGGCGAAAGGCGCGGAAGTCCTTGACGATAAGCATTTGCGTTTGCTCGTCGAGTAGGAAGAGAACCCGGGCGAGGATGCGGTCGAGCCAGTGCCCGCCGTAGCGCCGGCGCAGCGTGCCGCCCGAGGCGAGGCGATTAAAGCCGCGACGATAGAGCTTGCGGGCGATCCATACGGTGACGAGATAAAAGAACAGGCCATAGCTCCAAACGAGTCCGAGATTGTAGGCCATCTGGTCAGGCCGATTTCGCGCCGCGTACTGGATGCCGCGCGACATCCAGTGAAAGGGGAGCAGACGGCCGCGGAGGATACTCAGCTCGCTCAAGAAGCTCTCAAACCAGAGGCGGGCGTCCCCCCCGAGCTCACGTGTTTGCCGGACCCACAGAACCAACCAAGTCACGAAGATGATGAATCCCAGGAAACTGACGCCGACGAGAAAGTGCCGGCGATGCCTTGGCAACACGTTGACGATCAGCAAGCACGCTAGCCCGCCGATCGAGCCGGGAATAAGCAGGAAGCCGAGGAAGAATAATGGCAGGACGGGATAGTAGTACCATGGGGCGCCGTCGCCATTGGAGACCTCCAGGCCATAGGAGAGGAGCACCGGGCTTCCAAGCAGGACGAAGGCCCAGCTGCTAAAAGCGACCGCGCCCTGAAACTTGTACGAGAATACCTGATCATCGGAGATCGGCGACGATAACAGGAATTGGCCTTCCGCTCCGGCAAACAGGCTGCTGTAGAGGATGATGCCGGTCGAGAAAATGAGGAGCAGCGTGAGCATGAAGAAGAACACGTCGAAGAGCAGTTCGATCAGCCCTTCATCGAGCGGGATGTTCCAGCGGACGCGCAGCTCGTGAAACCCATACCAGCTCAGGCCGAACAGGAAGATCCAGATGACCAGGCAGCAAAAAATAATGGTTACGACGCGCCACCACGACTGCGCGAGCAGGATCGTCAGCGAGTTGCGGAACAACCGCCAGCGCAGATTCTGAAAGAGCAGAGCAGGGGAGGGCATAGGCTTGCCTCCGGATTGGATCACTCCCTCCTATAGTACCGGGCCTGGGGGATGCAAGTTTCAAAATCAACCCAAGCCCGCGGGTGAGGTACTCCGAACCCGCGCGGGTTCGGAGTACCTCACCCGCGGGCTTCGTTATCTTTTTCACTTCACATCCTGATACGCAAAGCGCCGCTCGATTTTCTCTTGCGGGTGCGTTTTGCCGTCCACCTCGACATACGGGTAGATGAAGAAGTTGAGCGCCGCTCCCTTCTGGCGCGGCTCGAGGTTGATGTCGCGGCCGGTGGTGAAGCGGACGCGGTCCTCGGTCAGGTTGCCGAAGTAGTAGTCCTTCATGTCCGGGTTGCGGTTGGCCTCGGAGATATCGACCGGGACCCAGCCGGCCTTGTCGGGCAGGAACCACGCCCAGCAGTGATAGCCGCCAACGACCCCTTCGCCGCGCTTGGTCGGAATGGGAAAACCCATCTCGAACTTGGACGGGATCTTGTTGCCGCGCGCCATGGAGATGAAGAGGGCATGGAAATCGGAGCAGTTGCCGAACTTGCTGTCGCAGGCCCAGACGGAATCACCCTGCCCCCAACCCTTGCCTTCCTTGCTGTATGTCATGTGCGTATTGACCACTTCGTAGAGGACCTTGGCCGCGGCAAACTGGTCGTTGGAAATCTTCTTGTCCTTGAGTAGTTCGAGCGGCTTACCCGAGATCGGTCCCTTGACGTCGGGTTCGAGGAAACGGGACAAGTTCTCATTCTTTGCCGGCTTCAAGACGAGATTCGCTTTCAAGTCGGTGACGACTTCCTTGCGCTGAACCTTGTAGACGACCTCGAAGGGAATCTCTCCCATGTCGTTGGCCTTAGCCTTGAAGAAGAGGGACGTGTTGCCGTACTGCTTTTCGGTGTAGGTCTTGCCTTCGACGGGGAGACTCTGCGTGACGATGCTGACGACTTGCTCCGGTCCCGAGCGGGCGACGGGGAGCCAGACGCTGGCTTCTTGACCGGGGGCTAGACCCTTGACCTTGCCCGCATAGGTGAAGTGGAAGCTGCGTTCCTTGCCTACCAGTTTCTTCTCCTTCGTTCCGATGGGAAGAGGTTTGGCAACTTTGTCACCGCCAATGACCTGGCGGAAGTCCACGTTGACCAGCTCGCCAACCTTGAAGCTAACAGCGCGCGCTTGGCTGACCTCTTTGCCCTCATGTGTCCACCCGGCGACAACCTTGTACGAATAGGTGAATCCGGCCGTCAACTCCGGCGTGAGGAACTGGCGCTCGTTGCCGCGCTGCGTCGAGACGAAACCGTCGATCTTGACAGTGGCGTCGGCGTGCGGAACGCGGATGATGAGAAGTGCTTTGTTCGCAGGTACGACGTTCGTGGAAGGCTGTGCGGCGACGAGGCCGACGCCGAGTGCCAATCCCGTAAGAACAAGCAGGGTCATGCGTTTCATGAGTGAAACTCCCGATGGACGCAGACTAAGAAGCCGTAATTGGTTCCCCATTACGGTTCTTTATAATCGATCCATCGGCAAACGCAAGTCCCTCGATGCCGCTAACGGCTTCGTGCTCGCTTGGCGCCGCGGGAGCGCAAAGCCGCAAGCGGTCTTAGCGCGACGTAAAACCGCCATCCACGATGAACGTCGAACCGGTGATGTAGCTCCCCGCGTCGCTTGACAGCAAGAGCGCGGTGCCGACCAACTCCTTCGGATCGGCCCAGCGGCCCAACGCCGTCATCTTGGCAAATCGGTCTTGCTCTTCCTTGCTCAACACACTGGCGGGCAGATCGGTCAGAAACGGCCCCGGCGCGATGCAGTTGACGGTGATGCCGAACGCGCCGAGGTCGAGCGCGCTGGCCCGCGCCATGCCGACGAGGGCCGCCTTGGTTGCCGAATAGATGTTGCGGCCATTGTTGGAGACGAACGCCATGATCGACGAGATATGTACGACGCGGCCCCACTTGCGTTTCTTCATGTCGGGCACGACGGCGCGCGTCAGGACCATCACCGAGTTCAGGTTGATCTCCATGATGCGGTCCCATTCCGTGTCGGTGATCGCATCGACTGCCTCCGGCACGTTGGTGCCGGCGTTGTTGATGAGGATGTCCACCTTGCCCATTTTCTCCAGGGCAAACGCGGCCAGCTTGTTGGCCTCGGGTCGCTTGGACATGTCGGCGACCAGATGGGCGCCGCGGCGATCGGTCCCCTTCAAGATCTCGCCGAGCGCGGCTTTCAGCTCGTTCTCATGCCGGCTGGCGATGACGATATCGGCGCCGGCTTCGGCGAGGCCGCGCGCCATCGCTTTACCGAGCCCCTTGCTGCCGCCGGTTACCAGGGCGACTTTGCCTTTGAGGTTGAACATTTCGCTGATCATGGTGGTGTCCTCGTGAGGTAGGTGATGTGGGTAACATACGAATTGACTCGATCTTCGTTTAGCGTTCGCGCGGCGTGGGATTCACCACGGAATTCACGGATGACACGGATGGGAGAGAGTGCCTGCATTTTTACTCCCATCCGTGTCATCCGTGAAATCCGTGGTTGTTATCGGTGTCCGGCGATTTGCCCTTGACGGATGCCCTTGTCTGATTTATCTCCCCCCCGCTCCCTAAATCCATGCTGGAAAGCGAGAAACGCCTGTGCCTCGACGCGGCTGGTTGGCGTTGTTGCCGATCTTCTGGTCTCTGTCCGGATGCCTCTGGACGGAGCAGACCGAGCACGCCTCGTTCATGAATCGCTTTCAAGAAAAAGCAATCTCGCCCGATCACGCCCTGATCGAGGTTGCGCTCATTGAGCGTCCGGTCGGCGACGAGTACATCAACAAGGTCATCTGGGATCATGCCGACGAGTTGTTTGTCAATCGCGACCGCCGCATCGATCTCGACCGCCATGCCGCGTTGAACGAAAACGGCTTGCGCGCCGGTCAGCTGGTCGGTACGCTCCCTGGCGACTTTCAGCAATTGCTGCTGTCGAAGCGATATTGCAGCAATCCGCAGGCGATGATCTTCCCGGCCGGCAAGACGGTGCCAATCTATCTCGGCGCGGTGCTGCCGAAATCGTCGTATGTGTTCGTCCAAGGCAAGACGCAATCCGAGGTGGCCCTGGACCAAGCACGCTATTGCCTGAGCATGACGGCTCGCTTCACGAGCGACGGGCGCACGCAGTTGACGTTCCTGCCGAAGGTGGAGAACGGCGCCCCGACGTTGCCGTTCGAGGCGATCCCCGAACGATCTGCCTGGCAACTGCGCATCGAGCGTGCCTGCAAACAGCATCCCGAACTGAGCTGGGACGTGAGGCTCGGCCCGAACCAGTATTTCATCGTCGGCGCCCGTCTTGAGCGCGAGCGTACGCTCGGCCAGACTGCGTTTACGGAGTTCACGGGGGAGGCGGGAGTGCAGCGGCTTCTGGTGATACGCAATTGCCGATCGGTGACCGCTCACGAGGCCCACGAGAACAGCGTGGACGAGCTGGTGCGTGCCGACAAGGCGCCGCCGCTGGCGCTGCAGGCGACGATGCCGGTGTCGCGCGCGAAGGGCAATTGATTCCGGGCTCTTCGTTTAGCGCCCGCGCGGCGCCACGAGGTAGCCTGATTCAATCAGCGTTCCCGTGGCGCGCTAAATGAAGAGTGCATTTGTCGTGAACTTCCTGTCACATTCCGCTCTCCTATCCCTCATGACCAAACGCATCGAGATCGACGGCTCTCGCGGCGAAGGCGGCGGGCAAGTTCTGCGTACAAGCCTGGCGCTGGCGCTGATCACCGGCCAGGCGTTTCACCTGCGCAAGATCCGCGCGGGCCGAGCCAAGCCGGGACTGCAAGCGCAACATCTCACAAGCGTGAAGGCGGCGGCGCAGATCGGCCGGGCGAAGCTGCGCGGCGCCAGCCTCGGCAGCTGCGATCTCGTCTTCGAGCCGGGACAGGTCAGTCCGGGAAAGTACCACTTCAAGATCGGCACCGCCGGCGCGACCAGTCTGGTCTTGCACACCATCTACTTGCCGCTGGCTCTGGCGGGCGGCGAGAGCACCGTCACCATCGAGGGCGGCACGCACGTCAAGGCGAGCCCGTGCTTTCACTTTCTGACGCGATCCTGGGCCGGCTACCTGAAGACGCTCGGCATCGCCATCGACCTCACCATGGAACGTGCCGGCTTCTACCCGCGCGGCGGCGGCGTGATCCACGCGCGCATCGAGCCGGCGTCATGCATTCATTCGTTTCAAGGCATGACCACGCAAGCCATCAGCAACGCAACCGTGGTCGTCGGCCTTGCCGGACTGCACGCTCATATCGGCGATCGACTTGCGCAGACCGCGACGGCACGGCTGCGCGAACTTGGCTTGCAAGTCGAAGCGCAGCGTCAGTCCTGGCTGGGCGGACTCGGCTGCATGCTCGGCATCGAGCTGCCGACCGAACCGGCGCCGACGTTCCTCTTCAGCCTCGGCGAAAAAGGCAAGCCAGCGGAAGCCGTCGCTCATGAAGTGGTCGATCAAGTCGAAACGTACCTGCAAGCGCAGCCGCTCGGCATCGATGAGCACAGTGCCGATCAGCTGCTGCTACCGCTTGCGCTGGCGGACGGGGCTTCCCAGTTTCGCGTGGCGGCAATTTCGTCGCATCTTGTCACCAATGCGGCAGTGATTCGGCAATTCGTGGATCGGTCGATCGAAATCGACGGCAACGATGGCCAGCCGGGGACCGTGCGAATTGGTTAACCAGCTTCGTTTAGCGTTCGCGCGGCGCCGTGCGGGCCCTAAACGAAGACTCGGAGGCGCCGAATCGTGGCCAAAACGATTGAATCAACCATAGTTCAGCACCGTCTAACCTGGTAGACCTAGTGGCTAGGTCAATCAAATGGTCCGCGTTCTTATGGAGAAAGGTATTGCAATGAAACAGCGTCTCCTTCTCGGAGGGGTCGTCATGGCCGCGCTTGCCCTAACGGTCGGCACGGCTGGCGAACCCCTCAAATCGGGCATTCAGGTGGGCGGCCGAACCTCCGCCTTTCACCCGCTCAACGTGACGGGTGAGAGCAAAGACAAGAAGAACTGCCTCGTCTGACAGTACGGTGGTAGCTCTGTCGCTGCGGTTTTCGCCCGCGGAACCAGCGACAGCTTGGCCAGTTTGGTCAAGCAGATTGATAATGTCAAGGGCATCAACAGCTTCGTCATTTTCCTGAGCGACGACGAGAACATCAAGGACGTGGCGGTCAAGTTTGCCGAGAAACACAACGTCAAGAAATGCGTGTTCGCGATCGACAACGTCGCCGGCCCCAAAGCCTACAACATCAGCAAGGATGCCGAGGTCACGGTGTTGCTCTACACTGGCGGCGAAGTGAAGGCCAACCACGCCTACCGCAAGAGTGATTTCAACGCCAAGGCGGTGGAGGCGATCGTGAAGGATTTGCCGAAGATTCAGAAATAGCGTTTTCGATTTGAACCAATGTCAGCGGTCCAAAGCACAAAGCGCCGACGAGAGCCATCAGCTCGTCGGCGTTCGTGTTTCTACGGAGCCATCCGCGTCGGCGCCAAGGCGGTGTCCGGTTCGAGGTGTTTCATGCCGATGAACCAGAGGACGGAGGCCACCAGGCACATGAAGGAGACGGTGAGGAAGCCGTAGGTCATGTCGCCGGTGAAGCCGTTGATGAAGCCGATGATGGGGGGCGAGATGGCGTCGCCGAGGGCATGGATGATGAGAATGTTGAGAGCGAAGGCGCTGGCGCGGATCGACGGATGGGTGACGTTGGCGAGGATCGTGTTGGTCGGGCCCGTGTTGAAGAACAGGCAGAAGCAGGCGAGGAAGATGAAGATCCAGGCCGTCGGGAACGGAGTCCAGAGAGCGCACAAGATCAACGGAAAGGCGAGTCCCATGGCAATGGCCGACACGAGGAAGTAAGCGCCCGGAATCCTGGCTTTGAGTTTGTCGCCGGCGATGCCCCCCGCGATGGTCGCGCCCAGGCCGGAGATGACCACGATGATGCCGAACATGAGGTTGACGTCGTTGCGTAGCGCATCGAGCCTGGCGCGAACTTGTTTTCGCTCTTCGGGATCGACCGAATCGCCGCCCGTCTTCAGGTAATCGACGGCCCGTCGTTCGACGAGAAGTTCGAGCTGCTGCGGCGAAGTATCGCGCTGGGCGAATTTGTCGATGATCTTGGTCCGATCCTCCGCGGTCAACTTGGTGTAAGCCTGGCGTTCGACGCCGTAGCGAGGCATCCAGAACGCCATGCCCCCCATGGCGAAGGTCATGGCGGTCATGCCGAGCGTGGTCAGGAGATAGGACGGAGTCTTGACGGCGACCATGTAGTCCGCCCAGGTCGCCTTGCGAACCACGGCGCCGGGATCGGCTGAACCGCGCGGCGGCTCCTTCATCAGGAAGCACCACAGGCCAAGCAAAAGTCCCGGCGGCACGACCACGAAAAACGCCCAGCGCCAATCGCCGGTCCACGAGCTCACGAGTCCGCCGAGGACGTAGCCGAGGGCGCTGCCAACGGGAATCGCGACGTAGAAGATCGCCATGACGCTGCCGCGTTTTTGCAAGGGATAGAGATCGGAAATGACGGTCGGCGCGACGGGCCCGTAGGCCGCTTCGCCGACGCCGACCAGGCAGCGCGTGAGGAACAGGACCACGAAGGTCCCCGCCAGGCCGGTGGCGCCGGTCGCCAGGCTCCAGGCCATCACGCCGATGCCCACCAGCATCCAGCGCGGCATGCGGTCGGCCAGGAAGCCGAAGAGGGGCGCGATCAGCATGTAGGAAACCATGAAAGCGGTATTCAACGACCCCATCTTGCCTTCGATGGTCTTGTCCTCGCGCTGGTTGGTGATGGGATCGCGCGGATAATCAGCATCGGGAAAGAACGATTCCTCCATGCTCGATTCGACCGCCGCCAGGATTTGCCGATCGATGTAATTGAAGAGATTGATCAAGACGAGCAGGGTCAAGGCGATGGTGGCGCGCCGGGAGGCGCCGTCCTGGGTAGTCATTGGATCTTCCGCGTTCGAGGGTGGGAAGGCTCCGCGTACTCTACCCGAACCAGCGCGATGTCGCAATACGCCGTTGACGTTTTCCGCACGTCGTCATAAATTGAAGGTTTGCCGAATAACCAACGTCTTTGCGAGGTCTGTTTCGATGGTTCGCAAGAAGCTCGGTCGTGGCCGTAAGAATCGTTGCCGCTTTTGCACCAAGGAGGGATGCCCGCGTCCCGCCTTCGTCGATTACAAGGACGTGCAAGGCATGAAAAAGATGTGTACCAGCCAGGGGAAGCTGTTCAGCCGCAAGCGCTCGGGCAACTGCGCCGCCTTCCAGCGCGCCGTCAAGGACGCGATCAAGCGGGCTCGCTTCATGGGCCTGATGCCGTACGTCGGCGAGTGATGTTTCGTTACTTCTCCTCCGCCGGCTTCTTGCGCAACGGCAAGGCCTTGCGAATGCGGTCGTCCATCATCTTTACGCCGTCTGCCTCCAGCGCTCCAGGGCCGAACGCGAAATTCTCGATCACTTTCATGCGCTCGTAAAACAGCACCGTCACTTCGGCCTTCGGGTTGATCTGATACCCCTTCGGGCCTTCCGCGGGATAAGCGCCGACCACCACGTGCTTGAGCTTTTCCGTCCGCTTCTTGAGCCGTTCGATGAGCTTGTCGCGGTTGACGGCTTCCTTGATGATCTCCTCGGCTTTGGTCTCCTCGACGTTGTTGGTCGAATCGCGGGCGTCCGGGCTGAGGATGACGACGCCGACCGAGAAATTGCGTTCCTCGAAGTCGGCGGCGGTCTCGTCGAGCTTGGCAAGCAGTTCAGAAAAGGCCTCGTCCTTGCCCTCGATCGGCTCCTTGGCGAAAATCAGCACCGCGGGGCTGAGAGCGAACTTGCAGATCAGGCAGTGCGGGCGCGGCACGAAGAAGCCGGGCTCATCCTTTTTTCCTTCGATGAAAGTCGCCTTGGACGGGCCGTTGACGTTCAGACACTCGAACGGTTTGGGCATGAAGGCGCCAGCTTTCGGGCCAGATTGAAGTTTACCCTCGTCCTGCGCGATCAGTAGCGAACTTCCCGCCAGCAATAGGAACATGCAGATTCCGTTAGCGCGATACATTTGGAGATCTCCACGGGGTATCTTCCATTTATCAGCATGAACGGCGGCGGGCGCCACGTCAAGGGATCAAGGCGATTTCAGGGGAAATGACAGGAGGAACACGGGCGTATAATCTGCACAAAGCGTCGCATCGCTTGCGGTTTAGCACGCGCGTGGCGCCATGCTAGCGCTAAACCGCAAACGGTAAGTTACAGCCCCGCCCGCACCGTCAGCTTGAGCTGCACCTTCTTGCCATCGCGCAGCAGCTGAGCGTTCGCGGGGGTGCCGGGCCGCAAAAAGCCCGCGGCGAGGTAGCAATCGTTCACCGAATCGGTCCAGCGGCCGTCGAGCGTCAGCAGGCGGTCGCCGGTCTTGAAGCCCGCGGCCGCGGCGGCGCTGCCTGGCAGCACGTCCTTCACCGTCACGCCGGCCTCCTCGTCGTCCTTCGCCTTCTCGACGCGCATCCCCAGAAGTCCCGCCGGCGCCAGAATCTTCGGTGCATCGCGCACCGCCTTCGGCGCCGAGAAGCGGGCCATCATCATCTTCATCACGTCGCCCGGCTCGTAATCGTTCGGCTCGAAGGTGATCAGCTTTTTCTCGTAATCGATTGACATGTAGTAGCGCGCGTAAAAGGTGAAGCCGAGAATGCCATCAAGCCCGCCGGCGACCTTGCCGATCGCTTCCACGGTCGGATGATCCATGACCTGGCACGGCACGTTCTCCGCTTTCAAATCCCCCAGCTCCAGGTCTTTGATCTTCGCGTTGCCGTGGTTGTTGAAGATGCGAATGAACGGAGCGTCCTTGGTGATCAGGCCAGCCTCCTTCATGACTTTGGCGCTGACGAGGCTGTCGGGAGCGCCGGTGTCAAAGACGAGGCGATACGGCCCTTTGCCGTTGACCTTGATGCTGACGACCATGTGCTGGGTCTTGATGACCTCGAACGGCACGGTGATCTTCTTGGCCGGCGCCTTCTTGTCAATTTCCTTTTTCGCGTCCCCTTGAGCGTTGGCCAGCGCGGGCACAAGCAAGATGGCGCAGCTGAGAAGGAAATGGCGTCTCATGGTGGTTTCCAAGGTTGATGATGACTACGAGATTACAGACCGTCGGCGGCGGTGATCTTGAGTTCCTGCTTTGCACCGCTGCGTTCAATTTGGAGCGTCAGCGTCTTGCCTGCGGTGAGCTTGCTCGCTTGCTGGAGGACCCCCGCGACGTCGCCGATGTCCTTCGCTTCGACGCTGAGGATGCGGTCGCCTTTCTTCAAGCCCGCTTTCGCCGCGGGGCTGTCGGCGAGCACGCCGGTGACCAGGACCATCTTGTCCTTCTGCTCCAACTCGAAGCCGAAGAAGCCGCGCGGCTGCGGCGGCGGGGCCGGGCCGACGCCGGCAAAGGCGGCGGCGAAACTAAGCACCTTGACCATGACGTCCATGCCGCCGCCGGCCCCTCCTCCTCGGCCTTCGCCCGCGGTGATCTTCAATTCTTGTTTTACCTTGCCGCGCTCGATGGCGAACACAGCAGTTTTGCCCGCCGTGAATTTGCTGGTGCGTTCCAGGACCTCGTTGATCGTGTTCACATCCTTGGCTTCGATGCTGACAATGCGATCGCCTTTCTTGAGGCCCGCCTTCGCCGCCGGGCTGCCGGCGAGGACTTTCGCAACGCGCACCTCGCGATCCTTCTCCTCCATCTCGAAGCCGAAGACGCCGCGCGACAGCGGCGGCAACGGCTCCGTCTTGACCGGCGTCCACACCAGCTGCTTCTTGGTGAAGTCGAATTCCATCTTGTACTTCGCCAGCACGGTGTAGCCCATTAGTCCGTGCAACTCGACGCCCGGCAGGCCCATGGCATTCATGCCTTCGATCTGGAACGGTGTCTCGACGAGGGCCTTCACCTTCGTCAATTCGAGGCCGCCTTCGAGTTCGAGCTTGTCCAGCACCGCCCAGCCATTGTCAGTCTTCAGCCCGATCTTCTCGCCGACCGGCTCCGCAATCAGCAACACCGGGCAGCCGGTATCGACGATGAAGTTGAACGGCCCCTTGCCGTTGATCTTCACGCGCACCAGCGTGTGATGCGTATCGGTCAAACGAAACGGCACCAGGCCGGGCTTGGCGTCCTTCTTCGCTTCGACTTTCTTTGGCTCATTGGCGTGCGTGAAAGCGGGAAATGCCAGCAGAAGAGCGAGCAGCAACCAGCGGCAGGTCATGGGATTAACTCCGTGGGGAGGATGTTTTGATTTATTGTACACGAATTCGCCGGTGCTCCAAACGAATTTGCACCGTCCCCGCTTGGGGCTGAGCGCTCGCGCGGTGTGATGCGAGCGCTTAGCCGCAAGCGGCAACAAGCTGCTCACTTCTTCGGCACGCTCAGCGGTCCCAGCGGCGACAGCGGCAGGATCGGCAGGCGCGAGTTCGAGTAGCCCCCCAGGAACACGAAGCACATTTCATTGGTCGTCTGCTCGCCGAGCGTCACGCGCCGCGGTGGGCTGGACGGGTTCAGCGGGTTCTTGTCGCTGTTGTCGAAGGACGCCTCGAGGTGGAACTTCGTCCCCGCCTTCACCTGGATCGGCTCCTTCAAGAAGTACATCTCCTGCCAGTTGTAGTCCCACTGCTTGATGGCGAGCAGCTTTTGCTCCGGGCCGTCGGGCGGTGTCATGGTGATGCTGATCGACTTGCCCAGCAGGTGCATGTGGGGCGTGATCGACAGCATCGTGAAATCCTTGAGGGCCCAGGCGTCGCCGTTGACATTGAATTTCTCCTCGCCCGGAGGTATCGATAGAAAGAACCCCGGGACCGCGCCCGCCTGGAAGGGATGCTCGATCTTCTTCTTGGCGAAGTAAAGGCCGATCTGCGTGCGGTCCTTCTCGGTCCGGCCATTGCGATGGTAATGAACCTGCATGACGATGTCGGCATTCTTGGGCACGAGGAAGCCTACGCCTTTGGGCATGTAGCGCGGTTGAATGCCAGGGGCCCAGCCCAGCATGCTCTGGCGCGGCAGGAAGCCGACTCCCATCATGCGCGTGTAGCCGGGACCGCGATCATACTTCGACGGCTGGCCGGTGTGCTCGTCGATTACCGGGTTGTTCTTCGCTTTCTCCTGGGCAGCCTTTTCGAGCGACCGGCCGTTCCCCGCGGTGTCGATAAAGAGGATCAGATGGTGGACGATCTGCGGGTTGCCAGGCCGCATCTCGACGGCGGCGACGTGCCTGTCCTCAGTCAGTTTGGTTGGTAGGACATAGCAGCGGAAGACGTCCTTGCCGCTGGGGCCGAGCACGAAGTCGTCCTCGGGCGACAGGATCAAATCGGGCGTGCCGAGCTGCCAGCCCTTGGCGAATTCGCGCGGCGGTGGCGCGTCGTTGGCATCGCCCTTGGGAGTGCCGCCGTCGGCCCAGTCGGCGAGCGTCTTGATCTCCTGGTCCGTGAGCCGACGCTCGTTGTGAAAGCCGATCCCCTCGGACAACTTCCACGGCGGCATCTCGCGGCGCTGGGTGTAATCCTTGATGTCCTTGGCCCAGTTGACCGCCTGCTTGTAGGTCATCAGCGAGAACGGCCCGACCTCGCCGCTGCGATGGCATTCCTGGCAGTGCTTCTGCACGATCGGCTGCACGTCGCGATGATACGTCACCTTGCCGTCCTTGGCGATTGCCTGCTCCGCGCGCGGGATCGAGCAGCCGACGGCGCGCGTGGCCGACACTGTCACGGGCCGCCCCGTCACCAACTCGGCGAGTGTTTGCCGAAGGTTGAATTCGGTGATCTTCGCATGTTTCTTGAGCCGTTCGGAATACATGTCGTCGATGCGGCCGCGATATTTCAGCACGAAGTTGCCGTCGAGCACGAACACCTCCGGCGTGAAGTCGGCTTTCAGCGCTTCGGCGGCGCGCAGGCGTTCGTCCTTGAAGACGGGAAAGGTGAGATCGAACCGCTTGGCCGCCTTGGCGATGTCGTCGCGCGAGTCGTCCTCATTGGTCGTCAGGCCCCAGATGGTGACACCGAACTTGCCGAACTCGTCAGCAATCTCCGAGAGGGGCTGCGCGTAGCTCTTCGAGACGGGACACTCGAACGACAGGAAGGCGATGACGATCGCCTTCGTGTTCTCCAGCTCGTAGAGCCGATGCGTCTTGCCCTTGTCGTCCTTGAAGGTCAAGTTCGGTATATTCTCGCCGAGCTTGGCCTTGGATGGTTCCGATTGAGCGAGCGCGGACGTGGCGAAAGCAAGAATGGCGACCAGGCCGGCGGTGAATCGAATACGCATGGCGACAGCCTCACGAGAAACTCATGGTCCGTTTGTTATTTTAGCAGGTCATGCATAGGTGATACCGGCGTTCGCGGCGAATGGTTTCACCCTGTTGAACGGAATCCGCTTCACGAGAACTTGGCGGTCAAGTATAATTCCTTCATGAGCCACCTCAATCAAACCGCCGTGCTGGAACGTTTCCTCGGACCGGTTACCGAAAGCCTTAATGTCGAGGCTGCCCGCAAACTGGTGCGCCTGAAAGCCGACGCCAAGACGCAGGCACGCGTTGACAAGCTGGCCCGCAAGTGCAATGACGGCGAGCTTACGAATGCCGAGCGGGCGGAGTATGAATGGTACGTCACCGCCGGCCATCTCATTGCCATTCTGCAAGCGAAGGCCCGATTGCTTCTAGCCGAAAACTCTTGATGAACGTCTCCAATCGACGCTTGGTACAACAGCGGGCCGGATTCCGGTGTGAGTATTGCCATATCCATGAAGACGACGAGCCGTACACGTTTCGCCTCGAGCATATCGTTGCCAGCAAACACGCGGGTGTGCATAGTCTATCGAATCTGGCATGGAGCTGCCAAAGTTGCAACCTGGCCAAGGGATCCAATCTGGCCGGCAGACTGCACGACGAAATTGTTCCGCTATTTCATCCGCGTCGGCAGCAGTGGAAGCGGCATTTCCAATGGCAAGGTCCAATGCTTGTCGGCAAGACGAAGTGTGGCCGCGTAACGATTCACGTGCTAATTATCAACATTGAGGAACGTGTGAGGCTGCGCACCATCTTCATGGCCGCGGGTCAAGCCTTGGTGTGATGCCCGTGTTGAATTAACGCATCATCGAAAACACACATGCCCCCAGCACGCAGAAGAAGAGGGTGCCGACCCACAGGGCCACGATCGCGATCAGCCATACCTTCGGATCGATGCGGTCGATCTCGCTGAAGATCGTATTCGACAGTAGCTCGCTCGGCACCAGCTTGTCGTCCGACTCGACATGAAACAGCACCGCATCCTCGACCGCTTCCTTGGCGGTCGGCACTGTCCAGGCGTTGATGAGGGCATGCACCGCGTCCTGGAACGCGGTGTCGCCGGGGCTGTCGAGCGGCTTCTCGTTGCCACTGCGCCAGGACGACAGCACGCCTTCGACGTCGGCTGCCGTGGCGAAGCGATCCGCCGGCGACTTGGCCGTGAGCCGATGGATGAGGGCGGCGAACGTTTCGGGGACCTGCGGGTTCTTGTCGCGGATCGGCGCCGGCGCTTCATGCCGATGGGCCTTCACCTTGCCGTAGACGGTCCCGTCGGGAAACGGCGGCTTGCCGGTCAGGGCGAAATAAAGGCAGCAGCCGAGGGCGTACAGGTCGGCCCGGCCGTCGATGTTGGTCGGATCGCGCGTCTGCTCGGGCGCCATGTAGTCGATCGAGCCGACGATGTAGCCTTTGCCGCCGACCACCTCGACATCCTCGACCTCCTCTCCCTCGGTGAACGCCAGACCGAGGTCGAGCACCTTGGCGTGATCGTGCGGCGTCACCATGATGTTGGACGGTTTCATGTCGCGATGGATCACCCCCTGCGCGTGCGCGCTGCCGAGCGCGGCCGCGACCTCGGCGAACAGGTTGGCGGCGCGGGCGACCGACAGCGGTCCTTGCAAGCTGACGATCCGGTAAAGGGTCTGGCCCGGAATGTATTCCATCGCAATGTAGTGAATGTTCTGGAAAACCCCCGCTTCGATCGTGCGAGCCAGGTGCGGGTGCTTGATCTTCTGCGACAGCTCCATCTCGCGCTGAAAACGAGCCAGCAACCGCTCTTCACGGCGGGCCGCGCGCGGCGGCAGAATCTTCAAGGCGACGTGTTGCTGCGTGCGCGTATCGAGCGCCAGATACACCGTCCCCATGCCGCCGCGGCCGAGAGGCGTCAGGATCTGGTAGGGCCCGAGCGTCAGGCCGAGCGTGATGCCTTGCTGTAGCTTCCAGGTCTGGAAGCGTGTCAGCTTGCTGTGCGCGATGAGGTGATCGGTGATGGCCGAAACTTCCTCGCGGCGGTCCTTGGGCAGCGAGCGCAGCGTGGTCTGCAATTGCTCGCGCGAAAGCAACCCGCTTCGCAATATTTTTCGCAAGAAGTCATCGACCGCCGACAAGAATAGGCTCCGCGTCGGCCGCTGGCGGTTTAGCGCTCGCATGGCGCCATGCGAGCACTAAACCGCCAGCGGCACAGATTGTCACGACTCTATTGTCTCGCTTCCACCCACAGCGGTCGGCGGCGGCGCATTCGGCGCTTGCGCCGCGCGCAAGCGTTCGCTGACCGAACGCGAGCGCGGCCGACGCCGTCGGCTCTTGCGTGGCATCACCGGAATCACCGGCCCGTTCTGCTGCATCTCGGCGCCGAAACGGGTCACCACATACGTTCGGCTGCGCTCGTCGATCACCAACTCCAAAAGCCCTTCTTTCTGAGCGTCGAGCAGCAGTTCGCTGAAGGTGCGGTACCCGTGATACGCCTCGTTGAACGACGGTTTCTTGCGTTTCATCGTGTCCTTGACCATCGACGCGCCAAGCTTTTCCTTGTTCTCACGGCGCAGGGCGAGCAGCGATTCCATGAGGAGGGCAAACGCCTTCTTCTTGGTGTCGGAAACGTTGGCCGGCAGGTTCGGCGCCAGCGTCGGCGATTTGCCAAGGTCCTCGTAGTAAATGAATTCATCGCAGTTGTCGCGCAAAAGTTCCGAGGTCGAGTCCTGCATGCCCAGGCCGATGACGTGCTTACCGTTCTCCTTGAGCTTCGAGACCAGCGGCGAGAAATCGGAATCGCCGGAGACGATCACGAACGTGGTGATGTGTTCCTTGGAGTACGCCATGTCGAGGGCATCGACGACGAGCCGAATGTCGGCGGAGTTCTTGCCGGTCTGCATGCGCTTGGGAATCTCAATCAGCTCGATGGCCGCCTCGTGCAAGGCTTGCGTGTAGGGGGCGAATCGGCTCCAGTCGGCGTAGGCCTTCTTGACGACGATCTTACCCTTCTCGACCAGGCGCTCGAGCACGCGGCCGATGTCGAAGCGATCGCGGCGATTATGAAAGCCGAGCGCGAGGTTCTCGAAGTCGATGAAGACGGCGAGAGACGAATCATTGTCCGGCATGGGAGTACCTCCATGTAGATTGTTCCTCGTTTAGTACCCGCGCGGTCCCGCGCGGGTACTAAACGAAAGTACTATTTCGGCCAATACACCGCAAACCCGTCGATCGTGAGATGAATACGGTATAGGGATTTTCCCGCCGTGATGTAGAGCATGCGTCGATCCTCGCCGCCGAGGACGCAGTTGGTCGGCGTTTCCGGGGTCGGGATGAATTCGGTCTGCTTGCCATCGGGGGTGAAGAGGTAAACGCCGCCGGTCTTGTCCTTGCCGGCGGTGGCGTAGACGTTGCCCTTGGTGTCGATGCACATGCCGTCGATGCCACGATCGGCGCCGAAATCGTGCAGCACTTTCTTCTTGCCGACCGTGCCGTCGTCCTTGAGGGAATAGGCCAGGAGGAACCGTCTGCCTTTGGGAGCGACCGGACTATCGGCAAGGTAGAGCGTCTTCATGTCGGGCGCCAGGATGATGCCGTTGGGCTTTTGCACATCGTTGATGATCTGCGCAACGGTCCCGTCGGGATCGACGCGGTAGACGCTTTCGGTGTCGATCTCACGCGGCTCGTCGCCGACGTAGCGCGGGTCGGTGAAGTAGACGCGGGCCTTGTAATCGATGGCGAGATCGTTGGGGCTATTGAAGCGTTTGCCCTTCCACTTTTCCGCCAGCACGCGCACCGTGCCATCCTTGCTGGTGATGGTGATGCGCCGATTGCCGCCGGTGTTAGCGCCCTCGCAAGTAACGAGTCGGCCCTTGGGATCGAATTTGTTCCCATTGGCCCGGCCGGCGGGACTGCGATATTCGCTGGTCTTGTCGGTCTGCGGATCGTACTTCATGATGCGGTTGCCGATGTCGCTGAAATAGATGCAGCGATCGGGGCCGTAGGCGGGGCCTTCGGTGAACTCGCCTTCGCTCCAGAGCTTTTCGAGCTTGGCGTCCTTGGGAACGATGGGATCGCCGGCAATAACAAACGTCGGCAACAGAAGCATGATCGCAACCGCACGCATGGTGTCCTCCCTTGTCCTCGTTTAGCGCCCGCAGAGAAGCGCCATTCGCCCGGCACTTTCCTGCGGGCGCTAAACGAAGACCGTTACTTCTTCTCCACCTTCCAAGACTCATCGAACAACCCCGCCGTCATGACGCTGCCGTCGTCCATTCTCAGAATCGCGTAGTCGCCCAGGCGCGGGTACAGCAGCGCGTTCGTCTTCGTGTAGTCTTCCGACGGGATCGTGTGCCCCGTGTTCAGTACTACGTAGTGCATCGGATTCAGCGGGTTCGGGAAGATCATCACCGGCACGTGCTCCGACGTCTTGTACTTCTTGCCCGCGAACTCGATCTCGTCCTTCGTCCACTTGAGCGGCAGTTTCGGCATCATCTGGGCCAGAGTAAGGTTGGACTGCGGATCGCCGAACAGGATCAGGCTCTTGTCCATGATGTCGTTCGGCGTCACTGCGTAGTCGCCCGTCGTCGGCAACTCGCCGCGCCAGTGTTTGCCCCAATCGTACTTGAATGCGGCGAGCTTCGCATCGACGAACTTCTGCGTGGATGCGTGGTAGGTCTCGCCGCTGCCGATGACGCAGACAAAAGGCTTCGTGAATGCATCATCGATCGGGCCTTGCAGGAAGGGGGCTTTCTGAGCACTTGCTTTCACTTTTTTCATCAGGTCATCTATCTTCCTTACCTGCCAGCGGCCGTCTTCCATGGCAAGCAGGCAACTAAAGTCCCATTTCCACTTCCATTTGCTCGGTTCCACGTCAGCGTTGACGAGCCGGCGGTGGTTGTTTTCCCCCTCGACGCCCTTCAGCTTTTGGCCATCGATTTCAATATCGGCGAATTGGATATCATCCAGGCGGACGTTCAACCAGCTCACGTTTTTTGTCTTCAGCCGGCAGCCTGTTTCCGTCAGCTCGCCGTCCACGGTTGCTTTTTCATACTGCTTTTCCATGGCAAAGATGGTGATCCAATCGCACATCGGGTTCTTGGTGCTATAAGTGACAAACGAAAGCTTCTTGGGAAACTCGTTGCGCGGCTTGGCGGCGTGTTTGGACCACAGCTCGTTGGCCTTCTTGAAATAGTCCGGCGTGAACGTGTGCCCAACGCCAGGGTTCACAAGGTGTGTCATCGAATTGATCTTGAGATCCCGCAAGCGATTCTCGATGTTGTCGGCGGCGAGCTTTTGCGGATCGTCGCCGCCGGAGTAAGCGACGATCGGAATCATGCGGGCGTTCTCGGCGTAATCGATGGCATCATAGATGCGCAGACATTTCTCCTGATAATCGGGCAGGTCCTTTTTGCCCTTCCATGCGTAATCGTGCGTGGTCGTGAAACCGGCGCCCGGACCCATGACGGTCCAGTGGGTCGGATGACGCAGGCCGAGATGCCACGTGCCCGCGCCGCCCATGGAGAAGCCACGCAGCACGACGCGTTCGGGATGTACCAGTTCGTGGCGTTTCTCTCGACTTTCGCCGAAAAAGAACGCGTTCTTCGCCAGGATCACGTCCCATTCGCCGGACCAGCGATAGGCATTGTTGCCCCGGCCGAAGATGTCGATCTGTACCCAGTCCTGATCGGCGGACGGCTTCTTCTTGCCGTTGTGCGTGTTGAGAAATGCAACTTCCGTCAACGTCGCATTGCGGCCATGCAGGACGACATCGACGCGCCAGTTCTTCTTGGGATCCTTGCCGTATTCGAGCGGAAAAGTGACGCCATAGGGCTGGGCCGTGTCATCGACTGGCGAGCGGTAGGCGCGCAGCACATTGCGCTTTTCGAGTGTGGTCCACGGCGTCTCGCCCTTGGCGAGCTGGTCGGCTCGTTGCATGCCGGTGTCGAGCGCATCCAGCGTCCATTGGCCGCTGGCTTTGTTATAAAACTCCTTGAAGCGGACGATGTTCTGGGCCCCGCGCAGATAAATTTCGACATCGGGAAGCAACTGGTGATGCTTCTCGTTTTTGCGCAACTCGGCGATCTTCGCCGCCAGCTGGGCGGTCTTGTCGGCGATCTGCTTGAGTACCGCCGGCGTCGGCTCGAGGTTGCCCGGCGGGTCATATTTGCCTTTGTCCTTGGCCTTTTGCGCATCGGCAGTTGACGCGGCCAACGAAACGATGAAACCGCAGCCGACGAGTAGCGGTATTAACCTGCGCATCGGTCTTTGTCCTTTGTGCTTGAACCTGTCGATGTTGGTTGCAAGAATAACTTACTGACAATAGCGTGTGCCGTGCCAAATCGCAAGCGGCAAAGGGGTGCATCATGCCCTCGCGTCCCATCACCGGCGTCATTCTCGCGTTCTGGCTGGCCATGACCGGCTGGTTGATCGAACGCGAGGTCGTGCCCATGATGCTCGCCGACGCGGCGCCGGCCTACCAGATCGACCTCACCGAAGAACTTGAATGGACCGAACGTAACGCCGGCAAGCGCGTCGGCTCCGTCGGCGACGTGCGCTGGTCCCTCGAACTGGACGGCAAACCCAATCAGAAGGCCGCCCGTTCGCGCGTCGTCGCCAATGAGGACCGCACTTACGAGTTCCGCTCGGCCTTCCTTTTCGACCTGGGCATGCTCAAGATCGAAGCGCTCGGCTTCAAGGTCGATGTCCAGGAGATGGAAAGCTCGTATCTCGTCACGCCGGACGGAAAGCTGCTGGCGGTGTGGGCCGTCATCGGCGCGAACCTTGGGCCGCGCAAGGCAAAGCGGGACCAACCCTCGGAGCTGGAAGACCCGGAATTCACTTTCGGCATCAAAGGAGAAATCATTGACGGCCAGTTCGAACCCATTTTCTTTTCCAGCGGGTTCGAGCACAAACTCGACAAGCTCGACGTTTCCCGCCAGGGAAGCATCGTCAATTCGATGCACCTGGTCAATCGCCTGAACGGCCTGTACGACGGGAGGACGTGGAAGATTCCCAAGGTCGATCCTTTCGAGGGACTCAAGGCCAAGTACGGCGGGCTGCTGGGACAGATAACCGGGCCGTTCGACTTGATCGCAAAGGTCAGAACCGACACGCTCTCTTGGGACCGCAAGGAGGTCGCCTGCTACAAGATCGAGTATCATGAAGCGGACAAGGATGTCAGCGCCAGGACCTGGGTGCGCCGGGTGGACGGTCTCGTGCTGCGGCAAGAAGCGACCGTTTTGGGCAAGGCGATGGTGTTGCAACGCATTCCCTGATTCTCTTCGTTTAGCGCCCGCAGTGCAGCGCCGACGAAGTGGTTCTCAGCCGCTTGCGCCGCCGGGCGAACGCTAAACAAAAACCTGAAAACGAAAATCGATGATCGAACTTCTCCACGTCAGTAAGTCGTATGGCAACAAGCTCGCGGTCAGCGATCTGCACCTGACCATCCAGGGCGGCGAGATGTTCGCCTTCCTCGGCCCCAACGGCGCCGGCAAGACGACGACCATCAAGATGATGTGCGGCCTTTTATTTCCGACTACCGGCAGCATCCGCATCGCCGGCTTCGATCTGGAAGCGCAAGGTCAGGACGCCCGGCAGCACGTCAGTTACGTTCCCGATACCCCCTTCCTCTACGAAAAGCTGACGGGACGCGAGGTGTTGCAGTTCATTGCCGACATGTATCGGATGCCGGCGCCGCACGCGGCGAAGCGGATGGAGGAAATGATCGCCCTGTTCAATCTCGAATCGTTCGTCGATGATTTGACGCAGAACTATTCGCACGGCATGAGGCAGAGGACGGTGTTCGCGGCGGCGCTTTTGCACGAGCCGCTGGTGCTGATCGTCGATGAACCGACGGTCGGGCTCGACCCGCGCAGCATCCGTTTATTGAAGGACGTGCTGCGCAACGAGACGCGGCGCGGCGCCACCGTGTTTCTTTCGACCCACTCGCTCGACATCGCCCAGGAACTGTCCGACCGCATCGGCGTCATCAACCAGGGCAAGCTGATCGGCTGCGGCACGCTCGACGAATTGCGGCAACGCGCGGACCTCAACGGCACGCTCGAAGAGGTGTTCCTGAAGATGACGGAGGAAGAGACGATACCGCCGAAGCCGCTCACCGTTTAGCGTTCGCGCGTCCCCAGGCGAACGCTGAACGAGGATCGGCAATCACGTCACTTCGTGTTTGCCTTCAGCCATTCCTCGACTTCTTTGACCTTGAACCCGCCCGGTCCCGGTCCGCCCTGATAGGCGATCTTGCCGTCCACGCCGATCACGTACAGCCGATCGGGCCAGGCGCCGTACGCGGCGTTGACCTGATTGTCGGCCCGGTCGATCAGCGTCGGCACGGTCATCTTCAACGTATCGACGCATTGCTTGGCGACCTCGGTGCGGTCCTCGACGTTGTCGGTCTGCGGGATTTTCAGGAGCTTCTTCTCGCCGTCCTTCAGCGTGAGCAGAATGGAATCGGGATGGGCCTCGCGGATGTAGACGAGGAAGAACTCAGCCTTATCCTTGTAGGTGTGGTAGACTTTTTCCAGATAGCCAGACTGGCTACGAAACGGCGGTCAGGTGTAGCTGCCGAAGATCAAGACGACAGGCTTCTTGTCCTTGAAGCTGGACAGCTTAATCTCCTTGGTCTTCTTCAGGTCGGGCAGCGTGAAATCGGGGGCCGGATCGCCTGGGCGCAATTTGGTGAATTTGCGTTCGCCGAACGCCGGGGGCGTATTGGTCTCGCCGGTCTTGGGGTTCTTCTTGTCCTGACTGAGGGACGCGCCGGACAAGACCAGTAGGCTGCCGATGCAGGAAATCGGCAGCCAGCACACGCATCGCATGGATGCACCTCCGTATTCGTTTCGTTACCGCAGCAGAGCCTGAAGCATGAGCGAAGGGGCAATTCCTTCGCTCACGTTGCAGGCTCGGATAATCCTGTGCGCTCGGGCAGTAATGTTTGCCTGACGAGACTATCTTACCACACTTCCACGGCTGTCAATATCCGCAAGTCTGGCATACGACTATTTACCAGCATGGATGGAACCTGGGCGATTTCGGAATCGAGGAAACCTGTGAAGGAAGGGTAGGGTGCTGCCGAATTATGAAGGCAGGAGAAAGCACACCTGCGTCCGGCGGGTCCAACCGGTGAGCCCGCGGACGCGGCAACCGTTTCATGACGAACAAGGCGCAGGCAGAGAGGCAGTGGGGGGCGTTCCCCCGAATCCCAAGGATGCCGAACCTGAGCCAGACCTTTACCCGATATTTGGAGGATTCCTCGTGAATGCTGCGTTCTTGCTGGTGACATCGGCATTGATCGTGGGTCAGCCGGCGGCGGAGAAGAAACCCGCCCCGCCGCCTGCCCCGGCCGTTGCCGCTTCGAGTTGCGGTCACGATTGTGACTGCGACGGGTTCGGCCATAAGCTGCGGCACAAGTTCCGCGGCCTGTTCAATCGCGACAGTTGCGATTCGTGTCCAACCACTGCGTGTCCGACTACGACGTGTCATAGTGCGTGCCACACCCCCCGTGAGCGGACGCCGCTCTTCCGTTCGAGCTGTGCAGACGCCTGCAAGCCGAAGTGGACCTGGGAGCCGAGGTGCCACGAGCACAAAGCCCATTGTGCCCCGGCGCCGACTTGCAGCGATCCGTGCGAGCGGGTTAGCTTCCTGAGCAAGCTGCGTGAACGCTTCAAGCGCGGCGACTGCTGCGACAGTGGTTGCGCTTCGGCGGTGCCCGCGAAAGCCCCTGAGAAGATCGATACCGCCCCGAAGAAGATGCCCGACACCAAGGACAAGGGCAAAAAGACCGAAGAAGTCCGCATTGACACGCCGGCTCCGTTCGCGCCCAATACGATCCGCGTCACCCCGACCGTCCCCAGCGTTGAGATCGTGCCGGTGCCCGCTCCACGTGTCGAAGGCGATCGCCGCGATCCCTTCTGATAATGCGGTTCGCCCACCATTTTCCCCTCGGCCTCGCGCGATGGCCCGTCGCGCGGGGCCGGATTTTTTTCATTTCGCTTGCGGCTTCGCGTTCGCATGGTGCTAGGGAAGCGCGAAACCGCAAGCGGCCTCAACGTCTCTCATTCCACGCCGCCATCACATATTTCTCGTTTACCAACTCCCTGATACACGCACTTTCGCGCGCCGTCCATTCCCCCGAATCGATGCGCCAGCGCGTGTCAGCGACGAACGCGCGCACGATCGCTTCCTGCAATGACGAGACCGCAAGCGCCAGCCCCGCCGTCTCTCGGATGCCCGGCAACGCCGGCGTATGCTCGCTTTGCGCCAGCAAGATGGAGCCGTGTTGCATCAAGGCCCGACGATATTTGCGCTGGGCGCTGCCGACGACTTTCTTGCCGCCGCTCAACAGATCGCCCGCGCTGAATTGCTGGAAACAGAGCACGTCGCCGTACTCGATCGGCGTCGAACCCACCGCTTCGACGGCGCCTCCCAACTCGACCAGCGCCGCCGTGATGATGCGATGCATGCGCGGCAGCCACGGTTCTCCTGTTTGCCAGGGGGCGCCGCTGGGCAGGGCGATGGCGTAGGTCAGCTCGTGGTGATGAACCAACGTCGCGCCGCCGGAAGGTCGACGCACAAACGGCAGGTCGGCAAGACGGGCATCGGCAAGACGAACGGCACACGGCTGGAAGTAACCGAGGCTCAACGTCGCTCTTGTCCAGCCGTAAAGGCGCAGCGACGCCAGCCCGTTAGCGGCGGAACGCGCCAGCGTCTCGTCGGCCGCCATATTGGTCGCGCCGTCGGCATTCGCGTACGGCAAGAATCGGATTACGCTTTCCACCGCAACACCGGCTCCTTGAACGCCTTCGCATCGTTGGGCCGACTGATCGGCGTCGTGTACGGCGCGTCGTGCAGGAAGTCCGCGTCCTCTTCGATGATCTTGAGCAGCGTCGCCGCGAAGGCGTCGAGAGTCTCCTTGCTTTCGGTCTCGGTTGGCTCGATCATCATCGCCTCGGGCACGACAAGCGGGAAATACACGGTCGGCGCATGATAGCCAAAATCGAGCAGCCGCTTGGCGATCTCCATGGCGCTGATGCGTTTGGTTCGCTTGAGCTTGGAGGCGCTGGCGACGAACTCGTGCATGCAGCGATCGCCGTTAGGGACGTCGAGCGCGTCCTTGACCAGAGCGAGCAAGTAATTGGCGTTCAGCACGGCATTCTCGGTCATGGCGCGCAAGCCGGCGGGACCGAGCGTGCGGATGTAGCAATACCCGCGCACCAGGATGCCGACGTTGCCGAAGTAGCTGCGCACCCGGCCAATCGTCTTGGGGCGGTTGTAATCGAGCTTGTAGGTGGCGCCGTCCTTGACGACGATGGGGGTCGGCAGGTACGGCGCCAGCATTGGCCGCACGGCAATGGGTCCGGAACCGGGGCCGCCGGCGCCGTGCGGGCCGGTGAAGGTCTTGTGCACGTTGTAGTGCATCATGTCGGCGCCGAAATCGCCAGGGCGGGCGGCGCCGACGATGGCGTTCATGTTGGCGCCGTCGAGATAGACCAGACCGCCGGCGTCGTGGATGAGCTTCGTGATCGCGCCGATCTGCGATTCGAACAGGCCGATGGTGTTCGGGTTGGTGATCATGAAGACGGCGGTGCGCTCGTCGATATGCGCTTTCAAGTTATCGAGATCGACAAGGCCCTTCGCACCGCTCTTGATCGTGACGGTGTCGAAGCCGGCGATGGCGGCACTCGCCGGGTTGGTCCCGTGAGCGCTATCGGGGATCAGCACGCGCGTCCGCCGCTTTTCCTTGCGGTCGCGGTAGTACGCTTCAGCCACAAGCAGGGCGGTCAACTCGCCATGCGCCCCGGCCGCCGGTTGCAGCGAGACAGCTTCGAGCCCCGCGATCTCGGCGAGGATGTTCTGCATCGAGAAGAGCATCTCCAGCATGCCCTGGCACGATGCGTCGCTCTGCAAGGGATGCAGGTTGACCATGCCGGGGAGCGAGGCGAGCCGTTCGTGCCGCTTCGGATTGTATTTCATTGTGCAGGAGCCGAGCGGGTAGAAATTGGTGTCGATCGACATGTTCCGCTTCGACAAGTTGACGAAGTGGCGAATCAGGTCGATCTCACCGATTTCCGGCAACGGCGGCGGCGCGTTGGCGATGGCGTCAGCGGGCAAGAGCGCCTTGGCGTCCCGAGCAGGGACATCGCACGCGGGCAGCCGATGGCAGCGCCGGCCGGGCTGGCTGATTTCGAAAAGCAGATCGGTGGATTGGTTGTTAGTCATATGTCTCGGAGTCTTCGTAAAGCGCCCGCATGGCGCCGCGCGGGCGCAAAACGGGAATTCGGATCACTTCACCGCCGCCTTTAACGCCGCCACAAACCCATCCAACTCTGCCCGCGTCCGCTTCTCCGTCACCGCGATGCTGAGGCAATTGCCCAGCGACGGGTACCACCGCCCCAGATGCAACCCGCCGTGATAGCCGGCCGCCAGCAATTTCACGAGCAGCCCCGGCACATCTCCTGGCACCTGCACCGTGAACTCCTTGAAGAACGGTTTTTTGAATCGCAGCGACACGCCGGGAACCTTGCACAGCTCGTCGGCGAGATAATGCGCCTTCTGTAAGCACAGGTTCGCCGTTTCCTTCAATCCCTGCGGCCCCAGCGCGGCCAGGTAAACCGCTGTCCGCAGTGCGAACAGCCCCTGGTTCGTGCAGATGTTGCTGGTCGCTTTCTCGCGGCGGATGTGCTGTTCGCGCGTTTGCAAGGTCAGCACCCAGCAGCGTTTGTCGGTGCGGTCCACCGTCTGTCCGACGATGCGGCCCGGAATCTTGCGTACGAACTGCTCGCGGCAAGCCATCATGCCGAGGTACGGTCCGCCGAACTGCATCGGCGTGCCGAGCATCTGCCCTTCGCCGACGGCAATGTCGGCGCCGTACTGTCCCGGCCGTTGCAAGAGGCCGACGCTGATGCCGTCGAAGCTGACGACGAACAGGGCCCCGTGTTCCTTGCACAGCCTCGAGATCGCCTCGACTTCTTCGAGATGGCCGAAGAAATTCGGATGCTGCACGATGACGCACAACGTCTTGTCGTCCAGGTGCTTCTTCAGCTCGTTCGGATCAAGCGAGCCTCCCGGTGTCGGCAGCGTCACGATCTCCTTCGAGATGTTGGCCAGATAGGTCGTCAAGGTTTGCCGATATTCGGGATGCACGCTCTCGGCAATCAGCACCTTGGGGCGATCCGGGTCGATGCTGATGGCCATCAGGACGCTCTCGGCGACGGCGCTGCCGCCCTCATACAGGCTTGCGTTGGAAACGTCGAGGCCGGTCAATTCGCAGATCAGCGTTTGATACTCGAAGAAGGCTTGCAGACTTCCCTGGCTTGCCTCGGCCTGGTAGGGGGTGTAGGCGGTGTAGAACTCGCTGCGCGAGGCGACCGCATCGACAACCGACGGGATGAAGTGGTCATAGCTACCGCCGCCCAGGAAGCAGACGGCGTCGCCCGGCGCGATGTTTCTGCCGGCCAGTTCGCTCATGTGCTGCTGGAGTTCCATCTCAGCGAGCGCTGCGGGAACTTGGAGCGTGCGCTGCAAGCGAAAGTCGTCGGGGACCATCTTGAACAAGGCATCGACGGAGGCGACGCCGATCTTGTCGAGCATCGCCTTGCGGTCGGCCTCGGTGTTGAGGATGTATGGCAAGGCTGCGGTCCTGTGGGGGATGCAAAAGAGATGTTGTATGAAGCGCTGCCGCTTGCGGCTTAGCGCTCGCGCGGCATTTCGCGAGCGCTAAACAGCAAGTGGCAAACAGCTAATGCCCCTGCGTCGCGATTTGCTTCTCGTACTGATCCGGCGTCAACAGCTTGTCGTAGTCCGCCTGGTTCGTCATCTTGATCTTGAGCATCCAGCCCTTGCCGTAGGGATCGGTGGAAACGGTCGCGGGATCCTTCTCTAGCGCGTCGTTCTTGGCGACGATCTCGCCGGCGACGGGAGCGTACAGATCGTTGACCGACTTGACCGATTCGATCTGGCCGAAGGCGTCCTTGACGGCGAATTTCTTGCCGAGCTTGGCGAGCTCGACGAAGACGACGTCGGTGAGCTGCTCGACGGCGAACTGGGTGATGCCGACGGTGCAGACGTCGCCTTCGACGCTCGCCCATTCGTGTGTCTCGGCGTAGCGCAGATTCTTCGGAACCATGAATTCCTCCTGCTGTTGAGAATCCCGTAGCCACAAGGTGCCAGCTTGTGGGCTGAACATGAGCCGGCAAGCTGGCAGCTTGCTGCTACGTTCATGTTTTTGCGCGTTTGTAAAACGGCATAGGCGCGACGATCGCTTCCTCGTCGTTGCCGCGAATGTCGATGACCAGCGAGGTACCCACCTTCTGATACGTGGGCTCCACGTAACCCATGGCGATCGGCCTGGCGAACGTCGGCGAATGAGTGCCGCTGGTGACGACGCCGACCGGCTTGCCGTTCGCCTTGATGACGGCGCCTTCGCGGGCAATGCGTTTGCCTTTCAATTCCAGGCCGACGCGGCGGCGCAGGCTCGCATCATTCTGCCGGCGCAGGATCGCTTCCTTGCCCCGGAAGTCTCCCTTATCGAGCTTGACGGCCCAGCTGAGGCCAGCCTGGATCGGGTCGATGTCTTCACTGAGTTCATGGCCATAGAGGGGCATGGCCGCTTCGAGGCGCAGCGTGTCGCGCGCCCCGAGTCCGCACGGTTTGCCGCCGCGTTTGAGCAACTCCTCCCAAACTTGCACGCCGTAGGCGTTGCCGATCATGATTTCGATGCCGTCCTCGCCGGTGTAGCCGGTGCGGCTGATGACGCACGGCTGCCCCTGGTAGCGAGTCGGTGCGGCGAAGTAGTAACCGAGCTCGCCCGGATCGGCTTCGGTCAACCCCTGGCACATGGCGATCGCCTTCGGCCCTTGCAGCGCGATCATGCAGGTGGATAGCGTTTGGTCCTCCATCTGCACGTTCGATGCTCCCTCACCCCCCCTCCCCGAGGGAGAGGGGAGCATACCGGTGATCCAATCGACGATCTTGGTGCGATTGCTGGCGTTGACGACCATGGCGTAGCCGTAAGGCCAGCGGTAGACGAGCACGTCATCGCGGATGCCGCCGTTGTCGTTGCAGACAAGGCCATAGCGGACCTGGCCGTCCTTCATGGTGGCCGCGTTGTTGGTGTATATTTTCTGGATGAGAGCGAGCGTATCTGGACCGCCGAAGGAAAGCCGTCCCATGTGGCTGATGTCGAACAGGCCGGCCGCGCTGCGCACCGCGGAATGCTCGTCGATGATGGTGGTGTACTGCACGGGCATGTCCCAGCCGGCGAAATCGACCATGCGGGCGCCGTGTGCGGCGTGCCAATCGTGCAAGACGGTGCGCTGACCCATGTGCTCCTCGGCTCTGTAGGATGGTGTGGCCAATCTAGGAATTGGTCCAGCCGATGGACATGGTCAATCGGCGCCAACCAGACTCACTCGATGCGCAAGGAGCGACAGGCCTGTTGATAGCTTGCCTCAAGAGAAACGGGTACAGCCAACTCGGGAGTCAACCAGAGAGGCAAAGTGGGCAAGGCGCCGCCGATACCCAACGATTCCGCCCAGATCTCCAACCGATTGCCAGTTTCCACCTCTGCCGTTCGGTAAGCGATCGCGTAAAGCTTGGCGTCAAAGGCAGCGGCGCCATTCAGCTCCAGCAACTCCAACAGCTCGCGATGGAGGCTGTCTTGTCTTTCCGTGACAACATCAACGATAATTAGCGAAATCCCTTGGCGGAGAAACCCCGCGCATTTGCCGGCAAATGCCTGGCGATGAGTCGGTCTGTCCTTGTTGGCGGGACTCACCAGCTCAATGGCGCCCACCAGACGTGGTTGGCCTTCGACATTCAGAACGCGCACTTCAAAGAGGTCGCGGATGTTCCATTCAACCGGCACGGTCCAGGTCGGCTCGGTTGCCGACCAGGCCCCAGATGCCTCGGCGCCGCTTGACGCTTTGGCGTCTTCCACGTCGATTTCCACGGCGGTCCCGCGTCGAACGTGCGGCAGCGCGACATAGTCCTTCGGCAGCAAGGAAGTGTTTAGCTGGTCAGCGATCATCGTCGCCCAGGTGCTGTGAAACCCTTCCCAAGCTCGCGACACGCTGAGCGGTGGATGAATATGATCGAGAATCGGCATAATTGAGGCTCTGCCGGTGAATGCGTGTTTTGCTGTCAAGGTCGGTTGAGCTGGAAACGATTTTTTCCTTAGCTTGTCCCCCCCGAACGTGACCTTCAGGGGCAAAATCTGCCATAATCCCTGGAAAAATGC
>JACXTT010000365.1_pt1 | contig 75847 bp, 69 predicted proteins | sample 9270951 | NCBI WGS metagenome assembly JACXTT01 (sample SAMN15532306, study PRJNA645909) | rock metagenome | isolation source: weathered quartz diorite | place: Puerto Rico | collected 2017-06-21
GATGCCCATTTCGCGGCAGGCGCGCTGGATGCGCAAGGCGATTTCACCCCGGTTGGCGATGAGAATTTTTTCAAACATGGTAGGTTCGGTGTTTCTATGAAGCCCGGCGGACCGGGAACAGCATGATGAGTCAGGATCGCCGCGGCACAAGCACCGCGACCATGCGCCGTGAAGGCTTAGCCGATCACGAACAAGGGTTGACCGAATTCGACCGGCTGGCCGTTCTCGACCAGGATCTTGCTGACCACGCCGGAGATTTCGGCGTCGATTTCATTGAGCAGTTTCATCGCTTCGATGATGCACAGGGTATCGCCTTCCTTGATGCTGCTTCCCACTTCGACGAAGGCCGGCGAGCCGGGCGACGACGAGCGGTAGAAGGTGCCGACCATCGGCGACTTGATGACGTGGCCGGTCGGCTCGGCGGCGACCGCTTCGACGGGGGCGCTGGCAGGGGCGGCCGGCGCCGGCGTCGCGTACTGCTGGGGCATGCCTTGTTGCGGCATCATCATCATCTGGCCTTGCGGCATGGCGGACGATTTGACGATGCGGACCTTGCTTTCGCCTTCGGTGACTTCGAGTTCGGCGATGTCCGATTCGGCGACCAGGTCGATCAAGGTCTTGAGTTTTCGTAAATCCATGTGAAACCCCTTGGAATTATTGTGGTTTTTAAAGGCAAATGGCGCGCCCGGATAGGCCGCACCACGACAATACGTGAAGTTGACGAAGATTAACGCTTTTTGAGCGCGAAGTCGATGGCATACCGGTAGCCGTCCGTGCCCAGCCCGCAAATCGTGCCGAGCGCGATAGCGGAGAGGAAAGAATGGTGGCGGAATGCTTCACGTTGATGGACGTTCGAAATATGTACTTCCACGAACGGTATCTCAACTGCGGCGAACGCGTCGCGCAAGGCGACACTGGTGTGCGTGAGACCGCCCGGATTGATGACGATCGCTTCGATGCCTTCGCTGCGCGCCGCGTGAATCCGGTCGATCAGGGCACCTTCGTGATTGCTTTGAAAACAATCCAGGCTGGCGCCCGCGGCCCCCGCCTGCGCAATCGCTGCATGTTCAATATCCCCCAGGGTCGTGCTGCCGTACACCGCCGGTTCGCGGGTCCCCAATAAATTGAGGTTGGGGCCGTTCAGCAGCAGTAGCTTTTTAACCATGGCTTTGCGGACACTTTATAGGACACTGATAGGGCACTGAATGGGCAGATCGGCGCGAAAGTCTGGCATTTTGCCGACTACATCGGGGATTGGCAAGCAGTAAAACCCCACTGCATAAGAATAGAACGACCGTTCGCGGCGCGAATTCCGCCTCAGAGCGCGGCCAAATCGGCGCGCAGTTCGGCGAATTTGATGCGTCCCAGATAAGTTTTACGCACCTTGCCGTCGGCGCCGATCAGCACCGTGAACGGCAAGCCGCCATTGGTGTTGCCGAACTGGCGGGACAAATCGGTGCCGCTCATGCCGGCCACGTAAATCGGGTAGGAAATCTTGTACTTGTCGGCGAACTGGGCGATGTTGCCGGGCGAGTCGATGCCGATGCCGACCACGCCGACGTTTTTCGCAGTCAACTCCTTGGACAGTTCGACCAGCTCCGGCATTTCTTGCACGCAGGGACCGCACCAGGGCGCCCAGAAATTCACGACCACTGCCTTGCCTTTCCATTGCGCCAACGATTGCGGGGCGCCGGCGGCGTCCTTCATCGATTGCGCATAGAACGCTTCGACCGGAGTTGACGGCGCGCTGGCCGGTACCGTGGCGGCGACAGGTGCAGCAACGGTGGCGGCTTGGTGTTTCTGGCTCAGCTTGAGGCCGGCGCCGATGGCGATCACGGCGACCAGGGCGAACAGGATCTTATTAGTTCGGTTCATTGTTGGATTATCAGGGCTGCGGGGAAGGGGATTCGGATTCGGCGATCAGGGCGCGCAGCGCGTCCAGACCGGCGCGGTGGGGACTGCCATCGGCGCGCGGCTTCAGCGCGCCTTTTAGATCGTTCATTTCATATAACTCGGCGTGCACCTGCTGCTTTTTCCAGTGAAAGCTCACCGTTTCGACGGCATCGAAACGGGGACCTTTGAAATGGGGAGCCTCGCCGATGTCGAGCGGCACGTCGCGGTCGAGCAGGAACATGATGACGTCCTTGGCGCTGTCGGCGAACAATTGTAAATGGATGTCATCGTGCTCGCCGGCGGTGCCGTTCAGCACCGGGCCGGTCAGGTAGGGGCGAAATTGCTGCAACTGTTCCATCACCTGGGCGGCCAGGGTGCGCAGCTGCAGCAAGCGCGCCGGTTGACTGCCGCTCAGAAACAGGGCCTGGTACTTGCGTACCTCGGCTTCGATTTCGATGTTGTCGGGCAGCAGGTTGGGGCGCGCGATGTTTTCGCCGAGCACTTGCAGTGCGGCCTTTCTCTTGGCCAGGTCGTAGTCGGCGCCATCCTGGGCGATCATGCGCGCCGCGGCGACGGCGATCTCGGCGCGCAGTTGCAAGGTGGACTGGCCCTGGTCGGAATGCGGAGTTGACGTCATGCCATGATGATACTCTGGAACCTGAAAAGGGCGGCGGGTCGGGTAAAATCGCGGTTTCGCCATTCTCACCGCTCACGACGACAGACACCATGCATATTCACATCCTCGGCATTTGCGGCACCTTCATGGGCGGCCTGGCCGTCCTGGCCAAGGAAGCGGGCCACCGCGTCACCGGCTGCGACGCCAACGTCTATCCGCCGATGAGCACCCAGCTGGAAGCCCAGGGCATCGAACTGATCCAGGGATTCGGTCCGGAGCAGGTGAGCCTGAATCCCGACTTGTATGTGGTCGGCAACGTCGTCTCGCGCGGCAACCCGCTGGTGGAAGAAATTCTCAACCGCAGCCTGCCGTATATGTCCGGCCCGCAATGGATGGGCGAACACATCCTGCGTCATAAATGGGTGCTGGCGGTGGCTGGCACGCACGGCAAGACCACCACCTCCGCCATGTTGGCCTGGATCCTGGAAGACGCCGGTTATTCCCCCGGCTTTCTGATCGGCGGCGTGCCGATGAATTTCGGCGTGTCGGCGCGCCTGTCGGGCGCCAACGAGTCCGATTTCTTCGTCATCGAGGCGGACGAATACGACACCGCCTTTTTCGACAAGCGCAGCAAGTTCGTCCATTACCACGCCAAGACGGCGGTGATGAACAACCTCGAATACGATCACGCCGACATCTTCCCGGATATCGGCGCCATCGAAACCCAGTTCCACCACCTGGTGCGCACCGTGCCCGCCATCGGCCGCCTAGTGGTCAATGGCGACGAAGCCTCGCTGGCGCGCGTGATGAAACGGGGCTGCTGGAGCGACCACGAATCCTTCGGCGCCGGGGAACATGTCAACTGGAGCATGGTCGAACACCAGGACGGCAGTTTCGATGTCGTCTTTAATAATGAGACGGTCGGCACCGTGCAGTGGGGACTGACGGGCCGCCACAACCGCTCGAACGCGCTGGCCGCGATCGCCGCCGCCCGCCACGTCGGCGTGCCGGTGGCGCAGGCGGCCGAATCGCTGGCCCGCTTCGAATCGGTCAAGCGCCGGATGGAAGTGCGCGGCGTGGTCAATGGCGTGACGGTGTATGACGATTTCGCCCACCATCCGACGGCGATCGCCACCACGGTGGGCGGCTTGCGCCAAAAGATTGGTGACCAAGGGCGCATCCTGGCCGTGCTGGAACCCCGCTCGAACACCATGAAGCTGGGCGCCATGAAGGACGCGCTGCCGGGCAGTTTGAAGGATGCGGACCTGGTATTCGGCTTCGGCAGCCAGCAGGCGCTGGGCTGGAGCCTGGCCGATGCCCTGAAACCGCTCGGTAAGATCGCCCACAGCTTCGACCAGCTCGATTTTCTGGTCAACGCCATCGTCCAGGCGGCGCAGCCGGGCGACCACGTGCTGGTGATGAGTAACGGCGGCTTCGGCGGCATTCACCAGAAGCTGCTGGATGCTCTGGCCGGCCAGACTGCATGATTCTGTACTTGCACGGCTTTCGTTCTTCGCCCGCTTCATATAAAGCGCGGCTGGTGACGGCGCGCATGGGGGAATTGAACCGGGCCGACCAGCTGGCCTGTCCGCAGCTGCCGGCCTCGCCGAAAGCGGCCATCGCGTTGGCCTTGTCGCTGGTCGAGGGCGTCCCCGCCAGCGAGCTGGCGATTATCGGCTCGTCGCTGGGCGGCTATTACGCCACCTGGCTGGCCGAGCACCTGGGCTGCCGCGCGGTACTGCTCAATCCCGCCATCGTGCCTTTAAAAGATCTGGACCAGCACGTGGGCGTGACGACGGCCTGGCATTCGGACGAGCCCTTCGAATTCAAGCCGGAATACATCGGCGAGCTGCGCGCGCTGGCGGTGCCGGCGGTGACGCAGCCCGAGCGCTATTTTCTGATCGCCGCCACCGGCGACGAGGTGCTCGATTACCGCGACATGGTGGCGCACTATCCGGGCGCGCGCCAGCATGTCATCCAAGGCAGCGACCACGCCATCGGCGAATTTGCCGACCATGTCGACGAGGTGCTGGCATTCTGCCTGCCGAAAGCGCGCAATTGAACCACCATCTTGTGAGCGGTCCCCGTTCCAGGTCCCTGCGCCAGGCGCGCTGGCACCGCCACGTGGGCGCCGTCGATGCGCCGGCGGAGATGGCGGCCTGGCTGACCGCCCCCGGTTCCCTGACCGCGCGCCTGATCGCCCACAGCCAGGCGTTTCGCGTGCAGCGCCTGCATCAGAACACGGCGCTGTGCCTGGCGGACGAGGCGCGCGCCATCGGCATGGCCAGGCCGGGCCGGGTTCTCGAGCGCGAAGTGCTGCTGCGCTGCGACGACGCGCCCGTGGTGTTTGCCCACACGGTGGTGCCGCTGTCCGATTCGGCCACCGACTGGCCCCTGTTCGGCGGCCTCGGCGAACGTTCGCTGGGCTCGACCCTGTTTTACGATCCGCTGGTGCGCCGCGGTGAACTGGAATTTGCCCGCCTGCGCGCGGGCCACCCGCTGGTGCGGCGCGCAGGCGCGGCGCTGGGGACCGCCGATCAAGCCATCTATTATGCGCGGCGCTGCCTGTACCGCCGCCATCAAGGCACTTTGCTGGTCACCGAGGTATTCTTGCCCCCGGTGCTGACCTTGCTGCCCGCAACTCTTACCTTGAACGTGAAGTGAACAATGAATCTATTTTTTGAAGAATCCGGCGACTTTAAAGTCGGCAGCGTGCTGTCCCAGGCGGGCGAAGCCTATCAGGTCGAAATGCCGTCCGGTAAACGCAGCAAGGTCAAGGTCAAGGACGTGCTGCTGCAGTATGAAAAGCCCGCGCCGGCCGAACTGCTGGACCAGGCCCGCGCCATCGCGCAGGACGTCGACCTGGAGTTCTTGTGGGAAGTGGCGGGCCAAGAGGAATTCGGCTTCGCCGAGCTGGCGGCCGACTATTTCGGCCACGCGCCGCTGCCGTTCGAGGCGGCCGGCCTGATCCTGGCCCTGCACGGCGCGCCGATTTATTTTTACAAGAAGGGCCGTGGCCGTTACAAGGCGGCGCCGGAACAGTCGCTGCGCGCGGCGCAGGCGGGCATCGAAAAGAAAAAACAGCAGGCAGTGATCCAGGCCGGCTACGTCGAAGAACTCAAAGCCAATAAACTGCCGGCGGCGATGCAGCCCATGGTGCTGCAGCTGCTGTTCAAACCCGATAAAAACACCATCGAATACAAAGCGCTGGAAGCGGCCTGCGACGAGTTGCACACCAGCGCCCAGCGGCTGATGCTGGCCACCGGTGGCATCGAGTCGCCGAAAGCGCTGCATATGGCGCGCTTTTTGTTCGAGAATTTCCCCCGCGGCGCCGGCTTCCCGGCCATCGCCGCTCCCGTGACGCCAAGCGGCCTGCCGCTGGCCGACGTCGCCGCCTTCTCCATCGACGACGTCACCACCACCGAGATCGACGACGCCTTTTCCGTCACCGTGCTCGAAGACGGCAAACTGAAAATCGGCATCCACATTGCCGCCCCGGGCCTGGGCATCAAGCCGGACGACGCCATCGACAAGCTGGCCAGAAGCCGCATGTCGACCGTCTACATGCCCGGCGATAAAATCACCATGCTGCCCGATGACGTCGTCGAAGCGTTCACCTTGGCCGAGGGCCGCGCCTGCCCGGCGCTGTCGCTGTACGCCACCATCGACACCGCCGACTGGACCGTTCTGGCCACCGAAACGCGCGCCGAAATGGTGCCGATGTCGGCCAACCTGCGCCACAACGACCTCGATGCCCTGGTCAACGAAGAGACCCTGGCCAGCGGAGAGGGAGACTATCCGCACAAGGCCGAGCTGCTGCAGCTGTGGCAATGGGCCTTGAAACTGGAAGCGGGGCGCATGGCCAAGCGCGAGGCATTCGGCTTGAAACCGGAGCAGAACAACCGGGTCGACTACAATTTTTATGTGGAAGACGACGTCGTCTCGGTCGTCAAAAGGAAGCGCGGCGCGCCGCTGGATAAAATCGTCGCCGAGCTGATGATTTTTGCGAACAGCACCTGGGGCAAGTTGATGCACGACTGCGGCGTGCCCGGCATCTACCGCTCGCAGACCACGGGCGGCCCGGGTTGGGGCGCCAAGCTGACGGTGCGCATGGTCACCCACGCGGCGCCGCACCAGGGACTCGGCGTCGACCAGTATGCCTGGAGCACCTCGCCGCTGCGCCGCTACACGGACCTGGTCAACCAGTGGCAAATCCTGGCCTGCGCCAGCAACGGCGTCACCGCGCCGCTGGTCGCGCCCTTCAAACAGCGCGATGCGGGCCTGTTCGCCATCGTCTCTGCTTTCGATGCCGCCTACGGCGCCTACAACGACCACCAGCAGAACATGGAACGATACTGGTGCCTGCGCTGGCTGGGACAGCAACTCACCGACATCGAGCGCCAGGTCGACGCGGTGGTGCTGAAGGACGAGGTGCTGCGCCTGGCCGACATCCCGCTGGTGATCCGCCTGCCGGGCATGCCGCCGGTGGCGCGCGGCGCTGCCGTCACCCTGGATATCTTGCGGTGGGACGAAGTCGATCTGACCATCGAAGCGCGGCTGCTCGAGGTGGTGGGCGGCGAAGCCGAAGCCGTGCCGCTCGAAGAGGAAGAGGACGATACGCCTGCCGCGGTGGCCGCCGAAGCGGAAGGCGTCGAACTGGTCGAGACGCCAACTCCGGCAGTGGTGGATGCCCCGCCACCCGGCGATGCCGCGCCCTTGTCGAACTGACACCGCCGTGCCGCAGGGGGCGGTCACGTCCGCGATTTGCCCCCGTCCCGCCTGTACAAACGCGGTGGGCAGAGTAAAATCACCGTTCCGTAGTTCAATAGTTTCAGCCGGTGTCGCGTGACGTCTTCCTTACAAAACCGCTCCATGATGATCGCCATCGCCGTTTCGGTGGTGCTGCATGCGGCCCTGCTGACGGTGCGCTTCGTCGCTCCCGATGCCTTCAAACTGCAGCCGGCCGATCCGGGGCTGGAAGTCATCCTGGTCAACGCCAAGCATGACCGCAAGCCCATCAAGGCCGACGCGCTGGCCCAGGCCAACCTCGATGGTGGCGGCCAGGCCGACGAGGGCCGCTCCAAGTCGCCGCTGCCTGACATGAAGAAAAGCGAAAACGGCGACAGCGTCAAGGCGGCCCAGCGCCGCATCGCCGAACTGGAAGCGGTCCAGCAAAACCTGCTGACCAAGGCGCGCGCCTCGGCCTATAAAGCGCCGCCGGTGACGGAGAAGGACAAGCCGGATCCGGCGCGCACCGGCCAGGATCTGCTGGAATCGTCGAAGGCCATCGCCCGCGCCACCGCCGAGCTGTCGACCACCATCGAAGACCAGAACAAGCGTCCCCGCAAAACCTACATCACGCCGAGCACCCAGGAAGTGGGCTACGCGATGTATTACAAAACCATGCAAAAGCGGGTCGAGGAAATCGGCACCCTGAATTTTCCGCAGAAGGATGGCCGCAAGCTGTACGGAGAGCTGGTGCTGTACATCCCGATTTTCCAGGACGGCAGCATCTACGTGAAGGATGGCGGCGTGCGCATCGAAAAAAGTTCGGGCAATCCCGCGCTCGATGCGGCGGCCATGGCCATCGTGCGCCGCGCCGCCCCCTTCGGCAAATTCCCGCCGAATATGCTGTCCTCGGACAAGGACGACCTGTGGGTCATCATCACCCGCTTCAAATTCACCCGCGAAGAGCGGCTCGACATCAATTTGAAGGGTAACTGATGCAGGATTTTTATCGTGTCATCGGCAACCCCATCGGCCACAGCAAGTCGCCGCGCATTCACGCCGCCTTCGCCGCCGCCAACGGCATCGATCTCGATTACGCCACCCAGCTCTCGCCGCTGGACGGCTTCGCCGCCACCGTGGCGCAGCTGGCCGCCGCCGGCTGCAAGGGCGCCAACGTCACCGTCCCCTTTAAAATCGAAGCGTTCAATTTGTGCAGCCGGCTGACGGCGCGCGCGCAGGCGGCGGGGGCGGTCAATACCTTGAGTTTCGACGGCGTCGATCTGGCCGGCGATAATACCGACGGCGCCGGCCTGGTGGCCGACATCGTCGACAACGCCGGCGTTGCCATCCGCGGTGCGCGCGTGCTGCTGGTGGGCGCCGGCGGCGCAGCTCGCGGCGTCATCCTGCCGCTGCTCGACCAGTGTCCTGCCTCGCTCACCCTGGTCAACCGCACCGCCAGCACGGCGCAGGCGGTGGCGGCGCAGTTCGATCGGCCGGTCACAGTCGCCACCTTCGACGAGCTCGCAGGGCCGTTCGACATCGTCATCAATGCCACCTCGGCCAGCCTGGCGGGCGAGGTGCCGCCGCTGCCGCCTTCCGTGTTCGGCCCGGACACGCTGGCGCTGGACATGATGTACGGCGCCGCGCCCACCGCTTTTATGAATTTCGCCGCCGCCCACGGCGCTCGCGTTCGCGATGGTCTCGGCATGCTGGTCGAGCAGGCCGCCGAAGCGTTCTATGTGTGGCGCGGGGTGCGTCCCGCCACCGGCGAAGTCTTGAACGCGCTGCGTGGCGCGGCATGAAGGGCAAGAAGAAGGGCGGCGGGCGGCGCTGGATCAAATGGGTATTTCTAGGTCCGCTGCTGGCCGTGTTCCTGCTGCAGCTGTATTTTTTCCTGCAGATTTGCTGGTGGTCGCGGTTCAATCCCGGCATGACCAGTTTCATGAGCGCCCAGTTATCCAGCCTGCGCGAGACCAACCCCAAAGCCACGTTGGAACAGAAGTGGGTGCCCTACGCCGCCATCTCGGCCAATCTGAAACGGGCCGTGATCGCCTCGGAAGACGCCAATTTTGCGGAGCACGACGGCGTCGACTGGGAGGCTTTACAGAAGGCCTACGACCGCAACACCACCCGTCACAAGGTGGTGGGCGGCGGCTCGACCATTACCCAGCAGCTGGCCAAAAACCTGTTCCTGTCCGGTTCGCGCAGCTACCTGCGCAAAGGGCAGGAGATGGTGATCGCCTACATGCTGGAAACGGTGCTGAGCAAGGAACGCATCCTCGAGATTTACTTGAACGTGGTCGAATTCGGCCGCGGCGTGTTCGGCGCGGAGGCCGCGGCACGCCACTATTTCCGCATTCCGGCGGCCAGCCTGAACGCGGCACAGTCGGCGCGGCTGGCGGTGATGCTGCCCAATCCCCGCTATTACGATGCGCACCGAAGCACCAATTACCTGGCGCGCCGCACCTCGGTGATCCTCAACCGCATGAGTTCGGCCGAACTGCCGTGAGTCAAAGGTGACGCGTGCGCCTGCTTGCGGTTACACTTGCGCTAATTTTTGACGTCCAGCCGGGTTAATATCGCATGATCAACGTATTCGTCTTACAAAACGGCCGCCTCAACCAGGTTCCCATCGAATCGCGTGCGGACCTGGAAAACGTCTCGCCGGTGTGGGTCGACCTGACCGATCCGGACGACGACGAGCGCGCCTGGGTCAAGGCGATCTACGGCGTGATCCTGCCGGGCGAAGACGAAGTCAAGGATATCGAGGCCTCGGCCCGCTACTACGAAGCGGAAAACGGCGACCTGCACCTGCGTACCGATTTTTTACTGGAAGAAGACGACGGCCCCTCGCGCATCGTCACCGTCGCGTTTATCCTCGCCCGCAAGATGCTGTTCTCGGTGCACACCGACGATCTGCCGGTCTTTCGGCTGGTGCGCATGCGCGCCCGCTCGCGCCCCGGCTCGATCGAAGACTATATGGACGTGCTGCTCGACCTGTATGCCACCGACGCCGAGTACTCGGCCGATGCGCTGGAGGGGATTTATCAGAACCTGGAAGAAGTCTCCAGCCGCGTGCTGCAGGAAGAGTTTACGGACACCGACGCGGCGGCCACGCTGAACGCCATCGCCCACGAGGAGGATTTGAACGGCCGCATCCGCCGAAACATGATGGACACCCGCCGCGCCGTCAGCTTCCTGATGCGCGGCCGCCTGCTCAACGCCGAACAGTTCGAGGAAGCGCGCCAGATTTTGCGCGACATCGAATCGCTGGACGGCCACACCTCCTTCTTGTTCGACAAGATCAACTTCCTGATGGACGCCACCGTCGGTTTCATTAACATCAATCAGAACAAGATCATCAAGATCTTTTCGGTGGCGTCCGTCGCATTTCTGCCGCCGACTTTGATCGCCAGTATCTATGGCATGAACTTCAAGTGGCTGCCCGAACTCGAATGGCAGCTGGGCTATCCGTTCGCCATCCTCCTGATGATCACCAGCGCGATCGCCCCCTTCCTCTACTTCCGCCATCGGGGATGGTTGAAATAACAGCAAAGTGAGCAGCATCGGGGACTGGCACTTGCTGCCTGTCCCCATTTCATGGGCCGTGATGCTGCATCCTTTGATTACGCGCTGAGAATGGGGACAGGCACCGAGTGCCAGTCCCCGATGCTGCTTACATCGTGGCGAACATGGCGACGACAGCGACCAGCATCACCGCGACACCGAGCCAGCCAATGATCGTGTGCCGGCGGCTCAGCGTAAACTCCCCCATCAACTTCTTGTTATGCGCCAGCAGCATCATCACCGCCATGATGGGCACGGCGATGACGCCGTTGATTTGGGCCGACAGCACCAGCGCCTTGATCGGGTCGATGGGGGCGAAATTGAGCAGCATGCCGCCGATGGTCGCCAGTGCGATGATGCCGTAGAACTCCTGCGCTTCCACCGCTTTCAGATCGAGGCCGTTGGCCCATTTAAAACTCTCGGTGACGGCGTAGGCCGCCGATCCCGCCAGTACCGGCACGGCCAGCATGCCGGTGCCGATGATCCCCAGCGCAAACAGTAGAAACGCGAATTCGCCGGCCACCGGGCGCAGCGCTTCGGCGGCCTGCGCCGAGGTCTGGATGTTGGTGACGCCGTGGGCGCCCAGGGTGACGGCGGTGGTCAAAATAATAAAATAGGCAACCAGGTTGGAAAAGCCCATGCCGACGAAGGTGTCGACCTTGATGCGGGCCAGCTGCAGTGGCGCATGCTCGGGCTTTTTGCGTAGCGCCATGGTGGAACCGTCGGCGCGGATCTCCTCCACTTCCTGCGAGGCCTGCCAGAAGAACAGATAGGGGCTGATGGTGGTGCCGAAGATGGCGACGATCAGGGCCACCGAATCCTTGGTGAACGTGAAATCGGGCCACACGGTCTTGTGCAGCACTTCCACCCAATCGAGCTTGACGGCGAACACGGTGCCGACATAGGCCAGCAATCCCAGGGTCAGCCATTTCAGATAGCGCACATAGGTCGCATACGGCATCCACACCTGCAACGATAAACACAGCACGCCGAAACCGAGCGAATAGATGTGCGCCGAGCCGACCCCGGTGACCAGTCGCGCCGCTTCTCCCATCGCGGCGATGTCGGCGGCGATGTTGATCACGTTCGCCACCAGCAGCAGCATGACGATGGTGTACAGCAGCCACGGCGAGTAGGCGCGGCGGATATTGGTGGCCAGGCCGTGACCGGTGACCCGGCCGATGCGGGCCGATACCAGCTGGATGCCGACCATGAAGGGGTAGGTCAGCACCAGGGTCCACAGGGTGTTGAAACCGAATTGGGCGCCGGCCTGCGAATAGGTGGCGATGCCGGACGGGTCGTCGTCGGCGGCGCCGGTGATCAGGCCGGGGCCCAGCGATTTGAGGGTGGCGTTGTCGGTGAGACGGCGGATGAATTGCATAAGAGGCTCGCGCGCGTGCGGCGCCGCCTCTCCCGATGAAGGATCAGCGCGCCGGTGTAATCAGGGTGTGTATATAAGGGTTCATTGCGGGCGGAGTGTAGCATGGCAGCCACAGCTAAAGGTGGCGCCATCGTCACATCGGGCGGACTTTAAGGATCGCTTCAGAAGTCGGCGCGCTCGCCGCCATGGTCGCTGGCGCGGCGGGTGGCCAGCAGGCGTGCAAATACGCGGCGGGCGGCGTCGACCGTTTCGGCGATGACGGCATCGTCGTGCTGGGCCGAGACAAAGCCCGCTTCGAACGCGGCCGGTGCGAAGTACACGCCTTCTTCCAGCATGCCGTGAAAGAAGGCGTTGAACTGCGCTTTGTCGCCAGCCATCATCTCGGCGTAGGAGGTCGGCACCTCGCTACTAAAATACATGCCGAACATGCCGCCCACCGCGTCGGCACAGAAGGTCACGCCGGACTCGCGCGCGGCGTCCATCAGGCCGTCGACCAGTTTCTTCGACTGTGCGGCCAGCTTGTCGTAGAAGCCCGGCTGCTGGATCAATTTCAAGGTCGTCATGCCGGCGGCGACCGCCACCGGGTTGCCGGACAGGGTGCCGGCCTGGTAGACGGCGCCCAGCGGCGCCATATTGTGCATCAGCTTTGCCGAGCCGCCGAAGGCCGCCACCGGCAAGCCGCCGCCGATGACTTTACCGAGGGCGGTGATGTCCGGCGTGATGCCATACAGTTCCTGGGCGCCGCCCAGGCCGACCCGGAAGCCGCACATGACTTCATCGAAAATCAGGATGGCGCCTTGTTTCGTGCACAGCGCGCGCATCGTCGTCAAGAACTCGGCCGAGGCGCGGATCAGGTTCATATTGCCGGCCACCGGCTCGACGATCACGCAGGCGATCGTATCGCCCATGGTGGCGAAGGCGTCTTCCAGCTGGGCGACGTTGTTGTAGTCGAGGACCAGGGTGTGCTTGACGAAATCCTCGGGCACGCCGGCGGAGGTCGGATTGCCGAAGGTGAGCAAGCCGCTGCCGGCTTTCACCAGCAGGGAATCGGCGTGACCGTGGTAGCAGCCTTCGAACTTGATGATCTTGTCGCGGCCGGTGGCGCCGCGCGCCAGGCGCAGGGCGCTCATGGTCGCTTCGGTGCCGGAAGAGACCAGGCGCAGCTGCTCGATCGACGGCACCAGCTTGCAGATTTCTTCGGCCATCTCCACTTCGCCCAGGGTCGGGGCGCCGAACGACAGGCCGCGGGCGGCGGCGTCCTGCACCGCTTTGACCACTTGCGGGTGGGCGTGGCCGACGATCGCCGGTCCCCACGAGCCGATGTAGTCGATGTAGCGCTTGCCGTCGGCGTCCCAGAAATACGGGCCTTCGGCGCGTGTGATGAAGCGCGGCGTGCCGCCCACGGAGCGGAAGGCGCGCACCGGCGAATTGACGCCGCCGGGAGTGGTCTCCTGGGCGCGGGCAAACAGGATGTCGTTCTGGGAAGTGGAATCGGTCATGGGTTCAGTCAGATGTGGAGGTTGAAGCCGCGCGGCAGCTTATGCCGTGAACTGCGCGGCGCGATACAGTTTGTTCGGCACCAGCTTGCCCATGCCGAAGCGCTGGGCATGGGCCAGCGCGCCATGGGTGAAGTCCTGGGCGGCGCGCACGGCGTCGGCGGGGGCCATGCCCCGCGCCAGCAGGGCGGCAATCGCCGCCGACAGGGTGGTGCCGGCGCCGATGAAGGTGCCGGGCAGATGGGGATAGCTGAAGGTCTCGACCACGCCGTCGGCATCGAACAGGGTGTTCGACATGGTGGCGGCGTCGCTGTTGCCGAGCGGGCCGGCCGCGCCGCTGGCGCCGGCGGTGCCGGTCACCAGCAGGTGCAGGCAGCCCATGCCGGTCAGTTCGGCGGCGTCCAGCACCAGCATGTCGCCGCCGCCGTCGCGCCAGGTTTCGGCCATTCTCGCCAGCTCCACCTGCGACAGCACCATCACGGTGGCCTGGGGCGCGAGGATTTGGCGGATCGCCGCCAGCATGTCGTCGTCCAGCTGGCCCGAATCGGGCAGGCTGGATAAGAACGGGTCGAGGATCAGCGGCACGTCGGGATAATCGGAGATCACTTCGGCGATCGCCGAGGCCTGCTCGATCGAGGTGAGGGCGCCGATTTTAAAGGCGGCCACCGGCATGTCTTCGAGCAGGACGCGGGCCTGGTCGACCACCGAGTCGGCGTCGATTTCATCCCAGTCCTCCACGCGTGCGGTGTCGCCGATCAGCATGCCGGTCAGGACCGACAGGCCGTGGCAGCCGAAGGCGGAATAAGTGGCGAGATCGGCCTGGATGCCGGCAGCGCCGACCGGATCGGCCACACCGAAGCTTAATATCAGGGGAGTTGTTTGGATTTGCACGACGGAAGGATTAAGATACTGATCGACGCATTTTACTAGATACGAGGAACCCGAACGTGAGTAGCAATGAAACAACGCAGGCCGACGCGGTACCCTTTCAGACCTGGATGTGCCTGATTTGCGGCTGGGTCTACGACGAAGCGGTTGGCTCCCCCGACGACGGCATCGCCCCCGGCACCCGCTGGGCCGACGTGCCGATGAACTGGACTTGTCCCGAGTGCGGCGCACGCAAGGACGATTTCGACATGACCCCAATGTAAGAACCGTAGAGCGGCTGACAACAGTCGTTATCTTCTCGTAAATTACATCATCAAGGTTCATTCAAAAACCAGTTGACGTCGTAGTTGATTCACTGCAACATTTGCTGCACAGATTTCTTGCCCTATGGTATCGTGCTGATTCATGCTGAAGTGAAGACTATGACCAATCCCCAGCAATCCCCCTGCCTGAAGATCATGGTGATCGACGATAGCAGCACCATTCGCCGCTCCGCCGAGATCTTTCTGACCCAGGCCGGCTACCAGGTGGTGTTGGCCGAAGACGGCTTCGACGCCCTCGCCAAGATCAACGACCACCATCCGGCGTTGGTATTTTGCGACATTCTGATGCCGCGCCTCGACGGTTATCAAACCTGCGCCCTGATCAAGAAGAGCGCGCGCTTTCACGCCACTCCCGTGCTGATGCTGTCCTCCAAGGACGGCCTGTTCGACCGCGCGCGCGGCGCCATGGTCGGTTCGTCCGCCTACCTCACCAAACCGTTCAGCAAGGACAGCCTGCTGGCGGCCGTACGCGAACACACTGCCGGCCTGGCATAACCATTCAGTTTAAAAATAAGCAGGAGCGCACCGTGGCCATCCAAAACATCCTTATCGTCGACGACTCGCCGACCGAGCGGTACTACCTGACCGATATCCTGGTGAAGAACGGTTTTACCGTCACCACCGCCGAAAACGGCGAGGCGGCGCTGGCCCAGATCAAGGCGCAAAAGCCGGAGCTGATTTTGATGGACGTGGTCATGCCGGGTGCGAACGGCTTCCAGGTGACCCGTTCGATCGCCCGCGATCCCGACCTCGCCAACGTCCCCATCATCATTTGCAGCAGCAAGAACCAGGAAACCGACCGTATCTGGGGCTTGCGCCAGGGCGCCCGCGGCTACCTGGTCAAGCCGGTCGATCCCGGCGCGCTGCTGGAAAAGATCGCCCAGCTGGGCGCGCTGTGACATGAGCGAGGATGCCGTGACGACCGAGCCGCTTGGGCAGAATGCTGCCGCCGCGCCGCGGCTGGACGCCGCCGGCCGCCGCACCCGCCTGCGCCAGTACCAGGAGCAGCTGCTCGAGCGCATGCAGGCGGCGCGCGCCAACACGGGCGCCAGCGTCAATCAGCTGGGCGTGCAGATCGGCGCGTCGCGCTACCTGCTCGACCTGACCCAGGCCGGAGAAATCGTGCCGGTGCCGCCCTTGACGGTGGTGCCGCTGACGCAGGCCTGGTATCTGGGTCTCGCCAACATCCGCGGCAACCTGGTCGGCGTGATCGACCTGGCGCGCTATTTCGGCGCCGCCGGCACCGAGACAGCCGCTGGCAGCGATGCCCGCATCGTCACTTTCGCCGGCGGCATCAAGTTCAATTGCGGCCTGCTGGTGTCGCGCGTGTACGGCTTGCGCCAGGCCGAGAAGATGCAGCCGCAGGGCGACGCCCTGCGCGACCAGGACGGCAAGGACTGGACGCCGCTCGACCTGCTGGCGCTGACCGCCGACGAGCGCTTTTTGCACGTCGGGCTGTAAGGGCCGCTGCCCGATTCGCCGTATTGACAAGCATTCATAAACAAACGCTTATATACCACCACCGCCGCGGCGATGGTCTGACCTTCAACGCTGGGAGCTGCAATGGGATTCGCTGACAAACTGACGATGGGTTTTGCGCCAAAGGGCAAACCCGAGCACGAAGTGGCGCTCACCTCGCCCGACACCCAGTTCGGGCCCAGGCCCACACCTGCCGCGGCGCCGGCACGGGCGGCCGTAGAAACCCCGGCGGCCGGCGATGCCGCCACCCCGCTCAGCCTGGGCGGCATCCTGCGCCGCAAGAGCGTTGCCACCGAGGCCGAAGAGGCGCAGGATCTGCAGCTGCCGCTGATCGGCCACCTCTCGCTGGCGCGCCAGTTGCGCATCCTGTTGATCACCTTTGCCGTCGGCATCCTGTTGACCATCGTCGCGCTGTGGCAAAACTCGGCCTCGAACGTCATCGCTTCGGCCCAGACCCAGATCGCCAGTGACGCCCTGATGCACTCGCAGCGGGTCGGCAAGGCGGCGCCGAACGCCATCCAGGGCAGCCCGGAAGCCTTCGTGCAGCTCGACGAAAGCCGCATCGAACTGACCCGCGACCTCAATCTGCTGTCGAAAGGAGGCGACTTCGCCGGTCACCACGTGCCGTCGCCATCGACCGGCATGGCCGCCGCGCTGGCCACCGCGCGCGCCAAATGGGTCACCTCCGACAACGCCGCCGGCACCATCCTCAAGATGAAGAACGAGCTGACCGGCTTCAAGGACACCCTCAAGCAGCTCGACGCCCTGTCGCCCCAGCTGGTGTCGCTGTCGGACGATTTCCTGACCCAGAAAACCGCCAAGGGCGGCAGCCCGCGCGAACTGGCGGCGATCGGCCGCATGATGATGCTGACCCAGCGCCTGTCGCGCAGCGCCAGCGAATTTTTGACCTCCGGCGGCATCCGCGCCGATACCGCTTTCCAGCTGGGCCGCGATACCGGCGCCGTGCGCGCCACCCTGGACGGCTTCCTGAACGGCAGCGACACCCTGGGCCTGGCCGCCGTGCGCGACGCCGACCTGCGCGACAAGCTGGTGGCGATCAAGGCCAAGTTCGACGTTTACCAGAAGCTGGTCGGCTCGATCCTGGAAAATCTGCCGCGCTTCACCGCCGCCAAGGGCGCCGAGCAGTCGATCTTTTTCGAGAACGAGGAAATCCGCCGCCAGCTGTCCGGCCTGCAGTCCAGCTACCGTAGCAACCAGGATTCGACCGACTCGTGGTTCTGGCTGATGGTGATCGCTTCCGTGTTCACGCTCGCCGTGGCCGGCTCGATCAGCCGCGTGATGCTGCAGGACTCGCGCAACCGCACCCGCGGCGCCGACAGCCGCCGCGCCGAAGCGGAAGCCCTGCGCCTCTTGTCGCAAGCGAAGGAAGAAGAAGCCAAGGCGACCAACGACCAGAACCAGGCGGCGATTCTGCGCCTGATGAACGAACTGCAGGAAGTGGCCGACGGCGACTTGACGGTGCACGCCACCGTTTCGGAAGACATCACCGGGGCGATCGCCGACTCGGTCAATTACACGGTGGAAGAGCTGCGCGGCCTGGTCGAGCGGGTCACCAACACCGCCGAGCAGGTCACCACGGCGTCCACCAATGCACAAAACATCTCGTCGGACTTGTTGACGGCGACCCAGCAGCAGTCGCGCGAAATCGAAGACGCGTCGGCCACGGTGCTGAAAATGGCCAGCGAAATTACCGACGTGTCGAAGTCGGCCAACGAGTCGGCCGAAGTGGCGCGCCAGTCGGTAGCGGCGGCCCAGCAGGGATCGACGGCGGTGGAAAACGCCATCAAGGGCATGCATGAAATCCGCGAGCAGATCCAGGAGACCTCCAAGCGCATCAAGCGTCTGGGCGAATCGTCGCAGGAGATCGGCGAGATTACCGAACTGATTTCCGACATTACCGAACAGACCAACGTGCTGGCGCTGAACGCCGCCATCCAGGCGGCATCCGCCGGCGAAGCGGGCAGGGGCTTCTCAGTGGTGGCCGAAGAGGTTCAGCGCCTGGCGGAACGCTCGGCCGAAGCGGCCAAGCAGATCGGCGCGCTGGTGAGAACGATTCAGACCGACACCCACGACGCCGTGGCTGCGATGGAAAAATCGACCCAGGGCGTGGTCGAAGGGGCGCGCCTGTCGGACGCCGCCGGCGCCGCGCTGAACGACATCTCGGGCGTGTCGAACCGCCTGGCCGAGCTGATTCAGGGCATCTCGTTTGCCACCGGCCTGCAGGCGACATCGGCCAACGGCGTGGCCCACAACATCCAGCACATCCTGTCGGTGACGGAACATACCCAGGACGGCACCATGCAGACGGCGCAGTCGATTCGCCAGCTGTCGATGCTGGCGCAGGAATTGAAAAACTCGGTGTCGCGTTTCCGCGTTTCGGCCTGATAGCCTGACCGCCCCCAACGGACGCCAGCAAGGAATCTCTTACATGACCGACCATTCGTCCACGCCCGCTTCCGCCTACTTCGATACCGGCCCGCTGTCCTGGGTCATCGGCGAAATCCGCGAAGCGCTCGAGCGCTCGCGCACGGCGCTGGCCGACTCGCTCGATCGTAGCGGCGACGCCCGCACCACCAGCTTGCAGCACGCCCGCACCCATCTGCACCAGGCCCATGGCGCCCTGCAGATGGTCGATGTGGAAGGCGTCGGCCTGCTGACGGCGGCGGCCGAAGGTGCCATCGAACGCATGCGCGATGGCGCCCTTGCCGTTGATGCCGGCGCCGGCGCCGCCATTTCGGATGCCTATCAGGCCGTGACCGAATACCTGGACGAATTGATGGCCGGCGCCGCGCCGCAGCCGGCGCGCCTGTTTCCCTATCACCGCGCCTTGCAGCAGCTGCTCGGCGCCGAGCGCATCCACCCGTCCGATCTGCTGTTCGCCGATCTGTCGGTCAGCGTGCCCTTGCCGGAAGTTGGTGAACACCTTGCGCCCGATTACGCGGCCTACCGCGCGCGCTTCGAAAAAGCCCTGCTGCCTTTCCTGAAAAGCCCCGATGCCGATGCCCAGCGCGCCAATGCGCAGGCGCTGGCCGAAGCGATTTCCCTGGTCGAGCAGGCGCAGACCGAAGCGCCTGCGCGCACCTTCTGGCTGGCCATGCGTTGTTTCGCCGAACTGGTCGCCAATGGCCAGGTGAACGGCGATCTGTACGTCAAACAGCTGTTCGGCCTGATCAATCTGCAGATCCGCCGCCTCTCGCAGGGACAGGCCAGCCTGCCCGAAGCGATGCTGCGCGACGCCCTGTTTTTCATCGCCGCGGCCACCTCGCCGTCGCCCGACGTCCAGCTGCTGCGGCGCGCCTACGGCCTGGCCGGCGTGGTGCCGGCCGATTACGACAGCCGCCGCTACGGCCGCATCGACCCGCAGGCTTTAAAGGCGGCCAAAGATGCGCTGGCGCAGACCAAGACCGACTGGGACCGCGTCGCCGCCGAACCGAGTGCGCGTCTGGAAGACAGTTTCAATCAGGCCTTGTCGACCCTGGCCGGCGCCAGCGACCAGCTGGGCGCGCCCGCGCTGGCACAGCTGTTGCGCGAATTGGGCCGCGCCGCCAGCGATTCGATCGCCTCCGGCCGCAGCGACCAGTTCAGCATGGAGATGGCCACCGCCATGCTGTTCGTCGAACACGGCCTCGACCAGGTACGCCAGCTGCCCGACGATTTCGCCGACCACGCCGAAGTGGTGGGCGCACGCCTGCTGGCGCTGGCCGCCGGCGAGACGCCGCCCGATGCGCCCCAGTGGCAGGGCGATCTCTCTCGCCAGATCGCCCAGGGACAGACGGTCGCCGTGCTGGCCGGAGAGATGAAAACCGGTTTGCGCCAGGTCGAAAAAGTGCTCGACGATTACTACGCCGACGCCAGCCGCCGGCCGGCGCTGGCCGGCATCGACCCGCTGCTGCACCAGCTGCAGGGCGCCCTCGCCATTCTCGACCAGGACCAGGCGGTGCAGGCGGCCCAGCACATCCGCGACCAGGTAAGTACCCTGGCCGCCGGTCTGCAAACGCCGGCGGCGGATGCCGACGCCTTGCAGAACATCGCCCGCAACGTCGGCGCCATGGGCTTTTATATCGACATGCTGGGCGCCGACTTCGACGCCGCCCGGCACCGCTTTCACTTCGACGCCGCCGCCGGCCGCTTCGAAGAAGTGCCGTTCGAAAAACAGGCGATCGGCGACACGCCCTTCGATGTCGAACCCAAGGCCGAAGTGCCCGTGGCGCCGCCGGCGTCCGAGTCGCTCGTCCCCCCTGCGCCGCCGGCCGCCGATGGCGAAGCGGCCGTCGAAGCGGAGCTGCTGGAGATTTTCATCGGCGAAGCGCAGGAAGTGCTGGAGCTGGTCGACGCCACCTTGCCGGCCGCGCGCGCCGAGCCGTCGAATCAGCAAACCCTCACCATGCTGCGCCGCTCCTTCCACACCTTGAAGGGCAGCGGCCGCATGGTGGGCCTGGACAATTTTGCCGAAGGCGCCGCCGCCGTCGAAAAAGTCATGAATGCCTGGCTGGGAGAAGCGCGCGCCGCCACCCCGGCGGTGCTCGATCTGCTCGAGTACGCGCACCGCGAGATGGCCGCCTGGGTGGGCGAACTGGCCGCCAGCGGCGCCTCTTCCCGCATTAGCGCCGCGCTGGTGGCCGCTGCCGCCGCCGTGCAGGATGGCGGCGCCTTTTATATTGCGCCGCCCGAGGAAATGGCGGCCTCCCTGCCGCTGGACAGCCAGCGGCAGTTCGATCAGGATGCGCTGGACGACCAGCCGCACGCGCTGGCCGCGCCCGAGACTGAACACGAAGCCGCTGCCGGTACCGAAATCGACATCGAAGCGCTGCCGGTGGATGGCGGCGATGTCGACTTCGACTTCGAGCAGGACCTGGGCGAGCCGCAGCTGCTGGACGCGCCCCCTGAGCAAACGCACGAGGCGCCGGAGCCGGCCTTCGGCGCCAAGGTCATCGACTTCCCGTCGGTGGTGCCGCAGATGCCGGTGCCGGACAATATCCGCCGCTTCGGCGACCTGGAAATCCCGCTGCCGCTGTATAACATCTACCTGGCCGAGACCGACGAGTTGATGCGCGTCCTGACCCAGGACTTCGGCGAATGGCGCCATGAAGCGCGCGCCGTCACCCCGGCCGCCCTGAAAGCGGCCCACACCCTGGCCGGCACCTCGGCCACGGTCGGTTTCAAAGCCTTGCGCGGCGTCGCTTATGCGCTGGAGATGGCGCTGTTGACCCTGGTCGAGCCGGCGCCTGTATTGCACGACGCGCAGCGCGATCTGCTCGATGAAGCGCTGGCCGCCGCCGGCCACATGCTGCGCCTGTTCGCCCAGGGAGAGCTGGCGCCGGCGCAACCGGAACTGGTCGAGCGCCTGGCGGCCTTGCGCGAGGCGCTGTCGGCGCAGGCGCCGGCCAGCGCCGGGACCGCGGATGAACAACTGGCGGAGCCTGCGCCGCTCGATGCGGATGGTGACGAAGGCTACGATCCTGACGACGAGCCGATGCTGGCCGATGCTGCGCCGGTGATCGAAACGATGCCGGAACAGGAGCAGGACGCAACCGAAGCGCGCTTCGACCCGGACCTGGAAACGGCGACTGCGTTGCCGGAGCCGGAACCGGAGTTCGCTGCGGCGCCCTCGCTGGCGGCCGACCTCGCCGTGGAACCATCGCCGCTGGCCGACCGCGTCATCGACACCGCGGCGGCGCCGCTGGAAACCGGCATTGCCGACGACCTTGATGCCGCCCTGCTGCCCGTGTTCCTGGAAGAAGCGGCCGACCTGCTGCCGTCGGTGGGCGCCGGCTTGCGACAGTGGCAGGCCAATCCCCAGGATGCCGCGCCGGCGCAAAACCTGCTGCGCACCCTGCACACCGTCAAGGGCAGCGCGCGCATGGCCGGCGCCATGCGCCTGGGGCAGCACACCCACGAGATCGAAACCCAGATCGAAAACATGGTCCATGCGGGGACCACCACGCCGGCCGCCTTCGACGAGGTGCTGGCCAATTACGATCACGCCATGCTGCTGTTCGAGCAGTTGCAGAACCCGGTCGCCGCCTCTGCGCCTAGCCTTGATGCGGCGCCGCTCGCCGCCGCTGCACCGGCCGCCGAACAGGGCCCGGCCCGCACGGCGCTGGTGCGGGTGCGTGCCGACATCCTCGACCGCCTGGTCAACCAGGCCGGCGAAGTGTCGATCACCCGCTCGAAACTGGAAAACCAGGTCGGCACTCTTAAAACCTCGCTGGCCGATTTCTCGGACAATCTCGCCCGTTTGTCGCGCCAGCTGCGCGAAGTGGAAATGCAGGCGGAGTCGCAGATCGCATCGCGCATGTCGATTTCCAGCGAACGCGAATTCGATCCGCTCGAATTCGACCGTTTTACGCGCTTGCAGGAACTGACGCGGATGATGGCGGAAAGCGTCAACGACGTCGCCTCCTTCCACGACAGTTTGAGTAAGACCGTCGATGCCGCCAGCGCCGACCTGGTGCAGCAATCGCGTCTGACGCGCGATTTGCAGCGTGACCTGATGCGGGTGCGCATGGTGCCTTTCGCCAGCCTGTCCGAGCGCCTGTTCCGGGTGGCCCGCCAGAGCGCCAAGGAACTCGACAAGCGGGTCAACCTGGATATTCGCGGCAGCGCCGTGGAAATCGACCGCAGCGTGCTCGAACAAATGGCCGCGCCCTTCGAACATCTGTTAAGGAACGCCATCGTCCACGGCATCGAGCCGCGCGACAAGCGTGGCGCCGCCGGCAAATCGGAGACGGGCGAACTGTTGATGCAGGTGAGCCAGCAAGGTAACGAGGTGGTCATCCAGATCAGCGACGACGGCGCCGGGCTCGATCTGAACAAGATCCGCGCCAAGGCGCGCAGCGTCGGCCTGCTGGCGGACGACGCCGTGATCTCCGACCTGGAAGCTGCCGAAATGATTTTCGAGCCGGGCTTCAGTACCGCCGACAGCCTGTCGGAACTGGCCGGACGGGGTGTCGGCATGGACGTGGTGCGCTCCGAAGCGCAGGCGCTGGGCGGCCGCGTGGCCATCGAATCGACGCCGGGGCAGGGCGCCCGCTTCACCATTCACCTGCCGCTGACGCTCGCGGTGACGCAAGTGGTGCTGACGGCCAGCGCCGATAAAACCTATGCGCTGCCGTCGATCCTGGTCGAACAGGTGCTGCAAATGAAGGAAAGCGCGCTGTTGGAGGCGCAGGCAGCCGGTTTCGTGCGTCACCAGGGCGCGGCCATCGCCCTGCATTACCTGCCGTTGCTGCTGGGAGACGCCACCGCGCGCCCGCCGGCCCAGCGCTCGTCTCCCGTGCTGATTTTGAAAAGCGGCGTCGACCGGCTGGCCGTGCAGGTCGACGAGGTGGTCGGCAACCGCGAGGTGGTCATCAAGAACATCGGCCCGCAACTGTCGCGCATGATCGGCATTTCCGGCGCCACCGTGCTCGGTTCGGGCGAGATCGTGTTGATCCTCAATCCGGTGGCGCTGTCGCTGCACGGCGCCGGCCGCAGCCATGCGGTGGAAGGCGCCGGCGCGGCAGCCACCCAGGCGCCGCGCGAAGCGGTGATCATGGTGGTCGACGATTCGCTCACCGTGCGCCGCGTGACCCAGCGCCTGCTCGAGCGGGAGGGCTACCGGGTGATCCTGGCCAAGGACGGCGTCGACGCCCTGGAGCACCTGCAGGAGACCATTCCCGACCTGATGCTGGTCGATATCGAGATGCCGCGCATGGACGGCTTCGATTTGACCCGCAACATCCGCGGCAACGACAGCACGGCCAATGTCCCGATCATTATGATCACCTCGCGCACCGCCGACAAGCACCGCAACTACGCGCTGGGCCTGGGCGTCAACGCGTATTTTGGTAAACCGTTTCAGGAGGATATGCTGCTGGCGGCGATTGCCGGCTTGCTGGGGCGGGCCATGCCGGTGGCCCCGTAAAATAAAACAGCCGCGACCTGCGGCTGTTTTTTTATGCGGACGCCGCCACCGTCTTGACGACGGCATAGCGTTTCAGTGTTTCCGCGCGCGCCTCGGCGTGATCGACCATCGGTGCCGGATAATCGACCTTGGCGGCTTGCTGCGGCCATTCCCACGGCGCGTGGATCGCCTTGTCGTCCAGCGCTTTCAATTGGGGCAGCCAGTACCGGATGAATTCACCCTTGCTGTCGAATTTCTGCGACTGGGTGATGGGATTGAAGATGCGGAAGTAGGGTTGCGCATCGCAGCCGGACGACGCTGCCCACTGCCAGCCGCCGTTGTTCGAGGCCAGCTCGAAATCGTTCAGGTGCAGCGCAAAATACGCTTCGCCCCAGCGCCAGTCGATGCCCAGGTCCTTGACCAGAAACGAGGCTGCCACCATGCGCAGGCGGTTGTGCATGAAGCCGGTCTGGTTGATCTGCGCCATGGCGGCATCGACCAGCGGGTAGCCGGTACGGCCTTCGCACCAAGCGGCGAAGGCTTCCTTGGCCTGCTTGCCGCTTTCCCACTGCACCGCGTCGTAGACCGGCTTGAAGGCCTGCTTTGCCACGTGCGGATGGTGATACAGGATCTGCGCATAAAACTCGCGCCAGATCAGTTCCGACAGCCACACCGGCGCGCCGCTGCCGCCGGCCCCGCTGGCGATCAGCTGATTGACGGTGCGCACCAGGTGGCGGATCGACACCGTGCCGAAGCGCAGGTGTACCGACAGGGTCGAGGTGCCGTCGATGGCGGGATAATTTCTGGCCTCTTCGTAGTCCGGCATGCGCTCGATAAAAGCTTCGAAGGTGGCGGCGCCGCCGCTCATGCCCGGCTGTATGCCGACGGCGGCCAGGTCGACCTCGTCGAAACCCAGCTTTTTCAGGCTCGGCAGCGCCGCATGGCCGCCCGGCGGGCGCGCCAGGGCCGCCGCATGTGCTTCGATCTCGAACGGCGCCAGGCAATCGGGCGTGAGCTGCATCAGCTTGAGCCAGGCATTCTTGTACGGCGTGAAAACGGCGTAGCGTCCGCCCGTCTTGGTCAGCACCTCATCCTTGTGAAAGATCAGCTGGTCTTTCACGGCCAGCAGTTCGCGGCCGGCTTCCGCCAGCGCGGCGGCCACTGCGGTGTCGCGGGCGATCGCCTGCGGCTCGTAATCTTCGCCCACGAAGACGGCGTCGACCTGCAACTCGGCGGCCAGCTTGACGATCTCCTTTTCGGCGACCGCATGGCGCACGATCAGGCCACCGCCCAGCGCCCGCAGCTCCGTTTCCAGCTCGGCGATGCAGGCGTGAATAAAGGCGACGCGGCGGTCGTATCGTGGCAAATTCGACAAGATGGCGTCGTCATACACAAAAGCGCAATAGACTGTCTTCGAGGCCGTCAGCGCGTGGTGCAAGGCGGCATGATCGAAGGCGCGCAAGTCGCGGCGGAACCACACCAGGGATTTTTCGAATGTCATTTCTCGTGTGCAAGGTCAACAGGATCGGCCATTTTACTGGCTAGGATGAAATGCCTCGTGCGCGCTACGCCCTGACGGCGTGGCGGGTCTCCAAATCAGTGTAAACTATCGAAAAGTCCAGAATTGTAATTTTGAACACTGGCTTCAAACTACAAGAATGAGACGAGAAAGCGTGACACGTATGAAGAAGAGCAAAATCGACAAAATGTTGCCTATGCCCGGGATGCCGCAGGAAGACGACAGCGCGCCCCACGGCGGGACGGCGGCGGTGTCGGCCAGTTTCAATCTGGCCAATCATTTCCTCATTGCCATGCCGTCGATGCAAGACCCGGTTTTCGGCGGCACGGTCGTCTATATTTGCGAGCATAACGACAACGGCGTGCTCGGCGTGGTGATCAACAAGCCCACCGACATGACGATGGAGGTGCTGTTCGACCGCATCGATCTCAAATTGTCGGACAGCCTGGCGCCTGGCGTGGTCAACGAGCCCATCATGTTCGGCGGCCCGGTGCAGGACGACCGTGGTTTCGTCCTGCACACGCCCGGCACGCGCTACTCGTCCTCGCTGACGGTTACCGATCAGGTCGCCTTTACCACGTCCATCGATGTGCTCGAGGCGGTCGCTGCCGGCGACGGCCCGCCGCGCATGCTGGTGTCGATCGGCTACTCGGGCTGGAGCCCGGGCCAGCTGGAAGACGAAATCGGCCGCAACGGCTGGCTGACGGTGGGCGCCGATCCCCATGTGCTGTTCGATCTGCCGGTGGAAGAGCGTTACACCGCCGCCATCAAGCTGCTGGGCATCGACCCGAATATGTTGGCGCTCGAGGCGGGCCACGCCTGATGGTCGAAACGGTTTTCGGATTTGATTTCGGTATCAAACGCATCGGCATCGCAATCGGCAATACCCTGACCGGGCAGGCGCAGCCCCTGGAAGTCATCAAGGCCATCGACAACGCCGCCCGCTTCGCCCGCATCGGCGCCCTCATCGACGAGTGGAAACCGGCGCGCTTGGTCGTCGGCGAGCCGCGCCACCCCGACGGCGCCGAACACGACATGACCCTGCGCTGCCGCCGCTTCGCCAACCAGTTGCATGGGCGCTACAATCTGCCTGTGGAACTGGTCGACGAACGTTATTCGTCCGCCGTGATCCAGGCCAAACGGGGCGAAGTCATCGACGACAAGGCCGCCGCCATTATTTTGCAACAATACTTTGACGACCATGCCCACAACCCCACAGCAATTTGACGCCGAGGCGCTGTACCGCGATTTACTGTCGCAGGTGCGCGCCGGCCTGCAGGACGTCACCGACGCCGCCATCGTCGGCATCCACTCGGGCGGCGCCTGGCTGGCGCAACGCCTGGCCGCCGACCTCGGGCTGGAAGCGCGCCTCGGCTCCATCGACGTCTCGTTTTACCGCGACGACTACGCCAGGAAGGGCTTGCATCCCGACGTCAAGCCGACTCACATCCCCTTCAACGTCGACCGCGCCGCCATCGTGCTGGTCGACGACGTGCTCTACACGGGCCGCACCACCCGCGCCGCCATCAACGTGCTGTTCGATTATGGCCGCCCGGCTCGCATCATGCTGGCGGCGCTGGCCGACCGGCAGGGGCGGGAGCTGCCGGTGGCGGCCGATTTCGTCGCCGCCCATGTCGATCTGGCGCCCGGCCAGTCGCTGGCCCTGCAACGCGGCGCTGAAGGCCTCCTTTCGCTGACCATCGAAGACGACCATGCTTAATCCGCAACTGAACAAACACGGCGAACTGCAGCACCTGCTCAGCATCGAAGGCTTGCCCAAATCGATCGTCAACCACATCCTCGATACCGCCTCTTCATTTGTCGGCATCAGCGACCGCGAAGTGAAAAAAGTGCCGCTGATGCGCGGTAAAAGCGTTTTCAACCTGTTTTTCGAAAACTCCACGCGCACCCGCACCACCTTCGAGATCGCCTCCAAGCGCCTGTCGGCCGACGTCATCAATCTGAATATCTCGGCCTCGTCGGCCAGCAAGGGCGAGTCGCTGCTCGACACCATCGACAACCTGGCCGCCATGCACGCCGATATGTTCGTGGTGCGCCACGCCCAGTCCGGCGCGCCCTACCTGATCGCCAAGCACCTGATCGACACCCGGCAGAGCCACGTCCACGTGGTCAACGCGGGCGACGGCCGCCACGCGCATCCGACCCAGGGCTTGCTGGACATGTACACCATCCGCCACTACAAGAAGGATTTCACCAACCTGACGGTGGCGATCGTCGGCGACATCTTGCACAGCCGGGTGGCCCGCTCCGACATCCACGCCTTGACCACCCTGGGCGTGCCGGAAGTGCGTGCCATCGGCCCGCACACCCTGCTGCCCGGCGGCCTCGATCAGATGGGCGTGCGCACCTTCACCAATATGGATGAGGGCCTGAAAGGCGTCGACGTCATCATCATGCTGCGGCTGCAGAGCGAGCGCATGAGCGGCGCCTTGCTGCCATCGGCCCAGGAATATTTTAAAAGTTACGGTTTGACGCCGGAGCGGCTGGCGCTGGCCAAGCCGGATGCCATCGTCATGCACCCGGGCCCGATGAACCGCGGCGTCGAGATCGATTCGGCGGTGGCGGACGGCGCCCAGGCGGTGATTTTGCCGCAGGTGACCTTCGGCATCGCCGTGCGGATGGCGGTGATGAGTATTGTGGCGGGGACGCACGGATGAAACTACATATACAAAACGGTCGACTGATCGACCCGGCCAACGGCATCGACGGCGCCCACGATCTGTACATCGACAACGGCCGTGTCGCCGCCATCGGTTCCGCGCCCGAAGGGTTCACTGCGGACCGCGTGATCGACGCCAGCGGATTGGTGGTCGCTCCCGGCCTGGTCGACCTGTCGGCGCGCTTGCGCGAGCCGGGCTACGAATACAAGGCCACCCTGGAATCGGAAATGCAGGCGGCCATGCAGGGCGGCGTCACCAGCCTGGTGTGCCCGCCCGACACCGACCCGGTGCTCGATGAGCCGGGTCTGGTCGAAATGCTCAAGCACCGCGCGCGCGGCCTGCACCAGGCCCACGTCCATCCGCTGGGCGCCCTCACCATGGGCTTGAAGGGCAAGGCGCTGACGGAAATGGCGGAATTGACGGAAGCCGGCTGCATCGGGTTTGCGCAGGCGGAGGAACCGATCGAGGACACCACCGTGCTGCTGCGCGCCCTGCAATACGCGCGTACTTTCGATTACACCGTCTGGCTGCGCCCGCAGGACGCCCACATCGGCCGCGGCGGCATCGCCCACAGCGGCGCTTTGGCCTCCCGCCTCGGCTTGTCCGGCGTGCCGGTGATGAGCGAAACCATCGCCCTGCACACGATTTTCGAACTGGTGCGCGCCACCGGCGCGCGCGTGCACCTGTGCCGCATGTCGTCCGCCGCCGGCCTGGAACTGGTGCGCGCGGCCAAGAAGGAAGGCTTGCCGGTCACTTGCGACGTCGGCGTCCATCACATCCACATGACCGACGCCGACATCGGCTTTTTCGATTCCAACGCCCGCGTGACGCCGCCGTTTCGCAGCCAGCGCGACCGCGCCGCCATCCAGGTCGGCCTGGCCGACGGCTTGATCGACGCCATCTGCTCGGACCACACGCCGGTCGACGACGATGAAAAGCTGCTGCCCTTCGGCGAAGCCTCGCCCGGCGCCACCGGCCTGGAACTTTTGTTGTCGCTGGCTCTGAAATGGGCCGATGCCCACCACGGCGCCTCGATCTCGCAGGCGTTGGCGAAAGTCACCTGCGATCCGGCGCGGGTCGCCGGTTTGCCTGCCGGCCAGCTCAAAGTGGGGGATGTGGCCGATGTCGTCGTGTTCGACCCGGCCGCGCGCTGGACGGTGGCGCCGGGCGCGCTGGCCAGCCAGGGCAAGCACACCCCCTTCCTCGGCTACGAACTGGCGGGCAGGGTGATGAGCACCGTCGTCGCCGGCCAGCTGGCGTGGGAACGGACCAGCCGCTGATCCGATCGTGAAGTTACGTTCCGCCCTGCGCCTGCTGCGCGTTTTCGCTCACCTGTTCGAGGGTCTGGCCACTTGTGCGCTGCTGTTCCCCCTTGTCGGGCAAACGCGCCGCAACGTCGTGGTGGCGCGCTGGTCGCGCCGCCTGCTGGCCATCTGCGGGGTCACGGTCAGCCAGCAGGGCGCGCCGCTGGCGCATGCACTGCTGGCGGCCAACCACGTCTCCTGGCTCGACATTTTCGTCATCAACGCCATGGCGCCGTCGCACTTCGTCGCCAAGGCGGAGATCCGCCAGTGGCCGGCGATGGGCTGGCTGGCCAAAAAAGCCGGTACCGTTTTTATCGCGCGCGGCAACCGCCGCAATTTGCGCCACACGTTCAAAGGCATCGTCGACGAGCTGAAACAGGGACAGCGCGTGGCCTTCTTCCCCGAAGGGACCACGGCGGCGCAGGGCGATCTGCTGCCTTTTCACGCCAACCTGTTCGAAGCGGCGATCGACGCCGCCGTGCCCCTGCAGCCGCTGGCGCTGGCCTATCTCGATGCGCGTGGCGCCATCCACCCCGGCGTCGATTTCACGGGCGACATCAGCTTTGCGGCGAGCATGATGCGAATACTGAACGGGCCGCCGGTGCAGGCCCGCCTCGCCTGGCTGGCGCCCTTGGCGGGGCGCGATGCCCATCGGCGCGAACTGAGCGCGGCCACCCATAACGCCATCGGCGCCGCCCTGCACGAGGTGCTGGGCGGCCCCCGCGCCGCCGCTTAATCCCCTTTATTCCGCTTTTTCTCTTTTACCGGGCGGTACTCGGGACAATCGACCTGCAGCAGGCGGCGGTCCTCCAGGCAGACGGCCGACAGTTTTCCGCCCCACACGCAGCCGCTGTCCAGGCCCACCACATCGTCGCGCATCAGCAGGCCCATGGCCGACCAGTGGCCGAACACCACGGTGACGTCGCGCGTCCGGCGCTGCGCCAGCTCGAACCAGGGCAGCAGGCCCGATCCTTCCGGGGCGCCGGCGCTTTCCTTGTGGCCGAACACCATCACGCCATCCGGGGTCACGAAGCGCATGCGGGTCAGGGCGTTGACGATGCAGCGCAGCCGGGCGTCGCCCGTCAGATTGTCATCCCAGCGGTCCGGCGTGTTGCCGTACATTTGCGCCAGAAATTCGCGCCAGCGCGGTCCTTGCAGCACCGCCTCGACCTCGCGCGACAGGGAAATGGTTTGCTCGGCGGTCCATTCCGGCAGCACGCCGGCATGAAACAGCAGGTGCGAACCGCGCCGCAGGGCCAGCGGACGGGCGCGCAGCCAGTCCATCAGGGCCGCGCGGTCGGGGGCCGCGAGAATTTCGTCGAAAGTGTCGCCGCGCGAGGGACTCTGGACGCCGGCCGCCACCGCCAGCAGGTGCAGGTCGTGATTGCCCAGCAGCGCCTCGACGTGGCCGCCGCTGTCCTGGCACAGGGCCATCACGCGGCGCAGGGCGCCCAGCGAGTCGGGGCCGCGGTTGACCAGGTCGCCGACAAAAACGATGGCGTAGTCGGGGTCGGGGGCGCTGGCGTTCTGGTGGGCGATCCGCTCCAGCAGCAGACCTGCCTCGTGCATGCAACCTTGCAGGTCGCCGATTGCGAAAGTTTTCATTACATATTTAATAGGAATGGGCCCTAAGTTTCACATAGAATTGAGTCCCGGTCAGTCTGCCGGTGCTTTTTAACGTGTGCACAAGGTAATTGAATGAAAGTGACTCCCACCGCGATTCCGGAAGTACTTGTTGTCGAGCCGAAAGTGTATGGCGACGAGCGGGGCTTTTTTTACGAGAGTTTCAATGCCCGGCAGTTTGCCGAAAGCACCGGCCAGCACGCCGTATTCGTGCAGGACGACCATTTGCGCTCGGCGCGCGATGTGGTGCGCGGGCTGCATTATCAGGTCGGTCTGCCGCAGGCCAAGCTGGTGCGGGTGATCGCCGGGGCGATTTATGCCGTGGTGGTCGATTTGCGGGCGCAGTCGCCGTTTTTCGGCCGCTGGGTGGCGCTGACATTAAGTGCGGAAAACCGCCGCCAGTTGTGGGTGCCGGCCGGTTTCGCCTACGGCTCGGTGGTGACCAGCGAGTTCGCCGAATGCCTGGTCAAATCGACCGACTATTGGACCCCGCAAAACGAGCGCACCTTGTTATGGAACGATGCGACGCTGGCGATCGAATGGCCCTTGCGTGGTGCGGCAGTGGTGTCGGCCAAGGATAATCACGGCAGTCCGCTTGCCGATGCAGAAGTGTTTCGCTGATTGATTTGAAATCGCCTGTTGCGCCGATCCTTGACGCGGCGCAGTGCGCACACCCTGGCGCCGCGCTTGCATAGGGCGTCAAGCGGATCGAAACGGCGCGCCATTGCGGCGTTCGGCGCGTTTTAGCGCGGCCCGATTACTTGTTCCCTTCACCGGCGCACCGCCTTGGACGATTCTTTTGTCGCGTAACGACGCGCTTTGATGCAAGCTTAAGTAACTAACAGTATTAACTTATTAAAATTAAATGTTTTCATTTCTCATCAGCTTTTTTTCTTCTGCTTTGTTGACGCTGCTGGTGATTAAGCAATCGCGCTTGCATGGTCCGGCGCTCGACGCCGATTTTGGCGGCGTGCAGAAAGTACACGCCCATCCGGTGGCGCGGATCGGCGGTCTGCCGATCTTTATGGCGGTATTGCTCAGCGCCGCCGTGTCGATCTGGCGGGTGCCGGCAATGACCACCACCATGCTGTCCTTGTTATTGTGCGCGTCGGTGGCGTTCGCCGGCGGTATTATCGAAGATTACACGGGATCGGTCAGTCCTTCCCGCCGCTTGTTGCTGACCATGGCAGCGGCGCTGATGGCCTGGTGGATGATCGACGCGAAACTCGATCGCATCGATCTGCCGTTCGGCGTGCTGCCGCTGCATTATGGATGGATGGTATTGCCGTTGACGGTGCTGACGGTGCTGGCAGTGGCGGGCCTTGCCAATGCCATCAATATCATCGACGGTTTCAATGGCCTGGCCAGCGTGGTCAGTATCTGCATGATGGTGTCGCTCGCTTATGTAGCGCTGCAGGTAGGCGACGTCTTCATCGTGGTGGCGGCATTGACGATGGCCGGCGCCGTCGCCGGTTTTCTGATCTGGAACTATCCGGTCGGATTGATTTTTCTGGGTGATGGTGGCGCCTATTTTATCGGCTTCATGCTGGGCGAACTCGCCTTGCTGCTGGTGATCCGCAATCCGCAGGTATCGACCTGGTATCCTGTGCTGCTGCTGATTTATCCCGCTTTCGAAACCTTGTTCTCGGCCTATCGCCGGCTCTTTCTGCGCGGACAGTCGCCGGCTATGCCGGACGGCATCCACTTGCATAGCCTGATTTTCCGGCGGGTGGTGCAATGGGCGGTGGGGCGCAAGGAAGGCCGCGCGCTGATGCGGCGCAATGCATTGACTTCCCCTTATCTGTGGACTTTATCCTTGATGGCGGTTATTCCGGCCACGCTGTTCTGGCGCCATACCGGGCTGTTGATTTCATGCGCTTTATTGTTTATGGTCAGTTACATCTGGCTTTACGCGCGTATCGTTCGATTCAGGTCGCCGCGCTGGCTGATATGGCGTAAAAGAGACTGATAATAAGCGGGGCCTGCTAGCGGTGGCCTGAAGGCGGCACGATTTACGTGTAAAAGGGCTGGTAATATTATCCAGATGTAGTATATTGCGACAATTGGTGAGATTTCACTTAATCGGCCTCAACCCCACTTCCAAGGAAAAGACAATGGACCTGTCAAATATGTCAGTTGGCGATATGCGCAATCTGCAGGATCAAATCAAGCAGGAAATGAAGAAGCGCGAGCAATCGGACATGGCGAAAGCCCGTGAACAGATTCTTGCCATCGCCCAAAGCGTCGGTGTGCCATTGAAAGATCTGCTTGCCACTGCCACCCGCGGCGGTAAAACCGGTACCGTCGCGGTGCGTTTCCGTAATCCGGATAACGCATCGCAGCAATGGACCGGCCGCGGCCGCCAGCCGAAATGGGTCAAGGAATGGGTTGAAGGCGGCAAATCGATCGACAAGCTGCGCGTATAAGGTTTTATCCTTGTATTAAAACGGGCGCGCAGCTGTAAGCATATTTGCCGATCAGTTCGGTAGCGTCCGTTTTGTTTTTCCGTGTTTCCGGCTTGCCGTCCTTGTAACGCTGTTGCGCCGCCGCCGTTTTTTCCTCGTTACTTCCGCGCTTCTTCCTCATATCCCGGTTTTTCGTACTTTGCCGCCATTGCCTGACCGTTCCGGCCGCCATGCGCCTGCATCGCGCAGCCTCCGCAATTCCCAACACCCCCGCTTGCCGCTACAATAGCCACCTGTTTCCCATCCGTCGCCGATTGCCGTGCGCCGGCACGCCGAGAATCGACGACAATCGGCTCCTTCAAACGACAGGCAAATAATATGGTTGCGCTCTCCAAATCGATCTTCAAGGCCTACGATATTCGCGGTGTCGTCGGCAGCACACTCGACGCGGGCGTGGCGCACCGGATCGGTCAGGCCTTCGGCATGGCGGTGCTGGCAAAAGGAGAGAAATCGGTGGTGATCGGCCGCGACGGCCGCCTGTCCGGCCCGGCACTGGCCAAGGCGCTCGCCGCCGGCTTGCAAGCAGCCGGCGTCGACGTCATCGACCTGGGCGTGGTCGCCACGCCGATGGTGTATTACGGCACCAAGGTATTGAACGCCAGCTCCGGCATCATGGTCACCGGCAGCCACAACCCGCCCGACTATAACGGTTTTAAAATGGTGCTGGCCGGCGAAGCCATTCACGGCGTCGCCATCGCCGCCCTGTACGACAGCATCGAGGCGCACGACGGTAGCGCGGCCGTCGCACCCGGCAACTACAGCACCTACGATATCGGCGCGGAATATCTGGACCGGATCGTCGGCGACGTCAAAATCGCGCGCCCCATCAAGATCGCCGTCGATTGCGGCAACGGCGTCGCGGGCGCTTTCGCGGGTGATCTGTTCCGTAAAATGGGATGCTCCGTCATCGAACTATTCTGCGAAGTGGACGGCCACTTCCCCAACCATCACCCGGATCCGGCCCATCCCGAAAACCTGCAGGACCTGATCAAATGCCTGGCCGAGAGCGACGCCGAGATCGGCATCGCCTTCGATGGCGACGGCGACCGCCTGGGCGTGGTCACCAAGGATGGCCAGATCATTTATCCGGACCGCCAGATGATGCTGTTCGCCGCCGACGTGCTGACCCGCCACCCGGGCGCGCAAATTTTATATGACGTCAAATGCACCCGCCACCTGGCGCCCTATATCCGCAAACACGGCGGCGAACCGCTGATGTGGAAGACCGGCCATTCGCTGGTCAAGGCCAAGCTGAAGGAAACCGGCGCCCCGCTGGGCGGCGAGATGAGCGGCCATATCTTCTTTTCCGACCGCTGGTACGGTTTCGACGACGGCCTGTATTCCGGCGCGCGGCTGCTGGAACTGCTCACGCGCGTGGACGACCCCTCGGCGCTGCTGAACGCCCTGCCGCAGTCGGACAGCACCCCCGAGCTGCAGCTGGCACTGGCCGAAGGCGAAAATGTGTCCCTGATCGACAAGCTGCGCGACGACGCGTTTCCCGGCCACGAGCGCATCATCGCCATCGACGGCCTGCGCGTCGAATACGCCGACGGTTTTGGCCTGGCCCGCTCGTCGAACACCACCCCGGTAGTGGTGATGCGCTTCGAGGCGGAAAATCCGGCAGCGCTGGCGCGCATCCAGGCCGAATTCAAGCGGGCCATCACCACGGCCCGTCCCGACGCGCAGTTGTCGTTCTGATCGGCCCCGGTTGAAAAAAATCCTGTTGGTGCGCGTGTCGTCGCTGGGCGACGTATTGCATAATCTGCCGATGGTGGCCGATCTGCTGCGCCAGTTCCCCGGCGCGCAGATCGACTGGGTGGTCGAAGAAGGCTACGTCAGTCTGGTGCGCCTGAATCCCCACGTGCAAAAAATCGTTCCATTCGCCCTGCGCCGCTGGCGCAAGAGCCTGGGCAGCCGCGCCACCCGCAGTGAGATCGCCGGTTTTTTTCGCACCCTGCGCGAGGAACGCTACGACCTGGTGTTCGACACCCAAGGCCTGCTCAAGACCGGCATCATCATGGGCGCGGCGAGACTGGCCCCGGGAGGACGCAAGATCGGCCTGGGCAACGGCAGCGAGGGATCCGGCTACGAAGCCGTCTCGCGGATTTTTCACACCGATTCGATCAAGCTCGACCCGCGCACCCACGCGGTGGCGCGCGGGCGCCTGGTGGCGGCGCACGCGCTGGGCTACACGCTGGACCAGGAGCCCGATTTCGGTCTGCCGGCAGTCGACGATGCGCCCCGCCCCGACTGGATGCCGGCCGAACCGTATGCCGTGTTCTTTCACGGCACCGCGCGCGCGGCCAAGAAGTGGCCGACCGCCGACTGGATCGCGCTGGGCCGCCAATTGTCTCCCATGCCGGTGCTGCTGGCCTGGGGTTCGCCGGCCGAGAAAAGTGAAGCCGAGGCGATCGCCGCCGGCGTGGCCAACGCCCGCGTGCTGCCCAAGCTGCCCATGGATGGCGCCGTGACCCTGGCGCGCAATGCCGCGCTGGCGGTGGGCGTCGACACCGGCCTGACCCACATCGCCGCCGCCTTTTTGCGCCCGACCGTCGAAATCTACGCCGACTCGCCGCGCTGGAAAACCGAGGGCAACTGGTCGCCGTCGATCGTCAACCTGGGCGACCAGGGCGAGCCGCCGTCGGCCGCCGAAGTGGGCGCCGCCGCCCTGTCCCTGCTGGAGCGCGCATGAAGCGCGGCACCTACAGCTTGTTGTGGCGGCTGGCCATGCCGCTGGTGCTGGCGCGCTTGTGGTGGCGCGGCCTGCGCGAGAAGGGCTACCGCAAATTCTGGAACGAGCGGCGCGGTTTTTACGGCCCGCGCGGCGCCGGGTGGCACACCATCTGGATCCACGCCGTCTCGGTGGGGGAGACGCGCGCCGCCGAACCGCTGGTCGACGCCCTGATGGCACTGTACCCCCACAGCCGCATCCTGATGACCCACATGACGCCGACCGGGCGCGCCACCGGCCAGGAACTGTTCGCCCGCCACGGCGAGCGTTTCGTGCAGTCCTATCTGCCCTACGACATGGTCAACAAGCTGACCCGCTTCATGCGCCATTTCACGCCGCGCATCTGCATCCTGATGGAGACGGAAGTGTGGCCGAACCTGATCGCCGTATGTAAAGCGCGCGGCGTTACGGTGGCGCTGGTGAACGCCCGCCTGTCGGAGCGTTCGCTGCGCCGCGCCAAGCGCCTGGGACCCTTGATGACGCAGGCGGCGCAAAAGCTGTCGCTGGTGGCGGCGCAGACCGAGCTCGATGCGGCGCGGGTGCGCTCGCTGGGCGCCGAACACGTCGAAGTCACCGGCTCGATCAAGTTCGATGTCGAAGTGCCGAAGGCGGCGCTGGCCAAGGGCGTGTTTTTGCGCCAGCTGATCGACGGCGCCGGCGTTCGCCCGGTGCTGCTATGCGCCAGCACGCGCGAGGGCGAAGAAGCGCTGATCCTTGATGCCTTCAAGGCGATGGCGGAGCGTCCTGCCGGCATGCTGCTGGCGATCGTGCCGCGCCACCCGCAGCGATTCGACGAAGTGGAACGGCTGGCGCAGGCGCGCGGTTTGAAAGTGGGGCGGCGTTCCGCGCTGGGCGTCGACGGCGCCGATCTCGCTACGGACGTCGACGTGCTGCTGGGCGACTCGATGGGCGAGATGTTCGCCTATTATGCCGCCTGCGACTGCGCCTTCATCGGCGGCAGCCTGCTGCCGCTCGGTGGACAGAACCTGATCGAAGCCTGCGCGGTCGGCAAACCGGTGCTGATCGGCGAGCATACATTCAATTTTGCCGTGGCCAGCGACGATGCCGTGGCCGCCGGCGCCGCCAGCCGGGTGCATGACGCGGCCGACATGCTGGCGCAAGCGCGCCGTTTGCTGGTCGATGCCGACGCGCGCCGGGCGATGGGTGAGTCCGCATCCAGCTTTGCCGAGCAACATCGTGGTGCCACCGCGCGCACGGTTGAACTATTGCAGGGCCTGATTTATTAAATTTGCTACCATGTGTTTTTCAGGCCCGGTGCCAAGGGCGAGCGGGGACGAGCATGTGGTTTAACCATCCGAAGCCTGTGGGCAACCGTAAGCCGGTGGCCATGCTGGTGCAGCAACACACCGAGCCGGAGCCTCTCATCCTCGCCACCCCGCATCACCAGACCCCCTTCCTGCAAGCGCAGGATGCCGCCACCCTGGCGCCCATCGAGTTTTCGGTGCGTTACGGTTTCTGGGAATACGTGGGTTTCATGTGGCAGCACGCCGGCTACCTGATCCGCCGCCGCCGCATCGCCGCGCCGGCCCGTTGGTGGATGCAGTTGAAAAGCACCTGGTCGGCCGGCTTCCACTTTTTCATGCAGGGCAGGTCGCGCACCACGTACCAGTTCACCATCGACCGCCACGGCATCGTGCGCACCGGGCCGGGCGGCGTCACCCTGATCGCCTGGGCCGATGTGACGGGCATGCGCAGCTATTCGGGCGGACGCATGCTGGTACTCAAACGCGGCACCTTGCCGCTGCCGGCGAGATGCCTGGATGCGCTGCAGTCGGCCAATCTGGCCGGGTATGCAACCTGGATCAAGGCGCAGTGATAAGCCAGATCAATCCGGGAATATGACCGGCAGCTCCTGCGACAGCTTGCGTAGCGCCGCCTTGGCCCCCTCGTAATCCGGATAGACCGACCCCACTGTCGCCCAGAATTGCGGGCTGTGATTCATTTCGCGCAAATGGGCCAGCTCGTGCGCCACCACGTAGTCGACCAGGGACAAGGGAAAGTAAATCAGCCGCCAGTTCAGGCGGATGCTGCCGCCCACCGTGCACGAGCCCCAGCGGGTGCCGGCCGAGGACAGGGTCAGCGAGCGGTAGGTCACACCCAGGCGCGGCGCGTAGGCGGCCATGCGGTCGGCGAACAGGGTGCGCGCCTGGCCTTGCAGCCATAGCCGCACGCGCTCGCGCAGCTGCCACTCCTGCAGGCCGTCGACCACGCCCACGTGCAGCTCGCGCGCCGCCTCGTCGAAGCGGCAATGGCTGCGTGCGGCCGGCTGCAGGCGCAGGACGATGGCGCCGCCAAGATAGGGCAGCTCGGCGCCGTCGACCCATTGCACCGGCGGTTTGGTCTGGCGCAGCACGCGCCGTTCGCCCCGTTCTTCCAGCTTGCTGACGATCCAGCGCTGCTTGGCGCGGATGGCGCTGTCGATTTCGGCGAGATTGAGGCGTTTGGGCGCGGTGACGCGCAGGCCGTCGTCGTCGATCATGAAGCCGATCGAGCGGCGCGACGAGCGGCGCAGCACGTAATCGATGGCGTGCGAGCCCAGTTGAATGCGGCGCAGCGGCGGCGCGCCCGGGACCACGGGAGGGGTGGGCAAGGCCACGCGCGGCAGCGGTGGCGCTTTGAACAGCGCTTGTGGCGACGGCGGCGCAGCTGCCGGTTCCAGCGCGGCGAAGTAATCCTGGGCGAACAGCTCGAGCTGCGGCCCGTCGATGTTGTTCGGCGCCGGTTTTTTTGATCCCGTCAGCTCGCCGGCGCCGCTCAGCCAGCGCTGTAGGCGTGGGGCGAAATGACGCGCATTTCTGACTCTATCCAATTTTCTACCTCTTGCATCATGCTGTCGGGCGTGTGGCCCGCTGGCGAAATCGGTTTGCCGATCGAGACGGTGATGGTGCCGGGACGCTTGATGAACGATCCCTTCGGCCAGAATTCTCCCGAGTTATGCGCGATCGGCACCACCACCGACTGCGTCTCCACCGCCAGGCGGGTGCCGCCGCTCTTGTACTTGCCGGCCTGGCCCACCGGGATACGGGTCCCTTCCGGGAACATGATAATCCACTGACCGTCGGCGAGCCGGCGCTTGCCCTGCGCGACCACCTGTTTGAAGGCGTTCTTGCCCTGCTTGCGGTCGATCGGGATCATGCGCAGCAGCGCCATGCCCCAGCCGAAAAACGGGATATACAGTATCTCTTTTTTGAAAACGTAGACCAGCGGGCGGGTCAGCGACGGCAGCAGAAAAATCGTCTCCCACGCCGACTGGTGCTTCGACAGCACGATGGCCGGCGCGTCCGGCAGGTTGTCGTAGCCCTTGAACTGGTAGTGGATGCCGCAAATGACCTTGGCGCACCAGATGACGAACACGTTCCAGCGCGAGGTCACCCAATAACGCTTGTTGTACGACAGGGGTGCGGCCAGCAGGCAGACGAACACCCAGATCACGGTGGCCAGCACCATCACGATGGTGAACAGCAGGGAACGCAGGAACAGGCCGAAATGTCGCAATGGGGTCTCCGAAAAACGAATCAGTTGGTGGCGGTATGGCTTGCCTTGAGCAGGTGGCTGACCATGGCGGCGAGGTCGTCGAACACCTGGGTGCCGGGTGGCAGGCCGCCCGTTTCCATGGTTTTCTGCCCTTTACCGGTCAGGACCAGGTAGGGCGTGCAGCCGCATTTGAAGCCGGCCTGCAGATCGCGCAGCGAGTCGCCCACGGTGGGCACGCCGCGCAGGCCCACTTTGAAACGCTTGCCGATTTCCTCGAACATGCCGGCCTTCGGCTTTCTGCAATCGCAGTTGTCGATGGCCGCGTGCGGGCAAAAGAAGATGGCGTCGATCTGCGCGCCCGCCATCTGCGCATGCGAATGCAGCTTCTGGTGGATTGTATTCAAAATATTCATGTCGAACAGCTCGCGCGCGATGCCCGACTGGTTCGACGCCACCACGACGCGGTAGCCCGCTTGATTCAGGCGGGCGATCGCTTCCAGCGAGCCGGGAATCGGCACCCACTCGGCCGGCGATTTAATGAAATCGGGCGAGTCGTGGTTGATGACGCCGTCGCGGTCGAGGATGATCATTTTCATGGCGGCTTCCAGTACTCGGCTTACGCGGCCAGTTTCGAAATGTCGGCCACGCGGTTCATCATGCCATGCAATTGCGCCAGCAGGGCCAGGCGGTTGTTGCGCAGGGCCGGATCTTCCGCATTGACCATCACATCGTTGAAAAAGCCGTCGACATCGTCGCGCAGCTGCGACAGGGTTTTGAGGGTGCCGGTGAAATCGCCCGCCGCGAACGCCGCCGCGACTTCCGGCTGCACCCGCGCCACGCTGGCCGCCAGCTTCTTCTCGGCGTCTTCCTGCAGCAGCGCCGCATCGACGGCGCCGACCGATCCCTCGGCCTTTTTGAGGATGTTGGTGATGCGCTTGTTGGCCGCGGCCAGCGAGGCCGCTTCCGGCATCGCCGCAAAGGTTTTGACCGCTTCCAGGCGCTGCACGATGTCGTCCAGGCGCTGCGGCTGCTGCGCCAGCACCGCTTCGACTTCGTTCGCCGTAAAACCTTTTTCACGCAAGATGCCGCGCAGGCGCTCAACCATAAAGGTAGCCACTTCCTGCGACGGGTCCTTGAAGCCGGCCTGGCCGTCGAATACCGAGGCGGCATCTTGCAGCAGGTCGCTGATCGACACCGTCAAGCGTTTTTCCAGCAGCATGCGCACCACGCCCAGTGCATGGCGGCGCAGGGCGAACGGATCTTTATCGCCGGTAGGCGCCAGGCCGATGGCCCAGATGCCGACCAGGGTTTCCAGTTTATCGGCCAGCGCGACGGCGGTTCCCGTCTGCGTGGACGGCAGGGCATCGCCGGCAAAGCGCGGCTGATAATGCTCGGAAGCGGCCAGCGCCACTTCTTCCGGCTCGCCGTCGTGGCGGGCATAGTAGGTGCCCATAATACCCTGCAGCTCGGGGAATTCGCCCACCATGTCGGTCAGCAGGTCGGCCTTGGCCAGCTGCGCGCCACGTTCGGCCAGCGCCACGTCGTAGCCCAGGCGGGCGGCTATCTTGCCGGCCAGACGGATGACGCGCTCGGTGCGCGCGGCCTGGGTGCCCAGCTTGTTGTGGTAGACCACATTGGCCAACAGCGGCAGGCGCGAGGCAAGGGTTTTCTTCTTGTCCTGCTCGAAGAAGAACTTGGCATCCGACAGGCGTGGGCGCACGACTCTCTCGTTGCCGCCGACGATGTGCTCGGGCGTATCGGTGGCGATGTTCGAGACGATCAAAAAGCGCGAGCGCAGCTTACCGTTGGTATCGGTCAGGGCAAAGTACTTCTGGTTGGTCTGCATGGTGAGGATCAGGCACTCCTGCGGCACCGCCAGGAACTCGTCCTCGAAGCGGCACTCGTACACCACCGGCCATTCGACCAGCGCCGCCACTTCGTCGAGCAGCGATTCCGGCATCAGCACCAGATCGTCGCCGGCCGCTGCCAGCAATCCTGCGCGGATGGCGTCCTTGCGGGCGGCGGTCGAGGCGATGACTTTACCTTCGTTTTCCAGCATGCCGGCGTAATTTACCGGGTGCGAGATCGAGATGGGCTGGCCATCGGACAGAAAGCGGTGGCCCAGGGTGACGCGGCCGGCGTCCAGGCCCAGTGCCGCCAGCGGCACGATCTCTTCGCCGTGCAAAGCGATCAGCGAATGGGCGGGGCGCACGAACTGCACGGTGGCGCCGTCCGGGCGCTGGTAGCTCATCAACTTAGGAATCGGCAGCTTGGCCAGGGCTTCATCGAAGGCGGCCTGCAGGCCGGTCGCCAGCGGGCTGCCGGCGGCGGTATAGCTGTAGAAGAAGCTCTCGGCCTTGCCGTCCTGGGCCCGTTCGAGCTGCGCCACGGTGACATCGGCGCGGCCCATGGCGGCCAGTTTTTTCGCCAGCGGCGCGGTGGCATTGCCGTCGGCGTCGAGCGCCACGGAGACCGGCAGCACCTTTTCGCGGATCGATTTGTCGGGCGAGGTGGCGCGCACCTCGGTGATGGTCACGGCCAGGCGGCGCGGGGTGGCGAAGGGCGTGACGACGCTGTCGGCGCCTAAAAAGTCGCGCGACTTCAGTCCCGCTTCGATGCCGGCGGCGAAGGCGGCGCCCAGTTTGACGAGGGCCTTGGGAGGCAGTTCTTCGGTGCGCAGTTCAATTAACAGGGTCTGGTTCATTTTTATACTTTGTTCAGGCGGCGGTAACATCGGCGGCTGCGGCGGATTTGGGCGCCATCGGGAAGCCCAGCTTTTCGCGCGAATCATAATAGGCTTGGGCGACCAGGCGGGACAAGGTGCGCACGCGGCCGATGTAGGCGGCGCGTTCGGTCACGGAAATGGCGCCGCGGGCGTCGAGCATATTAAAACTGTGCGAAGCGCGCATGATCTGCTCGTAGGCCGGCAACACCAGCTGCAACTCGATCAGGCGCTTGGCCTCGGACTCGTGACTGGCGAACTGGGTGAACAGCAGATCGGTGTTGGCGTGCTCGAAGTTGTAGGTCGACTGCTCGACTTCGTTCTGGTGAAACACGTCGCCGTAGGACAGTTTTTTGGTCTCGCCGTTATCTTCCCAGGTGGTCCACACCAGGTCGTAGACGTTTTCCACGCCCTGCAAATACATGGCCAATCTCTCGATGCCGTAGGTGATCTCGCCCAGCACCGGCTTGCAATCGAGGCCGCCCACTTGCTGGAAGTAGGTAAATTGGGTCACTTCCATGCCGTTCAGCCAGACTTCCCAGCCCAGGCCCCATGCGCCCAGGGTCGGGCTTTCCCAGTCGTCTTCGACAAAGCGCACGTCGTTCTGCTTTAGATCCAAGCCCAGCGCTTCGAGCGAGCCCAGGTACAGATCCAGGATGTTTTCCGGCGCCGGCTTCAATACCACCTGGTACTGGTAGTAATGCTGCAGGCGGTTGGGGTTTTCGCCGTAGCGGCCGTCTTTCGGGCGGCGCGAGGGCTGCACGTAGGCGGCGCGCCAGGGTTCCGGCCCGATCGCGCGCAGGAAGGTGCCGGTGTGAAAGGTGCCGGCGCCCACTTCCAGATCGTAAGGCTGAAGCAGGGCGCAGCCTTGCTTGTCCCAGTAGGATTGCAGGGTCAGAATAATTTGTTGGAATGTGAGCATGGGGCGTGGAGCCGCGCTCTTGAGCGCGAGCAATAAAGTGATTGTGCTAAATGACTAATTTTAGCGGTTTTTAGTGGGCCGCTGGGGGCGTAAACTGCGATTTTTCAAGCTTTGGCCAGTGCCAGCCGGCCGCGCCACCATGCCACGCCCAGGCAGATGGCGCCCAGCGCCAGGAACAGCAGATTGCCGAAGCGAATATACGGCGTGCTGCCTTGCATGCCCTGCACACGCGCGCTGAGCACGCCGCGCTGGTAGGCCGGCAAGGCCGCCAGCACGGCGCCGTGCGGGTCGATGACGGCGGTGGCGCCGCTGTTGGTGGCGCGCAGCATGGGCCGCCCCGTCTCGATGGCGCGCATGCGGGAGATTTGCAGGTGCTGGGGAATCGCCACCGATTCACCGTACCAGGCCAGATTCGACGCATTCAATAACATGGTGGCCGGGGTGGGCGAGGCACGCAGCTGCAGGGCGATTTCTTCGCCAAAGGCGTCCTCGTAACAGACGTCCGGCAGGACGAATTGATCCTTGACGGCGAACGGCGCCTGCACCGCCGCGCCTCTTTTAAAATCGCCCAGCGGGATGGCCATCATGTCGACGAACCACCTGAAACCCGTCGGCACGAATTCGCCGAAGGGCACCAGGTGCTGTTTGTCGAAGCGGTAGCTGGCGCCGTTCGGCGAAAAGCCGGCGATGCTGTTGGAGGCGTTGCGCATGGCGTCGGCGGCGCTGTCGGCCAGCGGCATGCCGAGCAGCAGGGCGCTGCCGCTGTCGCGCGAAAATTTGGCCAGCCCCGGCAGATAGTCGGGCGGCAGCTGGAAGGGGTACAGCACCACGGCCGTTTCCGGCGTGGCGATCAGGTCGGCCGGCGCGGCGGTGATCAGATCGTGATACAGGTCGAGCGCATCGCGAATGTGGGCCGGCTCGAATTTTTCATCTTGCGCCACATTGCCCTGCAACAGGCGCACCGTCAGCAGCTTGCCGTGCGGCGCCGTCCAGTCGATCTGGCGCAGGCCGAAGCCGGCCGCCAGGATGACCGCGAACAGGCCGATGGCAGGCCAGCGCGCGCGCTGGGTCAACATGGTCAGACACGAGGCGCAGACGGCGACGATGGCGCCGATGCCGTACACGCCGACCAGCGGCGCATAGCCGGCCAGCGGGGCGCCGACGTGGGCGTAGCCGGACGAGGCCCAGGGAAACCCGGTGAACACCCAGCCGCGCAGCCATTCCGACACGCCCCAGCAGACGGGCAGCACCAATAATAAAAACGCGGCCACCGGCAACGACCAGCGGCGCCGCAGCCAGGCGGCGGTACCGATGGCGAGACTGGAGAACAGGCCCATGTAGCAGCCCAGCAGGACAATCGCCAGCGCGGCAATCGGCGACGGCAGTCCGCCAAACCGGGTGATGGCGATGTACAGCCAGTGCATGCCGGCCACCGACCAGCCGAGGCCGAACGCCCAGCCGATCCAACTGGCGCGGCGCACCGAGGTGTCCATGCCGACCTGGTAGAACACGAAGGCGAGCAGGAAGAATTGGAGGGGCCAGGCGCCGAAGGGGGCAAAACTAAACAGGGAGAGGCCGCCGGCGATTGCGGCAAACAGCATAGGCCGCAGCGTGCCGCGCGGCCGGGTTGCCATGGTCGGTTCCGCGCGTGCCTTGCGCAGCATCAGTCGCGTTCGTCCTCGGCCAGCGGCAAGCGCTCGACCAGCAGCACGTGGATCTGGCGGGCGTCGGCGCGCAGCACTTCGAAGCGCAGGTTGTCGATGTCGAACACGTCGCCTTTATGGGGCATGCGGCCCAGGTGATTGGCGACCAGGCCGCCGATGGTATCGACATCCTCGTCGACCAGCGCGGCGCCGATCTCCTCGTTGAACTGTTCCAGTTCCGTCAAGGCTTTCACGCGCCAGCGGGCGCCGTGGTGGCCTTCCTTGATCGACAGTACGTTGTCTTCTTCCTCGTCGAAATCGTACTCGTCCTCGATGTCGCCGACGATCTGTTCCAGCACGTCCTCAATCGTGATCAGGCCGGCCACGCCGCTGTATTCGTCGACCACGATGGCCATGTGATTGTGGTTGGCGCGAAAGTCGCGCAGCAGCACGTTCAGGCGCTTCGATTCGGGGATGAAGATGGCGGGGCGCAGCATGTCGCGCACGTCGAAGGATTCTTCGGCGTAGTAGCGCAGCAGGTCCTTGGCCAGCAGGATGCCGATGACTTTGTCGCGCTCTCCCTCGATGGCTGGAAAGCGCGAGTGGGCGGTCGACAGCACCGACGGCATCCACTCTTCGATCGGTTTGCTGATGTCGATGACGTCCATCTGCGAACGCGGCACCATGATGTCGCGCGCGGACAGGTCGGAGACTTGAAAGACGCCCTCGATCATCGACAGCGCATCGGCGTCGATCAGGTTGCGGCTTTGCGCATCGTGCAGCACTTCCAGCAGCTCTGCGCGATTTTCAGGCTCGGGGGAGATCAGTGCGGTCAGGCGTTCGAACAGCGACCGCTGAGGTTTGGCGTCCAGGCGGACGTCCGTAGGGTGCTCTGGCATAGTTGGCGTGAGCCGTTGTTGCAATGGGCGTAGCATACATCAAAAGCGGCTTTGCCCGTTTTTTAAGCAGAGTGGGACGCATGTGATGGAGCGCCGGCATTGCCGGCGCGCATGTCGGATCAGGCTGCTTTTGGCTGGATATACGGGTCGAACAGGGCGGCGATGTCCGGTGCGGGCGTCGAAATAACGCGTAAAGCCGGGGTTTCCCCCGGCTTGAGTTTGGGCTCGCGCCCGCCGCGCGTGCCCGATCCCAGTTTGCGTTCGTCGGTCGCCACCACCACCACCCGCGCCACGATGGCGCCCTGGTAGGTCGTCACCACCTGCATATTGTGCTCGGGGCTGATATCGAGCGCACGGGTGTCGCCGTGGATGCGGCCGCCCAGCTTGACGATGGCGTGCGCCAGTTCCGCCGAGGTGGCCGGCGCCGGATGCACCGTTTGGCGCGGCTCGTCGTACTCGGCGCCGGCGCCCGTCAACAAATCGTTCAGGCGGCCGTGGTGCACATCCTCGTCGCGTTCGGGCTGCTCCGGCAGCGCCGCGGCGCAATCGATGACGACCACCGATTTCCCCTTTTGCAGCAGGTCGTAAGCAGTGCGCAGGCCGACGAAGGACGCGCCGACCACGCAGACGTCGGCACCGGTGTCGCCATCGAGGGGCGGCATGGCCTGGGTCGGAAAGGCCGATGTCGCGGCCGAAGCGGCGTTGTTGTTGTTATCTGTAGACATCCGAACACGCTCCTTCTTGATGGTTGATGGCTTGGTGATATGCCATTAGACCGGAAGCCCGCGTGCAAGAACGTGGGATGCCTAACATAGGCTTCGTAAGCAATTGCAACAACTGTGAGCAGGCATTAATGCGCTGTTGCAACTGTAACGATCAGCCTTCCTGGGCGTAGGGATCGGCGAAGCCCAGGGTTTCCAGGATGTCGCGCTCGAATTGCTCCATCTCGGTGGCCTCGTCGTCGTCCATGTGATCGTAACCCTGGGCGTGCAGCACGCCGTGGACGATCAAATGAGCCGCATGTTCTTCCACCGTCTTGTTTTGCTCGCCCGCTTCGCGCTCGAGCACCTCAGTGCACAGGATGATGTCGGCGCGCACCGGCTCGTCGGCCGCCAGTTCGTCGCCCTCGTTGTAGGCAAAGGTGAGAACGTTGGTGGCGTAGTCCTTCTCGCGGTAATCGCGGTTCAGCACCTGTCCCTCGGCGGCGTCGACGAAGCGCACGGTCAGTTCGGCGGGGCCGAGCAGGGCCGCTTTCACCCATTTGCGCACTTTCGGCCGGGTGATCGTTTCCTGCAAGCGGGGATCGGGGTACTGGACGGAGAGCGACAGCTTATTTTTTGCGGACATGTTTGACGGCAGGTTTGGGTAATTGGACCAGCGCCTCGAGGGAAGCGGCCGATTCGTAGGCGTCGACGATGCGGCCGACCAGCGGATGGCGCACCACATCGGCGCTGGTGAACTGAGTAAACGCGATGCCGCGCACATCCTTGAGTACGTGGATGGCGTCGACCAGGCCGCTCTTTTGCGTCTTGTGCAGGTCGACCTGGGTGACGTCGCCCGTCACCACGGCCTTGCTGCCGAAGCCGATGCGCGTCAAAAACATCTTCATTTGTTCGACGGTGGTGTTCTGCGCCTCGTCGAGAATCACGAAGGCGTGATTGAGCGTGCGCCCGCGCATATAGGCCAGCGGGGCGATCTCGATCACCTGTTTCTCGAACATCTTCTGGGTGCGGTCGAAACCGAGTAAATCGTATAGCGCATCGTACAGGGGGCGCAGATACGGGTCGACCTTCGAGGCCATGTCACCGGGCAGAAAACCCAGACGTTCTCCCGCTTCCACGGCGGGGCGCGTCAGCACGATGCGCTTGACGGCATCGCGCTCGAGCGCATCGACGGCGCAGGCCACCGCCAGATAAGTCTTGCCGGTGCCGGCCGGGCCGACGCCGAAGGCGATGTCGTGTTCGAGGATGTTGCGCAAATACGCGATCTGGTGCGGCGTTCTGCCGCGCAGATCGTGCTTGCGGGTTTTAAGCACCGGCGTGGCGATGTCGATCTCGGCCAGCTGCGGAACCGGTTCATCGGCCAGTTCGGCGGCCGCGCTCAAGCCGGCGCGCTGCTCGACCAGGGCCAGCTGCACTTCTTCCAGCGGCACGATTTTATTCGCCACCGCATAAAAACGTTCGAGTATCGCCACCGCCTGGTCGGCGTTGGTGCCGCTGACGATGAACTTTTCGCCGCGGCGGAAAATCGTCACATCGAGCGCCGCCGAAATCTGCCGCAGGTTTTCATCGAGCGGGCCGCACAAGTGCGCCAGGCGGGTGTTATCGAGCGGCTCGGGGACGAAGTACGAGGGCTGCATGGGGGTGCGCGATTTCAAAGCGCGGCCGCAGTCATCGCAGCGCCGGCCAATTCGCCGCGCAAGGTGTAATTAAAACTCTCGGTGATGATCACGTCGACCATGGTCCCCACCAGCGTGGCCGGATCGACGCCGTCCTCCACCGCGAAATTGACGACCCGGTTGTTCTCGCTGCGCCCTTGCAGCTCGTTGGCGTCCTTCTTGGACGGCCCTTCCACCAGGATGCGCTGCCTGGTGCCGACCATCGCCGCACTGAATTTACGCGTGTTGGCATCGATCGCCGCCTGCAGGCGCTGCAGTCTGGCCAGCTTGATCTCGTGCGGGGTGTCGTCGGCCAGCGCAGCGGCCGGGGTGCCGGGGCGCTTGCTGAAGATAAAACTGTAGCTGGTGTCGAATTCGACATCCGCGATCAGCTTCATCATCGCCTCGAAATCGGCGTCCGTCTCGCCCGGGAATCCGATGATGAAATCGGACGACACCGACATGTTCGGCCGCACTGCGCGGATGCGGCGAACGATGGATTTGTACTCGATCGCCGTGTAGCCGCGTTTCATCGCGCCCAGCACTTTGTCGGAGCCGTGCTGCGCCGGCAAATACAAATGGTCGACCAGCTGCGGGATGCGGGCGTAGGCGTCGATCAGGCGCTGGGTGAATTCCTTCGGGTGGCTGGTGACGAAGCGTATCCGTTCGACGCCGGGAATGGCGGCGACGTATTCCAGCAGCAGGGCGAAGTCGGCGATCTCTCCGCCTTCCATTTCTCCCCTGAAGGCGTTGACGTTCTGGCCCAGCAGGGTGATCTCGCGCACGCCTTGCGCGGCCAGGCCTGCCACTTCGGCCAGCACGTCTTCGAAGCGGCGCGAGACTTCCTCGCCGCGCGTGTAAGGCACCACGCAGTAACTGCAGTATTTGCTGCAGCCTTCCATGATCGAGACAAACGCGCACGGGCCGTTGACGGTGGCCGGCGGCAGGTGGTCGAATTTTTCGATTTCAGGAAAGCTGATATCGACCTGCGCGTCGCCGCTGATGCGGCGCGCGGCCACCATCTGCGGCAGGCGGTGCAGGGTTTGCGGGCCGAACACCAGGTCGACGTAGGGCGCGCGCTTGACGATGGCGTCGCCCTCTTGCGAGGCGACGCAGCCGCCGACGCCGATCAGCAGGTCGGGCCGGGCGATTTTCAATTCGCGCAGGCGGCCCAGGTCCGAGAACACTTTTTCTTGCGCTTTTTCGCGCACCGAGCAGGTGTTCAGGAGGATGACGTCGGCGTCTTCCGGCGTGTCTGTGCGCACCAGGCCATCGGAGGCGCCCAGCACGTCGGCCATCTTGTCCGAGTCGTACTCGTTCATCTGGCAGCCGAAGGTTTTGATGAAGACTTTTTTCTGCATGAAATCGCTTAATGAAGTGATTGCCCGGGGGCGAAGGCGCGGGCAGGGAAGACCGGCAAGTTTACCGTAAATCGAGGCCGGCGGTCGCCTTCTCTTGGCGGGCTCGGCGGATCGCGCCGATTGTAACGGTTTGAAACATTACTTACAGTGCCTTGATAAAAAGCCAAAATGAAATCAGGCAAAATTGATTTTAAGTATTAAGTCGCAGTACTGCAGCATATTATTTCCGAGCATCAACATTAACTCGGCGGTGCATGTGGATTAAATATTTCCCTATGAAAAACAATGAGTTCCGAGAGACATCGGATCTGGAAAATGAAAATAAGAAATCTCTTGCGTGCGCCACATATTGCTCCCATGTGTTGAAATGACGATGTGACAAGCTTTCCTAACGTTAGCTTGATTTCAAACAAGGGCGGTACTGCGAAGGTCGGATGTACTGAAGGCGTTTAGGTCCGATAATTTGTTTGATTGGCAAGCGCTTTTGGACTGTGCGTGGCGCTTAGCGCAATGGCGCCGGGACGGCGTTGATCAGGGATAAGACACCATCCCCGGCCAGCGACGATTTTCCGGGAACTAATTAAGTCGAAAGATAGTCTTTCATAAAGTTCTTCACCGAACTATTCATTTCACTCAGACGAGGTAAATCATGGCACACCATGCTCTGGCATCCCAAGAAAGCTACAACCCCAATCACCTGCTCGATATTCTGCTGGGCAAAATGCAGCTGAAGAACGATGCAGCCCTGTCGCGCATGCTCGAAGTGGCCCCGCCGGTGATCAGCAAGATTCGTCACCACCGTTTGCCGGTCGGCGCTTCCTTGCTGATCCGCATGCACGAAGTGACCGGCATGAGCATCCGCGACCTGCGCGACTTGATGGGCGACCGCCGCACCAAGTATCGCCTGTCCGACGCCCAGGGCCGTCCGAAGGCTGAAGACAAGGCGGCAGCGCCGGCCGAGCAAACCGGCACCGGCGGCAACTACGCCCATTAAGAGGTCGTATTGAGTCGTTCAGGTGAAGGCCGCAGCGCTTGCGTTGCGGCCATGCCTGCCTGGGCTGGCGTTCAGCGCGTTTTAGCGCTTCGTTACCGCTTCTGTACGCTTACTTACCGCCTCACGCCATCAAGGCTGCGGCAATCTCGTCGAACTGCACTTCCGTTTCGCGGAACACGTGCACGTAGGCTTCATCGCTCAATCCCAAAGCCTTCCACGCCACCGGCGAGACGGGCGGCACCGATTCGTTGACGTCGCCCGCCATGTCGAGCGCGTGCACGATGGCGTTGGCAACGTGCACGATAGTGGCCAGAAAGCCCGCGCCCACCATTTCCGGATCGTGATGATGGGCCAGTGCCAGGCGGATGGTATCGGAAAATTTCCAGTGCTCGGCCAGCACCTGCGAAGCGGCGACGTGATCGACGCCCAGCACGGCCCGTTCCGCGTCGAGCAGTTCGATGTCCTCATTGGCCGCTGTGGCGATCACCTGCGCGTAAGCCTCCGGATAAATCGTCACCAGCACCAGCCGGCCGATATCGTGCAGCAGGCCGGCGGTGAACGCGTAGTCCTGATTAAAACGCATGCGCCGCGCCAGCACCCGCGCGCAGACGGCGGTGGCGATCGAATGGCGCCAGAAGGCCTTGTCGTCGAAACCCTTGCATTTGCCCGTCGCAAAGCAGCCGGTCACGGCCGCCGCGGTGATCAGGTTGCGGGTGGTCTGAAAGCCGAGGAAGGTGATGGCTTGCTGGATGGTGGTCACCTTGACCTGCAAACCGTAGGTCGATGAATTGGCCAGCCGCAGCGTCTTGGCGGTCAGCGCCTGGTCGTGCGAGACTTTTTTGGCCAGCACGGAAATGTCGACGTCTTCCTGGTCGATGCTGGTCAACAGTTCCATTACCACCGCCGGCAGAGAGGGCAGGTCGTCGAGCTTGCGGACGACGTCGTCGAGCTTGAGGGCGGCCTGGCTCATGCGGCAATCTCACGGTCGAGGCGGTAATCGAGCATCAGCGCGTGCAGGGACGCAGTGGCGCCGTGCGCCTCCAGCGCCCCATCGCAGCGGCGGAACAAGTGATTCACGCGCGCCGTCACGGCCGCTTCGTCGATGGCCGGCGCGGCCGGCCCTTCGTCATTGCCGCGCAGCACCGCCAGGCGGTCGATGCCGTGGCGTGGCAGCAGGGCGATGATGGACGCCGTCAGTATCGCGCCTTGTGGCAGCAACACCTGTCCCTGGCGGTCCAGCAATACATCCGACAACACCATGCCGGGCCGGACATCGGCCAGCGCGAGGTGGTGGTAAGGTGAGTTCATTGCATCCCCTATCTAATTACTTGCGAGCTTACCATTGCTTCGATCTTCAGAGTAATATTCTGTGGCTTGCAAAGCAACACTGCATCCCGTACATTTGACTGTCGCACGGGGATGCCGTCAAGCTGTTCGGGCGGCGGGGCCGAAGATCATGACTGAAGAGGAGCGTGCAGCGTGCCGATGTTCAGTATTCAAAGCCGTCTGAAACTGCTGTTCGTGGTGATCGTCACCACCGTGCTGACGATTTCGGGCACCTACGCCCAATATTCTCTGGGCAAGGAACTCGAAACCAGCTATCGCCGCCTGTGCGAGGGGGTGCTGACGCGTCTGCAGATCAGCCTGCCCGCCGCCCTGTGGGATCTCGACAAGGCCAAGGTCGACACCATCCTCGATGCCGAAATGCTGCCCCCCGAAGTGGTGTCGATCCGGGTGTATGACAGCGCCGTCGGCCTGTTCGCCGGCAAGATGCGCGCCGACAACGGCAGCCTGATCGCGCCCAACCAGCAGTTGCCGCAAGCCGGCACGCCGGTGCAGGCCGAACTGGTGTTTCGCGACGCCGGCTCGGGCGGCACCTCGATGCGGCCGGTGTCGGTGGGCAAGGTCGTCGTGTATTTCAGCCGCGCCCAGATCGATGCGGCGCTGGCTTCGGAACTGACGCGCAAGGTGGTCGAGGTACTGCTGCTCGACGTCATCCTGATGCTGGCGCTGTCGTCCTCGCTGCAAGTGGTGTTTCGCCCGCTCGGCCGCCTGCGCGACGGCTTGTTCGAGCTGGCCACCCGCGGTACCGAAGTGGAAGAGCTGCCGGAAGACCGCAAGGACGAATTGGGCGACGTCATCCGCGGCTTCAACCAGATCCAGCGGCGCCTGAAATCGACCATCGAACGCACCCGCAACGCCGAGGAAGCGGCGCGCCGCTCGGCGCGGCAGACGGCGCAGGCCATGGCCGACCTGCGCCTGACCCAGGAATCGCTGCTGCAGGCGGAACGGCTGGCCTCGCTGGGCAGCCTGGTGGCCGGCGTCGCCCACGAAATCAACACCCCGGTCGGCATCGCGCTGACCAGCGCCTCGGTGCTGAAAAGCGCCACCGACGAGTTGCAGGCGGCGGTGGCGGCCGACGGCCTGAAAAAATCGACCGTGCTGCGCTACCTGGAAACGGCGGCGGAAAGTTCGCGTTTGATCATGAACAACGCCTACCGCGCCGCCCATTTGATCCACAGTTTCAAGCAGATCGCCGTCGACCAGACCAGCGAAGCGCGGCGCCCGTTCGCGCTGATGAACTATGTCGAGGAAATCGTCACCAGTCTGCGGCCCAAACTGAAAGGCATCGAGATCGTCCTGAACCGCAGCGAGCTGGACGGTCCGCCGGCCGACATCACCCTCGACTCCTATCCGGGGGCTTTTGCCCAGGTGCTGACCAACCTGCTGCTCAACTGCGTCGAACACGCCTTCGAGCCAGAACAGGCCGGGCGCATCGAAGTGCGCGCCCGCCTGCGCGGAGAGTGCGTGGAAATGGAGGTGGCGGACAACGGCCGCGGCATCGCTCCCGAGGTGATCGACCGTATTTTCGACCCCTTCTTTACCACCCGGCGCGGCCAGGGCGGCACCGGCCTGGGCCTGAATATCGTCTATAACCTGATCGTCAAGCAATTTAACGGCACCATCAGTGCGCGCAGCACGGTGGGCGAGGGCACCGAATTTCTGCTGCGCATACCGCGCGTGACGCCGCAGTCGGCGGAGGCGGCCGCGGCCGTGAGCGAAGCGGCCAGCAGCGTCGCCAAGTAAGTGTGCACGCTTGCGCGCGCCCAAGTGAGGAGCGCTTTTTTGTTATATTCTCGCCATCTCGTTCGCCGCTGTTCCAGCGATCGTCCGGTGTTTTCCCACTGTCAACAATGAGGATCCCATGAAATTATTTTATGCTCCAGGCGCCTGCTCGCTGTCCCCCCACATTGCCCTGCTCGAAGCCGGTGTGCCTTTCACCACCGAAAAAGTCGACCTGCGCGCCAAGACCACCGAAAGCGGCCTCGACTTCACCACCATCAATCCGCGCGGCTATGTGCCCGCGCTGCAACTCGACAACGGCCAAGTGCTCACCGAGGGCCCGGCGATCGTCCAGTACATCGCCGCCCAGGCGCCCGACAAACAGCTGGTGCCGGCGCCGCACAGCATCGAACACTACCAGTTGCTCGAACGCCTGAATTTCATCGGCACCGAAATTCACAAGGGTTTCGGTCCCCTGTTCAACCCGGCATCCAGCGCCGATGCCAAGGACGCCGCCCGCGCCCAGCTCGATAAACGCTTCGGCCATGCCGCCGCTTTGCTCGAAGGCCACGACTACCTGGTCGGCGACCGCTTCAGCGTGGCCGACGGCTACCTGTTCGTCATGCTGACCTGGACCGACAAGATGGGCATCGACTTGTCGAAGTGGCCTGCCCTGCAGGCGTTCAAGGCGCGCATCGCCGCCCGTCCCGCCGTGCAGCAGGCGCTGTCCGACGAGGGCTTGCTGAAATAAATACCATGCGGTCTGATCCAGGCTTCGCGCGCGGCGTGGCGCTGCTGCGCGGTATCAACGTCGGCCGCGCCAAGCGCATCGCCATGGCCGACCTGCGCAAGCTGTTCGCCGAACTGGGTCTGACGGACGCGCGCACCCTGCTCAACAGCGGCAACGTGGTGTTCGGCAGCCCCCGGCACGGGCCTGCCGCCGCCGCTGCCCTGATCGAGGCGGCGCTACCCGCCCGCCTGGGCGTGTCGGCGCGGGTGACCGTGCTCGACGCCGGCCAGCTGGCAACGCTGGTGGCGGCCAACCCGCTGGAGGCGCAGTTCGACGACCATTCAAGGCTGCTGGCATTCACCTTGCCGGGTATGCAGCACGCCGACCTGTTGACGCCGCTGGCCGCGCAGGACTGGGGCAGTGACCGCCTGCACGTGGCCGGCAACGCCGCCTACGTCGCCTGTCCCGGCGGCGTGCTCGACAGCAAACTGGCAATGACGGTGACCAGGCTGCTGGGCGAACACACCACCTCGCGCAACTGGAACACGGTGCTCAAGCTGCACGCCTTGTGCAGCGCACCATCCTGATCGCCGGTTCGGCATCCGGGGCGGGTCATATCGATCCCGCCGACTATCTCAAGTTCTAAAACCCATTACAATCTCAAGCATCGATTGCATTGTGATCGGCTGCATGGTCTTTAGCGCGTGCATTTTCGACAAGTGCCGAAGCTTATGATTTTAAACATCTTTTTTCATTTCGATAATGATCGGATTGATAATGGGGGTGGGTTTCGACCAGCCGTTTTTATCAATTCGATCATCAATGGTGGCGGGCTGTTAACGCAATAGCTCGAATGAATCCACTAATTGTTGCGATACACGATGTTTTACATAAATTTATTTGCACCGAGGTTTTTTTTGCCGGTATAGTCTCCATATCGTTATTGCCTTCAAGCACTAATTTGATGGCAAATGGTCACTAATAGGTCGAATCGGCCGCTTTTTGCCCCGCCTGTGCCGCGCCCCGACTTCGCCGGCTCCACGATTGTTTGCTGCACGCACCGCACCTATCCATCAAAGAGTTCATATGCCCTACCTTGCCAAACTTCAGATCGCCTTCAAGAACATGTATGTCCGCATCGGGGCAGGGCTCGCCGTTGCCGCCATGATCGGGCTGTTTGTCGTGCGTGGCGACGTCGCCCAGGACACCACGCCCCTGGTCCACTCGCAGAATATCGCCGAGATCACCAGCCTGGCGGCCCGCAAAGACCAGCTCGACTACCTCCTGGTGGCCCGGCCCCTGTCCGAATCGCCCCGCTACGTGTTCAAATTCAAGAATGAGTCGGCCCTGCACGTGGTCAAGGTGCCGAGCACCTCGCACCTGTCGCTGGAACGCGAAGTGCTGCTGAAAAATGCCATCCCTTATTCGATCGCCAAGGAAGAATTTCTCGCCTCGCACAAGGCCGTCTTGCTCGACGAAGGCGAGAACGGCGCATGGTCCGAATCGTCCGCTTTCCTGAAACGCCACGCCCTCGACATCCTGCTGATCGGCCTGATCATTTACGCCTTGAAATTCGGCATTCCCGGCATGGGCATGAACGCCTCCGTCATCTCGCCCGACAAACTCAAGGGCAGCATGGACGACCTGATCGGCATGGACGACATCAAGCAGGAAGTGCTGCACCTGGAAGACATGATCCGCAACCGCGCCGAATACAAGTCGCACAATATCGACAAGCCGTTCAACGTCATGCTGACGGGCCCGGCCGGCACGGGTAAAACCAAGCTGGTGGGCTACCTCGCCAAGAAACTCAATGTGCCGCTGATCCAGGCCTCCGGCTCGGCGCTGGAATCGGGTTTCGTCGGCGGCGGCTCGAAAGCCCTGAACGCCCTGTACCGCAAGGCTTGCGCCCACGGCAACTGCATGATTTTCCTCGACGAAGCGCAAACCTTGTTCATGCCGCGCGGCCGCGGTGAAAAGAAATGGGAAGACGACACCGCCAATACCCTGCTCGGTCTGCTGGACGGCGTCAAAAGCGACAAGGGCGCCGGCGTCATCTGGGTGGTCGCCTCGAACTTCGACGATGCTTCGTCGGACATGGACGAAGCCATGCTGCGCCGCTTCTCCGTGAAGATCAATTTCCGCCTGCCGAATAAAGGCGAGCGCGGCGATCTGCTGAAAAATTTCCTGTCCCGTAAAAAGGACGGCCTGGTCGACTGGAACGACCTCGACCTGGGCCAGGTCGCGGAAATGACGGCCAACCTCAGCCCGGCCTTGCTGGAAACCGTGGTCGAGCGCGCCTCGATGATCTCGATCCAGGAAAAAACCATCATCAACACCGACCTGATGTTCCGCGCTTTCGAACGCGCCACCATCGGCCTGACCGACCGCGCCACCACCGCCGAAAAGCACAAGCAGCGCGAGCGCGTCGCCCTGCACGAGCTGGGCCACTTCTTCATGCAGATCGACCCCTACCTGCGCCAGGGGCTGTCGCTCGAGGAAGTCAAAGAGAAATCGCACCTGCTGAAAATCTCCACCGAATCGGTGTCGAAAATCGGCGCGCTGGGCTATGTGCTGCAATCGGGCGACGACGTCTCGCTGCGCACCCTGGAAGAACTCGAGCAGGATGTCATCCAGCTGTACGGCGGCGTCGCGGCCGAAGAGCTGTTTTACGGTGCCCGCGGCATCTCGGTGGGCAGCCAGAACGACATCGAAAAGGCCACCAAGATGCTCAATTTGATGGTCAACCGCCTGTCGATGTACTCGCGCTCGAAGATCGACTACACCCAGCTGGGCCAGGAGCACACGGGCGAACACTCGATCCGCCAGGTCGAAGAGAAATCCGATGAGCTCTACAGCTACACCCTGGACGCCATCCGCGATTACAAGGCGGTGATCGAGTCGATCAAGGACACCCTGCTCGACCAGTACGTACTGTCGAAAGACGCCGTGTTCGCCCTGCTGGAAGAGCGCCGCGAGCTGCTGATGTCGCAGCTGGCCGGTTCGCGCGGCGCCAATTTGAAACTGTGCGAGGGCGCGGCGGTGTAAGTTGTCATTCCTCCCGATCCAAGGAAGCCGGCCATGCGCCGGCTTTTTTTTAGCGTGCTTTTTCGTTCATGCTCCGGTAAGCCGGCGGCCCATGGCGGGCGACCTATAATAAGCACTCACATTTTGCAGGAGTGCCAGATGCACCGACAAAGCCGTCCCGTTTTCGTCACCGGCGTGGGCATGATCCCGTTCGCCAAGCCGGGGGCCAGCGCGCCCTACGATCAGATGGGCGCGCAGGCGGTGCGCCAGGCGCTTGCAGATGCCGGCATCGGCTACGGCGACGTCGAGCAGGCCTACGCCGGCTACGTGTATGGCGACTCCACCAGCGGCCAGAAGGCGCTGTATCAAGTGGGCATGAGCGGCATCCCCATCGTCAACGTCAACAACAACTGCTCGACCGGTTCGACCGCCCTGTTTTTGGCGCGGCAGGCGATCGCCAGCGGCGCCCTCGATTGCGTGCTGGTGCTGGGTTTTGAGCAGATGAGTCCCGGCGCGCTCGCTTCCGTGTTCACCGATCGTCCGAGCCCGTTTCAGCCTTTCGACGAAGCCACCGCCGCGCTGGTGGGCATGCCGGATTTGCCGTTGGCGCTGCGCTACTTCGGCGGTGCGGGACTGGCCCACATGGACAAATTCGGCACGCCCTTGTCGGCCTTCGCCAGGATCCGCGCCAAGGCCAGCCGCCACGCCGTCAACAATCCGCTGGCGCTGTTTCGCAAGGAAGTCACCGCGCAGGATGTGCTCGACGCGCCCGCCATCTGGCCCGGCGTGATGACCCGATTGATGGCTTGCGCGCCCACCTGCGGCGCCGCCGCCGCCGTGCTGGTGTCGGAAGACTTCGCGAGGAAACGCGGCCTGCGCACCGACGTGTACATCGCCGCCCAGGCCATGACCACCGACCGCCCCTCCACCTTCGACGCCGGCGACATGATGCGGGTGGTCGGCTACGACATGAGCCGCGAAGCGGCCGATAAAGTATACGAAGAAGCCGGCATCGGCCCGCAGGATCTGGACGTCGTCGAGCTGCACGACTGCTTCGCCCACAACGAGTTGATCACCTACGAGGCGCTGGGCCTGTGCCCGGAGGGCGGCGCCGACAAATTCATCACCGAGGGCGACAATACCTACGGCGGCAAGATCGTCACCAATCCGTCCGGCGGCCTGCTCTCCAAAGGCCATCCGCTGGGCGCCACCGGCCTGGCCCAGTGCTATGAACTGACCCACCAGCTGCGCGGCACGGCTGCCGCGCGCCAGGTCGACGGCGCGCGGGTGGCGCTGCAGCACAACCTGGGCCTGGGCGGCGCCTGCGTGGTGACCATGTACCGGAGCGCGGCATGAGTGGGGCGATCGTGCCGTCGCCGTGGATGACGCCGGAGCTGGAAGGTTTCAGGGACGCCGTGCGCCGTTTCGTCGGCAGCGAAGTGGCGCCGCACGCCGAGCGTTTCAGACAGCAGCAGCATGTCGACCGCGCCCTGTGGCACAAGGGCGGAGAAATGGGCATCCTGCTAGCCGACATCCCGGAACAATACGGCGGCGCCGGCGGCAGCTTCGCCCACCAGGCCATCGTCTTCGAGGAACTGGCCTACATCGGCGACATGGCGTTCGGGATCCACGTCCACGCCATCGTTGCCCATTACATCCTCAACCAGGGCACCGAGGCGCAGAAACTGAAATATCTGCCGCGGCTGGCCAGCGGCGAGATGGTCGGCGCCATCGCCATGTCGGAGCCGGGCGCCGGTTCCGATTTGAAAGGCATTCGCAGCAGCGCCGTCAAAACGGCCGACGGCTACAAGATCGACGGCTCCAAGACGTTCATATCGAACGGCTATCTGGCCGATCTGATACTGGTGGTGGTGAAAACCGATCCGGCGGCCGGCGCGCGCGGCGTCTCGCTGCTGCTGCTGGAGACCAAAGACAATCCGGGCTTCCGGGTTGGCCGCATCCTGGAAAAGGTGGGGCAAAAGGGCCAGGACACCTGCGAGCTGTTTTTCGACGGCGCTCACGCAAGCCTGGACAGTGTGCTGGGCGGCGTCGAAGGAAAGGGCTTCGCCCAGCTGATGACGGAGCTGCCCTACGAGCGCACCATACTCGGCCTGTCCGGCGTGGCCGCCATCGAGCGCGCACTCGAATTGACCATCGAGCATACGAAGAATCGAACAGCCTTCGGCCAGGCCCTGATCGACATGCAGAATACCCGCTTCGTGCTGGCCGAAATCAAGACTGAGGCGACCGTCGCCCGCATTTTCATCGACCGCTGCGTCGAAGACATGCTGGCCGGGCGCATGGACACGGTGCGGGCGTCGATGGCCAAGTACTGGATCTCGGACTTGCAGTGCAAGGTGATCGACCAGTGCGTGCAGCTGTTCGGCGGCTACGGCTACATGCTGGAGTACCCGATCGCGCAGATGTATGTCGACGCCCGGGTGCAGCGCATCTATGGCGGCGCCAACGAGATCATGAAAGAAATCATCGCCCGTTCACTGTGAGGAGCATTCGATAATGGCCGGACCGCTTGCAGGCATCAAGGTTGTCGAGATGGTGGGACTGGGGCCGTGTCCCTTTGCTGCCATGATGTTGGCCGACATGGGGGCGGAGGTGATCCGCATCGACAGGAAAGCCTCGACCAGCAATCCGTATCCCGTATTGGGCACGCCCTTCGACGTGATGGCGCGCAGCCGCCGCTCGCTGGGGCTCGACCTGAAACAGCCGGCCGCCAAGGAAGCCGTGCTGCGCCTGATCGAACAGGCCGATGTCGTCATCGAAGGGTTCAGGCCGGGCGTGATGGAGCGGCTTGGTTTCGGGCCGGACGCCTGCCTGGCGAACAATCCGCGGCTGGTGTATGGCCGGGTGACGGGATGGGGCCAGCACGGCCCGCTGGCGCAGGCGGCCGGGCACGACCTCAATTACATCGCCTTGAGCGGCATGCTCGCGGCGATGGGCCGCGCCGATGCGCCGCCGGCGCCGCCCTTGAATCTGCTGGGCGACTTCGGCGGCGGCGGCATGATGCTCGCTTTCGGCGTGGTCTGCGCCGTGCTGGAAGCGCAAAAATCCGGCCGCGGCCAGGTGATCGATGCCGCCATGACCGACGGCGCCGCGCTGTTGGGCGCCATGGTCTACGGCATGCGCGCGCATGGCAGCTGGAGCGGCGAGCGGGCCGCCAATCAGCTCGACGGCGGCGCGCCGTTCTACGATTGCTACGCCTGCGCCGACGGCAAATTCATCGCCCTCGGCGCGCTCGAGCCGCAGTTCTACGCCGAGCTGCTCGCGCTGTGCGGCGTGGCCGATGCGGATTTCAGTCAGAGCGAAGTCACCACCTGGCCCGCCATGCGTGCGCGCTTCGTGCAGCTGTTTGCCGGCCGCTCGCGCGCCGACTGGTGCGCGCTGCTGGAAGGGACCGACGTTTGTTTCGCCCCCGTGCTCGACATGAACGAGGCGCCCGGCCACCCGCACAACGCCGCCCGCGGCACGTTTATCGACGTCGCCGGCGTGGTGCAGCCAGCGCCGGCGCCCCGTTTTTCGCGCAGCACGCCCGGTGCCACCACGCCTGCGTCCAGCCCGGGCGCCGACGGCGCGGCCATCCTTGGCGACTGGGGTTTCAGCGAAGACGCCGTGGCCGCCCTGCGCACGGCAGGGGCCTTGTAGAAGGGCGCGCCGCTCGCGCCGGTAGTAAGATGGCCACGACTACTTACCTGGGAGCGGCGATGGCGCATTTGGAAAACCTCAGCATGGCCGGCGCCTTGCCGGCCGAGAGAATCAGCATCGAAGGACGCGATTTGTTCGTCGTCGCCAAGTGCATGGTGCCCACCGATGCCTTCCTCCTGTGCGGCATGCTGGAAGCGGGCGGGGTGCCCGCCGTGGTGGCCGACGCCAACCACGTGCAGGCGGACCTGTTGATCGCGCCGGCGCTGGGTGGCGTGCGCATCCTGGCGCCCGAGAGCTACCTGGCGCAAGCGGCCGACGTCATCGCCGCCTACGAGCGCGGCGAGTATGCGCTGGACGACGATGCCGACGTCGGAGACGCAATTGTCTGACGCCGCCGTCAAGCTGGATGAACTGAATAGCACCAAGCGCCTGGCCCTGCTGTTTTTCACCGGGGCGGCGCTGCTGTTCGTGGTCAGCCTGTTTCTGCCCCTCGCCTGGTGGTCGCAATTGCTCAAGGCTTTTTCGGAGGCGGCGATGGTGGGCGCGCTGGCCGACTGGTTCGCCGTGGTCGCCCTGTTCAAGCGGGTGCCGATCCCGTTCATTTCGCGCCACACCGCCATCATCCCCAAGAACAAGGAGAAGATCGCGGACAACCTCGCCGTCTTCGTGCGCGACAAATTTCTCAACACCGAATCGGTGGTGAATCTGATCCGCCGCCACGATCCGGCCGAGATGGTGGCCAACTGGCTGCGCCAGGAAGACAACGCCCGCATGCTGGGCGATTACCTGGTCAAGCTCGGCGCCGGCGCGCTGGACTTCATCGAAGACGAACCGGTGCAGCGGTTTATCAGCAAGGCGGTGCACCAGCTGGTTCGCAGCATCGACCTGTCGCAATCGGCCGGCGTCATCGTCGACGGCCTGACGCAGAATGGCCGCCACCAGGAACTGGTCGATGCCGGCATCGACCAGCTGGCGACACTGCTGCACAGCGAGGAGACGCAGGCCTTCATCGCCCAGGGCATCGTCGACTGGCTGAAGGAAGAGTACGCCGTGTTCGAAAAAATGCTGCCGACCGAGACCATCGGCCGCAAGGGCGCCGACGTCGCCGTACGCATGGCGGCCAGCATCCTGGCGCGGGTCAACGAAGATCCCGCGCACCCGCTGCGGCAGAATTTCGATCAGTTCACCCGCGATTTCGTCGAGCGCCTGAAAAGCGACCCGGCCTTCATCGCCAAGGGAGAAGACATCAAGCAGTATCTGCTGGACGATCCGACCCTGAACGGCTACCTGGCCTCGCTGTGGGGCGATCTGAAAGCTTGGCTCAAGCGCGATCTGGTCAGCCCCGATTCGGTCCTGCACCAGCGGATTGTCGGCGCCGGCGTATGGGTCGGCCGCACCCTGGCCGAGGACCCGCGCCTGCGCGCTTCGCTCAACACCCACCTGGAGGCGGCCGTGCGCAGCGCCGCGCCGGAGTTCGCGCAGTTTTTGACCCGGCATATTTCCGATACCGTCAAGCGCTGGGACAGCGCGGAAATGTCGGAACAGATCGAATTGAATATCGGCAAGGATTTGCAGTTCATCCGCATCAATGGCACTCTTGTCGGTGGCATGATCGGCGTTGTGCTGTATCTTTTAAGTCAGTTGCCGGCCTGGCTGGGCGTCCTGCGCGCCACCGGTTAGTGGCTTTGTTGCGCATGTGCACCGCTTTTCGTGGCCTATCGGCAAGTGTTTGTGCCGATGCGGTATATTTCTATGCAAGAAGTCGTTATGATAGTAGTTGATGTTAGAGCAAGGTATGGTATCTACGCCGTGCCGTGGTGATTTAATTTGCGTTGGTTCAGATGACTAAGCAACAGTACGTTCACTTGTCGGGCCATGATTTGCCGGTCGGCTCGGCCCTGCCATGGTCGATTTATCTGCGCTCCGGCGAATTGCTGGCGCCGGCCGGTTTCCTGGTCGCCGACGCCATCGTCCATGAACGCCTGATGGCCGCCATGCCGGTGCGCGCCGCCACTTCCGGCGATGCCGGGCGCCACGTGGTCGATGCCGAAGCCGTGCAGGCCGACGACAAGGGGCCGGCCCACACCCACGACCCGCTCAAATACCTCAAGCACAACGCCGAAGGCGTGATTCTTACCTTCAAATTGCCCAGCGATTTCGAGCCGCGCAACGTGCCGGTGGAGTTTTACGGCCGCATCCCCCTGCAATCGGTGATCGTCTCGGCGCCCGCGCTGGGGCTGGGCACGGCGCAGACCTGGCAGACTTTCGAGGGCATCCCCGTCACGGTGCAAGTCATTTTCGGCCGCAGCCTGTGCATGTTCAAGACCACCGTGATGCGCTACGCGCCCCTGCCGAGCGGCCATCTGTTCCTGCGCTACCCGGTCGATGCGGTCACCAAGTCGTTCCGCCAGGCGTTAAGGGTCGATGCGCAAATTCCCGCCTCGATCACCATGCAGGACAATTACACGGTGCCGGCCCTGATCACCAACCTGTCCGGCAGCGGCTGCGCGGTGGCCACCGGTTTTATCCTGGGCCAGCCCGGTACCCGTCTCAAAGTGTCGTTCCGCCTCAAAATGTCGGACAAGGCGCGGGTGGTCAGCGTGCCCTGCGTGATCCGCAGCATCAAGGGCAAGCTGTCGCAGCAGATGCGTTATGGCATCGAGTTCGACGAGCAGGTCGACGAGGCTGTGCTGCTGACCTTGAAATCCTTTGTCTACGAGCACCTGGCGGAGCGGTGATTTTATGCACGATCGTGCATAATTATCTCTGCAGCACCAGCACTTCTCCCATGATATCGGCGTCGCGGTCGCGGCGCAGCGCGGCCGTGCCGGCGTCGATCAACGTAAAACCGTTGGCGGCGGCCAGCTTGCGCACGTAATCGGCGCCGTGGGCGTAGCGGCGCGTGTGCTGCAGGAAAAAATCGCCGCTGTCGGCCAGCTCCACCGAAAAACAGAAGCGGCCGCCCGGACGCAGCGCCTGCCGTGCCAGCGCGAATACATCCGTCAAATCGCCGATGTAGACGAACACGTCGGCCGCCACGATCAGATCGAAGGCATGCGCGTGCTGCGCCAGCCAGGCGGCGATATCGGCGCAGGCCAGTACATCGTACAGTCCCCGTCGGCGCGCCTGTTCCAGCATGGCCGACGACAGATCGACACCTGCCAGGCGCGCCGCCATCGGCCGTAGCACCTCGCCGCACAGGCCGGTGCCGCAACCGAGATCGGCCACGTCGAGATCTTTTTCTGCGCCGCCGCGCGCCAGCGCATCGGCGATCAACTGCGGGGTGCGGTAAGCGAGGGTGTCGACCAGGTGGGCATCGAAGTGGCCGGCGTACTGGTCGAACAGGGCAGTCACGTAGGCCGCCGGCGCGGCGGCGGGCGCGGATCGTTCGCCCAGCGCGGCCAGCGCGAATTCCACCTGGCCGGCATCGGCGCCCAGCGCCAGCGCGTGGCGAAACGCTTCGATGGCTTCTGCTTCTCTGTTCAGCGCATCGAGCGCGTGGGCGCGGCGCAGGGCGGTGCCGGCGTGGTCCGGCCGCAAGGCAAGCGAGGCGTCGAAGCTGGCCAGCGCTTGCGTGAACTGGCCCAGTTTGGCCTGCGCACCGCCGCGCCACGCGGCCAGGTCGGCGCGCTCGCCGCCGATGGCCGCGGCCCGCTCGAAACAGTCGAGGGCATCGCTGAATCGGCCCATGCCGAACAGGGCATTGCCGCGCGCCGCCCAGGCCTCCAGATGTTTCGGCCGCAGCGCCAGTGCATGCTCCGCGCTGCGCAGCGCCGACTCAAATAGGCCCAGGTCGTTGAAGGCGATGGCGCGGCCGCTGGCGGCGTCGCACGCGGCGGGATCGAGGCGCAGGGCGTGCTCGTAGCTGGCCACGGCGTCGTCGAGGCGGCCGAGGGTGCGCAGGGCGTTGCCGCGGTTGCTGTGGGCCAGAGAATAAGCGGGATCGATGGCCAGGGCGCGCTCGTAGCTGAGCAGGGCTGCCTCGGTCTCGCCCAGCGCGGACAGGGCCGCCCCCAGATTGGCATGGGCGCGGGCGTTGCCGCCGTCGACGGCGAGGGCCTGTTCGATCAGCGCTTTTGCGGAACCGGCGTCGCCCCGCTGTTTCGCCATCACGCCCGACAGGTGCAGGGCGTCGAACTGGCGCGGATCGCGCTGCAGCACCTGGGTGTAAAGCTCGGCGGCGGCGTCGAAGCGGCCCTGCTGGTGCAGGCTGACGGCGCGTTGCAGCAGGCTGGCGGTGGATCCTTCGGGACTGTTCACGGCATGCATGCCTGTCTTATAAATCGATTTTCATGCAGGGTACGGCGACGGTGAACTGCTGGCCGAAGACATCCGCGTTGTCGCTCTCCGACAGGTTCAGGGACAGCGTTTGCAGCCATGCCATGAAGGGCTCGCGCGCCGCCACCGCGGTGTCGAGCTGTTCAACCTGATTTTTCGCATACGGCTGGCGGTAGTTGATGCTCAATTCGAAAGGGCACTGCATGCTGTTGAAGTCGAATTGGGCGGGCGTTTTCAGGGCGCGCGCCGCGCCCAGCAAATCGATCAGGACCTGGTCGACCAGCGCCGGCATCTTTTCCCGGAGGATGAAGCGGTAGGAGACCAGGGTGGTCAAGGGCGCGTCCTGCAGGCAGGGTACGCGCATGCCGTCGAGATGGTCGAGCAAGGCGCGGCGCAGGGATGGCGAGCGGAAGGCCTTGAGAAATTCGACGGTCGGCGGCTGGTTCGGGCTGCTGAAGCGCAGCTTGAGAATCATCGTGCCTTCCTGGCTCAAACGCATGGCCTCGTTGGTGTAGGCGGGGCGCTCCTTGCCGTCCACGTGCATCATGCAGGCAAGCTGCGCGTCGTGCCTGGCGTCGGCCTCGTCCTGTGGGGCGGATGCCACCACCCGGTGCCGCTCGTCGCCGCTGAACTCGTAGTCCTGGGTGAGTACCACGGAGCCCTCGCCCGGCTGCATGCACGGCACCCGGAAGCGCGCCACGTGTCTGGTCACCAATTCGTCGAAATCGCCCGACTTCGGACGCGACACGATGGTGACCGTGGGCGCGGCGGCGGGACCGGCAAATTCCAGCCGCACCCGCAGGGTGCCACTGGCGCGATGGGCCAGTTCGATATCGGGATAGGCCAGCGGCGTCGCCACGCCATCCACGGTGCTCAAGCATGCCAGCGCGGCTGAATCAGCGCGCATGCTTGTTTGCGCGAGCGCGGACGCGCTGCAACAGGTCCAAATCGAAAGCAGGGCAATACGCAGGGCGGTGGATAGGTGCATGGGCGTCTCGGGTAATGGACCCGTAGTATAAATGCGCCCTGTCTGCCGCAACCGTCGCGCCGCGGAATATATTTACGTGATCGATCTAGCTGGTGGCCTCATCCGGCGCGCCAATATAGATCGCACGAAAATCGTTGACGTTGGTGAGGGTCGGCCCGCAAATCACCGAGTCCCCCAGCGCCTGAAAAAAGCCGTGGCCGTCGTTGTTGGCCAGGCTGTCTCTCGGCTTGATGCCGAGCTCCCAGGCGCGCGCCAGAGTGTCCGGCGCGAGCAGCGCACCGGCGATCTCCTCCTGGCCGTCGACGCCGTCGGTGTCGCAGGCGATGGCGTGCACGCCCGTTAAACCGTTGAGGGCGATGGCCAGCGACAGCAGGAATTCGACGTTGCGGCCGCCCCGGCCGTCGCCGCGCACGGTCACCGTCGTTTCGCCGCCCGACAGCAGGATGCAGGGTGCTGTGAACGGCTGGGCGCGGGTGGCGACCTGGCGGGCGATGCCGGCCATGACGATGCCGGCTTCGCGCGCCTCTCCCTCGATGCTGTCGCCGAGGATGTGGACGGCGACGCCGGCATCGCGGGCGATGTTCGCTGCCGCCTCCAGCGCGATTTGCGGCGCGGTGATCATGTGGATGGCGTGGCCGGCCAGCCGCTTGTCGCCCGGTTTGACGGATTCGCCGGCGCCCGAGGCGAGCAGAGCATGCACCTGCGGCGGCACGCCGATGGCGTAGCGTTTCAAAATGTCGAGGGCATCGGCGCAGGTGCTGGCGTCGGCCGCCGTCGGGCCGCTGGCGATGTCGGCCGGATCGTCGCCCGGCACGTCGGAAATCAGCAGGGTCGCCACCCGCGCCGGATAGCACGCCGCCGCCAGCCGCCCGCCTTTCACGGCGGATAAATGGCGGCGCACGCAGTTCATTTCGCCGATGGTGGCGCCGCTTTTGAGCAAGGCGCGGTTGATGTCCTGCTTGTCGGCCAGGGTGACGCCGTCCAGCGGCAGTGCCAGCAGGGACGAGCCGCCGCCGGAGATCAGGCAGATCACCAGGTCGTCGGCCGTCAAGCCCGTCACCAGGTCGAGAATGCGGCGCGCTGCATCCATCCCGGCCTGGTCCGGCACGGGGTGGGACGCCTCGACGATCTCGATGCGCTCACACGGCACCGCGTAGCCATAGCGCGTCACCACCAGCCCGGTGATTTGCCCCGGCCAGTGCTGTTCGAACACGCGCGCCATCTCCGCCGAGGCCTTGCCGGCGCCGATGACGATGGTGCGCCCGCGCGGCGGATCTTGCAGATAGGCGGCCAGGTGCGGCGGCAGGCAGTGGCTGGGCTGGGCCGCGGCCACCGCGGCATCGAACATCTGGCGCAGCAGGGCGCGGGCTTGCGGTCGGGACTGCGGCATGCCATCTCCATCAAGTGAATGCGAATGGCTATTTTGCCTTATTTTGCCCGACGGGTCCCAGCTCGGCCGCGACTAAAAACTGTGGCGTACTCCCAGGTTGAATGCGCGGTCGCCCGAACCCACCTCGGTGTTGTTGGCCACCGTGTAGCCCGCGCCGTTGCGGTTGTCGATGGAGCCGTAGGCCGTGTAGAGATTGGTGCGTTTCGACAGCGGGTAGACGTAGCCGATGCCCCAGGCGCGGGCGTCCTGGTTGAACGCGGTCTTGTCGTTCTTGTACATGACGGAGGCGAGGAAGGTGCCGGGGCCGAACGGCGCCGTGACCCCGATCAGGTAATCGTTGGCATCGGTCGATGCAGTGGGCGCCACGCCGCCGTAGGGATTGCCGGTGTTGCCCAACAGCGAGCTGGCAAAACCGCGGTCGCGGCTCCAGGCGAAATGCGCCTTGGCCAGCTGAAAATCGTAGCTGGCCACCAGCAGGGTATTGGTGGCGATGGTGCGGCTGATGGGGGTGACGCCGGGCGCGGGGGCGATGTCGGTGTTGCGGTTGTTGTAGGCCAGGCGCACGGCCAGCGGCCCCTGGCTGTAGCCGATCGAGCCGCCGAACTGGCGGCCGGCGTCGTTGCTGCCGGCCTGCTCGCCTGGACTGTAGGCCAGTTCTCCCGTAAAACCCTCCCAGGCGGGCGCCGTGTACATGATGGTGTTGCTGGAGCGGATGTTGGCGCCGTAGTCGGGGAACAGGTTTTTGGACGTGCCCGCCGTGCCGGTGGCGAAGGGATCGCCGATTTGCGTCAGCGCCTGGTGCCACGGCGTGTACTGGCGGCCTAAAGTCAAGGTGCCGGCGCTGCTGCTGCGCAGGCCGACAAAGGCCTGGCGATTGAAAATGGTGCCGGCGGCATCCACTTCGCCCGTATCGACCCGGAAGCCGTTTTCCAGGGTGAACAGGGCGGTGAGACCGCCACTCAGGTCTTCGGTGCCGCGAAAGCCGATGCGGGAAGCGGCCGAGGCGCCGCTGGTGATCTTGTTGACGGTGCCGGCCGCGCCGCCCCGTTCGCTGACGTAGGCGGCATCGACGATGCCGTAAATGGCGACGTTACTCTGGGCGCACACCGCGCCGGTGGCGGCGGCCATGACGGCGGCGACGCAAACATGCTTCAGCATAAATCCTCCTGGTCAATGATGGGAGCGCCGCCTGCGTTGAGGTGATGGCGGCGCTGTTATCGACCATGCTGGCTGCATGAAGCTGTCCAGAATTGCGCTGGCGCAGAGTGGACCGGAAAGGAGGGGCGTTCGCGCGCAAGGTGTGGCGCGCGCCCCACACAAGGCTTACCTGGTGACCGCGACCAGGCTGCGGTGGCCGTTTTTAAACGTGTACAGGGTCAGGGCGCCGTCGCGGATATCGCCCGCCTTGTCGAAGGCGATGGTGCCGGTGATGCCGGGGTAGCGGCTGGCCGCCAGCGCCGGCCGGTATTTCGCCGGCGCGCTCGAGCCCGCCTTGACCATGGCGTCGGCGATCGTCATCACGGCGTCGTAGGTGTAGGGCGAATAAATCTGCACTTCGATGCCGAAACGCTTTTTATAGGCGGCGTGAAACTGGTCGATGGCCGCCTTGCCCTTGGCATCGATGCCGCCGGCCTCGGCGCACACCACCTGGCCATCGGCCACGGCGCCTTGCGCCAGCTTGACGATCTCGTCCGAGCAAATGCCGTCGCCGCCGACCAGCTTGGTGTTGCCGAAACCGAGCTGCTTCATTTGGTGCAACATGGGACCGGCCACCGCGCTCATGCCGCCGAAGAACACCAGGTCCGGCTTGCTGGCGCGAATCTTGGTGAGAATCGCGGAAAACTCCGTCGATTTGTCGGTGGTAAATTCTTTGCCGACGACCTGGCCGCCCGCCTCTTTGAAACCCTTGACGAACTCGGCGGCCACGCCCTGGCCGTAAGCGGTGCGGTCGTCGATCACCGCCACCTTTTTGGCCGCCAGCCCGCTGACGGCATAACGGCCCAGCGCGCGGCCCAGTTGCTTGTCGTTGCTGACCACCCGGAACGCCGTATTGAAACCTTGCGCCGTGTATTGCGGGCTGGTGGCCGACGGCGAAATTTGCGGAATGCCGTTGTCGAAGTAAATTTTGGAGGCGGGAATGCTGGTGCCTGAAGTCTGGTGGCCGATCACGGCGTTGACCTTCGCATCGACCAGTTTCTGTGCGGCCGAAGTCGCCTGTTTTGGATCGCCGCCGTCGTCCTCCGCCAGCAATTCGAAGCGCACCTTCTTGCCGCCGATTTTCGCGCCTTTCAGATTGAGCGCCTCGACGGCCATGCGGGCGCCGTTTTCGTTGTCCTTGCCAAAGTAGGCGACGGCACCGGAGGTGGCGGCGACATGGCCGATCTTGACGATTTCAACAGGCTCGGCGGCCAGCGCGGGCACGGCGGCGAGTGCGGCAAGCAGCAGGGCAGGGCGTATCAACATGGGCAACTCCGGCAACAGGGAACCCGCCACTATAGTTGCCTGTGAGTCATTCACGAAGGATCGAGTGGCTATATCGACATATGCCGGCGTTATATAGGCCGGCGCAAATGCGCAGGCCGTGCATTAGGCTGATGTGTAAGTGTGGCCGTTGCGTGCCATGGCATAAGGCGTCAACTCAGCCGATAGCGCCCCCGCCAGCGCTGCAGATATTCCAGTTCATTCAACACATCGACAAGCGGCGAGTCGAACGCAGGGTTGAGCAGGTGCAGATCAAAGTGGCGGAATGTTGGCATCGCAAATTATCTCGAATGGCCCGGCGCAGTATCTTTAAATTTACGATTATTTTAGTTTTAATTCAGTGACTTACAATATTTTTTGCTAAGAATTATCTATAAGTTCACCAAACGTCAAGTCGAATCGTCATGGCGGCGGGAAGTGCTGGGCACCATCTTCTCGCACGATAAAAATCGACGCTGTAAATAGCTCAAAATAACAACAGCTGCTTTTCAGTCAACCTTGAACTTGTTATGCTGCATAGCAGTAAATCTGTCTATACAGTATTCCATCCGCCAACTTTCAGGACTCGATATGAAAAAACCTCACGGACTCCACCGCGCCAGCCCCACCCTGCTGTGCCTCGCCATCGCTGCCGCCTTCCCGATGCACGCCGCCATCGCCCAGGAAGTCACGCAAAGCGAGGCCAAGGCGCCCGCCGGCCAGCTCGAGACCGTGATCGTGACCGCCCAGCGCCGCTCGGAAAACATCAAGGATGTGCCGATGGCGATTACCACCCTGAAAGGTGAAAAGCTCGACACCCTGGTCGCCGGCGGCCAGGACATCCGCTTCCTGTCGAGCCGCGCGCCTAGCCTGACGGTGGAGTCGGACTACGGCCGTTCCTTCCCGCGCTTTTATATTCGCGGCCAGGGCAATACCGACTTCGACCTGAACGCCTCGCAGCCGGTCGGCCTGGTGGTCGACGATATCGTGCAGGAAAGCCCGATGCTCAAGGGCTTCCCGGTGTTCGACGTCGACCAGGTGGAAATATTGCGAGGCCCGCAAGGCACCCTGTTCGGCCGCAACTCGCCGGCTGGCGTGATCAAGTTCGACTCCGTCAAGCCAAGCTTCAAAACCGAAGGCTACGCCACGGTCGGTATCGGCAATTACAGCGCGAAGAACGCCGAAGGCGCGTTCAACGTGCCGTTCAGCGATACGGTCGCCCTGCGCGTGTCGCTGCAAACGCAGAACCGCGACGACCGCGTGCACAATCCCCGTCCGACCGGCACCCACGACTTCGAAGGTTACAAGGACAACGCCGGCCGCGTGCAGTTGCTGATCCAGCCGAACAAAGCATTCAGCGCACTGTTCAACCTGCATGCGCGCGACCTCGACAACAACGCCACCCTGTTCCGCGCCAACATCATCAAGCAGGGCACCAACGAACTGGTGGACGGCTTCGATTACGGCAGCTACCCGACCGACGGCGTCAACAAGCAGACCCTGAAAACCAAGGGCGGCAGCATGCGCTTGCGCTGGAACCTGGACCAGGTGACTCTGCACTCGATCACCGGCTACGAAAAGGCCGAGTTCTACAGCCGCGCCGACGTCGATGGCGGCTACGGCGCCGTCTACGCGCAGCCGATGGGCCCGGGTTTTATTCCCTTCGTCGTCGAGACCGCCGACCTGCTGCCGAACCACAAGCAGTTCACGCAAGAGTTCCGCGCCGAGTCGAACATCGCCGGCCCGCTGCAATGGATCGGCGGCCTGTTTTATTTTAAAGAAGACATCCAGATCGACAGCATCAGTTTTGACTCGCTGGCGCCGGGCAATCCGCAAAACAGCGCCTACGCCACGCAGACCCAGGATGCCAAATCGTGGGCCGCGTTCGGCTCGCTCAACTACACCGTCAGCGACCAGCTGAAACTGCGCGGCGGCGTGCGTTACACCAAGGACAGCAAGGATTTCTCGGCCAAGCGCGTCGAAGCGACCACCGCCGGTCCTTTCCTGATCAGCAAGGATTCGAACAATGTCAGCTGGGATCTGTCCGGCACCTACGCGCTGGCCGCCGACACCAACCTGTTCGCCCGCGTCGCCACCGGCTACCGCGCCCCGAGTATCCAGGGCCGCCTGAACGGTTTGACCGACCGCCCGTCGTTCGCCAATGCGGAAAAGGCGCTGTCGTATGAAGCCGGCATCAAGCAGGATCTGTTCGACAAGCGCGCCCGCCTGTCGGCCAGCGTCTACCAGTACCGCGTCAAAGACAAGCAGCTGACCGCCGGCAGCGGCGTCATCAACATGAACCAACTGATCAATGCCGAGAAGGTCACCGGCCAGGGCGCCGAGCTGGACTTCCAGGCCATCCTGTCCGACTCGCTGCGCATGACCCTGGGCGGCAGCTACAACGACACCGAGATCAAGGATGCGCGCCTGTTCGTCCAGCAGTGCGGCAACTTCGCCAACACCGGCGGCGTGGCCGGTTGCACCGTCACCAATGCGGCCGGCCCTTTCCCGGGCACCGTGCTGATCAACGGCAACCCGCTGCCGCGCGCACCCAAGTGGCAGGGCAATTTCACCCTCCGTTACAGCATCCCGCTGGCCAACGGCGAGTTCTTCGCGCTGACCGACTGGGCCTATCGCAGCACCTACAATATGTTCCTGTACGAAGCCAAGGAATACAAGGCCAAGTCGCTGCTCGAGGGCGGTCTGCGCATGGGCTACAAGTGGTCCGATTCGAAGTATGAAGTGGCCGCCTTTGCCCGCAACATCACGGACAAGGTGCAAGTGGTCGGCGCGATCGACTTCGACAATCTGACCGGTATCCTGAACGAGCCGCGCACCATCGGTGCCCAGTTCAAGGTCAACTTTTAAATTGTAATCGTTGACCGCAAGGCCGCCGCCACCGCCGCATGGCTGGCGGCGGCCAGCGCGCGGCGCTCGGTCACGCCCGTGATCGGTGCGCAGAACGTCACAGTGGCGGTGAACGGGCCGTGGCTGAGCAGGCTGACGATGCTCTGCCACAGCGACATCTCTCCGATGTATTCGGCGGCCGCGCTCGGCTGGCCCGCTTGATCGAGATAGGCAATCGCCACCGGCAAGGTCGCGACCTGCGCCTGCACGATGCCCTGAAACAGGTTCGCGTGAAAGGGCAGCACCGCGCCTTGCGGCCCCGAGGTCCCTTCCGGGAACAGGGCCAGCCGCTCGCCGTCGGCCAGGTGGCGGGCGATGGTGGCGTTGGCGTTCACCAGGTCGGTCCTTCTCTGGCGGGCGATGTACAAGGTGCCGGCGCGCGCCGACAGCCAGCCGATGGCGGGCCACTTCCTCACTTCCGACTTGGCGACGAAGCGGCACGGACACACCGCGTTCAGGACGAATACATCGATCCACGACACGTGATTGGCCACCACCGCGCCGCCGGTGTGGCGCGGACCACTCACCTTCAGCGCGATGCCGAAGATGCCGATCAGCTGGCGCGACCAGCGCTGTACCAGGCGGTTGCGGCGCGCCAGCGGCAGCCAGGGAAACAGCAGGGCGCACTGGGCGAGGCCCGACAGCAGGTGGACACCGACACGCGCCAGTTTCCACGCCAAGGCCAGCCTGCTCATGCGGACTTCGGCATGGTCACCGTCAGCCACACGGCGGCGATGCGCTCGACGTCCGCGTAGCCCGGCTGCTCCAGTTCCTCGCCGAAGACGTCGGGATCGAGTTCTTCATAGTGCCAGGTGCAGCCGGCCGCGCGCAGCAGCGGCGCCGCCGCCGCATAAAACTGGTCGACCTGGCGGACCAGGGCGGCGCCCGTGTAGAGCAGCAGGCTGCCGCCCGGCGCCAGTCGTTGTAGTGCCGCGCGCACGATGGCCAGCGCCAGGCCTTCCCCGTGGTGGCCGCCGCCGTGGCGGTAAGCGCGCGCCGCGCCATCGAGCATGTAAGGGGGATTGGCGACGATCAGGTCGAAGGCGCCATCGACATCGTTGAACAGGTCGCTGTTGACCGTGCGCAGCGATGGCACGCCGGCGACGCGCGCATTGTGGGCCGTCAGCTCGAGCGCGCGCGGATTGATGTCGGCGGCGATCACCTCGGCGCGCGGCAAGGCGCGCGCCAGCACGATGGCGGCGGCGCCGGAGCCGCAGCCGATGTCGATCAGACGTTTCGGGGAAGGCAATTGCGGCAAGCTCCGCTCGATGGCGGCAATGAAGCGGTAGGTGTCGGGCCCGAAAAAGACGGCGTCGGCCTGCGCGGTCGGATAGGCCGAGTGAAACACGATCAGCTCGCCCAGCGACGCGGCGCGCAGCTGCGCCCGCCAGCCGTCGCCGTGCGGCGCAATCACGCCGGCCGCCGCCAGTTCGGCGCAGCGGGCCGCGCCCAGCAAGGTGGTTTGAAAAGGCAGATTCCAGCCGAAGGCGTCGGCCAGGTCTCTCGCCCAGCGCTGGCCCCGTTGCAGCACGCGCTGGTGGGTGGCCGGCGTCACCGTTTTAAAACGGTAAGCGTCCGCGCGCAGCAGGCTGGCCAGGCGGCGCAACGGTTCCGCCGTGGCGCATGGCGGCGTCGGGGCAAGCAGATCTAGCAACGGCGCTCCCTGTCATGAAGTGGATCGGGCGGGCGCGAAGCCCGGGTGCTCAAGCTTACCAGCAGCACGACGCCGATCCCAAGGCCGATCATGGCGCCGTCGCTGGAGGCGCCGGCGGCCAGCGCCACGCCGTACAGCGCCAGGAAGATAATGGATAAACCGTTTTCAATGCCGTTCTGCACGGCCACCGACAGGCCGGGCAGCATCAGGCTGGCGCCGCGCTGTTGCAGCAGCGCGTTCATCGGCACCAGCAGCACGCCGGCCAGCAAGCCCGCCAGCGCCAGCAGGGCGCATGCGGCCAGCACACTGTGCGCCAGCGGCAGCACGATGATGGCGCCGCCCAGCGCGATGGCGCAGGCTGTCGATGTGGTGCCGGCGGTGCGCCAAGCGCCGGCCAGCAGGGCGCCGGCCACCATGCCCAGCGCCAGCACGGCGGGCAGCAGGGCCGCCTGCGCCAGGCTCAAGCCAAGGCTGCTGCGTGCCCAGGCGATCATCAGAAATTGCAGCACCGCGGCGGCCGACCAGAAGATGCTGGTCAACAGCAGAGAGTGGCGGGCGGCAGAATCACCCAGCAGCACCCTGGCGGCGGCGCCGCAGGGCATGCGCTCGCCCTCCTGCCTGCCGGCCCCACCCAGCGCCGCGGTGGCCGGTGCGCCCCCCGCGTACAGCGCCCCCCA
>JACXTT010000366.1_pt1 | contig 75541 bp, 65 predicted proteins | sample 9270951 | NCBI WGS metagenome assembly JACXTT01 (sample SAMN15532306, study PRJNA645909) | rock metagenome | isolation source: weathered quartz diorite | place: Puerto Rico | collected 2017-06-21
CCGCGACCATGCCATCGATCCGGCGCCCGCGCTCACCAATACCGCCCTGTTCGCCCGCGACCGCTACCTGTGCCTGTACTGCGGCGACCGCTTCAGCCGCGGCGAGCTGACCCGCGACCACGTGCTGCCGATCTCCAAGCGCGGCAAGGACACCTGGGAAAACGTGGTCAGCGCCTGCCTCGCGTGCAACCTGAAGAAGGCCAACCGCACCCCCCAGCAGGCCAACATGCCGCTGCTGGCCGTGCCCTACCGGCCGAGCTGGGTGGAGCACCTGATCCTGTCCAACCGCAACATCCTGGTCGACCAGATGGAGTTCCTGGTGAGCCATCTCCCCCGTGACCGGCGGGAGCACATGGCCTGACCGCGCCAGGCAGGGTCAGGACCGGCCCTGTTGCTCCGCCTCCTCAAGCTCCCGCTCGATGTCATCGGCCACGGTGGCGGCGGCCTCATGGGCGAGACGGCAGTAGTGGCGCCGGATGCGATCCAGCGCGACCTCGTCCAGCTCCTCCAGGTTCAGCAGCGCGTTATGCGCGGACGAGCTGCGGATCAGCTCGTCCAGCTTGATCTGCAGGGCCACGGAATCCCGGTTCTGGGTGTTCTGGATCAGGAACACCATCAGGAAGGTGACGATGGTGGTGCCGGTATTGATCACCAGCTGCCAGGTATCGCCGAAGTGGAACATGGGGCCGGTAACCGCCCAGACCGCAACGACCAGGACCGCCAGCACGAACGCGGCCGGGCGGCCCGACCAGCGCGCCACGGCCTCGGCCAAGCGCTGGAACGCCTTGTTGACACTCATGTGAAGACCCTTTGACGGGAAACCCGCCCCGAGCCTCGCGCCCCCGGTGTCAGCGCCATGTGCATGGATCAACAGCAAGTTTTCACTTGGTCGCCCTTGCCCCGCCCTCCCTCAGGGCCAACAATATGCCGATGACCGACCTGTCCCGCTTCCCCCATCTGGCCCCCATCGAGACGCCCGCCGACCTGCGCCGCGTCCCCGACGAGGAGCTGCCTGCCGTTGCCGACGAGTTGCGCCAGTACCTGATTGAAGCCGTGGCGAGCTCTGGCGGTCATTTCGGTGCCGGCCTGGGCGTGGTGGAGCTGACGGTGGCCTTGCACCATGTGTTCGACACGCCGAACGACCGCCTGGTCTGGGACGTGGGTCACCAGTGCTACCCGCACAAGATTCTCACGGGCCGCCGCGATCGCATCACCACGATCAAGAAGAAGGACGGCCTGGCGCCGTTCCCGCGTCGCGAGGAGAGCGAGTACGACACCTTTGGCGTCGGCCACTCCTCCACCTCGATCTCGGCCGCGCTCGGCATGGCCATCGCCGCGCAGCGCAAGGGCGACCCGCGCAAGTTCGTGGCAGTGATCGGCGACGGCGCGATGACCGCCGGCATGGCGTTCGAGGCGCTGAACCACGGCGGTGACGTGGAGCCGAACATGCTGGTCGTGTTCAACGACAACGGCATGTCGATCAGCGAGAACGTGGGCGCGCTGACCAAGATGGCCGCGCGCGCGATCTCCAGCCGCCGCCTCAACGCGCTGCGCGAACGCGCCAAGCGGGCGATTCCGAAGCAGTCGATGTTCGGCCGCTTCTTCAAGCGCTGGGAAGAGCACGCCAAGGGCATGTTCGTGCCGAGCACGCTGTTCGAGGAACTGGGCTTCCACTACACCGGCCCGATCGACGGTCACAATATTCCGCAGCTGCTCGCCGCGCTGCGCACGGTGAAGGACCTGCCCGGCCCGCAGCTGTTGCACGTCATCACCACCAAGGGCAAGGGCTACGCGCCCGCCGAGCAGGCGCAGATCGAATACCACGCGGTGGGCCCGTTCGATCCGCAGGCCGGCCTGGTGAAGAAGGCCGGCCCGTCCAAGCCCACCTATACCGATATCTTCAGCGACTGGCTGTGCGACCAGGCGTCCGTCGACGAGCGCCTGCTGGGCATCACGCCCGCGATGCGCGAAGGCTCGGGCCTGGTGCGTTTCTCCAAGGAATACCCGCAGCGCTACTTCGACGTGGCCATCGCCGAGCAGCACGCAGTGACGCTGGCCGCGGGCATGGCCTGCGAAGGCGCCAAGCCGGTGGTGGCGATCTACTCCACTTTCCTGCAGCGCGCCTATGACCAGGCGATCCACGACGTGGCGCTGCAGAACCTGGACGTCACCTTCGCCATCGACCGCGCCGGCGTGGTCGGTCCGGACGGCGCCACGCACGCGGGCAGCTTCGACCTGACCTTCATGCGCTGCCTGCCGAACATGGTGATCATGGCGCCGGCGGACGAAAACGAGTGCCGCATGATGCTGAGCACCGGCTTCCAGTTCAACGGGCCGGCGGCGGTGCGTTATCCGCGCGGCACCGGCATGGGCGTGCCGCTCGGCAAGGGCCTGGAAACGCTGCCGATCGGCAAGGCCGAGCTGCGCCGCCGCGGCCGCGGCCTGGCGCTGCTGAGCTTTGGCGCGATGCTGGCACCGGCGGCCGAGATCGCCGCCGAGTTCGACGCCACCCTGGTCAACATGCGTTTCGTGAAGCCGCTGGACGAGGCGATGATCCTGGAGCTGGCGAAGACCCACGATGCCTTCGTCACCCTGGAAGACAACGCCATCGCCGGCGGTGCGGGCAGCGGCGTGGCCGAGTGCCTGGCGGCGCACGGCATCGTCAAGCCGATCCTGCACCTGGGCCTGCCCGACGCGTACCTCGAGCACGGCAGCCGCGAGGAAGTGCTGACCATGGCGGGCCTGGACCTGCCCAGCATCCGCAACGCGATCCGCGCGCGATTTCCCCAGCTGACCATGGCGAGCGTTGCCAGCGCGAGCTGACGCAAGCTGGCCATGCGCTCCTACAGGAGAAGGATAGGCAGTGCTGTCGCGAGCACCCAGCCCTCTCCCCAGCGGGAAGAGGGAGCGCAGCGGGCTCCGCTTTAAGTCCTCTCCGTCACGGCGCGTTGCGGTGTAGCCGCACCCTTCGAGGTAGCACGTCCCTCCTTCGGATTGCCCCCGTCCGCCGACGCTTCTATCCCCGTAACGCTATAGAAGCCCCCGCTCTCAAGGCCATTTTCTTTGGGTTACTTTTGACGCGAAGCTAATCCCGTGGGACTTTGACTCCGGGCATCCTTGCCCTCCGCCCTGCGGGCCGGCTTCGCCGTTCGCACGCGCTCCTGCGCGTGCGTGGGCCAGCAAAAGAAAAGTGACTCGAACGTCGGCAGACGATCGAAACGCCCGCCGCGTCCCACGGGGACTTCCTTCGGTCGTAGGCGGCACCCTGGCGGGAACGCCACACCAAAGAGCCAAGTCACTGGATTCCTGCTTGCGCAGGAATGACGAAGCAGGGGGACCGAGGCGAAAGGCCTCGCGCACAGGGTGCACCCCACAACTGCTAAAGCGGCCGGCAGCCACCCGAAACGCGGTCGCGCTGCTCCAGGTCCTGCGCAGTGAAGACCTCACGGTAACCCGCCCGCTCCAGCAGCGCGCGCACCGCCGCGCCCTGGTTCCAGCCGTGCTCCATCAGCAACCACCCGTTCGGCTTCAGATGCGCACCTGCGTCCGCGACGATGCGGCGAATGTCATCCAGCCCGTCATCGCCCGAGGCCAGCGCGCTGGCAGGCTCGAAACGCAGGTCGCCCTGCCCGAGATGCGGATCCCGTGCTTCGATGTACGGCGGATTGGACGCGATCACGTCGAACACCTGGCCATGCAGCGGCGCCAGCCAGTCGCCCTGCGCAAACGCCACGTTGGCGATGCCCAGCCGCGCGGCGTTGCGCTGCGCTACGGCCAGCGCCTGCTGGCTGGCATCGGTGGCCAGCACCTGCGCACTCTTGCATTCATGGGCGATGGCGAGCGCGATGGCGCCGCTGCCCGTGCCCAGGTCGGCCACGCGCACCGGCACGGAGACCGGTAGCCGGTCCAATGCCAGTTCAACCAGCAACTCGGTTTCCGGCCGGGGAATCAGGGTGGCGGGCGTGACTTCCAGGTCCAGCGACCAGAAGCCGCGACGACCGGTGATGTAGGCCACCGGTTCGCCATCGCCCCGGCGCTGCACCAGCACGTCGAAAGCCTCGGCATGCCCGGCATCCAACGCGTCATCCGCATGCGCGATCAACCAGCTGCGCGGCTTGCCCAGCACGTGCACCAGCAACAGCTCCGCCTCCAGCCGATCACCCAGCCTCGCCGCTGCGCCGGCCAGCACCTCGCGTACCTCAGCCATGCCGCGTCACCGGGCCGTCAGTGGTCGGACAGAATGTTGTGGACCGCATGACGGCTTCCCGGATCGAAAGGCCGACAGTGTAGTGCCTGCGCGCGTGCGCTCAGACGGCTTCCGGATGCAGGTAGTGATGCACCGCCTGGATCACCACCGAACCCTCGCCGACGCCGGAGGCCACGCGCTTGACCGAGCCGGCGCGTACGTCACCCACGGCATAGATGCCCGGCCGCGTGGTGGCATAGGGCGATTCGAGCAGATGTCCCTCGGCGCAACGCCCCGTCAGCACGAAGCCCTTGTCGTCGAGCGCCAGGCAGTCCCTCAGCCAGTCGGTGTTCGGCTCCGCGCCGATCATCACGAACATGTTGCCCGCGTGGCAGGTGGTGAGCTCGCCGCTATCGCGATGACGCCAGATGATCTGCTGCAGGCGCGGCTCACCCTCGAGCGCCGCCACTTCGCTGCGCGTATGCAGGGTGATGGTGGGCGACTGAGCGATGCGCTGCACGAGATAGTCCGACATGGTCGCGGCCAGGCCGTTGGCGCGCACCAGCACGTGCACGTGGCGGGCGATGCGCGACAGGAACACCGCCGCCTGGCCCGCCGAATTGCCGCCGCCCACCACGACCACTTCCTCGTTCGCGCACAGCTGTCCTTCCATCGCCGTGGCCGCGTAGTGGATGCCCTCTCCTTCGAAGCGCGCATAACCAGGCACTTCCAGCTTGCGGTAGCGCGCGCCGGTGGCGACCACGACGACGCGCGCGGTGACGATCTGTCCGTCGTCCAGCCGCAGGTGGTACGGCTGCGAGGTGCAGTCGATGCTGGCCGCCTGCCGCGAGACCGCCAGTCGCGCGCCGAACTTCTGCGCCTGCGCCTGCGCACGCCCCGCCAGCGCCTGGCCGGAAATGCCGGTGGGAAAGCCCAGGTAGTTCTCGATCTTCGACGAGGTGCCCGCCTGCCCGCCCGGCGCCATGCCTTCGAGCACGATGGTGGACAGCCCTTCCGAGGCCGCGTACACGGCCGCGGCCAGGCCCGCGGGCCCGGCCCCCACCACGGCCACGTCGTACACGTGGTCGGCATCGATGACTTCGGTGAGCCCCAGTTCGTCGGCGAGCTCGGCCGTGCTCGGGTTCTGCAGGAAGCATCGCTCCGGGCAGATCACCACGGGCAGCTGTTCGCGGCGCAGCTGGAAGCATTCGATGAAGCCGCCGGCGTCGGGATCCAGCTCCGTGTCGATCAGGCGGTGCGGGTAGCCGTTGCGCACGAGGAAGCGTTCGATGCGCAGCGTATCCGCGCTATGCCCCGGCCCCACCACCACCACGCCGCCGTAACCCATGCGGATCAGGCCCACGCGCCGCAGGATGAAGGCGCGCATGATGATTTCGCTGATGTCGGCCTCGGCGGCGACCATGCGGTGGAAGTCCGTGGCGAGCACGCGGATCACCCGGCTGTCCATGGCCGCGCGCGCCGAGGCCATCACGGCGCGGCGATTGAACATGTTCATTTCGCCGCTGAACTGCCGGGCGGCGTACATGGTGAAGACATTGGGCTGGCCATGCTTGTCGAGATCGAAAATCTCGACGAGGCCATCCAGGACGAGGAAGAAATCCACGCCCCGGTCCCCGCGCTGGAACAGCAAGGTGCCCGCCGGGACATGCTCCTCATGCCCGTAGAGGGCGATGCGTTGCACCATGGAAGGATCCAGGCGCGGGAACATCTGCTCCTTGCGATTCATCGGATCCGTCGGGTCGTAGACGACCTCGGGCGCTGACTGCTCGGACATGCAAGAAACCTCGTCATGGCATCGGCCCGGCGTGTCGCTGCCAGGCGCTTCCTGGAATCATCTCGGCGCGCGCAGCGGGGCTGTCTGCGGTACCTGTTGCATCGTGCGCCCGACGGCGTGTCGCTCGCAAGTCACGGCGAAGACGCCTGCATGGCACCCGTGATCGACGTGACGAGGCGTTCACGAAACCAGGCATGCGCCGGATCGTCGTCCTTGGAATCGTGCCAGTAGGCGAGGATGGGAATCGCCTTGATGCGCATGGGCAGGGGTTGCAGGGCCATCGGCAGCAACGGGGCCAGGTGCTCGGCATATGCCCTGGGCACGGTCAGCAGCAGGTCGCTGGCGGCCACGATCTGGCAGGCGGCGAAATAGTGCTGGGCCACCATCCGCACCTCGCGGAACACGCCCTTCTGGCCCAGCAGGGCATCCAGCGCATTGGCCTCGCCGAGCGGCGAGACGACGACGTGCTGCGCGGCGAGGTAATCCGCCCGTCCCAGTTGCCCTGCGAACGGATGATCGCTGCGCATCGCCACGACCAGGGTTTCATCGAGCAGGTGCTGGCTGGAGATGCGCGGACCGGCGCGCAGCGGGCGATCAACGACTAGGTCGAGCGTGCCGCTGCCCAGTTCGCGCTCCATGTCGTCGGCCGCGACGCGGCGGCTGACCAGGCGCACGCCGGGTGCCTCGCGGCCGATCTCGGCCACCAGCCGGGGCAAGGCGATGGATTCCAGGATGTCGCGAAAGCCGATGGCGAACTCCATCTGCAGCCGGGCCGGGGTGAAGGTGGCCTGCGCGTGCGCACTGGCCAGCAGTCCCTTCAGGTGCGACTGAACCGCGGGCATCATCGCGCGCACCTTGTCGGTGGGCTGCAGGCGATTGCCCTGCCGCACGAACAAGGGGTCGCCCAGGTGGTCGCGCAGCCGGCCCAGCGCATGGGTGACCGCCGGCTGGGTCAGGTGCAGCGCACGTGCCGCCGCGCTCACGCCGCCGTGGGTATAGATGGCGTCGAGCACGCGGAACAGGTTGAGGTCGATGCGGCTGTCGCGTTCCATGGAGGCTAGTCATGCACCTGATTGATGACCTGCCATAAAGCATATTCATTTCAATCATTGGATGTCACGGGCGTAGGCTGCGACGGAGTCAGGAGAACCGTTATGGACTTCACCCCTTCCGAGCGTACCCAGGCACTGGCCGAACGCCTCGCCCGCTTCATGCGCGAGGAGATCGCCCCCGCCGAAGCCGTCTATGCCGCCCAGCTGAGCGGCAGCGCCGATTACCGCGACTGGCGCCAGCCGGTGGTGATGGAGCAGCTGAAGGCGAAGGCCCGCGCCGAAGGCCTGTGGAACCTGTTCCTGCCGGACCTGGAAGGCGGCCCGGGGCTGAGCAACCTCGAGTACGCGCCGCTGGCCGAGATCACGGGCCACTCGTTCATCGCGCCGGAGGTGTTCAATTGCAGCGCGCCGGACACCGGCAACATGGAAGTACTGCATCGCTACGGCTCGCCCGCCCAGCGCGAACGCTGGCTGCAGCCCCTGCTCGCCGGCGCCATCCGTTCCGGCTTTGCCATGACCGAGCCGGACGTGGCCTCCTCCGATGCCACCAACATGCAGGCAACCGCCCGCATCGAGGGTGACGAGGTCGTGCTCGACGGGCGCAAATGGTGGACCACCGGCCTCGGCCACCCGCACTGCCGCTTCGTGATCTTCATGGGCCTGAGCGACGCGGAGGCCGAGCCGCACCGTCGCCACAGCATGGTGATCTGCCCGCTGGATGCGCCGGGCGTGCATATCGAACGCATGCTGCCGGTGTTCCACGACTACGACGAACCGTCCGGCCATGGCGAGCTCAGCTTCTCTCGCGTGCGCCTGCCGGTGGAGAACGTCATCCTGGGCCCGGGACGCGGGTTCGAGATCGCCCAGGGTCGCCTTGGCCCCGGCCGCGTGCACCACTGCATGCGCGCGCTGGGCGCGGCGGAACGCGCGCTGTCCCTGCTGTGCCAGCGCGCGCAATCGCGCGTGGCATTCGGGAAACCGCTGTTCAAGCTGGGCGGCAACGCCGACATCGTGGCGAACCTGCGCATGGCGATCGAGCAGGCGCGGCTGCTTACGCTGAAGACGGCGTGGACACTCGACACCCAGGGCCCCAAGGCAGCGCTCAGCCTGATCTCGCAGATCAAGGTGGTGGTGCCCGCCGTGGCCCAGCAGGCCGCCGACGCGGCCATGCAGATCCATGGCGGCGCAGGCCTGAGTGACGATGTCCCGCTGACCCGCCTCTACGCCTATGCACGCGTGCTGCGCCTCGCGGACGGCCCCGACGAAGTGCATCGCGCCGTCGTCGCCAAGCTCGAGGCGAAGGCGCAGCTGGCACGGGAGCCGCAGGCATGACCGCCGTTCCCGACCAGGCCCGCGCGGTGCGCGAGGAGGATGCGTTCGACGTCGCGCGCGTCGATGCCTTCCTCAGGCAACACATCGACGGCCTCGAGGGCCTGCCCACGGTGAAGCAGTTCCCCGGCGGCGCTTCCAACCTCACCTACCTGCTGGGCTACGCGAACCGCGAGCTGGTGCTGCGCCGCCCGCCTCGCGGCGCGAAGGCCAAGTCCGCGCACGACATGCTGCGCGAGGCGCGCGTGATGGACGCGCTCAAGCCCGGCTACCCCTATGTCCCTGAGATCCTTGCGCGCTGCGACGACGCGGACGTGATCGGCCAGGACTTCTATGTGATGGAACGCCTCCACGGCACCATCCTGCGCCGCGACCTGCCACCCGAGCTGGGACTGGACCGCGAGGGCGTACGCCGGCTCTGCCTCGGCTTCGTGGACCGCCTGATCGACCTGCACCGCGTCGATATCCGGCAACCCGCCTTGCGCGATCTCGGCAAGGGCGAGGGCTATATCGCGCGCCAGGTGGCGGGCTGGAGCGAGCGCTGGCGACAGGCGGCGACCGAAGGTTCCGATCCCTGCGCGGACGTGATGGCCTGGCTCGATGCGAACCAGCCTGCGCACGACAACGCAAACTGCGTGATCCACAACGACTACCGCTTCGACAACGTCGTGCTGGCGCCGGACGACCCGCTGGACATTATCGGCGTGCTGGACTGGGAAATGGCGACCATCGGCGATCCGCTGATGGATCTCGGCGGCTCGCTGGCTTATTGGGTACAGGCCGACGACGACAAGGTGTTCCAGTCGTTCCGTCGCCAACCCACGCATGAGGCCGGCATGCTCACGCGCGCGGAAGTGGTCGCCCACTACGGCGAGCGCAGTGGCCTGGACGTCTCGCGCTTTGGCTTCTACGAAGTGTTCGGCCTGTTCCGGCTGATGGTGATCATCCAGCAGATCTACCGCCGCTACGCGCTGGGCCAGACCACCAACCCGCAGTTCGCCGGTTTCGGCGATGCCGCCCGCTACATGGGCATGCGCTGTCGCCGCCTGATCGTGGCCGAAGGCTGAGCGATGCGCGAGCTGCTGTTGATACGCCATGGCCAGGCCAGCTTCGGTGCCGAGGACTATGACCAGCTTTCGCCGTTGGGCGAACGGCAATCCGCCCTGCTGGGGGAGTGGCTGGCCACCTGCAGCCCACCACCGGATCTCATCGCAATCGGGCCGCGCGTGCGCCATCGCGATACCGCCAAGCATTGCCTGCGCGCCGCGGACGTGTCGCCGCCCACCCTGCTGCTGCAGGGACTGGACGAAGTCGATCACCTGGAACTGCTCGCGCGCCTGCGGCCCGACCTGGCGGCGCCCGGTGCACTGCGCGCCGCCATGAAGCAGAGCGACGATCCGCATCGCGCCTTCCAGCGCCTGTTCGTCGAGGCACTGGATCGCTGGTCCGGCGGCGAGCACGACGCCGACTACAGCTGCACTTGGAGCGCATTTCGCGCCAACGTGCTCGCCGCCATGCAGGCCATGGCCGGGCATGCGGCGCAGACCATCTGGGCGTTCACCTCCGGCGGCCCCATCGCCTTGATCGCCAGTGCCCTGCTGGACACGCCGCCGGCGCAGGCCTTCCACCTGAGCTGGCCCCTGGTGAACACGGGCATGACGCGCATCCGGCCGGGTTCGCGCGGATCGACCTTGGTCACCTACAACGCGTGGCCGCACCTGGAACGCACCGGCGAGACAACCCTGGTGACCTTGCGATGAAGACGAATACGCCCCGCCCCGGCCTGCGCCGGGATGACCACCGCACCACCGCACACCTCAACCCTTGCAGAGCGAGCCAGCCATGACTGCACCGAACCCGTTCGACCTCACCGGCAAGATCGCCATCGTCACCGGCGCCAGCCGCGGCATCGGCGCGGAAATCGCGAAGCTGCTCGCCCAGCACGGCGCGCACGTGGTGGTGTCCAGCCGCAAGCAGGCCGACTGCCAGGCGGTGGTCGACGCGATTGCCGCCGCGGGCGGCTCGGCCGAAGCCATCGCCTGCCATATCGGCGAAATGGAGCAGATCGCGTCGCTGTACGGGCACGTCGAAAACACGCACCAGCGGCTCGACATCCTCGTCAACAACGCCGCCACCAATCCCTTCTTCGGGCACATCCTCGACACCGATCCGTCGGTGTTCCAGAAAACCGTCGACGTCAATATCCGTGGCTATTTCTACATGTCCACGCACGGCGCCCGCCTGATGGCGAAGAACGGCGGTGGCTCCATCGTCAACGTCGCCTCGGTGAACGGCGTGGTGCCGGGTCTGCAGCAGGCGATCTACTCGATCACCAAGGCTGCCGTGATCTCGATGACCAAGGCCTTCGCGGTGGAATGCGCCGAGCAGGGCGTGCGCTGCAACGCATTGCTGCCGGGCCTGACCGACACCAAGTTCGCCTCGGTGCTGGTGAACACGCCGGCCATTCTCAAGCAGGCCATGGCGCACGTGCCGATGCGCCGCGTGGCCCAGCCATCCGAGATGGCCGGCGCCGCCCTGTATCTCGCGTCCGATGCCGCCTCGTACACCACCGGTGCGGTGCTGAACGTCGATGGCGGTTATCTCTGCGTCTGAGTCCCGGAGGACAGGCATGACTTCACCGCAACCACCGCGCGCCGCCGGCAAGCGCGCCTTCATCACCGGCGCCGCCGGTGGCCTGGGTTCGGCCATCGCGCGCATGCTGGCGCAGCATGGTGCCAGGGTCTTCCTCACCGACCTGGATGCCCATGCCGCCGCCGCACTCGCCGGCGACATCAACCGCGAAGCAGGCAGCCAGGTGGCGTGGTCCGCGCCACAGGACGTGCGCGACGAGGCGAACTGGGAACGCCTGCTCGCCGAGGCAGCACTGGCGATGGGCGGCATCTCGGTGCTGGTCAACAACGCCGGCATCGGTTCACTGGGCGCGATCGGCGGCATCGAGCTGAAGGAATGGCGCCGCGTGATGAGCGTCAACGTGGAAAGCGTGATGCTCGGGTGCAAGCACGCGATGGCTTACCTGCGCGATGCGCAACCCGCCTCGATCATCAATATTTCCTCGCTGGCCGCGTTCAAGGTCGACCCGGACTACACCGCCTACAACACCTCGAAGGCGGCGGTGGCGATGCTGACCAAGTCGGTCGCCGTGGATTGCGCGCGCCAGAAGCTCGACGTGCGCTGCAATTCGGTCCATCCCGCCTTCATCCGCACCGGCATCGTCGCGCCCTTCTTCGACGCCCTCGGCGAGGAGGAGGCCACGCGCAAGCTGGTGCGCGGCATCCCCATGCGTCGCCTGGGCGAACCCGACGATGTCGCCTATGCCGTGCTGTATCTCGCTTCCGACGAAAGCCGTTATGTCACCGCCGCCGAGCTGGTGCTCGATGGTGGTGCCTGCGCCGTTTGATCCACGGAGTCCAAGCCATGAGTTTCACGAACCGACAACTGTTGTTGAAGACGCGCCCGGAAGGACTCGTCAGTGCGGACAACTTCGAGCTGCGCGAACAGGCTACGCCCGAACTGCAGGAGGGCCAGGCGCTGGTACGCGTGCTGTACCTGTCGATGGACCCGACCAATCGGGTATGGATGAGCGACGTGCCCCAGTACATGCCGCCTGTCGCCATTGGCGAGGTGATGCGCGGCATCGGCCTCGGCCGCGTGGTCGCCTCGCGGGCCAGCCACTACGCCGTGGGTGACCTCGTGCAGGGCCTCGTCGGCTGGCAGGACTATGCGCTGCTCGACGAAAACAAGACGGGCTACTGGGCGAAGCTGCCGCCCAGGCCGCCAGTCGCCCTGCCCACCCTGCTCGGTGCCTGCGGCTTCAGCGGCATCACCGCGCACTACGGGCTCACCGAAATCGCATCCGTGCAGCCCGGCGAAACCCTGGTGGTATCCGCCGCGGCCGGCTCGGTGGGTTCCATCGCGGGCCAGATCGGCAAGCTGCGCGGTGCGCGCGTGGTCGGCATCGCCGGTGGCGCGGAGAAGTGCCGCCATCTGGTCGACGACCTCGGCTTCGACGCCGCCGTCGACTACAAGGCCGGCGACTTCAGGCAGCAGCTGGCGGCGGCCACGCCCGACGGCGTGCACGTGAACTTCGAGAACGTCGGCGGTCCGGTCATGCGTGCGGTGCTCGCGCGCATGGTGAACGGCGGCCGCGTGGCCCTGTGCGGGCTCATCGCGAACTACGCCAGCGGCGGCAAACCCTCCGACGACTACAGCGTGATCATCGTCAAGCGCCTCACCGTGCGCGGCTTCCTCGCCTTCGACTACAAGAACCAGCAAGGCGCCGTGCAGGACCTGGTCGGCTGGGTGCTCAGCGGCAAGATCAAGGCCGGCGAAACCGTTGCCGACGGCCTCGAGAACGCACCGGCGGTGCTCAACCGCCTGTTCGATGGAAGTCACACGGGCAAACTGGTGTTGCGCGTTTCCGGCGAAGACTGAGTTGCAGTGGCACGGTGCGCCCCTGCCGGGCCACGAACGCCCTGGCAGGAGCGCACCCAGTGCTCGACCGCGGATCCCGACGAAAGCGCCACGACGTCCGCCGTGGCGTATTCCTTATTCCGCCGCCTGCGGCACGGGCGGCGGCTCCTCCGCCCTGGGCTTGCGCGGCCGCCAGTAGCCGCCGTGGCTCCATGCCTCGAAGCCCCAGCGCAACCAGCCGATCAGCGCGTTCGCCAGCCACAGTGCCCACAGCAGCATGGCGATCTTGTAGACCCACAGCGACACGCTCAGCACGCCGGCATGCGGCAGGGCATCGTCGGCCTGGTCGGCAAACCAGTCGAGCCGCCATGCGGTTGAGTCATTGCCGACCACGTGCATGTCCGGCAGGCCCAGCAGTCCCTTCGGCACGGCCGACACGAGCACGGCGAGGGCGGCGAGCGTCACCACCGCCAACGCCCCCTGGCACAGGTTGAACCGCAGGCGAAAACGCTCCGGCAACACATGTCGCGCCCGCAGGCCCAGCAGGATCAGCCACGCCACGACGAAGGCGTAGGCGCCCCAGGCGAAGGCGGAGAAACCCAGCCCAAGCAGCAGCCACTGATGGAAGCGCAGCGGCGCCGGCGCGTAGCGGGCGAGCAGCCAGGCCGCGGCCAGCAGCACGATCAGCTGCGACCAGTAGAGCACCGCCGGACCGGAGGTCGGACCCCACGTCCACAGCACCCAGCGGTCCTCGGGCAGGGCATGCCGCAACGTGATGTTGGCAGCCGGCGCACTGAGCGACAGCGACGGCGTGCGCGTACTGAACCCGACGCCTTGCGGTTCGCGCAGGCGCAGCACGTAGTGATGCGTGCCCGGCAACAGCGGCAGGCTGAGCTTGCCCTCGCGGATGGCGAGATTGAGCGGTGCACCGTCACGGCGGGCATCAAGCAGCTCCGCGCCCGCCGGTAGCCCGATCGCATGCTCGCCGCCACGCGTGCTGCGCGCCAGCAGGGTCAGCTCCGTTTCCGTCACGCGATCGCCGGCGCGGCTGGCCACGTTCACCAGGTCGAAGGCAAGGCTGTCACCGGGCACCGGTTTGGGCTGGCTGACCGTGACCTGCAGGCTCTCGCCGGGCAAGGGCTGGTAACTCAGGCCGTCGTCGCTGACCGTGCCCGGCACGCCCTTCGCCTCCAGGTGCCACAGCGGCGCCGACTGCAGCACCCATTGCTCCGCGCGCTCGCCCAGGGGCGGCGCACTCAGCGAAAGCTGGTCCGCGCGGTCCAGCCGGCTGGTCCAGCTCACCTCGTCCTGGCCGGCCGTGAAGGTGATGCCGATGCGGCCGTCATGCACGCGTGCGTCGTCACCCAGCGGATGCTCGCCTGGCAGCAGCGGAAGATCGAGGCTGAAGCCACCTTCCTCCGGCGCCACCCGCTCCACCGTGTTGCGTACCTGCCACTGCATGCCCAGCTCCAGCGTGCGGGTCAGCTTGACGTACGGCGGGAAGGTCTGCGCCACCACGTCGATGCCCCTGCCGTCGCTGCCGGCACGCACGCGGTTCATGGCAAGGCTGTCGCCAAGCAGGCGATCGTCATCCACGCCATCGGCTTTCCAGCCGTCGCCACTGAACACCACGCGCTGCGGACGCAGCGGGAAACGCAAGGTGGCGGTGTCCGTCGAGCCGATGGCGTAGCGCAAGGCGACACGGTGCACGCCACGATCCAGCTTCACCAGCAGGCTGTCACCCACGCGCAGGACTTCGGCATCGTGGCCGTCCACCGCCACCGACTGCAGCGCCAGCGCATCGTCGCCCTGCGGGACCGGCACGGCGATCGGCGCCCCCGCATGCACGTCGAGATCGAGCACGAGCTGGTCGCCATGGGCCTGCAACAGCGCTTGCGCGGCGGACGCGCAGTCGGGCGCGCAAGGCGGCGCCTCGACCAGGCGGTCGTGATACTGGGTAAGCAGCTCGCTGCCCGGCGTCGACTGCGCCTGGACCGCGTGCGGCATCAGCAGGCATGCCAGCAAGGCCACCATCCCGCCCGCGGGCAAGCCACGCCGCGGGACCTGCCATGGCCGCGCGAGCTTCAGGACGAGCTTGCCGAGCAACGCCGCCAGCATCGCGAGCATCAGCACCCGGAGCAGGCGGACCAGCCAGGCCGGCGCGATCAGCAGGCGCGTGGTCTGATCACTCGTGATGGGGCCGGACCAGCCCAGCACATAGTCGTTGCCGTTGTCCCACTGAGGCATGCCCCGCCCTGCCTGCACGATGCTGTGGGCGTCCTTCTCCTGGCCCAGGGTGTCGGCGGCGGTGATCCGCGTACCGGTCACCGTCACGCTGCTCAGCGACGCCGCGCGCTGTGCGGGAAGCGGCCGCACCTGCTGGATCACCTTCGGCGGGGGCATGCCTGCCGCGACGATGTCCTGCGGAGGTGCGGGAGCGGCGGGCGGTGGCGGTACGGCATTGGTCGACGCTTCCTCCTGGACGATGGCCTTTGCATGCATCTGACCTTCTTCGTCGAAACCGGCGGGCGGCGCGTATTCGGCGACGTCGCGTTGCTCCAGCTGCGGATGCAGCGCGTAGTCCATCTGCGCACTGGCGAAAGGCAGGGCCCACAGCACGGCCAGCACAAGCAGGGCGCCGGCCCCGATGCGTGCGGAGGCACGCAGCCGCCCCTCGGGCAGGGCGCGCATCAGCAGGGCCAGCGCGAGCGCGCCTGCGAGCGTCCAGCGCGGCGTGCCGCCTTCATGCTGCGACAGGACCAGGAATGCGAGTGCGACCAGCGCCCACGGCCAGCCCACCAGTCGACCCGCCAGCAAGGCAATCAATGCGACCACGAACAGGTCGAGCAGGCTCCATTGCGCGATCCAGGAGTTTGGCGAGCGATCCACGCCCGACGCGCCGACGAGACGGTAACCATGCGGCAGGTGCAGCGTCGCGTTGATGGCTTCCAGCGGTGTTTGCCAGCCGCCGCTGGGCATGGCGCCACGCGTGGGAAAGCGCAGGCCCGCGGAGAGGTTCACCGTGGTTTCGCGCAGCTCCACGCCTGAGGGTGACTTGTCGTGGGCGGTGACCAGCAGCGGCGTTCCGGCCTGCGACGCATTGAGCAACTGCCATGGCGTGGCGACGTCGAGGCGCTGGCTGCGCCGCAGCTTGCCGGCGAGGTGGTCTGCGGCGGTGAAGCCCCGGCCATCGAAGTCCAGCCACAGCTGGCGGGTCAGGGTAAGCTGATCACCCTGTCCGCCCTCGTCGCCACGTGTTCCCTGTTCGATGGTCAGTCCGTCGCCGTCGTCGAGCACATAGGCCGGCAGTTCGGTCCATTCGCCGGGAACGTCGGCCTGCGCCGCATCGGTGGCCTGGCCTTGCACGCGCGTGCTGCGCAAGGCCGGGGCGTCGGCGTAGCTCCAGATTTCCTGTCGTGGCCAAGGGTCGGCCGGCAAGTGCAGGGCGATGCGCGAAAGCACGTCGGTGCCTCGCGCCCCCAGGTTCAGCTCCCACTGCCCCGGCCGCAGCTGGATGCGCAGTCGCCCGTCGTTCTCCAGCCGCGCCGGCAGCTCACCTTGCAGCGAGGTGGCGACGAAGCCGGCCGGCAAGGCCGGGCCCAGCAGCAGTTCGCGCGCGCTGCCGGTGACATTGATCTGCAGCTGCGTGTCCAGCCGCGACGGCATGCCGTCGGCGAGGCGGCGGAACACGCGCACCGACAACGCGTCGGCTGCACGCTGGGCCGCAGCCGCCTCGCCCAGGGTGAGCTGGTCGCCGTTGCGTTCGATGCGGCTCACCGTGTTGCCATCCAGGGTCAAGGCGACGAGGCCGATCGACTCCGGTACGCGCAGGCGCGCGGGACGATTGCTCCACGGCAGCGTGCCCCGCAAGGCATAGTCGCCCGGCTCGAGTTGCAGGGCGGGCGCGCCGCCGTGATCCAGCACGGCGACCGGCTTGCCATCCGCACTCACCTGCTGGGGCCACTGCCTCGCATCGCCTGGCAGCGGAACCCAGCTTCGTGCGTCCACGTGCACTTCGAAGCTGAAGCGCGCGCCGTCCTTGCCTGCCTCCAGGGCGAGGCGTCCCGGCCACGCGCAGGGCCGTTGCCCGGCCGGTCCGTCGCCGGTCGCCAGCGTTGGACACGCATGGGTAGGCACGTCATGCAGGACCCACTCCTTCCAGTCGCGCAGTGCCGGCGGGACCTCCTGGGCGAGCACCGGCGAAGCCAGCAACACGAGCGCAACCAACCATTCCCACGGACGACGCATGTCTCTCTCCCTGACTACCCGGGTGGGTCCGCCCCAATGTAGGGGGCGAACGAAGGGCGCGACAAGCGCCTGTCACCGTCTAACGGAACGGACGCGCCGTTGGGGTTGACGTCGAATCGACATCGCCGCGGAACCGCCGCGTCCGAGATCGGCGCCCCCGGGCATAAAAAAACGCCGGGCGACTCGCATCGCCCGGCGTTTCATTTCATGAACGCATCAGCGCAGGATGGCCGCGGCGTCCTGCTTCTGTGCGAGCGAGTGGCACAGCACGGTGGACTCGGTGGCCTGGGCGAGGCCACGCTCGGCACCGCTCACCTGCTTGGCGCGATCCTTGAAGAACGCCTGCAGGCGGTCCGCTTCGTCCTGCGAGCAACCGCCGCCGCCCACGAGTTCCGGCAGGCGACCACCGGAGAAGCTGCCGGTGCGTTCGACGATCTTGTCGTAGTTGGTGGTCGCCCACTGCCACGATTCGTCGCGTGCCGTGCGGGTGTCGCGGCCGCCGCGGAGCAGCATGCCCATCTCGCCGACCTTCACCTTCTTGTCGAGGGCGAAGTCGCGCACGTGGTTGGCCTGCGCCGGATCGTTCACTTCGCTCAGGCCCGCGAGCATGGCATTGCGCAGGGCCGGGTCGCTGGTCTGCGGCAGTTCGGCGATCAGTGCATCCACCGCCGGCTTGCCGCGTTCCTGCACGGCGACGCCGAGCGCGGCGCCGAGCAGGTCCGAATCAGCCGCGGTGAGGTCGAGGCGGCCGTCGGCCTTGCGCTTGAGCGCCGCATCACCCTGCTTGAGCAGTTCGGCTCGCACTTCCGGCAGCTTCACCGTCAGTGCCAGTTCGTCGGCCAGGGTGTTGCGCAGCAGCGAGTCGGTGTCCGCCTCATTCGCCTTGCGGTGGTAGCCCAGCTGCTGCATGCGCGGCAGATAGGCGCCCTTGGCCCACGCCGCGAGCCTGGCGCGCTGTGCATCGGTCTGCGCCAGGTTGCGGTAGATCCAGTTGAAGCTGGTCAGCGGCGCAGTGGCCACTTCGCGCGTCTTGGACGAGCTCAGCGGCTTCAGCGCGGCGAGGACATCGCCGGCATCGAGGTCGCCGTGCTTGAAGCTGGCGTACACCGCATCGGCATAGGCGAGCTGCTCGGCGTCATCGAGCTTGTTGATCTGCTTGCCGAGCGTGGCCAGGTCACCCTTGGCCATCGCGAAACGGTAGTAGCCGCTGCCATTGGCGTTCGGCAGCACCCACGTGCCCTTGCTGGCGCCATCGAGCACCATGCTGCCCTCGGCCTTGTCGAACAGCTCGCAGCTCACCTTGGTGCCGTTGGCGGTGGCGAAGCGCACGCACATCGGCACGCCCCACACCTGCTTGTCGTCGCCCTTGCTGCCCACCGGCAGGTAACGGCTCTGGCTCAGGTGCAGCACGGTCTTGCCGTTCTCTTCCGTCAGCCTGGTCTGCACGTACGGCACGCCCGGCTGGTTGAGGAAGCTCTTGAACGCCTGCTTGAAGTCGTTGCCCTTGTCGGCGGCCTTGGCGATGGCGTCGATCAGGTCATCGGCGGTGGCGTTACCGAACTTGTGGTCCTGGATGTAGGCGCGCATGCCCTTCTGGAACACCGGCTCGCTGACATAGCCTTCGAACATGCCCAGCACGGCCGCACCCTTCTGGTAGGTGATGCCGTCGAACGCGGTCTCGATGTCGCCATTGCCGGTGATCGGCTGGCGGATCTTGCGCGTGGTGACCAGGCTGTCGCCGTTCATCGCACCCTGCGCACCGCGCACGCGGTCGAGGTCGGCGCGGTATTCCGGATGCACCTTCTGCGTCACCTTCTGCTGCATCCAGGTGGCGAAGGCTTCGTTGAGCCACAGGTCGTCCCACCAGGCCAGGGTCACGGTGTCGCCGGTCCACTGGTGGGCCAGCTCGTGCGCGGTGACGTTGAACGAGCCGCGCACGTAGTTGGCCGGGGAATCCGGTTCGAGCAGCAGCAGCCAGTCGCGGAAGGTCACCAGGCCCGGGTTCTCCATCGCACCGGCGGAGAAGTCCGGCGCGGCGAGCAGGTCGAGCTTGTCCCACGGATAGCCGAAGCCGTAGTAGTCCTCGAGCGTATGGATGATGCTCGGCGTTTCGCCCAGCACATGCTGCATGCGATGGCCTTCGCCCTGCGCCGCGATGCCGCGCAGTTCCAGATTGCCCTCGCGCTGGGCGGTCGCGGAGATGTCCGGACCCTTCACCACGTCCCACGGACCGACGCCGAACGCGACGAGGTAGGTCGGCAGCGGCTTGGTGGTGGAGAAGGTCAGGGTCTTCCAGCCGTCGGCGGCCTTCTCTTCCTTCACCTGCTTGGTGTTGGCCACGCCCACTTCGTCATTGGGAATGGTCAGGCGGATATCGAACGGCGTCTTGAAGCCGGGCTCGTCGAAGCCGGGGAACGCGAAGCGCGCGCTGATCGGCTCCATCTGCGTCATCGCGTACGGCTGGCCCTTGTGGCTCACCTTGTACAGGCCCTGCAGCTGCTGGTTGAGCGGCGCGGTGTACTCGAACGCTAGCGTCACTTCCTGCGCCTTCAGCGTGCTGCCGAAGTCGATGCGCACCACGCCTTCCTGCGGCGCCACCTCGACGTACTTGGCCGCGTGCTTCTTGCCGGCCGCGTCGGTCACGGTCACCTTGCCGACCTTCAGCTCGCGGCCATGCAGCCACAGATGATCGGACGCCTGGCCCAGCTTCACCTTGATGGTGGTGGTGCCGGAGAAGTCCTGCTGGCGCGGGTCGACCTTGAAATCGAGCTGGTACGACTCCGGCTGCGCCCAGCCCGGCAGCTTGCCGTGCGGCTGGTCATCGGCGGCCGGCGCGGCCAGGGCGGCGGCGCAGCAGGTCGCGAGAGCGGTGAGGACGAAGGGACGAACGAAACGACGCATGTGGGTACTCCCCTGGGACAGACATAAACGTTGACGCTAGGCTGACCCATGACGAACGACCCAGTGCCAGAAGGCATGGTGTGCCGCCATAGGCCCCCTGGACGGGACGCATGTCACCGTCGCCCGTGCGCGCCGGGCGACGTGGTTCAGGCCCATTGGCGCTATTGTCCCGGCCGATGGAAGACACCACAATGATAGGTACCACCTATGATCCGTGTGGACGTCCGGCATGAACCTGCGTGACCTGCATTACCTCGTGGCCCTGGCCGAGCACCGTCATTTCGGGCGCGCCGCCGAAGCGAGCTTCGTGAGCCAGCCCACGCTGTCCACGCAGATCAAGAAGCTGGAGGACGAACTCGGCGTGGCACTGGTGGAGCGCACGCCACGCAAGGTGCTGCTGACCGAGACCGGCCGCGAGATCGCCCGTCGCGCACGCGGCGTGCTGTCGGAGATCGAGGAGATCAAGGCGATCGCGCAACGCACGCGCGATCCGGAATCGGGCACGCTGCGGCTGGGCATCTTCCCCACGCTCGGCCCCTACCTGCTGCCCCATCTCGTGCCACTGGTGCGCAAGCACTTCCCCCGGCTGGAACTGCTGCTGGTGGAGGAAAAGACCGAGCAGGTGATCCGCATGCTGCGCGAAGGATCGCTCGACGTGGGCATCCTCGCCCTGCCCCTGCACGAGGACACCTTGCACGCGGAGTTCCTGTTCGAGGAACCCTTCGTGCTCGCCGTGCCCGAGGAACATCCCCTGGCGCACAAGCAGAAGCGGCTGAAGCTGGACGACCTCGAGGATGAAAGCCTGCTGCTGCTGGAGGACGGCCACTGCATGCGCGACCAGGCGCTGGAGGTGTGCCAGCTGGCCGGCGCCGGCGAGCGATCGGGATTCCGGGCGACCAGCCTGGAAACGCTGCGCCAGATGGTGGCGGCGAACGTGGGCATCACCCTGCTGCCGACCCTGGCGATCAAGCCACCCGTGGCGCGCACCGACAACGTGCACCTGCTGGAGTTCGCCGGGAATCCGCCGAGCCGGCGCATCGCGCTGGTGTGGCGCAAGAGTTCGTCGATGGCCACGTTCCTCAAGCGGTTCGCCGAAGTGATCCGCACCCTGCCCCCCGAGCTGCTGCAGCCGGACGTGGCGGAAGCGAAGACGACCAGGCGCACCGGGAAATAACCGGGCATGCCACGCTTCCTGCTGATCGCCGTGATGCTGATCGTGGCGCTGGGAGCAGCGCACTGGTGGCGCCATCGGCCGCTTGCGCCTTCGCCCGGCGTGCTGGCGCCCGATGCCCCCGAGCAGATCGATCTCGACGATGGTGCGACCCTGCTGCGCGGCGACATCACGCTGCGGACGCGCGCGCACTTCGAGCTCACCGCGCGCGTGCTGTCACGCGAGGATTACCACTTCGATGCCGGCGCCCGGTTGGCCCCCGTCGACCTCGCCCTGGGCTGGGGCCGCATGTCCGACAGCGAGGTGCTGCACGACATCACGATCAGCCAGGAAAACCGCTTCTACCACTGGCATGTCGAGCACTTCCCGATCCCGCGGCGCGAGATCGAGACGTCCAGCGCCAACATGCACATGATTCCCGCCGACGACAGCGTGCGCCACCAGCTCGAGCGCGTACGCGCCGGAGAAGTCGTGCACCTGGAAGGCTTCCTGGTCGATGCCAGCCGCCCGGATGGCTGGCACTGGCGCACCTCGATGACACGCGAGGACACCGGCAACGGCGCATGCGAGCTGGTTTACGTGGAAAGCGTGGCGCCCGTAACGCCCTGATCGCTCCCCCTGCAGGAGCGCACCCAGTGCGCGATAAGCCCACGAAGCCTTGAACTCACCTGACACCGACAGGCGCGTCTGGCAAGCGACGAATCGCCTTTCCGTGGGAGCGCACCCTGTGCGCGACAAGCCTACGCAGCCATCACGCCCATGCGCCACGGTCGCGCACAGGGCGCGCTCCCACAACGGCAGTTGGCACCTCAATAACGCAGCAGGGCGTGCAAGGTCGCGCCATCGTCGCGCCAGCGCGCCCGGCCCTGCAGCGCCGCCAGTTCGATCACCACGCTGGCGCCGACCAGGGTCGCGCCCAGCTTTTCCACCAGCGCACGCGCCGCGGCAAGCGTACCCCCGGTGGCCAGCACGTCATCGACGACCAGCACCCGCTCGTTCGCATGCAGCGCGTCGTTGCGGGCTTCCAGCCGGTCCACGCCGTACTCCAGTTCGTAGTCGATCGATACCACCGGCGGCGGCAGCTTGCCGGGCTTGCGCAGCGGCACGAAGCCGGCGTGGAGCTTCTGCGCCAGGGCGGCGCCGAAGATGAAGCCGCGCGATTCGATGCCGCATACCGCCTGCACGCCACTGCCCTGCCAGGGCTCGGCCAGCGCGTCGATGCAGCGCGCGAAACCGCCGGCGTCGGCCAGCAGCGGCGTGATGTCGCGAAACACCACGCCCGGCTTCGGGAAATCCGGCACGGCGCGGATCAGTGATTCGATCGAGGCTGGGGAGGTATCCAAGGGCGACTCCGATGTGCGCCTACGGCGCATGGCTGATCGCGCAGGATACCGCCCGCGAACGCGAAAGGCTCAGCAGAAGGCCGGCTGCGGCGCGTCGGGATCCTCGTCGGGATCGTTCAGGGCCAGTCGCGCCTCGGCCAGGTCACGCTCCACCTCGCGCACCACCCGTTCCGCTGCCGCCAGGCTCGCCTCGGGCACCAGCACCGCGACGTAATCCAGGGCCGGCAGCTGGCCCACCGCGCCGGTGAGGTATTCGCCGGACACGAAGGCGGGAATCTCCGCGCGTTCCAGCGCGTCCTTCACCAGGTGGGCGTCGATCAGGCTCTCGGCTCGGTAGGCGATGCGCATGGGCTCACGCTAGCGCTGACGGTGGTGAGGAGCAAGTTCTGGTGTGGCGTGTGTCGGGCAAGTGAAGATGGGCGCCTCACCGCGAGGAGGCCGTTTATGTAGGAGCGCACCCTGTGCGCGACAAGCCTGTAGAGCGGCCATGCGCCACGCCTCCGTCGCGCACAGGGTGCGCTCCTACAGGATCAGGGGAACCGATTCACTCCGCAGCGCGAACCAGCAGCGTGGTTCCGTCCACACCGACCACTTCCACCATGGCGCCCATGGGCAGGTCGGGGCCGCGCACCAGCCACAGGCTGTCGCCGACCTTCGCCTTGCCACGGCCGTTGACGATCGGCTCGGCCAGCACGTAGCGCTGCCCGATCTTCTGCTCGCCCCGGCGATTGAGCTGCGCGTTGCCCGGCTCGTCGTGCATCAGGCGCGGGCGCAGCCAGTACCAGTAGGCGGCACAGGAGAGGAAGGCCAACACCGCGAACGACACCGCCTGGGCCAGCGCGGACAGCCCCGGCAGCACCAGCACCACCAGACCGGTGATGCCGGCCGCGATGCCGATCCACAGCATGAAATAGCCCGGCAGGATCACCTCGACGGCGATCAGCACCAGGGCGAGGATCCACCACCAGTAGTGCAACGCGACCTGTTCCATCACGCGGCTCCGCTCAGCGCACCGGCGGCGGCACGCGGCGCGCGTCGCCCTGCTGCTGTCCCAGCGATTCCTTGGCCAGCTCGGCGATGCCCGCCAGCGAACCGAGGATGCCGGTGGCTTCCATCGGCAGCAGCAGCATCTTCTGGTTGGGCGAGTTGGCCATCTCCTTCAGCGCCTCGACGTACTTGTTGGCGACGAAGTAGTTCAGCGCATTGATGTTGCCGCTTGCGATCGCGTCGGACACCAGCTTGGTCGCCTGCGCCTCGGCCTCGGCGAGGCGGATGCGTGCCTCGGCCTCGCGGAAGGCGGCCTCCTTCTTGCCTTCGGCCGCCAGGATCGCGGACTGCTTTTCGCCGTCGGCCTTGAGCACGGCGGCCTGGCGGAAACCCTCGGCCTCGAGGATGTTCGCGCGCTTCTCGCGCTCGGCCTTCATCTGGCGCGCCATCGAATCGACCAGGTCGCGCGGCGGCGCGATGTCCTTGATCTCGATACGGTTGACCTTGACGCCCCACGGGTGGGTGGCTTCGTCCACCACGGTCAGCAGCTTGGCGTTGATGGCGTCGCGCTGGCTCAGCGATTCGTCCAGGTCCATCGAGCCGAGCACGGTGCGGATGTTGGTCATCACCAGTGCCAGCGCGGCCTGCTCCAGGTTCGCCACTTCATACGCCGCCTTGGCGGCATCGAGCACCTGGTAGAACACCACGCCGTCCACGCGGACCACGGCGTTGTCCTTGGTGATGACGTCCTGCGAGGGCACGTCCAGCACCTGTTCCATCATGTTCATCTTGCGGCCGATGCCGTAGATGAACGGCATCAGGAAATGCAGGCCCGGCGACAGCGTGCGCGTGTAGCGGCCGAAGCGCTCCACCGTCCATTCGTAACCCTGCGGCACGATGCGCACCAGCTTTGCCAGCACGATTACCGCGACAACCACGACTACCAACGCGAAAAGCTGACCCACGGCCCTGTCTCCTGATCCATGAAAACTTGCTGGAGTATAGGCGAGCTGCGCCGCCCGGAATAACCGCTCAGCGCGGCCCCAGCGGCAGCAGCAGGCTGACGCGCAAACCGCCATCTTCGCGATTGGCCAGCGCGATGCGCCCGCCGTGCGCCTCCACGATCTCGCGCGCCAGGGCCAGGCCCAGGCCCGTGCCCGAGCGCTTGGTGGAATAGAACGGCAGCAGCGCCTGCGCCAGCACCGTTTCGCTCATGCCCGGACCGCGGTCGGCCACTTCGACGCGGATGTCCCGGCCGATCGCGTGCAGCGACAGCGAAACGCCATCGTCGGCGCTGCCCGACTCGTGCGCGTTCTTGATCAGGTTGATCAGCACCTGCTCGATCTGCCCGGCGTCGAACCAGCCCGGCTGGTCGGGGATGGCGCCGTGCAGCACGAACTTGCAGTGCAGCGACAGTCCATCCAGGAAGGGCTTCCATGCAATCGCCACGGGCTGTGGCGCGGGCAGCTTGGCGAAGCTGGCGTAGCCCGCGATGAAGCCGTGCAGGTGGCGGGCCCGCTCGCCGATGGTGGCGAACACGCCCGGCAAGCGGCTGGTGTCGCCACGTCGCGCCAGCTCGGCGCCCGAGTGGGCCAGCGAGGAAATCGGCGCCAGTGAATTATTGAGCTCGTGGCTGATCACGCGGATCACGCGCTTCCACGTCGCCACCTCCTGGCGGGACAGCTCGCGCGTCATGCGGCGGAACAGCTGCAGGCGGTGCGGGCGCCCCTGCAGGCGGAAGCTGCGCTGGGACAGGTGGAAGGTCTCTTCGCCTCCGTCCATCTCCACGGTAAGCAACGCGTCCTCGCCGCCTTCGACGGCACGCCGCAGTGCTTCCGGACTGCCGCTCAGCAGTTCGATGAAGCTCAGTCCGTGCAGCGTGCGGCCCTCATTGAACAGGTGGCGCGCAGCGATGTTGGCGTAGGTCACGCGCCCGCTCGCGTCGGTCAGCACCAGCGCGACCGGCGTGTTCTGCACCACCGTGTCCAGCAGCAGTTCGCGCTGCGCGAGGTTCTGGCGCTGCTCTCGCAGGGTCTGGCCCAGTGCGTTGTGCATGCGGATCAGCTCGCCCAGCTCGTCGCGGCGGGTGGCCGCGATGGAAAAGCTGAAGTCGCCGTCGCGATAGCTCGCCACCGCGCCTTCCAGCGCGCGCAGCAGCTTGGTGATCGGCGCCATCACGAAATGGCCCAGCCACAGCGACAACGGCAGCAGCAGCGCGACCGAAATGACCAGCGCGCTGTAGAAACCGAAATGCGCGGGCGCCCCCATGTTGATGCTGAGGTCATGCTTGAGCCAGGCGAGCAGCTGCGGCAGCGGCCACTCTGTCACGCCGGCATAGATCAGCGCACCGGACAATCCGGTGAGGCCGAGCAGCAGAACCATGCGCGACTCCAGCGATCCCAGGCCACGCAGCATCAAGGCATTCCCTCAAACGTCTTCAATGACACGTACCGGCTCCCATGGGCGCGCAATTGACGTTGGGTCCGTGGCCGTTGTTGATGATCACGCGGATCGGCGACTGGTCCGGCGGAGCCTTGTCCCTGGCGGGCTTATCGTTGAAGTTGAAACGCTGTGCTTCGCTGGCCGCGGTGCTCAGGGCGTCATGATAGGCCCCGGACGTGCTGCCAGCATGGGCCGGCGGCGTGCTCCAGCGGTCAGTGGGCGGCGCGACGCCCTGCGCTGCCGCGCTGGCGCACAGCAGGCCGGTCACCAGCAACAGATGTCGACAGCGCATGGGGCGGACTCCATCGGCACACGGCACATCATCCTCGGCCTGCCGCGCCACGGCAATCCTGACGGATGGGAGGGCACTCCAGGTGGGAGCGCACCCTGTGCGCGACAGCCGACAGAGCGGAGAGACCGCCGCGACAACCCGGCATGGCAATACACGGCGACGCCGCGGTCGCGCACCGGGTGCGCTTCCGCAAGGGACGGTGTGGAGGGTCAGGCTTGCGCCAGGCCGTAACGCTCCATGCGCCGGTACAGCGCCTGGCGCGACAGCCCCAGCGCCTGGGCGGCACGGCTGACCACGCCGCCGGCCTGCTCCAGCGCCGCCTCCACCGACTCGCGCGTGGGCTCGTCGAGGTTGCGGTTGGCCACCGGGGCCAGCTGCGGCAGGTTGAGCTGTTCGGGCGTGATGCGGCCGTCGCCCGCCAGCAGCGCGGCGCGCTCGATGGCGTTCTTCAGTTCGCGCACGTTGCCGGGCCAGGGATAGGACAGCAACGCTTCGCGCGCAGGCTCGGTGAGTTCGGCGCGGCCGCCGAGGAAGAAATCGGCCAGCGGCAGGATGTCGTCCACGCGTTCGGCGAGCGGCGGCAGGTTCACTTCGATGACATTGAGGCGGTAATACAGGTCCTCGCGGAAGGTGCCCGCGCGGATCATCGCCTTGAGGTCGGCATTGGTGGCGCTCAGCACGCGCACCTTCACGTGGCGCGTGCGGCCCGAACCCAGGCGCTCGAACTGCCCCGTCTCCAGCACGCGCAGCAGCTTCACCTGGCCCGACAGCGGCAGGTTGCCGATCTCGTCCAGGAACAGCGTGCCGCCGTCGGCCAACTCGAAGCGGCCCTCGCGCGCCTTGTTGGCGCCGGTATAGGCGCCGGCCTCGGCACCGAACAGCTCGGCCTCGATCAGTTCACCCGGCAGCGCGCCGCAGTTCACCGCGATGAACGCCCCGCGCTTCACCGCCGAGTTCGCGTGCACGATGGCCGCGATGCGCTCCTTGCCGGCGCCGTTGGGGCCGGTGATCAGCACGGGGACATCCGAACGCGCCACCTGGCAGGCCAGGTCCAGCGTGCGGGCCATCGCTTCGGAGGCGAACACCAGGCTGTCCAGGTCATAACGGCGCTGCAGGTCTTCGCGACGCTTGCGGCGCTCGTTGCGCGCGCGCGTCACCTCGCGGGTCGATTCGGACAGTTCCAGCAGGTTTTCCACCGTGGCGAGCAGCTTGGCGTCGTCCCACGGCTTGGCGAGATAGTCGGCGGCGCCGGCCTTCACCAGTTCCACCGCAGTCTCCAGGTGCGTCCACGCGGTGAGCAGGATCACCGGAAGGTCGGTATGGCGCTGGCGCAAGGCACGGAACAGCGCGATGCCCTCCTCGCCCGAGGTGGTGTCGGCGGTGAAGTTCATGTCCTGGATCACCACGTCGACCCGCTCGCGCTCCAGCATCGCCAGGCCCTCCTCGGGCGTCAGCGCGATCAGCGGGCGGATTTCGTGCAGGGACAGCGCCAGCGAGAGTGCCTCGCCCACGGCCGGGTTGTCGTCAATGATCAGTACGGTTCGCATTCGTCGCTTGCACATGTAGGCGTGGATGCAGCTCCACGCCAAAAGGTTGCCATGGTCGACACGATTCGTCGCCAGGAATTCTGAACGGGCCGACGCACTGCCGCCTTCGACGGGCTGTCCCGGGGCGCCGGCCCCTGCCCCGAAGCTCCTGCGTCAGCGCCTGCGGCAGGAGGTGGCGCGGCGGCGTGGGCCTCCCCTGCGCCCGCCAGGGAGGCCCACCCTCGTCAGGCCTTGGCCGGGTGCACCGGTGCCTTGCCCGCCTTCACGTCGGCGATCCAGGCGTCGGTACGCGCTTCCAGCACGTCCAGCGGCAGCGCGCCGCCGCCCAGGATCTCGTCGTGGAAGGAGCGGATGTCGAACTTGTCGCCCAGTTCCTTCTTCGCGCGCTCACGCAGCTCCAGGATCTTCAGCTGGCCCATCTTGTAGGCCAGCGCCTGGCCCGGCCAGGTGATGTAGCGGTCGGTCTCGGCCTGCACGTCCGGCTCGTCCTGGCTGGAGTGGGTGTGGAAGAAGTCCACCATCTGCTGGCGCGTCCAGTGCTTGTAGTGCACGCCCGTGTCGAGCACCAGGCGGTCGGCGCGCAGCAGTTCGTCGGACAGGCGGCCGTAGTCGGACAGCGGGTCCTTGTAGAAGCCGATGTCCTTGCCCAGGCGCTCGGCATACAGCGCCCAGCCCTCGATGTAGGCGTTGTAGCCGGCCTGCTGGCGGAACGGCGGCAGGCCCGGCAGGGTCTGCGCAATCGAGATCTGCATGTGATGGCCCGGCACGCCTTCATGGTAGGCGGTGGACTCGATGGTCAGCAGGCTGCGGTTGGCGAAGTCGCTGGTGTTGACGAACACCTTGCCCGGCCGCGAACCGTCCGGCGTACCCTGCTGGTACTCGGCACCGGCGGCCTCCTTCTCGCGGAACGCCTCCACCGGCACCACTTCCACCTTGGTCTTGGGCAGCAGGCCGAACAGCTTGGGCAATTCGGGCTGCATGCCGGCGATGTAGGTCCGGTAATGGTCGAGGATGTCTTCGCGCGAGGTGGGATGCGTCTTCGGGTTGGCCTTGAGCGAGGCGCGGAAGCTGGGCAGGTCCTTGAAACCCTGCGACTTCGCGATCACCGTCATCTCGTCCTCGATGCGCTTCACCTCGGACAGGCCGATCTCGTGGATGCGCTCCGGGGTTTCCTTGGTGGTGGTCATCTGCTCCACCTGGAAGCGATAGATCGCCTCGCCGTTCGGCAGCTGCCACACGCCAGGCTCGCTGCGGCCGTGCGGCGCGTAGTCCCTGGCCACGAACTGGCTGAGCTTCTGGTAGGCCGGGCGCACCTGCTGGTCGATCGCCGCAAGGATGGCGTCATGCAGGCGCTTCTGGTCGGCGGCGGACACCGACTTCGGGAAGTGCTTCAGCGGTTCGGCGAACACGTTGTCCATGCCGGCCGGCTTGCCGATGCTGTCGATCTGCACCACGACCTTTTCCAGCAGGTACTTCGGCGGCATCATGCCGTCCTTCATGCCCTGGCGGGCCACGTCCGTGACCTGGTCGAGCAGCTTGGGCATGGCCTTCAGGCGGGCCAGGTAATCGTCATATTCCTTGGCGCTGTTGAACGGGATCGAGCTGACGAAACCGGCCAGGCGCAGGTGCACGCCGCTCATCTGTTCCAGCGGCATCTCGTCGATCTTCAGCTCATGCGCCTTCAGCGCGTCCTGCAGCTGGCGCACCATCAGGCGCTGGTTGAGCTTGTCCTCGTCCGCGAAGCCGGTGCTGTCGATAGCCTGGAAACGGGCAAGGAAGTCCTTGGTCTTGGCGTACTCGGCCTGCTGGTTGGCCAGCGAGGCGTCGCTCCAGCGGTCGTTGTAGCGCAGGTCGCCCAGGATCGTGGCGAACTCCGGCGTGGTTTCCAGCGTGTGCTGCCACTGCTCGGCCAGCAGCGCGTTGAGCGCCTTCACGCGCGTGGGCACGTCCGCCGCGGCGGCATGGGCTGACGCCACGCAGGCCACCGACAGCAGGCCTGACAACAGCATTCGCGGTCCGATCTTCATGGATTGATCCCTTGGGGGTGGAAAGGCGCCTATTCTGCACGGGTCCGGGCGGCGTGCCCGTGCCGGACCGCATGGATGTTCGTTCAGGCTAGACCGACCGGGTCGCCACCACCGGGGGGACCGCCGCCGCGCGGAGGGCGGGACCCAGCACGGCCAGCTGACCCAGCAGCCACAGCGCCACCGCGCTGGCCGGCAGGTAAGCCATCGGCAACCTTGGCAATTCGTAGAATTTCATCAGCATGCCGTTGAGCACGACCGCCAGCACGACGCCGAGCAGGATGCCGCCGCTGACGATCAGGAAGTTCTCGGTCTGGAAATAGCGCAGGATATCGTGCCGGGTCGCGCCGATGGCCCGGCGGATGCCGATCTGCTTGCGCCGCTGCTGTACCCAGAAACTGGCCAGCCCGACGATGCCCAGCGCGGTCACCAGCAACAGCGCGACGATCACGCCCACCAGCATGCCGGCCATGACGCGGCTGGGCCGGAAGAAGTCCTCACGCAGGTCCGACAGCGTGCGACTCTGTTCCAGGTTGAGCACGGCTTCCGGCGCCGCCTTCTGCGCCGCCGCCCTCGCCTCGCGCAGCACGTGCGGCAGGTCGGAAGGCGCGGCACGCAACACATAGGTGCCCGTCAGCACCTTGCCGGACGCCATCGGCGCGAACACCGACCATTCCGCGGCACCGCTGCCGCGATAGCCGCCCGGATCGGGGCGCACCAGGTGCGGCAACACGCCGACCACCCTGAAATGGAACTTCTCGGTCACCCAGAATTCCTTGCCCAGCGCCGACTGGCCCGGCCACAGCTTGTCCGCCAGGGCGCGGCTGATCCATGCCGGCGTGTCGGGCGACACCCAGACATCCCCCGTGCGGAAGTCCTCGGGCTGGAACGGCCGGCCTTCGGCCAGGCGCAGGCCGAGCGTCCCCGCCGCTTCGGGGCTGCCCAGGTAGAAGTGCGGCACCGCGACGTAGTGCTCGCGATCGATGGTGACGCCGTTGTCCCCGGCCTTCTCGGAGAAAGGCACGGCATTGACCGCGGCGACCGACTGCACGCCGGGCACGGCGCGCAGCGCCGCCATCACCCGCGCGTTGAGGTCGACGGCATTGCAGTCGTCGCAGTCGAGCCGGACCAGGGCGAGCGAGGATTCGTCCACGCCGCTTTCGACGTGCATCAGGCGCACGCGCGAGGCGATCAGGAAGCAGGCATTGCACAACACCGCGCAGGCCAGCGCGATTTCCAGCGCGATCAGTGCCGCGGCGAGGCGGTGACGGCGCAAGGCGGCGAGGATCGGGGCGAAATGCGTCATGCTTCCCTCACAAGGTCTTCAGCTGCCATGCCGGCGCGACGCGACAGGCCCGCAGCGCCGGCAGCACGCCGGCGAGCAGGCTGGCACCGAGCGCCAACGCAAACGTGATCAGGAACATCGGTACGTCCAGCCGCGCGAGGTCCGCATAGGCCACGGGCTGCTGGCGCACCAGCCACAGGCCGAGCACGGTCAGCAGCAGGCCGAAGACACCACCGACCAGGCCGATCACGCCCGACTCCACCATGCACTGCGCGAACACCGCGGAGCGACTCGCCCCCAGCGCGCGCCGCACGCCGATCTCGCCGCTGCGGCGCAGGAACTTGGCCAGCAGCAAGCCGATGGTGTTGAACAGGCAGATGGCGAGGAAGGCGAACGACAACCAGGTCTGCAGCCGCACGTCGCTGGGGACCACACCGTTGAAATCCAGCCACTCCATCAGGCTGCGCATGCGCGTGTTGCCCGCATGCGTGAAGCGCCCCAGGGCCTTCTGCTGGGCCGCGTAGTCGGCGACGAAGCGGCGGTAGTCCGCCACCCTGGACGGGTTGTCCAGCTGCACCCACAGCGACAGCCACACGCAGGGGGCATCCTGCAGGTGCCCCCGCCTGGCCGGCAGGCTCCAGCAGGTGAACTGCCAGAAGCTGCCGTCGTTGATCTCCAGTCCGGTGAAGAACGGCGTGAAGACGTTCTGCGGCTTGCCGTAATAGTCGGCCGTGTCACCGTTGGCGAAGCGGCCGCCGGCCACCGAGTAGAACTGCGGCGATGGACGCCACGGCTTGAGCACGCCGACGATGCGCACGTCGCTGTTGCGCAGGCGCAGGGTGCGCCCGACGCTGTTGGCGCCGCCGAACAGCTTCTGGTTGAGGTCCGCGGAGATCACCGCGACGCGCGCACGCGATGCGTCGTCCTGCGCGCTCCACGCCCCACCGTACTGGAACGGCACGTCGAACATCGGGAAGAAGTCCGCCGTGGTGGACAGCATCATGCTCATCGTGGGCGGCGCGCCGCTGGCGGGGTCGCTCAGCTTCAGCTGGCTTTCCACCACCAGGGCCTGGCGATCCGCGCGGTGCGCGCTCCACAGGTCCACCGCCGACTGGTAGTCCAGCTTGTCCAGCGGCTCCTTGTCGTCCTTGCCCTTGGGCTGGGCATCCACCTGCGGGTAGTAGATGTGCTGGCTGCGCCCCGGCAATGGATCGCCCGACAGCAGGTGCGTCACCGTCAGCGTCGTCATGCTGGCGCCGATGCCGACCGCAATGGCCAGCACCATCAGGGCGGTGAGCACCCGGTTGCGCGCCAGGCTGCGGACGGCCAGGTCGAGGTAGTAGCCAAACATCCACTGCACTCCTTGTGTCATGCCCCCGCGGGGGCCTCCGGGTTACACCGACCGTGTCGCGACCACCGGCGGCACCGCGGCCGCACGCATGGCTGGCCCGAGCACGGCCAGTTGCCCGATCGCCCACAGCAGCAGCGCGCCGACCGGGAAATAGATGGCCGGCAGGCGCGGCAGCTCGTAGTGCACCATCAGCATCAGGTTGATGCCGTAGGCCAGCACCATGCCCAGCACGATGCCGATGGTGGCGAGCAGGAAGTTTTCCGTCTGGAAGTAATGCAGGATGTTGCGGCGCGTGGCGCCCAGCGCGCGCCGCACGCCGATCTGCCGGCGACGCTGCGCGACCCAGAAGCTGCCCAGGCCCACGATGCCCAGCGCCGTCACCACCAGCAGCGCCACGCACACGCCCGCCAGCAGGCCGGCCATGGCCCGGTCGTTCTGGAAGAACTCGTGGCGCAGGTCTTCCATGGTGCGCTTCTTCAGCACCACGCGGTGCGGGTTGATCTCCTTGAGCTTGGCCAGGGCCGCGGCGAGCACGCGCTCACGGTCCTGCGGCGTGGCGGTACGGATCACGTACTCGCCGCGCGCCATGCGCATCGGGAAGATCATGCTGTAACTCTTGGCCGAATCATCCCAGATGGAGGGCCGGATCAGCTCCTTGACCACGCCGACCACGGTCATCGGGTAGTCCAGCAGGTAGATCTGCTTGCCCAGCGCCTGCTGGCCCGGCCACAGGCGATTGGCCAGGTTCTGCGTGATCAGCACGACGTGCGGCAGCGATTTCGCATCCTTGGCCGCCGCCGCGCGCACCACTTCGTCGAAGTCCTTGAAGTCGTCCGCCTGCAGGTCGCGCCCGGCGATCAGCTGGGCGCCGAACGCCGGCACCAGGTTCTCGCCGGAGTACATCGTGGCATTGAGCGTGGACAGCTGCTGCTTGGGATCGAGCTTGATGCCGGTGTTCGACGACGAGTTGCCGAACGGCACCTGCATCACCGAGGCCACCTCCGAGACGCCGGGGATCTGGCGCAGGGCGGCCAGGTCGGTCAGCGTGCGCGACTTCTGGTCCTTGGTCGCGCCGATGTCGGCCAGCTGGATATCCAGCAGCCGGTGCTCGTCGACGCCGCTCTCCATGCTCATGCGGTCCAGCCGCTGGCTGATGATGAACACCGCATTGCAGACGATGGCGCAGGTCAGGGCGATCTCGATGATCACCAGGAAGGCCGTGATCTTGTGCCGGCGCAAGGTGGAGAGAATCGGAAGAATGTCCATGGCGATTGTCCTCACTGACTCTTCAGCTGCAGCGCCGGGGTGATCTGGCAGGCGCGCCAGGCCGGCAGCAGGCCCGCCAGCAGGGTCGAACCGATGGCCAGCAGGAACGTGGTCAACAGCATCGAAACATCCAGGTGCGCCAGCGCCGCGTAATCGGAAGGTTGCCGGCGCACGAGCCACAGGCCGACGAAGGCGAGCAGCAGGCCGCCGAGACCGCCGGCCAGCCCGATCACGCCCGACTCCACCAGCAGCTGGGCGAACACCTCGCGCTTCGACGCGCCCAGGGCGCGGCGTACGCCGAGCTCGCCCGCGCGGCGCAGGAACTTCGCCAGCATCAGGCCCACCGTGTTGACCAGGCACACCAGCAGGAAGCCGAACGCCAGCCAGGTCTGCAGGCGCACGTCACCCGGCACCACCTTGTTGATGTCCAGCCATTCCATCAGCCCGGGCAGGCGCACGTTCACCGGGCGCACGAAGCGACCCAGCTGCTTCTGTTCCTGCGAGTAGTGCGTGAGGTATTCCTTGTAGGCGGCGACCTTGCCGGCGTTGCCCAGCTGCACCCAGAACTGCAGCCACACGCAGGGCTGGGTTTCCGCATGCTCGTCGTCGCCACCACCGCTGCCCCAGCAATCGGTCGAGCCGTTGTGGTCGAAGCGGAGGTCGCGCGCGGCGGTCAGCGGCACGAACACGTCCTCCGAGTTCGCGTAGTTGTTCATGTTGAGGTCGTAGAAGTGCGGACTGGGGCGCCAGCTGTCGAGTACGCCCACCACCCGGAACGGGGTGTCCTTCATGCGCAGGATCTGGCCGGTGCTGTCCTTGCCGCCGAACAGCTTGTCGTTGAGCGTGCGCGAGATCACCACCACGCGCGCCTGGGCCTCGTCGTCCGCCTCGCTCCATCCGCGGCCATACAGGAACGGCGCCTGGAACATCGCGAAGAAGTCACTGCTGGTGTAGCGCGCGTCGCTGTAGAAGGGGTCGAGGTTCGACTGGGCCGGCTGCACGGGCACGGCGCCGCCGGTCATCAGCGCCTGCCGGTCCGCGCGCCTGGCATGCAGCATGTTCATGCCGTCGATCCAGGTCACCTGGCGGGGCGGCTCCTTGCCCTCCTCGTAACTGTCCATGTCGCGCGGGTCGATCTGCGGGTAGAACAGCGTGCCGCTGGAGCCCGGCAGCGGGTCGCCCGAGAGCACGTGCAGCACCGTCAGGGTCGTCATGCTGGCGCCGATGCCCAGCGCAATGGCCAGCACCATCAATGCCGTGAGGACCCTGTTGCGGCGCAGGCTGCGCAATGCGAGATCCAGGTAGTAGCTGAACATGGCCTTCCCCTTGTTCCTTCGTCATCCACGCGGTCACACCGACCGCGTGGCCTCCACGGGTGGTACACGCGAGGCGCGCACCGCTGGCGCCAGCACCGCCCCCTGCCCCAACAGCAGCAGGATCACCACGCCGCCCAGCAGGTAGAGCAGCGACAGTCGGTGCATTTCGAAACGGGTGACCAGCCACAGGTTGATCGCGACGGCCAGCACGGTGCCGACCACCACGCCGCCGCAGCTGATCAGCAGGTTCTCCGTCATGAAGTAATGCAGGATGTCCTGTCGCGTCGCGCCCAGCGCGCGGCGCACGCCGATCTGCTTGCGACGCTGGCCCACCCAGAAGCTGGTGAGTCCCACGATGCCGGCGGCGGTGATCGCCAGCAGCACCACGCAGATCACGCCCATGAGGATGGCCATGCCGCGGTCACGCTCATAGGCCCGCGAGCGCACTTCGTGGAAACTCAGCACGCCGTCCTCGTCATTGATGACGCGGCGCGGGTTGTGCTCGAACAAGGCCTTGGGCGCGGCGCGCATGGTGGCGTCGAGCTGGCCGGGCCGCGTGCGCACGATGTAGAACGAACCCAGCGAGATCCCCAGCCGCTCCGGCACGATGACCGAGCGATAGGCGAAATCCGCGGCCCAGCGTTCCACGCTCTGCGCCTGCAACAGTTCCACCTCGCCCACGATGGTGGCGGGGCCGCCGACCAGGTAGATGGTCTTGCCGACGGCGTCACCCTGTGGAAACAGCTTGTCCGCCAGCGCCTTGGTCACGATCACGACCGACGGCGCGAGCCTGTAGCGCATGTCCATGCGGCCGATCTCCTCCGCACGGAAGTTGCGGCCGGCGATCAGCTTCAGGCCCAGCGTGTCGAGGAAATGCTCGTCCGCGAAATAGATGGTCGCGCCGGAGCTGTCCTGCTGTTGGTCGGGCTTGAGCTTGACGCTGTCGTCCCAGCCGCCGCCGCGCAGCGGATAGGAGTTGCTCGGCGCCACCTCCTGCACGCCGGGCAGCTCGCGCAGTACGCGCAGGTCCTCGCGCAACCTCGCGTCGGCCTGCTCGGAGTTGGGCGAACCCACCCACTCGTTCTGGATCACGAAGATGTTGGGCTCGTCGATGCCGCTCGGCTCGGACAGGTGCGTGAGCCGCTGCTGGATGATGAACAACGCGTTGCACACGATCGCAAGCGTGAGCGCGATCTGCATCGCGATCAGGAACGTGCCTGCCTTGTGCCGGCGCAGCGCGGAAAGAATCGGCTTGATCTGCACGGTCCGCCCTCCGCTCAATTGGATTTCAGTTGCCAGGCCGGCTGGATCTGCGCAGCCCGCCAGGTGGGATAGAACGCCGCCATCACCGTGGTGGCGATCGCCACCAGCAGGGTCAGCAGCACCAGCGACACGTCCAGGTGGGCAAGTCGCGCGATCTGCGGTTCGAACACCAGGCCGATGCCCAGCATGCCCAACCCCGTGAGTACCAAGCCCAGCACGCCACCAGCCAGGCCCACCATGCCGGCCTCGGCGAGGAACTGCCGGTAGATGTCGCCACGCGAAGCTCCCAGCGCGCGGCGCACGCCGATCTCCGGGGCACGGCGCATGAACTTGGCCAGCAACAAGCCGATCGTGTTGACCAGGCAGATCACCAGGAAGCCCAGGGCCAGCGACAGCGAGATGCGGCTTTCCGGCGGCACCGCGTGCAGATAGTCCAGCCAGGCATGAACGTCGCGCAGGCGATTGTTGGGCGCCCAGTTGAATCGGCCGGCCTGGCGCTGCTCCCGCGCATAGCCGTCGAGGAACTGCCGATAGGCCTGGACCTGCCCCGCCGTCTCCAGCTCCACCCACGGGCTGATCCACACGCACTCGCCGCGCAGCCAGCTGTCCCAGTCGTCACCGCGCTTGCCGTCGCTGCCGCAGTTGTTGTTGCCGTACGTATCGATGTGCTGGTCGATCGCATACGTGAACGGGATGTAGACCTGGATCGGATCGGCGTAGGCGTTGCCGCTGAAGAGATCGAAGAAGCGCGGCTTGGGATCCCAGTTCTCGGTGACGCCCACGATGCGGTAGTGCCTGTCGTCCAGGGTGATCTCGCGCCCCACGCTGTTGGCGCCGCCGTACAGCTTCTGGTTGAGCGCACGGCTGATCACGATCACCGGGACATGCGATTCGTCCTGGTCCGTGCTCCAGCCCGAGCCGTACTGGAACGGCACGTCGAACATCGGGAAGAAGTCCCCGTAGGTTGCATAACCGATCGCCTTGAACGGCATCCGGTGCGCGTCCTCGGGCATGACAGACATGCCGACCGGGAACATGAGCGCCTGCCGCGTCGCCTTGTGCGCACGCATCAGCGCCATCGCGTCCGTGTAGTTGAGCGCACTGGGCGGCTCGCCGCGACGGTTGTACAGCGGCCCCCGGTTGTCGATCTGGGGAGTAAACAGCACGGACGACTTCTGCGGTATCGGATCGCCCGATACCGCCCGGAACACGGCGTACGTCACCATCGACGCCGCCACGCCAAACCCGATCGACATGATCATCAGCGCGGTCAGCAGCGGATTGCGCCGCAGGCTGCTCGTGCCAAGTCGCAGGTTGTGGACAAACATGCCGCTCATGGATACCTCGTTACGCTTGCGGACTCCGCCGATGACATTCTTCCGTGACTTGCGGGCGACGCCTCGTTACACCGAGCGCGTCGCCTCCACCGGCGGTACGCGCGAGGCGCGCATCGCCGGGGCCAGCGTGGCGCCCTGCCCAAGCAACAGCAGGGCCACGATGCCGGCCAGCACGTAGGGCACCGACAGGCGTGCCATCTCGTACTGCGTCACCAGCCACAGGTTCATCGCGATGGCCAGCAGCGCGCCGATCACCACGCCGGCCACGCCGATCAACAGGTTCTCGGTCAGGAAGTAGCTCAGGATGTCGTGCTTGGTGGCGCCCAGCGCGCGACGTACGCCAATCTGCTTGCGGCGCTGCCCGACCCAGAAGCTGGTGAGGCCCACGATGCCGGCGGCGGTAATGCCCAGCAGCACCAGGCACACCACGCCCATCAGGATCGCCATGCCGCGGTCGCCCTTGTAGGCGTGCTCACGCACCTGGGCGAAGCTGCGCACACCGCGCTCGCTCGGGATCACGCGCATGCGGTTCAACTTCACCAGCGTCGCCGGCGCCGTCTTCAGAACGTCCGCCAGCTGGCCGGGCTTGGCTCGGATCAGGTAGTTGGTGAATGCACTGGTGAGTTGCACCGGCTGGATCAGCGAGTTCTCGTAGAACGAATCGGACCAGGTGCCATTCCACGGCACTTCCAGGCGCTCCACGATGCCGATGATGGTGCTCGGCTTCTTGGAGTCGCCGATGTAGATGGCCTTGCCCAGCGCGTGGCCGTCGGGATACATCTTGTCGGCCAGCGCCTTGCTCACGATGATCGCGGCGGGATCGGGGACGGCCTGCGGATCGGCTTCGACGATTTCGTCAGAACGGAAGTTGCGCCCTTCGACGAGGCGAACGCCCATGGTCGGCAGCGTATGTTCGTCGGCAAAGTACTGCGTGGTGTGCGCCTTGGAGTCCTTCGCGTCCACGTCGGTGCGCACGCCCGTCGACCAGCCGCCGCCGCGCAGCGGATAGGAATTGATGGCCACCGCGTCCTGCACGCCGGGCAGTTGGCGCAACGCCGCGAGGTCTGCCTTGATCAGCGGGCCCGCATTGTTTTCCTCGGTGCCGACGAAGCGGGTCTGAATCGCCATCACCTCGTCTTCCACCAGGCCGGTCGGTCGATGGATGCGGTCCAGGCGCTGGCTGATGATGAAGAGCGCATTGCACACGATGGCCAGCGTCAGCGCTATCTGCAGGGCAATCAGGACGGTGCCTGCCTTGTGACGCTTGAGGGCGGCGAGAATGGGCTTGATCTGCAACATGGTCGTCGCCTCAGTTGGATTTCAGCTGCCACGCCGGCTGCACCTGCGCAGCACGCCACGTGGGATAGAACGCTGCCAGCACCGTCGCGAGGATGGCGACCAGCATGGTCAGCAGCACCAGCGAGACATCCAGCGTGGCGAGCTTGGCGATGTCCGGTTCGAACACCAGCGAAACGCCCATCACGCCCAGGCCCGTAAGCAACAGGCCTGCCATGCCGCCGGCCAGGCCGATGGCAGCCGCCTCGATCAGGAACTGGATGTAGATCTCCCTGCGCGTTGCACCCAGCGCGCGGCGCACGCCGATCTCCGACGAGCGACGCATGAACTTCGCCAGCAACAGGCCCACCGTGTTCACCAGGCAGATCAGCAGGAAGCCCAGCGACACCAGCAGCGAAACCTTTGCCTCCTGCGGCACCACCTTCTGGTAATCCAGCCATTCCACGACGTTGCGCAGGCGCGTGTTCGGCGCCCAGCGGAAGCGACCGGCGCGCTGCTGTTCGGCGGAATACCCGTTGAGGTACTGGCGATAGGCGTCAGCCTCGGCCTTGGTCGGCAGTTCGGCCCAGAAACCCAGCCAGACGCATTCGGAACGGATCCACTCGTCCCAGCCCTTGCCCGGATCGTGGTTGCAGTTGTTGTTGCCGTTGGTCGGCGTCTTCAGCTCCACGGCACGCGTGAAGGGGATGAACACCTGGATCGGGTCATCGAAGCCGTTGGTATTGATGACGTCGTAGAACACCGGCTCGGGGTTCCATTTGGCGGCGACGCCAACGATGCGGTAGTCGCGGCCATTGAGGTTGATGTTCTTGCCGACGCTGTTGGCGCCGTTGAACAGCTTCTCGTTGAGCGCCTTGCCGATCACGGCCACCGCGGCATGGGAGTCGTCCTCGCTGGCCGTCCAGCCATGGCCGTACTGGAAAGGAACGTCGAACATGCCGAACGCATCGGCGTACCAGCCGTAGCTGGTCTCGCGGAACGGTAGCATCGCCGGGTCGGCCGGCACGATGGACATGGCCGCGGGATACAAGGCCGACTGGCGCTTGGCTCGCTTGTCGCGCATCAGGTTGATGGCGTCGGTGTACGTCATCGCATTGGGCGGCTCGCCCTTGTTGTCCTTGGAAGAGTCCGGTCCCCAGTTGTCGATCTGCGGCACATACAGCTGCGACGACTTCTGCGGGATGGGATTGTTGGACGTCGCGCGGAACACCGAATAGGTAGTCATCGACGCGGCCACGCCGCAACCGATCGCCAACACCATGAGCAGGGTCAACAACGGATTCTTGCGCAGGCTGCGCAGGCCAAGCTGGAGGTAATAGGCAAACATGGGCATCCGCTCAATGAGTGTCTGCCTCCCGCCGCGAGGCGGGAGGCTTCCGTGACAGGGATCAGGCCGGCGAGTTGGCGCGCGCCGAATGCACCGCCTGGTGGAAGCGCGGGTCCTCGGCGAGGTCGACCACCTGGCCGTCGATGATGTGCACGTTGCGCTGCGCACGGGCAGCCAGTTCCGGATCGTGCGTCACCATCACGATGGTGGCGCCTTCGCGGTGGATTTCCTCGAGCAGTTCCATCACGCCACGGGCCATCTGCGTATCCAGGTTGCCGGTCGGTTCGTCCGCCAGCAGCAGGCGCGGCGAGCCGGCCAGTGCACGGGCAATCGCGACGCGCTGCTGCTGGCCGCCGGAGAGTTCCGCCGGATAGTGCTTGGCGCGCGAGGCAAGGCCGACGCGCTCGAGCGCGTTCATGATGCGGTCCTTGCGCTCGGGCCCCTTCATGCCGCGATAGCGCAGCGGCACTTCGACGTTGTCGAAGACGTTGAGGTCGGGGATCAGGTTGAACGCCTGGAAGATGAAACCGATCTTCTCGTTGCGGATCTTCGAACGCTCGTTGTCGTTGAGGTTGCTCACCTCCACGCCATCCAGGTGGTACTGGCCGCCGGTGAAGGTTTCGAGCAGGCCGGCGATGGTGAGGAAGGTGGTCTTGCCCGAGCCGGACGGACCGGTGACGGCCACGAACTCGCCTTCGTTGACGTTGATGTTGAAATCGCGCAGCGCGTAGGTCTCCACCACTTCAGTGCGGTAGACCTTGGACAGGTGGGTCATCTTGAGCATGGTTGCGTCCTTCGGTGGTTCGGTGGTGGTGGTTAGTTGCTGATGGCGACGCGCTGGGCGCCCTTGAAGCTGTCGGTGCCGGAGATCACGATGTTGTCGCCTTCCTTCAGGCCATCGAGGATCTCGACCTTGTCGATGCTGCTCACGCCGACGCGGATCGGATGCTTCTCGGCGACGCCGTCGCGCACGATGTAGGCATAGCTGCCGCCGGATTCGTCGACGAAGGAGCCGCGCTGCACGGTGAGCACGTTGTCGCGCTTGTCGAGCAGGATGCGCACGGACAGGCGCTGGTTCTGGCGCAGCTGCTTGGGCGTCTCGCCTTCGAAGCGCAGGCGCGCAGCCACTTCGCCGTTCACGACTTCCGGCGAGATGGCGCTGACCCGGCCCTTCCACACGCTGCCGTTGCCGCTGATCTCGCCGGCCATGCCGATGCCGAGGTCACGCGCGAAGCTTTCCGGCACCTTCATTTCCACTTCCAGCGCGCTGAGGTCGATCACGCTGAGCAGCTGGGCATCCTTCGCCACGGTGGCGCGTTCGGCGATGAACAACTGGCCGACCTGGCCGTCCACCGGCGACTTCACGTTGAGGTCGTCCACCTGGCGCTGCAGGTCCTTTACCAGCAACAGCTGGCGCTCATGCGCGAGCTTCTTGGACTGGATGTCGAAGTTGAGGCTGTCGGTGTTGGTGGCGAGGTCCGCCTTGGCATGGGCCAGCGTGATGCGCGACTTCTCCAGCTCATCCTTGGACTTGTCGACGTTCATGCTCGGCACGGCGCCCTGGGCGAACGCCTTCTGGTAACGCGTCAGGTCGCGCTGGGCGCCCTGCTCGTCGATCTGCGCGCTGTCGTAGGCCTTCTGCAGTTCGCCGCGGGTCTTGCGCGCATCGATCTGCGCACGCAGGTAATCCACCTGCATGGCATCGGCCGCGCTCTGTTCCTGCGCGAGCTTGTTGGCGAGCTCGGGGCTGTCGACCACGGCGAGCACCTGGCCCTTCTTCACGGCGTCGCCGGCGTGCACCTTGAGCGTCACCGCGCCACCGTAGGTCGCGTAGAGCGTGGGGCTGACCGCGGCCACCACCTTGCCTTCGGCCGCGATGTCGCGCACGAACGGGCCACGCGTCACGGTGGCGAAGGCCAGGCGGGTGGCGCTCACCGAGGCGTCAGCGGAGAACAGGCGGCCGATACGCGGTCCGAAGATGGCCAGCAGCGCCAGCACGGCGACGCCGCTGCCGATCAGGATCATGCGGCGCTTGCGATTGGGCTTGACCTCGACCAGGCGGTCTTGCGCGGAGGTGTCACGAATCATCGATGTGTCCCTGGCCGCGGACAATGCGGCCCCTGGTTCCCTGTCAGCAAGCGGCGTGCCAACCGGGAATCGATGATTTAGTGGATGGTTTTCAGTGCCTTACGCCTGCCCCGGCGATGCGGACAGTTGTCCGCGGACACCGGCACGGACAGACGGACAAGCGTCCGCGGACGCTTGAGACGCCCGTCAGCCGGATGCGAGCTCCACCGCCGCGGTGCGCGCAGCCTCGCGTGCGATATCCCGCCCCAGCGTCGACAACTGCCCGAGCGGCACGGTCTCCAGCATGCCCAGCGACCCCACGCGGCGTGTCCGGAAGCACACCAGTTCCGCGCTGGCGGCACGGCAGGCCACCTGGTCCGCGCACAGCGGCGTGGCGGGCAGCGCTTCGCCGCCCGCCAGCAGGGCGTCCCACGCGAGGTAGTCGGTGTCCGGCAGCAGGTGCACCCGGGCGCAGAAGTTGCCCTGCCCGTCGACGCAGTCGATCCACTCGCGCGGACCATCGGCGCCGATCATGCTCGAGACGAGCAACGCTTCGGTACGCAGCACCGGCGCCAGTTCGCAGCGCGATGCCAGCCAGCCCGGAGGGAGCGGCCATGCGTGCTGCGCCGCGCAGCGCGCGGGCAGGTAGAGCACGCTGCCGAGCAGTGGCAGGCGCGCCGCCAGTTCGATCCCGGACATCGGCAGCAGGCAACGGCTGATGGACCAGCCCGCCGCGTCGCGGGCCGGGCGAAGGGTGGCGAAGGCGTGCGCGAGCCATCCGAACATCGTCAATCTCCTGGTGGGAGGCGACCCGGCTGGCGTTCCGCGGGAACGGCGTGGCGATAGGCCTGAGGCGTCCGGCGATGGCCGGAGCGGGAATGGAAGGGGCGTCCGTGCCCTTGCAGCTTCCTGGGGGGAGAGCCGTTTACTTGGTGAGGATCAGCTTGTCGTTGCGCGTGAGGCGCAGGTGGTACTCGTTGCCCTGGTGCTGGATCACCAGTTCGCGCTCGCCCTTGAGCAGGGACTGGCTGGATACGCGGCGGGTCTCGGCGACGCCCTCGGGGATCGGGCTCTTCAGGCTGAGCAGGCGGAACGAGCGCGCCGGGGCATCGGCGCCTTGCGGCAGGGACAGGACGCTGGTCGTCATGATGGGGCTCCGCGGTCAGAGGGGTGACGCTCAGATGATAATAATTCTCATTTGAGTGTCAACCCACGGGCGGCGCGGCGCGGCGTCCCGTTCAGTGGCCGCCCTTCCCGGCGCCTTGTTCCTTGGCCAGGCGGGATTCCAGCTTCGCGCGCCCCTCCTCGGCATAGGCACGGCAGGCGTGGCCGTCGATGACCGGGTCGGGCTTGGTGCCTGCATCGCGCTGCGCCACGCGCTCGAGCAGGTTGCTCTGGTCCGGATGCGGCGACAGCAGGATGTCGCAGGGCAGCGCGGCGATCGTCTGGATGCTGCGTCGATAGTCGGCCAGGCGTTCCGGATGCGCCGGGTCGCTGAAGCGGTAGCCGTCCGCCGCGTACGCACCGAGGCTGTCGGCGTACACGATGTTCATGCAACGCCCAGCTTCGCACGAGCGCCAGGTCCAGGTCGTGGCGCCCGGCGTGTGGCCGGGTGTGTAGTGCGCGGTGATCGCCACGTCACCCACCTGCACCACGCCGTTGTCGGCCACGGTGGTGACCTGGGCGACCGGCGCGAACGGTGCGGCCTCCCCGTACTGCGGGTCCGCGGGATCCTCGCCGCCGAGCATCAGCGCCCTCGCGCCGGCACTGCTCGCTTCCACGCGCGCGCCACTGTCACGGGCGAGTTCGGCGATGGCGCCGGCATGGTCGAAATGCGCATGGGTGTTGAGGATCACCTTCACGTCGGTGATGCGAAAGCCCAGTGCCTGGATGTTCGCCTCGACCTGTCGGGCGTTCTTCGGCAGCGTGCCGTCGATCAGCACCAGGCCTTGCGGCGAGGCGACCAGGATCGAGGTGAGCCCACGCGTGCCCACGTAGTAGGTGTTGCCATAGATGCGGAACGGCTTCTGGGGCTGGCTCCATTCGGGTGCTTCGGCGAACGCGGAGGCGCTGGCCGAGAGCGCGATTGCGGCGAACAGGGCGGTGCGGAGTGAGGGCTTCATGCGCAGGACGTTCCTTTGGAGGTTTCGCCAGCCTGCCGCCACGAACCGACGCCTTCAGGGCAACACATGGCGAACCAGGGGCACGACGAAGGCAATGTGGGAGCGCACCCTGTGCGCGACAGCGGCGGACGGAGGCCATCGCCCCGCCAGGCCGTCGCGCACAGGGTGCGCTCCCACAGAACACGGACGGACGGTCAGGCCAGCGCCTGCTCGATGCGCTGGATCACTTCGGCATCCAGCCGTGGCAACACGTCGAGCGCGGCGAGGTTGTGCTTGAGCTGGTCCAGCTTGCTCGCACCCAGCATCACGGTGGACACATGCGGGTTCACCAGGCACCACGCCACCGCGAGCTGCGCCATCGAGACGCCGAGGTCGGCGGCGATCGAGGCGACGCGGCGCACCTTGTCGATGCGGTCGCCGCCCTGCTCGAGGATCGCCTCGCGCAACCATTCGTAGCCGGGCTGCGCCAGGCGGGCATCGGTCGGCACGCCGTCGTTGTACTTGCCCGTGAGCAGGCCGGACGCCAGCGGCGACCAGATCGTGGTGCCCATGCCGTAGGCGTCGTACAGCGGCGCGTACTCCTGTTCCACCCGTTCGCGGTGCAGCAGGTTGTACTGCGGCTGCTCCATCGTCGGTGCGAACATGTGGTTTTCGCGCGCGATGCGGTGCGCCTCGATGATCGCTTCGGCGGGCCACTCGCTGGTGCCCCAGTACAGCACCTTGCCCTGGCGCACCAGCGTGTCCATGGCGCCGACGGTTTCCTCGATCGGCGTATCCGGATCGGGGCGGTGGCAGAAGTACAGGTCCAGGTGCTCCACGCGCAGCCGCTGCAACGCCTGGTGGCAGGCCTCGATCACGTGCTTGCGCGAGAGGCCGCGCTGGGTCGGCAACGGATTCTCCGCCGCGCCGAAGTACACCTTGCTCGACACGCAGTAGCTGTCGCGCGGAAAACGCAGGTCGGCCAGCACGTCGCCCATCAGGGTTTCCGCCACGCCGTGGTTGTAGGTCTCCGCGTTGTCGAAGAAGTTGACCCCATGATCGTGCGCCATGGCCAGCAGGTCGCGCGCCAGCGACCGCCCCACCTGCCTGCCAAAGGTGACCCAGGCACCGAAGGACAGCGCGGACAACGGCAGGCCGGATTTTCCGAGACGTCGATATTGCATGGAGGCACTCCGGTCGAAGGGGATGGAACAGCATGCCAAGAGCACGCCCGCTACGTCCATGGCCAGGGCCTATACGCGATGCCGACGGGGCGCGGGCTACGCTCGGCCGTTCGCGCGATGTCCCGCTTACTTCTCCCGGAGTGCAGACATGTCCCAGATGCACGGTTGGTCCGCGCAACAGGCAGGCAAGCCACTGGTCCTCGGGCAATTCGACCTGGGCCCGCTGGGCGCCGATGAAGTCGAGGTGGCCGTCGACTACTGCGGCATCTGCCACTCCGACCTGTCCATGATCGACAACGAATGGGGCATGGCGCGCTTTCCGTTCGTGCCCGGGCACGAGGTGATCGGCCGCGTCACTTCGCTGGGCGAGCAAGCCAAGGGGCTGACCGTGGGACAACGTGTCGGCATCGGCTGGACGGCAAGCAGCTGCATGCACTGCCATCCCTGCCTGTCCGGCCACCAGAACCTCTGCCCGAATTCGGTGGCGACCATCGCCGGAGGCCACCAGGGCGGCTTCGCGGACAAGGTGCGCTCCCACTGGGCATGGGCCATTCCGCTGCCGGAAGGCATCCACCTGCCCAGCGCGGGTCCGCTGCTGTGCGGCGGCATCACCGTGCTCAAGCCGTTCCTGGCCTACCGCGTCAGCCCCAGCGCGCGCGTCGGCGTGGTGGGCATCGGCGGCCTCGGCCACATGGCGGTGAAGTTCGCCCGTGCGTGGGGTTGCGAGGTCACCGCGTTCACCTCCACCGCCTCCAAGGCGGACGAGGCCCGCTCCTTTGGCGCACACCACGTGGTCGCCAGCCGCGACGCCGACGCGATCAAGGCGATCGCCGGCTCGCTCGACCTGTTGCTGGTGACGGTCAACGTGCCGATGGACTGGAACGCCCTGCTCGGCACATTGGCGCCACTCGGGCGCATGCACGTGGTCGGCGCCGTGATGGAGCCGATCCCGATTTCCGTGTTCGCGCTGATGGGCGGCGAGCGCGAAGTGTCGAGTTCGCCGACCGGCTCGCCGGTCGATATCGCCACCCTGCTCGATTTCGCCACCCGGCATGACATCCGGCCGCAGGTGGAGATGTTCCCGATGGACCAGGTGAACGAGGCGCTCCGGCACCTGGCCGAGGGCAAGGCGCGCTACCGCATCGTGCTGGAGCAGAAGGCGCGCTAAGCTCGGGGGCATCTTCCCGGGGAAACAGAACCATGAGCATCGAGTTGCTGCGTGCCGTGCTGGGCTGGTCGGCGATCTTCAACCTGGTGCTGGTCACGCTGTGGTTCGCGCTCTTTCGCGGCCTGCACGACCGCATGTACGCGATCCACGGCCGCTGGTTCCACCTGTCCGAGGAAACCTTCGACAGCATCCATTACGCGGGCATGGCCTGGTACAAGCTCTCGACCTGGCTGCTGTTCATCCTGCCCTATCTCGCGCTGCGCCTGGCCGCCTGAGGCGATCCGCGCCCGCGGCGTCGGCGGGGCGACGACCCCGCCGGCGACCCGCCGTCATGGCAGCAAATGGACGTCCATGCGGGAAGCGATGCCATCATCCGCTTCCGGCCTCGACAGCGTCTTGCGCAGCCCGTCGCTGGTTCCCCAGGCTTTCAGCGCAGCCAGCACGGCATCGTCCTGGCCGTCCTTGCGCATGTAGATGTCCAGGTGGCGAAAGTCCTCGCAGCCGGTCTCGCAATGGAAGCTGGAGAACGCCACGCCCTCGATCTGGCCGAATTCGTTGAGCACGATGGCCGCCGCGCTGCCGGCGCAGTCGCGCGAGGGGCAGGCCGAGAACAGGTAACGCTTGTCGGCCAGCACCAACACCGGTTCCGCCGTGCCGCCGAACGCGGACAGGGCCTGCGAGCTCAGCGTGCGGTTGGTGCTGAAGTAACTCGCCTTGGCGTCGCCGGAGAAGTGGCTCAGCGCCTGCACGAAGCCATTGGCGCGGACGAGCTGCTTGGCATCGCTGCAGGTCGAGGGATCGATCATCCGGCACGGCCCGGTCGCCGTCGCCGCCGAGACCGACATGGACGCGCTCCACGCGAGCACGATCAGACACGCCAACTGGAAAAGCCTGCGCATGACACCACCCCCTGAATGGTCCAATCCACTGCACGCCGGCAACACGCCGGCGCTTGCCCTGTACGCAGCCCTCGTCAGGCTGCCGCTTTACCCGCCTTGGCAGGTAAATCCCCCGTCGCGATCCGGCGAATCCCCTCCTCGCCTGCCGCAAAAGCCAGCGCACGATGGCCGTCCAGACGGCGTTATCGTGCGGCCTCCATCAGATGAAACACCGGCTTGTGTGACAGGAGCAAGCGACCAGCGGCACGCGCCTGGCGACGGTCGCAGGCGTAGTAGATGCCTCCGGCAAGGCGCTTTCCATAGGAATTTTGGCCGGCGTTCGTGAAGACCGGCCCTGATGGCCCGTTGCGGGCCACCCGCATGGGTGTTGCGGGCCTGCCCGGAGACAGGCCCGCGAGACGAGCTACAGCCGCAGCAGCAGGGTCAGCAGGATGGCCGCGAACACGCCCGCCACCACGTCATCCATCATCACGCCCAGGCCGCCCTTGAGCTGGCGGTCCAGCACGCGGATCGGCCACGGCTTCCAGATGTCGAACAGGCGGAACAGCGCGAAGCCGATCACCACGCTGGACCAGGAGGCCCACAGAGCAGGAATCAGGGTCGGCGTCAGGGCGATCCACAAGCCGACGAACTCGTCCCACACGATGCTGCGGTGGTCGTCCACGCCCACGGCGCGCCCGGCGATGCCGCAGGCCCATACCCCGCCCACGAACGCGACCACGATGGCGAACATGTAGAGCTGCATCGGCAGCGTGCGCAGCAGCAGCCACGGGATGATCGCCGCCAGCGAACCGAAGGTGCCCTGCGCGAACGGTGCCAGGCCGGAGCCGAAACCGCAGGCGATCCAGCCCGCCGGCGTGGCAAGCAACAGGCGGCGCTGCTCCGGGGTCAGCGTTTTCTTGTCGCTGCCGTCGGCGTTGGCGCTGGCGTTCGGGTTGTCGTTCTCGTCGTTGTCGCTCATGCGAAGTGATCCCAGCCGCGATGTAGGGTTTCCAGCCATTGGCCATGCTCGTCACGTACACGCACGCCGGCGCCCTCGACCATGCGCCCGATCCGCGTGGCGCCGCACCCCAGGCGCGCCAGATCACCCTGCACTTCGGCGACCTGCGAGGGCGGCACCGTGAAGCAAAGCTCGTAGTCGTCACCCCCCGAGAGTGCAAAGTCGCGCGTCATGACTTCGTCGAAGGCGCCCAGCAGCATGGAGGAACGGGGCAGCAGCGGGGCCTCGATCTCGGCGGCCAGGGCGCTGGCGGCGCAGATATGGCCGAGGTCGGCCAACAGGCCATCGGACACGTCGATGCAGGCCGTGGCACGGCCGCGCAGGGCCAGTCCGGCCTGCAGCCGCGGCGTCGGCCGATGCAGGCGTTCGATCAGGTAGGCCGCCCGGCCGTCGCCCTCCGCCACCCTGGCGCCGGCCTGCAGCAGGCGCAGGCCCGCCGCCGCGTCGCCCAGCGTGCCGGTCACCAGCACCACGTCGCCAGCCCGGGCGCCCGCCCGCGTGAGTGCCTGGCCAGGCGGCACGAAGCCATGCACGGCCACGCTGACGGCAAGCGTCCCGCGCGTGGTGTCGCCACCGATCAGGGCCAGCCGGTGGGGCTGGGCGAGTTGGGCGAATCCTTCGGCGAAACCGTCGATGAACAACTGCACCTGCTCCACCGACTGCCGCGGCAGGGTCAACGCCAGCAGCGCCCAGGCCGGGCTGGCGCCCATGGCGGCGAGATCGGAAAGGTTCACCGCCAGCGATTTCCAGCCGATGTCGGCCGGCGCGGTGCCCTGCGGGAAATGCACGCCCTCGACCAGGGTGTCGATGGCGATGGCCAGCTCCTGCCCGGCCGGCGGCGCCACCAGGGCGGCATCGTCGCCTATCCCCAGGCGCACGTCCTCGCGGCCCTGCGCGGTGCGCTCGCGGATGCGGTCGATCAGGCGAAATTCCATGGATGCGGCCCCGGGCGGCTAGAGGGTCGCGCCCATGCTAGCGGCTGAACACGATGGTGGGGCCACCGTGGTAGGTCGTTTCCTGCCAGCGCCTGAAGCCGGCCTTCTCGGCCACCCGGATCGACGGCCCGTTGGCGGGATCGATGATGCACACCGCGCGCTGGCCCGGCCGATGCTGCTCGGCCCATGCGATCGCGGCCGCCACGGCCTCGCTCGCATAGCCCTTGCCATGCGAGTGCGAAGCCAGCACCCAGCCGAACTCCAGCATGCCTTCCAGCGAGGGCTGCAGGTCGCGCTTGAAGTCGGCAAAGCCGATGTCACCGATGTAGCGGCCCGTGGATTTCTCCTCCACCGCCCAGTAGCCATGGCCAAGCACGCTCCACAGGCCCATGTACTGCAGGAAGCGACGCCAGACTTCCTCGGCGGTCAGCGCCCGCCCGCCGATGAACCGGGTTACCTCGGGATCGGACCAGATGGCGACGCGTTCCGCGTGGTCTTCGGCGCGATGCTCCCGCAGCCGCAGGCGCTCGGTGTCGAGGACGGGAACGGGGGACTGCCGCTCCGCGCCGCCCATCAGCCGCGCTTTTCCGTGGAGCGCAGCGTGCTGGCGAGCTTGTCCAGCACGCCGTTGACGTAGCTGTGGCCGTGGTCGGCGCCGAAGCGCTTGGTGACCTCGATGGCCTCGTTGATGATCACGCGGTAGGGCACGTCCGGGCGGTACTTCAGCTCGTAGGTGGCCAGTCGCAGCGCGGCGCGCTCGATAGGGTCGATCTGTTCGACGTCGCGGTCCACGTAGGGCTTGATCGCCTCGTCGATGACGGCGACATGGCGCTCGACACCGTGCAGCAGGTCCTCGAAGTACTCGAGGTCGGCCACTTCCATGTCCTGCTCGTGGCGGAACTGATCGATCACGGCATTCATGCGGCTGCCGCCGATCTGCCAGGCGTACAGGGCCTGCAGCGCGCGGCGGCGCGCGCGCGAGCGGGCGGCCAGGTCGATGCCTTCGGGACGCTGGTTCATCAGAGCTTTCCGTACAGGTTGACCATTTCGAGCGCGGCCAGCGCGGCGTCGGCGCCCTTGTTGCCGGCCTTGGTGCCGGAGCGCTCGATGGCCTGCTCAATGGTGTCGGTGGTCAGCACGCCGAACGCCACCGGCACGCCGGAGCTGTAGGCCGCCTGGGCCAGGCCCTTGGCGCACTCGCCGGCCACGTAGTCGAAATGCGGGGTGGAGCCGCGGATCACCGCGCCCAGCGCGATCACCGCGGCGTACTTGCCGGAGTTGGCCACCTTGTGCGCGGCCAGCGCGATTTCCCAGGCGCCAGGCACGCGGATCAGCTCGATCGCATCGTCCTTCACGCCATGGCGCACCAGCACGTCACGCGCGCCGGCCACCAGGGGCTCGACGACGAAGCCGTTGAAACGGCCGGCGACGATGGCAAAGCGGCCTTTGGGCGTGGCGAAATCGCCTTCGATGGTCTTCATGAATGGGGCTTCCTGAGGGCTCGGTGGCCCATGCGGGCCGGTTATTTTACGGGATTTGGGGCAGCTTGCCCGGATCGGGCCGGGAAACCGCCCCGGAAAGGGTCGGATGGCCCCTGAACGTGAGGCTGGCCTGCCCGTCGGCCACGCGCAGCCGCGCGGGGGCGCCGAACGGGAGGGTGAACTTGTCGGTCTCGTGCCCGAACGGCAGGTCGCGGACCACCGGGATGTGGGCCACCCGGCTGATGTGCTCCAGCGCGACGGCCGTGTCGTAGCCGTTGTCGTAGGCGTGCGGGCGGCAGTTGGTGAAGTGGCCCAGCAGCAGGGCCCGCTGGCGATCGAGCACGCCGGACAGGTGCAGCTGGTACAGCAGGCGCTCGATCCGGAACGGCGGCTCGCCCACGTCCTCCACGAACAGGATGCCGCCGTCGATCCGGGGGAAATACGGCGTGCCGACCAGGCTGCACAGCATGGCGAGGTTGCCGCCCCACAGCGGTCCTTCGACGTCCAGCAGGCTTTCGCTGGTGGTCGCCCAGCGCGCCGTGGCCTCCGGCTGCGCCACCGCCGTCCAGAAGTGCTCCCACATCATCTCGTTGAGCGTGGGCGCGCCGAAGTCGGGGCCGAGCATCGGGCCGCCGAACGTGACCAGCCCGGTCTTGGCGTACAGCGCCATCTGGATCGCGGTGAAATCGCTGTGCCCGACCAGCAGGGTGGACGATCCCGCCAGCCGTTCGCGCAAGGCGCCGTAGTGGATGTGCTCGAGCAGGCGCGTGGCGCCATAGCCGCCACGCACCGCCAGCGCGATGTCCGGCAACGACGGATGGATGGCCAGCTGATTGAGGTCCGCCAACCGCTCCGCGTCACTGCCGCCGAAGCGATGCTCCGCGCGGTCGAGCACGTCGAGCCCCTCGACGGCACAACCGGCTACGCGCAGGCGCGCCACGCCGCGCGCCATGGCGTCGTAGTCGTGCGGATAGCCCGAGGGCGCGATGAGGCGGACAGTGGTGGAGGTCATGGCGGCCGATGGTGGGGAAAGCCTGAGTATGCCGGTGACGGCATGGCGCGGAAGTGGCGAAGCACTGCAAAGCCCCTGCACATACGTAGGAGCGCACCCAGTGCGCGACCGCGGCGTGACGGCATCACCGCTCCGTCGGCCTTTCGCGCACTGGGTGCGCTCCTGCAGGGGAGTATGCGTGCCTTAGACGTGCTCGACCACTTCCAGGCCGAAGCCGCCCAGGCCCACCATCTTGCGCGGGGTACCCAGCACGCGCAGCTGATGGATGCCCAGGTCGGCCAGGATCTGCGCGCCCAGGCCCAGCTGGCGCCATTCCTGCTGCTGCGCCTCCTCCGGTTCCTGTACCAGCGGCTGGCGGTTGAGGCGGCGCAGCAGCACGTCGGCGGTGTCCTCGCCCGACAGCACCAGCAGGGCGCCGCGATCCTCGTCGGCGATCCGGCGCAGCGCGGACGTCACCGTCAGGCCCAGGTCATCGCGCTGCAGGTGCAGCACGTCCGACAGTGTGTTGCGCACATGCACGCGCGTGAGCACCGGCGCACCGTCGTCCACCTTGCCGCGCAGCAGCGCGAAATGCAGGCCGTGGCGAATCGCATCGCGATAGGCCACCAGGCGGAACGGTCCGAACTCGGTCTGCACGTCTTCCTCGTACACGCGCTGCACCGTCTTCTCGGTTTCCAGGCGGTAGCGGATCAGGTCGGCGATGCTGCCGATCTTCAGGCCGTGCTTCTTCGCGAACACTTCCAGCTCGGGACGGCGCGCCATCGAGCCGTCCTCGTGCAGGATCTCGATCAGCACCGCCGACGGCTCCAGCCCCGCCAGCGCGGCGAGATCGCAGCCCGCTTCGGTGTGGCCGGCGCGCGTGAGCACGCCGCCCGGCTGCGCGGTAAGCGGGAAGATGTGGCCCGGCTGGGACAGGTCCTGCGGCTTCGCGCCCGACTTCACCGCGACCTGGATGGTGCGCGCGCGGTCATGCGCCGAGATGCCGGTCGTGACGCCCTCGGCCGCCTCGATCGAGACGGTGAAGTTGGTGTGGTACGGCGAGGTGTTGTCCACCACCATCGGGCGCAGGCCGAGCTGGCGCGTGCGCTGCTCGGTCAGCGTGAGGCAGACCAGGCCGCGGGCCTCGCGCACCATGAAGTTGATGTCCTCCGGCCGCACCATCTGCGCGGCCATGATGAGGTCGCCTTCATTCTCGCGATCCTCGTCGTCGAGGATCACGACCATGCGGCCGGCGCGGATGTCTTCGAGGATTTCGGGGATGGTGTTGAAGCTCATGGATCTGGATTCCGTGTCGTTGATCCTTCTCCCTTCGGGAGAAGGTGCCCGGAGGGCGGATGAGGGTGCGGGCGGAGCGGGACGCGGAAGGTCACGCAAGCCCCGCACCCTCTCCCCTGCCCTCTCCCGGAGGGAGAGGGAGTCTTAAGCGAAGCCGTGCTGCTTGAGGAACGCCTCGTCGAGCTTCGGCGCATCGCCACTGGCGATGAGCCGCTCGATATAGCGCGCCACCACGTCCACCTCGATGTTCACCGCATCACCTGCCCTGCGTGCATGGAATGCCGTGTGTTCCACCGTATGGGGGATAAGGTTCACTCCGAAGCGATGGCCGTTCACCTCGTTGACGGTGAGGCTGGTGCCGTCGATGCAGATCGAGCCCTTCGCCGCGATATAGCGCGACAGGTTCGCCGGCACCTCGAAGGTCCAGCGCTGCGAGCGGCCGTCCGGGGTGACCGAGACGACCTTGCCCACGCCGTCCACGTGACCGGAGACCAGATGGCCGCCCAGGCGGTCGGCCAGGCGCAGCGCCTTCTCCAGGTTGACCGGGTCGCCGGCCTTCAGCTTGCCCAGCGTGGTGAGCGACAGCGTCTCGTTGGACACATCCGCACCGAAGCCTCGCGGCTCCAGCGTCACGGCGGTGAGGCACACGCCGGACACGGCGATGCTGTCGCCCAGCTGCACGTCGGCGAGGTCGAGATCGGCGGTGTCCACGTGCAGGCGCACATCGCCGCCGCGCGGTTCCAGCCGCGCAATGCGGCCCACGCTCTGGATGATGCCGGTGAACATCAGCGCACCTCCCGGGAGGAGGCGGCGGTGGAACAGGAACGATGCTTGGACATGAAACGTTTCCCGCGTGAATAGCTGCGAAAAACGCCCCAAGGCGTCTGGCAGGCACACGCCCGCGAAGGCCTGCGCCGTACCGTCTTCTCTCATCCGGACTTTCTGGAAGCCATCGCTGGCTGCCAACCGTCGGCTCCGGCATGGGACCGGATCTGCTGACCTTCCGATGACCCCGGAAGCGCTCGCGGGCTCGTGCCCTAAGGCACCTACCGCCGGTGGGGAATCACACCCCGCCCTGAAGACGTCGTTTGTGGTTGCTGCCGGCGAACCGGCGGGAAGATTCTAGCACCTTCCCGCCCACCGGCCCGGCCGGGGTCGTCCATGGGCGGGAACGCTGTGTCGCCTCAGGCGCCGATCGGCTGCCCGGTTTCCCGACGGTAGTCGCGCAATACCTGGTCCATCACCCAACTGGTCCGCGCCCCGGATTCGTCGGTGGACGGACAGGCGCCCTTCTGCCCGGTGAGTTCGGCCACGATGGTCTCGATGAGCGGCTGCTGGATGTGCAGCGGGTTCTCGACGTGGTGCTCGTGCGTACCACGGGCGTTCTCGACCGTGATCGGCCCGTTGCCGAAGGTCGCGAAAGCGATGCGCCCGGCGTCGCCGATCACCTCGATCTGGTCGTGGTGCCGGTAGCTGTCGAAGTTCCACAGGCCGGTGCCCAGCAGGCCGTTGCCGAAGGCGAACGACATCGCCACCGTGTCTTCCGGCAGGTAGGCGCCCAGCTGGTTGCTGGCATGGCCGCTGGCCGAGACGATCGGACCGAACAACCAGTCGAGGATGTCCAGCGTGTGGCAGCCGATGTCCATGAACACGCCGCCGCCCGACAGGCCTGGCTGCACGTGCCAGGGCAGGTTCTTCGGATCGTGGTAGCGCGGGTGGTGCGGCTCGTGCAGCACGGTGTTGACGATGCGCGGCGTGCCGATCGCCTGCTGGCCGAAGATCAGCTCGCGCACCTTGTGGAAGCGCGGCAGCGCGCGGCGGTAGTACGCCACGAACACCGGCACGTTCGCCTCGCGCCCCGCACGGATGATCGCCTCGCACTCGGAATGGTCCAGCGCCATGGGCTTTTCCACGTAGACCGGCTTGCCCGCGGCAATGGCCATCAACGCGTACTGCTTGTGCGTGGAGGGCGGCGTGGCGACATAGACCGCATTCACGTCGGGATCGGCGATCAGCTTCGCCGCGTCGTCGTACCAGCGTGGCACGCCGTGGCGCTCGGCATAGTCGCGCGCCTTGTCGCCATCGCGGCGCATCACGGCCACCAGGGCCGAGTTCGGCGTCTTGCTGAAGCCCGGGCCACTCTTCACTTCGGTGACGTTGCCGCAACCGATGATGCCCCAGCGGATCGCTGCCGTTGTCATGTGGTCTTGAACTCCTTCTTGAGGAATTGCTGGTGATAGGCGTGGTACACGTTCACTTCCGGGTACTTGGCGCGCTCGACCAGGTGCGCGCGCAAGGCCTCGCGCACGCATGGCTCCAGCGAGGCGAGGTAATCCAGCGTGTATTCGGTATGGTCCAGCACGCCGAAATGCAGCGTCGGTGCATGCTCGGCGGAATGGAAGCCCAGGTGGATGGTGATGCGGCGGTCCTTCAGCACGCCGCCGTACCCCCGGTGCACCGCGTAGTTGTTGTAGAACACCGCCTCGCCCGGCTGCAGCACGACCTGCCTGCCCTCGGCCAGTTCGGGCGCGTCGACGGGCGCCATCTTCTCGGTATTGCCGAAGATCGCGCGCTCCTCGGCGTTCAGCGGGCGCCTGTGGCTGCCCGGCACGATCCACAGGCAACCATCCGCGGTGAGCGGCATGTTCATCTGCACGTAGTTGTAGTGATAGTCGGCGCTGAACCAGGCCTGGTCGACCTGCTCATCGGGCACCTGCAGCACGTCGCGATGCCAGCCCTGGCGATAGTCGATGCCTGCTTCGCCATAGAACAGCGACGCGCCGTCCACGATGATGCGCTCGCCCAGCAGGTCGCGGCAGACGGCGAGCACGCCCTCGTTGCACACGATGTCCTGGATGCCGGGGATCGCCTTGCCCGGCTGCAGGAACTGCAGGTTGCTCATGCGCTGGGTTTCGCCCCGCTCGCGCCGCGAGGCGTCCAAGGCCTCGACGTAGCGCGCCACGCTCGCGTCGTCGAGGAGCTTGCGGATCAGGTAGCCCTGCTCCCGGAAGAAGCTGAGTTCGGCGTCACTGAGGACCGACGGGTTCGGGGTGGCATGGGTCATGGCTTGCACCTGGCTATCAACACGGCAAGGAAGCGTTGCGTTCAGGCAATCGGGCGCAGTTGCAACCGCAGGTCGTCGCCCAGCACGCGGCGATCGACGGTGCGGAGTTTCCAACGCGAGGCCATATCGGTCAGTGAAGGCAGTCCCAGCAGCGGCTGCGCCGTATCGCCGAGCAGCACCGGCGCGATGTAGAGCAGCAGTTCGTCCACCAGTCCGGCCGCGAACAGCGACCCGCACAGGCTGGGGCCCGCCTCCACGTGCAGTTCACCGACATGGCGCCGCGCGAGTTCATCCATCGCCGCCGGCAGGTCGATCGCACCGCCCTTCTCGGCCACCACCGCGAGCTCGGCCGCCTGGTAGCGGGAGTCCGTCGGCGCGTACTGTTCGTTGTGCAGCACCAGGGTGGGCGCGCTGCCGTCGAGCACGTGGCTGTGCGCCGGCGTACGCAGGCGGTTGTCGAGCAGCACGCGCCACGGCGGCGTAAAGGCCTCGCCCTCGGGCAGGCGCACGGTCAGCCGGGGGTTGTCCGCCAGCACGGTGCCCGACCCGGTGAGGATGGCCGAGCTGCGCGCCCGCCAGCGTTGCACGTCCGCGCGGGCCATCTCGCCGGTGATCCATTTGGATTCGCCATTCGCCAGCGCGGTACGACCGTCCAGGCTCATGGCGAGCTTCACGCGCACCCAGGGGCGACCCCGCTCGATGCGACTGAAGAACCCGATGTTGAGCTCGCGCGCCTGTTCGCGCATCAATCCGGTGTCGACGGCGATGCCTGCGTCGCGCAACTTGCCGATGCCACGCCCCGCCACCTGCGGAAACGGGTCTTCGGCGGCGATCACCACGCGCGACACGCCGGCCGCGACCAGGGCATCCGCACAGGGCGGCGTGCGGCCATGGTGCGCGCAGGGTTCGAGCGTCACGTAGGCCGTCGCGCCACGCGCCTGCTCGCCGGCCTCGCGCAACGCAAACACTTCGGCATGCGGCTCGCCGGCGCGCTGGTGGAAGCCCGTGCCGACGACCTGTTCGCCATGCGCGATCACGCAGCCGACGCGCGGATTCGGATGCGTGGTGTACAGGCCACGCTCGGCCAGGCGCAGGGCGCGCGCCATGTGGGCGTGGTCGATGGCGGCGAAGGCGGTGGTCATGGAGTGGCCGTCGTGCATGGCGAAGGCATCAGTCTAAGGCGTCGATGCACTCATTTGTGGGAGCGCACCCTGTGCGCGACAACCGCATGAATCGGAAATGGTCAGACTCTGCGGTCGCGCACAGGGTGCGCTCCCACAACAGGCCCCGCCAGCCCTTTCAGGACTTCTTGCGCCTCGCGACGCTCTCGCCCAGCAACGACAGCTGCAGCGCTTCCAGTTCCGGCAGGTCGCGTTCCAGCTTTTCGATTTCCTCGCGGAAGGCCTGCACGTCCTCGAACTTGCGATAGACCGAGGCAAAGCGCACGTACGCCACCTGGTCCAGCTTCTTCAGCTCGCGCATCACCAGCTCACCCAGCTGGCGCGAGGGTACTTCGCGTTCGCCGCAGCGGCGCAGGTCGTTGATGATTTCGCGCACCGCCGTGTCCACGGAATGCGTGGGCACCGGTCGTTTCTGCAGGGCGCGCTCGAAGCTCACGCGCAGCTTGTGCTCGTCGAAAGGCTCGCGGCGCTCGCCGCTCTTCACGATCGTGGGCAGCTTGAGCTCGGCCGTCTCGAAGGTGTTGAAGCGCTCGCCGCACTTGGGACACTCGCGGCGACGACGCACGGTGGCGCCGTCCTCGGCGAGGCGTGAATCGATCACGCGGGTGTCTTCGTGCTGGCAGAAAGGGCAATGCATGGCTTAAAGAGTGCGCCGATTTGCGGAAAAACGCACCAAGGCGACCCCGAGGAGGAACAGCAGCGACCAGCCCAGGTACAGCGCATGGAAGGTGAATTGCCGCGACCAGTAGGCATCGCCCATGGCGTGCGCCGCATTCGCCTGGCTGCTCTGGTAGATCACTTGCGTGCGACGCGCGGCTGAGACCAGCATGGCCGCCGGCGCTGCCAGCGCGCCCCAGCGCAGCCATGGCGACCGGGACTTGACCCATCCGGCGCCACGACGGAGGAAGCCCGCCACGAGATACCACAGCACCAGGACCGACGGCAGCATCAGCGCAAGCATCAGGAGGTACAGCGAACCCCAGGCCTGCGCCGCGACGCCTACGGGCCACCCCCTGGGAAAGTGCATGGGCGCCAATGCCAGCGCAAACAGCACCGCGCCCGTCAACGGCAAGACGTAGACGAGCGCAAGCAGCGCCCCACCGGCTTTTGCAACCACCGAAGGGACGCCCTGGCTATCAGCCATACACCGGGAACTTGTGGCACTGCGCGGTGACCTTCTCGCGCACCTTGGCGATGACGGCGTCATCGTTCGGCGCGTCGAGCACGTCGCAGATCCAGTTCGTCAGTTCCACCACGTCCGCTTCCTTGTAGCCGCGGGTGGTGATGGCCGGCGTGCCCACGCGCAGGCCCGAGGTGACGAAGGGCGAGCGGGGGTCGTTCGGCACGGCGTTCTTGTTCACCGTGATGTGGGCCTTGCCCAGCGCGGCTTCCGCATCCTTGCCGGTGACGTCGCGGCCGATCATGTCGATCAGCATCAAGTGGTTCTCGGTGCCGCCGGAGACGATCTTGTAGCCGCGCTCGATCAGCGTCTTGGCCATCGCCTTGGCGTTCTTCACGACCTGTTCCTGGTAGGTCTTGAAGGCCGGCTCCAGCGCTTCCTTGAAGGCCACCGCCTTGGCGGCGATCACGTGCATCAGCGGACCGCCCTGGATACCCGGGAACACGATCGACTGCAGCTTCTTCTCGATCTCCTCACCGGCGTCCTTCGCCACGATGATGCCGCCACGCGGACCGCGCAGCGTCTTGTGCGTGGTGGATGTGACCACGTGCGCATGCGGCAGCGGGTTCGGGTACACGCCCGCGGCGATCAGGCCGGCGACGTGGGCCATGTCCACGAACAGGTAGGCACCAACCTTGTCGGCGATGGCGCGGAAGCGCGCCCAGTCCATCACCTGCGAGTAGGCGCTGAAACCGGCGACGATCATCTTGGGCTTGTGCTCGACGGCAAGGCGCTCGACCTCGTCGTAATCGACCAGGCCCTGCTCGTTCACGCCGTACTGGATGGCGTGGAACAGCTTGCCCGATACGTTGACCTTGGCGCCGTGGGTGAGGTGGCCGCCATGGGCCAGGCTCATGCCGAGGATGGTGTCGCCCGGGTTCAGCAGCGCGAGGTACACGGCCTGGTTGGCCTGCGAGCCCGAGTGCGGCTGCACGTTGGCGTAGGTGGCGCCGAACAGCTGCTTCAGGCGCTCGATCGCCAGCTTTTCGGCGACGTCGACGAACTCGCAGCCACCGTAGTAGCGCTTGCCCGGGTAGCCTTCGGCGTACTTGTTGGTGAGCACGCTGCCCTGCGCTTCCATCACGCGCGGACTGGCGTAGTTCTCCGAAGCAATCAGTTCGACGTGGTCTTCCTGACGACGTGCCTCGTCGGCCATGGCCTGGGCCAGTTCATTGTCGTAACCGGCGATCGTCTCGTGCTTCGGGAACATCCTGACCTCGTGGGGTTGGCTGCAGGGATTAGAACGCGAAATTGTAGCCGCGATGTGTTATGGCGGCCACCTGCGGGCACTTGCAGATCTATTGCGTACGACGTACCGTACGGTGCACGCTACCGAACAGGCAGGACTCAGCCATGCCCATTGCCCCGTCGCGTCCCTTGTCGGGCCGGATGTCCCCGCCCCGCCCCCTGCACTGGCTCGCCAGCCTGCTGGCCCTGCTGATTCCGGTCGCCGGCTTTGCCGCGGACGTCACCGGCGTCGGGATCGCCGCACTCCGGATACCGGATCCGGTGAGCGGGAAGATGACGGACGGGGACGTGTTCTACCCCTCGTCGCAGCCGACGAACGGCACGGTCACCCTGGGCCCGTACCACGTGGCGGCCACGCCTGAAGCGCCGGCCATCCCGGGCGCCAAGCCATTGGTGATCCTCTCCCACGGCAACGGCGGCAGCGACCTGGGCCACCATGACCTGGCCACCTACCTGGCCAGCCACGGCTTCGTGGTTGCCACGCTCAACCACCCCGGGGACTACTTCCGCGATACCAGCGGCGTGGGCCATATCGAGGTGCTCGCGGGGCGACCGGTCCAGGTGAAGGCCACCATCAGCACGCTGCTGGCCGACCCGCGCTGGAGGGCACTGATCGATCCCGGCCGCATTGGCGTGGCCGGCTTCTCCGCGGGCGGCTACACCTCGCTGATGGTCGCCGGTGCCAGGCCGCGCTTCGATCGTTTCATCGCCTTCTGCAATCGCTATCCGGAGAACAGGGACGTGTGCGGCCATCGCGCCGAATTCGAAGCAGCGGCCGCCAGGAAGGGCAAGTCGCTGGAGCAGGTGCTGACTGAGATGCAGGGACAGCTGGACCGGTATGGCGACACGGCCGATCCGCGCGTGAAGGCGGCCTTCGCGATGGCGCCGCTCGGCCTGGTCTTCGACGACCACAGCTTCGACCAGGTGCATATCCCCGTCTACCTGTACTACGGCGAGAACGACCATGTCCTGCCGCCCGAGGCCAACGCCAGGCACATCCGCCCCTTGATCCATTCGCTGGCGGGCGTGAAGGAAATCCCGAAGGCCGACCACTGGGTATTCCTGCCACCTTGCTCGCCCGAGCTGGTGAAGGAAATTCCGGCAATGTGCAGCGACCCGCAGGGCGTGGACCGCGCCAAGGCCCACGCACAGATCAATGCCGACGCCCTCGCCTTCTTCCGCAAGACACTGGAGGTGCACTGACGTGCCGCGTGCCTTGAGCGAGCAGGAAACGGAGGCCTTCCGCGAGCGCATCTGCCAGGTCGCAGCGCGCCTCTACGTGGACGAAGGCCCCGCCGCCGTCACCATGCGCCGCATCGCCACCGAGCTGGGCAGCGGCACCATGACGGCGTACCGCTATTTCGCCAACAAGGAAGAGATCATCACCGCCGTGCGCACGCGCGGCATGCACCGCTTCTCCGAAGCGCTCGAACGCGCGCTGGACTCCCCGGGCGACGGCCGCCAGCGCTCGCGCGCGGTGCGCGATGCCTATGTCGCCTTCGCTCGTGAAAACACCGCCACGTACCGGTTGATGTTCGAATACCCCGAAGCCAATCGCGGCGACCCGGCTTATCGCGAGGCACACGAACGCATGTGGCGCACCGTCGCCGCGCACGTGGAGGTCTTGCTGGCGGAAGGCGCGGTGGACGCCGACCCGGCGATCCTGGGCCACCAGATCTGGGCATCCCTGCATGGTGCGGTCATGCTGGAGATCGCCGGGTTGCTGCCGGAAGGTCATGACGCGGCATCCCTGCACACGCGTACGGCGGCGGCGCTGTTCGAGGTGGCCAGGCCGACGGGGTAATGCTGCAACGAGGCGGGTATCGTGCCCGGTCGACTTATTCGCAAACGGCCATCGCGCACTGGGTGCGCTCCTGCGACACGGGGCCGGGTGAGACCCAGCCGCCCCTCCGGCACATGGCATGCACGTCATCCCCGTGCACCATGGGGAATCCCCACCCCGCGGAGCTCCCCGATGAAATACCGCACCCTCGGCCACAACGGCCCCAAGGTTTCCGCCCTCGGCCTCGGCTGCATGGGCATGTCCGGCATGTACGGCGCCTCCGATCGCGGCGAAGCCATCGCCACCATCCAAGCCGCGCTCGATGCCGGCATCACCCTGCTCGACACCGGCGACTTCTACGGCATGGGCCATAACGAGATGCTGATCGGCGAGGCGCTGGTCCATCGCCCGCGCGACAGCTACCAGCTCAGCGTGAAGTTCGGCGCCCAGCGTGGCCCCGCCGGCGACTGGTTGGGCTACGACGCGCGTCCCGCCGCGGTGAAGACCGCCCTGGCTTATACGCTGCAGCGCCTGCGCACCGACCACATCGACATCTATCGCCCTGCCCGCCTCGACCCCAACGTGCCGATCGAAGACACCGTGGGCGCCATCGCCGACCTGGTGAAAGCCGGCTACGTGCGTCACCTGGGCCTGTCCGAAGTCGGCCCCGATACCATCCGTCGTGCCAACGCCGTGATGCCGGTGGTAGACCTGCAGATCGAATACTCGCTGGTCTCGCGCGGCATCGAGCAAGGCATCCTGCCCACCTGCCGCGAACTCGGCGTCGGCATCACCGCGTACGGCGTGCTGTCGCGCGGCCTCATCAGCGGCCACTGGTCGCAGGACAAGCAGACCGACGCACGCGATTTCCGCACGCACAGCCCGCGCTTCCAGGGCGACAACCTCGCCCACAACCTCAAGCTGGTCGACGCCCTGCAGGATCTTGCGTCGGCAAAGGGTTGCAGCGTGGCCCAGGTCGCGATCGCCTGGGCGCTGGCCCGCGGCGAGGACATCGTGCCGCTGGTGGGTTCGCGCACCCGCGAGCGACTGCAGGAAGCCCTGGGCGCACTGGACGTGACGCTTGCGGCGGATGATCTCGCCTCGCTGGAAAAAGCGTTCCCGCCAGGCGCCGCGGCCGGCGATCGCTACAACACGCAGGGCATGGCGTCGCTGGACAGCGAGCGCTGACCTGTGACGCTTCACTCTGTGGGAGCGCACCCTGTGCGCGATCGCAACCTCGCAACGCTCCGCTTCGGCCGGCTGCCGCGCACGGGGTGTGCTCCCACGGGAACCTCGCCGCCGCGCCTGCGCGCCACCGCCGACACCATCACGTAGCTGATCACCATCAGCAGCAGCCACGCGCCCAGCTTGCCGAGCGGCACCATGGCCCAGCCATGGCGCTGGGCCGGGTAGCGCCACGCGGCGGCGAACGTGCCCAGGTTCTCGGCCAGCCAGATGAACGAGGCCACCAGCAGGAAACCCAGCAGCAAGGGCATGCGCCGGTAGGTCTCGCGCACCCGGAACAGGATCCACGTCCGCCCGAACAGGCACGCCAGCGCGCCGAACAGCAGCCAGCGCAGATCCGGCAGGAAGTGGTGGGTGAAGAAATTCACGTAGATCGCCAGCGCCAGCCAGGTCGTGGCCGCGAACGGCGGATGCCGCACGAAGCGGAAGGCGAAGAGGCGCCACGCCCGGGCGATGTAGCTGCCCACGGCGGCGTACATGAACCCGGTGAACAGCGGCACGCCGCCCAGGCGCAGCACCGATGCCTCGGGGTAGATCCAGGAGCCCATCGCCGTCTTGAACACTTCCATGGCCGTGCCGACCAGGTGGAAGGCGAAGATCACCACGGCTTCGTCCCGCGTCTCCAGTCCCGTGGCGATCAGGGCCAGTTGCAGGGCTACCGCCGCCAGCACCAGGAAGTCGTAGCGCGCCAGCCAGGCGCCCGCCGGATACCACGCCCAGGTGCCCAGCAGCAGCACCAGGAGGCAGCCGCCGAACAGGCAGGCCCGCGCCTGCTTGAGGCCGAAGCAGACGAACTCATGCAGGACGACGGCGAGTCGGCCGCGTCGCGCCGCCCACTGCGCCGCCCGATGGTCCAGGGCCACCGCCCAGCGCAGCGCCACGTTCGCTGCCAACGCACCCGTCCCAGCCATGGCCTTCTCCCGGTGAAAAGGCCAGCGTGGATGCCTTGTCGGTCCGCCAGGGGGCGCTTGCGGGCCGGCTTCGGGCCAAATCGTCGCCAACGAAGGGCGCGACGGTCACCGGGACGCCCCCTCGACCCGCTATAATGCTGGGTTTGTTATCCACTCTGACGCACCCGCCAGCCTAGCCGGCCGGTGTCGTGCACGCCGCCGGAGGCTCCATGCAGTACATCTACACCATGAACGGGGTCAGCAAGATCGTTCCCCCGAAGCGCCACATCATCAAGGACATCTCGCTGAGCTTCTTCCCCGGCGCCAAGATCGGCCTGCTGGGCGTGAACGGCGCGGGCAAGTCCACGGTGCTGCGAATCATGGCCGGCGTCGACAAGGACTTCCAGGGCGAAGCCCGTCCCCAGCCCGGCATCAAGGTCGGCTACCTGGCGCAGGAGCCGCAGCTCGATCCGGAGAAGACCGTGCGTGAATCCGTCGAGGAAGGCGTCTCCGTCGTCCTCGACGCGCAGAAGCGCCTGGAAGAGGTCTACGCCGCCTACGGCGAAGAAGGCGCCGATTTCGACAAGCTCGCTGCCGAACAGCAGGAGCTGGAAAACATCCTGGCGGTGAACGACGCCCACGCGCTGGAGCGCCAGCTGGAAGTGGCCGCCGACGCGCTGCGCCTGCCGCCGTGGGACGCCAAGATCGGCCCGCTGTCCGGTGGCGAGAAGCGCCGCGTGGCGCTGTGCCGCCTGCTGCTGTCCAAGCCGGACATGCTGCTGCTGGACGAGCCCACCAACCATCTGGACGCCGAGTCGGTGGATTGGCTGGAGCAGTTCCTGCAGAACTACCAGGGCACCGTCGTGGCCGTCACCCATGACCGCTACTTCCTCGACAACGCCGCCGAGTGGATCCTCGAACTCGACCGCGGCCGCGGTATTCCGTGGAAGGGCAACTACACCGAGTGGCTGGAGCAGAAGGACGCCCGCCTCAAGCAGGAAGCCTCGCAGGAAAAGTCGCGCCAGAAGGCGATCGAGAAGGAACTGGAGTGGGTGCGTTCGGCCGCCAAGGGCCGCCAGTCCAAGGGCAAGGCGCGCCTCAACCGCTTCGAGGAACTGAACTCGGTCGAGTACCAGCGCCGCAACGAAACCAATGAAATCTTCATTCCGCCGGGCGAGCGCCTGGGCCAGGAAGTGATCGAGTTCAAGAACGTCAACAAGGCGTTCGGCGACCGCGTGCTGATCGAAGACCTGTCGTTCAAGATCCCGCCGGGCGCCATCGTCGGCGTGATCGGCCCGAACGGCGCCGGCAAATCCACGTTCATGAAGATGATCATGGGCAAGGAGCAGCCGGACTCCGGCGAGGTGAAGCTGGGCCACACGGTCAAGCTCGCCTACGTCGACCAGTCCCGCGACGCGCTCGATCCGAAGAACAACGTGTGGCAGGAAGTGTCCGGCGGTTCGGACATCCTCACCATCGGCAACTTCGAGATCCAGTCGCGCGCCTACATCGGCCGCTTCAACTTCAAGGGCACCGACCAGCAGAAGATCGTCGGCCAGCTGTCCGGTGGTGAGCGCGGTCGCCTGCACATGGCCAAGACCCTGCTGCAGGGCGGCAACGTGCTGCTGCTCGACGAGCCGTCGAACGACCTGGACGTGGAAACCCTGCGTGCGCTGGAAGATGCGCTGCTCGAGTTCCCGGGCTGCGCCGTGGTCATCTCGCATGACCGCTGGTTCCTCGACCGCATCGCCACGCACATCATCGCGTTCGAAGGCGATTCGCACGTGGAATTCTTCCCGGGCAACTACAACGAGTACGAAGCGGACAAGAAGCGTCGTCTCGGCGATGAAGCTGCGAAGCCGCATCGCGTGAAGTACAAGAAGCTGGCGTAATGCTTGAAGCCCCTCTCCCAACGGCGACCCGAAGGTAGTCCCTGTGGGAGAGAGGGGTTGGGGAGAGGGTGCGGGGCTTGCGCAAGCTTTCAACGTAGCGCTCCGCCCGCACCCTCACCCGCCTGCCGGCACCCTCTCCCAATGGGAGAGGGATGCACTAAGCAAGACTTCGCAGTCATTCCACTGCGACGCCGTACCGACGAGGAGATCCCGATGCACTTCATGCAATCCCTGCAACAGGCATGGGCCCGAAACAACTCCCTCGTTTGCGTCGGCCTCGATCCGGAGCCCGCGAAATTTCCGGCGCACCTCAAGGGCCGCACCGACGCGGTGTTCGAGTTCTGCCGCGACATCGTCGACGCCACCGCCGACGTGGTGTCCAGCTACAAGCCGCAAATCGCGCACTTCGCCGCGCTGCGCGCGGAAGACGCCCTCGAGCGACTGATCGCGCACATCCACGCCAGGCATCCCGGCGTGCCGGTGATCCTCGACGCCAAGCGCGGCGACATCGGCAGCACGGCGCAGCACTATGTCACCGAGGCGTTCGAGCGCTACGGTGCCGATGCGGTGACGCTGAACCCGTATCTCGGTCGCGACTCCATCCAGCCTTTCCTCGATCGCGCCGACAAGGGCGTGATCCTGCTGTGCCGCACCTCCAACCCGGGCGGCGCGGATTTCCAGGCACTCGATTGCGGCGGCCTGCCGCTGTACCTGCGCGTGGCCGAGACGATCGCCCGCGACTGGAATGGCCATGGCAACTGTGCACTGGTGACTGGCGCGACGTGGCCGGAGGAACTCGGCAAGGTGCGCGCCATCGTCGGTGACATGCCGCTGCTGGTACCGGGCATCGGCGCCCAGGGTGGCGACGTGGAAGCGGTGCTCAAGCACGGCCGCAGCGCAAACGGCACCGGCCTGATGATCTCCTCCTCGCGCGCAATCCTTTATGCCGGCAGTGGCGAGGATTTTGCGCAGGCAGCGCGTGCCGCGGCCATCGAGTTGCGCGACACCATCAACCGCTATCGCTGATATCCGGGCATCGCCGGACTGGCAGGGCCTGGACGGCTGGTAGGTGTACCACCTCGAGATTGTCCCCAACGACGAGCATGTCGCCCCGGCCAATCCCTGTAGGAGCGCACCCTGTGCGCGAGGCCGTTCGCCCCAGCCCCCCCTCGTCGTCGCGACACTACTTTCACGCACTCGGCCCACCGCCACGCTTGCCATGCCGTCGTCCCGGTCCGACGATCCACAGCCATGGCCTCCCCGACCGACTTCCGCCCATCGCGCCGCCGCCTGCTCCAGGCGACCGGACTGGCCCTCGCTGCCGGCGCACTGTCGCCCTGGCGCCTGCATGCTGATCCGACCCACCGCGCGCGCCTGATCCTGCTCGGCACCGCAGGCGGCCCCACGCCAAAGGCCGATCGCGCCGCGCCGGCCAGCGCCGTCGTGGTCGATGGCGTGATCTACGTGATCGACTGCGGCAACGGCGTGGCGCGGCAGATGGTGAAGGCCGGGCTCGACCTCGGTGCCCTGCGCCACGTCTTCATCACCCACCAGCACTCCGACCACAACGCCGATGCCGGCAACCTGCCCTGGCTGGCCTGGTCGGGCCCGCTGCACACGCGCGTGGACCTGTGGGGCCCGCCGCCGCTGAGCGACATGACGCGCCAGTTCCTGGCCATGAATGCGGTCGACATCCACATTCGTGAGACCGACGAAGGTCGCCCACCACTGGCGCCGCTGATCGTGCCGCACGACCTGGCCTCACCCGGCGTCGTCATGCAGGACGATCGCGTCAAGGTCACCGCCGCGCTGGTGCAGCATCCGCCGGTAACGCCGGCTTTCGCCTATCGCTTCGATTGTCCCGACCGCAGCATCGTGTTCTCCGGCGACACGCGTCCTTGCGAAAGCCTCGTCCGGCTGGCACGCGGCGCCGACGTGCTGGTGCACGAGGTGATGTACCTGCCCGCACTGGAAAAACTCATCGGCAGCGAACCGAACGCAGCGCGCCTGCGCGAACACCTGCTCGCCAGCCACACCACCACCGAGCAGGTCGGTCGCGTGGCCTCCGAGGCCGGCGTGAAGACGCTGGTGCTCAACCACTTCGTGCCGGGTGGCAATCCGCCCGTGCCGGACGAGGTGTGGCGCGACGCGGTAGCCCCCCATTTCAAGGGCCGGCTCGTCGTCGGCCACGACCTGATGGAGCTGTGAGAGCGAGTCGCTAGGCGGCTGCGGCCGCCACCACGGCCGGCGCCGGCAACATCCGCGCACGCAACCACCGCTCGGCGGGCGTCGACACGAACCGCTCCAACCACCGGCCCAGCAGCCAGCACAAGGGCAGCGCCGGCAGGTACCACAGGAAGCCCCAGGCGACCTGGCTGCCAGCCGCCTTGTAGGCCCAGATCAGCGGGATCACCACGAACATGTGGGTGAGATAGATCTCGTAGCTGAGGCGCCCCCACGAGCGCAGCCAGCCGAGCCCGGGCAACGGACGTCCGCCGCTGCGCCATTGGCTGGCCAGCACCAGGCACAGCGCCGCGCCGGTCAGCACCAGCATGTAGCCATGGCGCAGCAGGTCCCAGATCGCCACGCCATCGAACATCACCCAGCCCAGCGCCAGCACGCCCAGCCACGCGAGCAGCCGTGAGGTTCGCGCCGGTACCTGCGGGTGGCGCGCCACCAGCAAGGCGCCGAGCACGCCGGTGGCGATGGCCGACATGCCCGGCAGATACGCCTTCTCCTGCCAGATCTCATGGCCCTCCAGGGCGGCGCGCGTGATGGGCAGCGACAGCGCCAGCAACACCAGCAGGGGCACCAGCACCGCATTGCGCCGGACCAGCAGGCAGACCATCGGGAAGCCGAGGTAGAACACCTCCTCGATCGACAGCGACCACAGCACGTCCCAGTTCCCCGGCAGGTAGCCGGTCATGCCCTCGTACCAGTTGAGGTGAAAGCCCAGCGCGGCAACGATGGCCCGCGGCAAGCTCTGGCCTTCGCGCTGGATCACATAGTCCCGCACGCCCAGCAGGTGCAGTGCGCCCAACACCGCCACCAGCAGCAACAGGCAGGGCACGATGCGGGAGAAACGCCGAGCATAGAACGCGCGCACGTCCACCTGCGCCAGCGCCCCGTCACGACGCAGCACGTTGCCGGCGATCAGGAAACCGGAAATCACGAAGAAGATGAAGACGGCCTCGTAGCCGTTGTAGTTCAGGCCGCTGAGCACGCCCTTGGGCACGAAGCCGGCCAGCACGCCCTTCTTGAGCGGAATGCGCAGGCCGATGTGGTGCAGCACCACCAGCAGGATGGAAACGCCGCGCAGCAGGTCGATACCGCTGTTGCGTCCCGCGTATTCGGACGTCCGTTCCATCAGCCAGGCTCCCCGCCACGAAATCGACGAAAACGCACGGCCCGAAGGCCGGCCTCACGCCGGAACGGCGCCCAATGTAGCGCACGACTGATCGCGCGTGATGAAACGGGCGGAAGCCAGGTGTTCCGAGCACACCCTGCCCGTCCCTGTAGGAGCGCACCCAGTGGGCGATGGCTACAAGGCTGTAACGCCGCTCAGCTTGAGCGACAGCCGGCCGCAGGGGCGACCGCTTGCTCCGCGATCGCGCACTGGGTGCGCTCCTAGGACGGCTTGCGAATCATCAATGCGCCGGCAGGTCCCGGATCATCTGCTGCGCCAGCCCTTCGTAGTTGTAGTCGAAGTGATGGTCGCCCTTCTTCGCATATACCGTGATCCAGGCGGGAAGGCCCTGCTCGGCGCAGATCGTGTCGTCCTTGTCGTCCAGGCCGTAATAGCAGACCACCGGCGGGTGGCCGTCCAGCGCCAGCAGCGGTGCGCGGGCGTCGTAGTGTTTCACCGGGTTGATCCACTGGAAGAAGTCCTGCGTGTGGGTCTTCCACCAACCCTCGCGCATATAGCCTTCCATTTCGATCTCGAAGTTCACGTCCTTGCTGGGCGAGAGCATCACGATCTGCGCGATGCGGGCACGCCCTTCCGGGCTGAGCTTGCCGACGATGGACGGCAGCACGTCGGCGCCGAACGAGAATCCGACCAGCCAGATCCGTTTCTTTTCCCCTGCGGCGACCGTGCGCGCGATCAGCGCGTCGAGGTCAGCGGCGGAGTCTTCCGCGGAGCGCTCGCGCCAGTAGTACTGCAGCAGGCTCACGCCGACCACCGGAATGCCGTGCGAGGCGATGATCTTGCCCAACGACTGGTCGAGGTCGCGCCAGCCGCCGTCACCGGAATAGAACACGGCCACCACGTCCTCGCGCCCCGGCAACGGGGTGACGCCCGGCTTGGCCGGAACCGCTACGGTCGCTTCGTCCAGCGACGCGTGATGCCAGGGCTGCCAGGCCCACAGGCCGGCGCCGGCGGCGATCAGGATGACCAGCGCAATCCACTTCCAGAGTCGTTTCAACGGCGCACCATGCCAGATAGGCCACCCGAAATGAGGCTCGCCACGTTGGCGAACACCAGCGGCAATGCAATGCCGTTAGGCACCGCGAGGTAACGAGGTTCCCACACAGGATCGAATTTGTCCTTGTACTTGTGCAGGCCCCGGAAGTTGTAGAAGCGCTCGCCACGGCCGAACAGCAGTGCGCCGAGGCGGCTCCACAGCGGCGCACTGCGGCGATTCTGCAGGCCGGAGAACGGTGCCATGCCGAGATTGAACCAGCGGTAACCCTCGCCCTTGGCCCACTGCATCAGCTCGATGAAGAGGAAATCCATGATGCCGGCCGTCCCCTCGGGCAGGTGCCGCATCAGGTCGAGCGAGGCCTCTTCCTTGCTGTCGGTGAGGAACAGGTTGGCGAACGCGACCACTTCGCCGTTCTGCCAGACCAGCGCCATCGAGGTGCGCTGCAGGTAATCAGGGTCGAACGTGCCCAGCGAGAATCCTTTCTCGCGCACGCCCTTGTCGCGCATCCACGCATCGGAGATCGCCTTGAGGCGCGGCAGCAGGGGCGCCACCGCCGTGGCGGGGATGATCTCCATGCGCATGCCCTCGCGGGTGAGCTTGTTGACCGTGTTGCGCAGCACTTTCTTCGACTTGCCGTCGAGGTTGAACTCGGCCAGCGGCACGCGTGCCTCCTCGCCGATCTTGATCAGGTTCATGCCGACCTCGAGGTACAGGTCGAGATCCTCGGGGCGCACCTGGTAGAACAGCGGCCAGCCGCCGGCGCGCTCGCACAGATCGCGGAAGGACCACACCAGCTCGCGGCGTGCCTCCTCGTCCTCGCCCACCGGGTCGCCCATCGCCACCCAGCTGCGGCCCTCGACGTCGTACATGATGAAGGCCTTGGCTTCGGCGTCGAACAGCAACGTCTTGTCGGCCATCAAGGCCAGGTGGGCCTGGGCCGAGCTGTACTGCTTGATCAGCGGGAGTGCCTTCTGCAGGTCGGCCTCGGCGGGCAGCTGCAGCTCCGGCCGCGCGGGGCGGATCAGGTTGGCCAGGGCGAACAGCAGGCCCGCCGACGCCGCGCCCACCAGCGCGCGCAGGGCGCGTGGGGCGCCACCATGGTAGAAGCTGAACTCCCACCACAGGTTGTTGCTGTATTCCACGTGCTTGTAGCTGAAGCCGACCAGCCAGCCGGCGCAGACCAGTACCGCGACGATGGCGATGATCCATCCCCACGAGAAGCTGGCGCTGAACATCGAGGCACGCCGGTAGAACAGCTGGTGTGCCGGCGCGAGGGCCAGCGCCAGCAGTGACAGCAGCGTAGCTTCCTCGTAATCGATGCCCTTGAGCAGCGACAGCACGGCGCCGAGCACCAGCAGGATCAGGGTGAGCACATAGGCTGCATCGAGGCGACGCTGCAGGCCGCGCGCGAGGATCAGCAGCATCATGCCGACCACGCTGGAGAGGAAGTGCGAGACTTCCAGCACCGCCAGCGGCAGCACGTCGCGCAGGATCGCCATGCGTGCCGGCAACGCCGAGGTGGCGCCGGAGAACAGCAGCACGGCGCCCGACACCATGGTCAGGCCGGCGAAGAACGGCGGCAGCAGGCCGGTGAACCAGGGCGCCAGCAAGGTCTTCTGGCGCAGGCCACGTGCCTCGCGCCACAGCACCACCAGGGTGGCGGCGAACAGGGGCAGGAAGTAGTAGATCAGGCGATAGGCGGCGAGGGCACCGAGGATCGGCGCCTCCAGTCCCTGGTTGCCCGCTGCGCCGAAGCCCGCGAGCATGACCGCCTCGAACACGCCCAGGCCACCGGGAACGTGGCTGACCAGGCCGGCGATCTGCGCCAGCACGAAGATCGCCAGGAAATGCCCGAAGCCGGTATCGACGTCGTTGGGCATCAACAGGTACAGCACGTAGGCCGCCAAGCCCCAGTCGATCGCGCCCACCAGGATCTGGCGCGCGGCGATCAGCGGCGCTGGCAGGTTCACCCGCCAGCGCCAGATGCGCAGCGGCCGGCCCAGCAAGCGCCCGCCCACCAGCCACAGCAACGGCACCAGGGTGAGCACGACGGCGACCGGCAGGCGCAGGCTGGCCATCGGCAGCGAGGGTGGCACCGGCACCAGCAGCAGGGTGACGCCGGTGAGCGCGCACAGGCCCAGCCAGAAGCTCAGCGTGCAATACAGCACCACCTTGGCCACCTCGGCGGTGGTGAGCCCGGCCTGGATATAGAAGCGGTAGCGGATGGAGCCGGAAATCAGCAGGGCCATGCCCAGCGCATTGCTGAACGCGTAGCTGATGAAGGAGATCAGGCTGACCTGCGGGCCCGGCAGGCGCTTGCCGATATAGGCGAGGCCAAACCAGTCGTACAGGATCATCATGCCGTAGCTGCCCGCGGTGAGCAGCACGGCCAGGGCGATGCGATGGTTCTCCAGCCCGTGGACGTAGCGCGCCACCTCGCGGTAGCTCACCTCGTTGGCCAGGCGGTGCAGTGCCCACAGCGCCAGGCACAGCATGGCGACGGAAAGCAGCGGACCGGCAAGACGACGCAGCCGGGCCGCCAGGCCAGTGCGAGTCGTCACCTCACCGGAAATCGAGGCGTTCGCCCCAGTCTGCTCCACCACGCGTATGCCGCCTCCACATCACCCTGCACGCAGTAGGTTAACTGCGACCGCTTAGGATAGCCTGTCGCGGCTATCTCCTGCTCGATCGTGGCATGAGGAGATGACATTCGGTTGCGGCCGCGTCAGCCGGCCGCAACCCCCGGTGTTACGCCTTGCTGTTCAGGCCCTTGGCCATGCGGGCCACCCAGCGGTACATCACGAACACGACCGCGGCGAAGGCGATGCCGCCGATCCATTGGGCCGCATCGGCGAACCCGGGACCGACCAGCGCCAGCGGCGCCGCCTGGTTGCTGAAGCCCAGCTTGTCGGCGAACGCCACGATGGCGGCGATCAGCACGCCAATGATGCTCTCGCCCACGATCAGGCCGGAGGCGAGCAGCACGCCGAGCTGCTTGGTGGACTCCGGCCTGGCCGAGCGATCCGCGCGGCGGTCGAAGTACCAGCCCACGATCGAGCCCACCACCACCATCAGCGTACTGACGGTAGGCAGGTAGATGCCCAGGCCCACGGCCAGCGGCGGCATGCTCATGTGCCTGGTGGTGCGACGCAGGACTTCGTCGATCAGGATGATCGCCACGCCGATCCAGATGCCCGTGATGATCAGGCTCCAGTCGATGTTGTTGGTGATCACACCCTGCGCCAGCGCCGAGATCAGGCCGGCCTGCGGGGCCGGCAGCGCATGCGCGCCCACACCCGCCACGCCGACGAAACCATAGGCCTTGTTGAGCAGGTCCAGCACCGGCGGAATCACCGCTGCGCCGGCCACCACGCCTACCACCAGCGCCACCTGCTGGCGCCACGGCGTGGCGTCCACCAGCTGGCCGGTCTTCAGGTCCTGCAGGTTGTTGTTGGCGATGGCCGCCACGGTGAACACCACCGAGGTGATGAACAGCGCGAACGCCACCAGCGCCTTGCCCTCTTCCGGACCGACATGCGGCTTCACGAACGCCACCAGCAGCAGCGCCGCGGCAATCACCACCAGGATGCCCACGCCCGACAGCGGGCTGTTGGACGAGCCGATCAGGCCGGCCATGTAGCCGCACACGGTGGAGACGAAGAAGCCCATCAGCACCACGAAGGCCACGCCACCGACGGCGAGCACGCCGACGTGGTCGCCCAGGCCGCTGGTGGTGCCGAAGTAGCCGAGCAGCCAGCCGATCGGCACGAAGCAGGCCACCGTCACCAGGCCCACGATGCCGATCGGGATGTCGCGCTCGGTGCGCGGCAACGTGTCGGCCTTGCCGGCCTTGCGCACGCGCGATGCAGCCATGGCGCTCGCCAGGCCGCTGATCACCGGCTTCACCAGCTTCGCCAGGGTCCAGATCGCCGAGACGCCGATGGCACCCGCGCCGACGAAGCGCACCTTGTGGCTCCAGGTGCCCTGGGCGAGGTCCGCCACCGAAGCGCCGAGGTCACCCATGAGTGAATAATGCGGCACGCCCCAACCCCAGCCGATCAGCGCACCGATCAGCATCGCGATGCCGACCGACAGGCCGACCAGGTGGCCGATGGCGAACAGCGCGAACGAGAGGTTGAAGTCGAAGCCGCTGACCGAACCCTTGTTGCCCACGCGGAAGTACTGCACCACGTCGCTGGCGAACACCTGGGTGGCCACGACCAGGGCGAACACCGCCGACACGATCGAGCCCCACAGCACGGCAAGCAGACCGGCGCGGCCTTCTTCCACGCTGCCCGCGTCTGCCTCGTCGCCGCTGCCCACCTTCAGCACCTCGGCGCAGGCCAGGCCTTCCGGATACGGCAGGTCGGAGTTGGTCACCAGCGCGCGGCGCAGCGGGATCGAATACATCACGCCCAGGATGCCGCCCAGCGCGCACACGGCGAACGAGGTCCAGAACGGGAAGTCCGCCCACCAGCCGATCATGATCATGCCGGGCAGCACGAAGATGATCGACGACAGCGTGCCCGCCGCCGAGGCGATGGTCTGGACGACGTTGTTTTCCTGGATCGTGGAATCCTTGAAGCCCCGCAGCAGGGCCATCGAGATGACTGCCGCCGGGATCGAGGTCGCGAAGGTGAGGCCGGCCTTGAGGCCGAAGAAGACGTTGGCCGCGGTGAACACCACCGTGATCACCACGCCGAGGATGAGACCGCGGACGGTCAGCTCTTTGCGCATCTCGGCGCTGGGATGGTTGCCGCTCACGAGTTCATGCCCGTCATGTTGATGCTTCCCCTGGTGATCCATGGATACGTCACCCCGACCGCTCGGGCCGGGGCCAGCGCGTAGGGTTGCCGCATTCGCGTGGAGAAGCAACGGGGTTGGGGTGTCGGGCGGGTTGGTAGACAGCGGGCGAAGTCTGCTGCATTGCAAAAGGACGTCGCTGCAAATCCACCGCGAGCACCCGCCCCTCACCCCAGCCCTCTCTCCCACAGGGACTAGCTTCGCGTCGCCCGGAGGGGAGAGGGAGCGAAGCGAGCTCTGCTTTAAGTCCTCACGGCCATGGCGCGTTGCGGTGTAGCCACGCGCTCCATAGGCAGAGGCGGTCGCAATCCGGGCTCCGGAACCTTCAAGCTTGTATCCCACATATCGCTAAGAGCCTTGGCTCTAAAGGCCGTTTTCTTTGGGTTGCTTTTGACGCGAGGCTAATCCCGTGGGACTTTGACTCCGGGCATCCTGCCCTCCGCCCTTCCTCGCTCCTCAAAGCCGGCGCCATCCATGGCGCCTCCCCGCGTACGGGCCGGCTTCGCCGTTCGCACGCGC
>JACXTT010000367.1_pt1 | contig 75349 bp, 66 predicted proteins | sample 9270951 | NCBI WGS metagenome assembly JACXTT01 (sample SAMN15532306, study PRJNA645909) | rock metagenome | isolation source: weathered quartz diorite | place: Puerto Rico | collected 2017-06-21
CGGGCGGCCAGGCGCAGCGCGTCGCGCTCGCGCGCGCTCTCGTCAACAAGCCTGCCGTCCTCCTGCTCGACGAGCCACTCGGCGCGCTTGACCTGAAACTGCGCAAGCAGATGCAGGTCGAGCTGAAGCGCATCCAGCAGGAGGTCGGGATCACGTTCATCTACGTGACGCACGATCAGGAGGAGGCGATGACGATGTCCGATCGCATCGCCGTCATGAACCATGGCAAGTACGAGCAGCTGGGCGACCCGGAAGTCCTCTACGAGCGGCCCCAGACGCGGTTCGTCGCCGGCTTCCTCGGCATCAGCAACCTCCTCGCGGCGACGGCCGAGGGCAACTCGAACGGCTACGCCAACCTCCGGCTCGCGAACGGCGTGGGCTGCAGCATCCCGGCCGCGCTGGTCGAGGGTCGCGACGGGCCACTCGCGGTCGGCGTGAGGCCGGAGAAGATCCGGCTCTTCGAGCCCGGGAAGGACGTTCCGGCCGGTATGAATCGTCTCGAGGGTGCGATCACCGATGCGTCCTACCTCGGCGTGAGCACCCAGTACATCGTCAAGCTCGCCGACGGCCATCGCGTGACCGTCTATGAGCAGAACGTCGAGCGTGCCACGAAAGCCGAGCTGTGGCGGCCAGGCGAAAACGTCCAACTGGCATGGCTCCCCGAACATTCATTCGTGGTCGCCGGCAGCAAGGCTGATGCCAATGCCCCAGCGCCAGGCCTCGAAATGGAGGAGATCCAATGAGCTCCGACGAACTGCCCGGGCCGTCAAGCCCTGTCGAACAGCAGGCGATCAGCCGCCGGCGCTTCCTCCAGGGAAGCGCGCTCGTTGGGTTCAGTGCGTTCCTCGCCGCGTGTGGCGCCTCGTCCACCGGGAGCACGGCGCCGGCCTCCATCAGCATTCCGACCGTCCCGCCCGTCAGCCCGACGCCGGTCCCATCGCCGACTCCGCTGCCCTCACCAACGGGCCCACTGATGTTCGCGAACTGGCCGGCCTACATCGACCTCACGGGCAAGGCGTATGACACCGGCGTCTACACCAAGGGGTCGTCGCCGACGATCGAACAGTTCAAGAAGAAGTACGGGGTCGACGTCAGTTACGTCGAGGACATCGAGGACAACAAGACTTTCTACGCCAAGATCCAACCCCAGCTCCAGGCCGGAACGCCGACGGGCTGGGATCTCATCGTCGTCACTGACTGGCTCGCGGCCAAGATCATCAGCAAGGGCTGGGCGGAGCAGATCATCCACGACGACGTTCCGAATGCGGTCACCAACCTGCAGGACTCGCTCAAGAACCAGGTCTGGGATCCGAAGAACGATTACCACTTCCCGTGGCAGTCGGGCATGACCGGCATCGGCTACAACAAGAAGAGCTTGAAGACCGCCGGCATCGCCGAACCGAAGAGCCTCAAGGACCTGTTCGCCATCCAGTCCAGCAAGGTCAGCTTCCTCACCGAGTCCCGCGACACGTTCGGCCTCGGCCTCCTCAAGCTGGGGAAGACGGCCGATCCCGCGCAGACGACCGACGACGACCTCCAGGCCGTCCACGACGACATCAAGGCGCTCGTGGACAAGGGCCTGATCTTTGCCGACAACTCGTACCTGAAGAACTTCGCCAGCAAGAAGACATGGGCTGCGATGGTCTGGTCGGGGGATCTTGCTTCGTCCGGGAGCGAGGACGACGTCTTCCAGGTGCCCGAAGAGGGCGTGATGATCTGGACGGACAACATGATCATCCCGAAGGGCGCGGTCAACAAATACACGGCCGAGCTCATGATCAACTTCGTGTACGACCCGGTGATCGCCGCCCAGATCGAGGACTACGTCTACTACGTGTGCCCGGTGAAAGGCGCCGATGTCGAGATCAAGAAGCTCGATGCCGGCGCGGAAAGCAATCCGCTGATCTTTCCGCCTGCGGACGTGCAGGCGAAATTCCACAACTTCCAGTTCCTCAGTGACGAGCTCGAGGCCAAGCTCGACGAGCTCTACCTCGACCTCACGGGCGGCTGAGCCAGTCGACTGGATCCGGTCGAATGACAACGTTCGGGGCGACTGCTGTTAGGCCAAACAGCTTGCGACGGCGGTTCTTCGGACTGGCGCCCTACATCCTGCTTGCGCCCGGACTGCTCTGGCTCCTGTATTTCTTCATCTGGCCGGCGTTCCAGATGTTCCTGATGGCGCTTTCGAGCGGGACGCTGGACAACGGCTTCAGGGTCACCGGGACCCTGAAGCCATTCACCGACGCGCTGACGAAGTTTCCAACGCAATGGGGTAACTCGCTTCTCTACGGCGCGATCAGCACCACCCTCGATTTCCTCATCGGCTTCCCGGTCGCATTCACCATCGCGTTCCGCGGCGGGCGATACAAGAACCTCCTGCTGTTCCTGGTCATCGCACCGTTCTTCACCAGCTTCCTCATCCGAACCATCAGCTGGCAGATCCTGCTTGGCGATGAAGGCCCCGTGCTCGCCTTCCTCAAGCACACCGTGGGGATCGTGCCGGTCGACTTCTCGATCCTGTACAGCCCGGTCGCGGTGATCTCGGGGCTGACCTACAACTTCCTGCCGTTCATGATCCTGCCGCTCTACGTCGCGCTCGAGAAGATCGACAAGGCGATGCTCGAGGCCGCCGCGGATCTGTACGCCAGCCGCTGGCAGACGTTCCGAAAAGTCACCTTTCCGCTCGCACTGCCAGGCGTGTTCGCAGGGTCGATCCTGACGTTCATCCCGACGATGGGCGACTACGTCAATGCGGAGCTGCTCGGCAGCCCCAAGACGCGAATGATCGGCAACGTGATCCAGGGTCGCTTCCTGCAGTCGACGGACTACCCGATCGCCTCCGCCCTCTCGTTCGTCCTCATGGCCGGAATCCTGGTGTCGGTCCTGATCTACGCCCGCGCCCTCGGCACCGAGGACCTCACGGGCTGACGATGGCAACCGCGACGGCCAAGTCTGGCATTCGTTCGGCCACCGCGATGCGGCGCTTGACGCGGGCGCTGGGCCAGCGGGCACTTCCGGCGTTCACGATCGTGGCCATCGGATATCTCCTGATCCCGATCATCGTCATGATCATTTTTTCGTTCAACGACTACCAGGGGAAGTTCAACTTCATCTGGAGTGGCTTCACCCTCAAGGCCTGGGAGTCACCGCTGGCCTGGCCGGGCCTGCCGGACGCCATCCGGGTGAGCCTGACGGTCGCCGCCCTCTCGACCGTCTTCTCCACGATCCTCGGCACGATGATCGGGCTTGCCCTGACGCGCTATCGGTTCCGCGGCCGAGGCTTCATCAACGGGCTGATCTTCCTGCCGATGGCATCGCCGGAGATCGTGCTCGGTGCCAGCCTGCTGACGTTGTTCATCAATATCGGGCTGGGCAATGGGATCCTCCCGCCCGGCCTGACGTTCCTTCCAAAGAACAGCCTGGCCCTCGGCTTCACGACGATCCTCATCGCCCACATCATGTTCAACATCAGCTACGTCGTCGTGACCGTGAAGGCCCGCTTGTCGGGTTTCGATCGACGCCTCGAAGAAGCTGCCATGGACCTTGGCGCGAACGAGTGGACCACGTTCTGGCGGGTTACCTTCCCGCTCATCTTCCCGGGTATCCTGGCCGCTTCGACGCTCGCGTTTTCGCTATCGATCGATGACTTCGTCATCACGAACTTTGTCTCCGGAACAACGAATACGTTCCCGATCTGGGTCTATGGCGTCATCCGGAATGCGCTTCCGGCACAGATCAACGTGATCGGCTCGATCGTGTTCCTCGTCGCGGTGGGCGGCGTCGCCCTGACAACGCTGCGTCAGGGTCGGCGACCGGCACTTGCGCGTTGAACAACGCCATCGTCGCCGTACTCAACCGCAGGGTGTACGAGTAGGGCTCCGTTAGCGCGAAGTCGAGCGATCCCCGTCGACCGAGCGGGCGTTCGGCAGGCGCTGCTCGATGGCTCGGGCGATGTAGTCGCGCGACTGGCGACGGCCGTAGTCGAGCGCGAGAGCGATCGCCGCGAGGAACGTCGCGAGGCCGATGACGAGCGAGGCGATGTGGTCAACCCCGATCTGGATCGTCAGCAGGCCGACGATGACCCCGGCGATCGCGCTCGAGATCACGCCGACGATGGCCGGCGTGGTGATCAGCATGTGCAGCGGCGAAGGGTTCGAGGTGACGTCGAACGCGCCGAACGTTCGAGCGATCCCGGGGACGTCGAGCGTGTGGCCGGCGACGAACGAATTCTCGATGCCGGGAACGAGGCGCGTGTACTCGCCTCGCAGGATGTTCATCCCGGTGACCCAGTAGAGGTCCTCGTTGTTGACCTGCAGCAGGCGCACGTAGGTCGCGATCCCGAGGAACAGGGTCACCGACAGCACGATCAACGCGAACAGGGCGAACGCCGAGCCGAACGACATCGCCGGTCCGGCCAGCGCCAGGGCGACCGTCGCCGCGGACAGCGTCGACAGGAACATCGAAGTCCGGCTGAAGGCCTCGTTCCAGCTCAACGAGCGCGTCGCGAGCAGGCTCCAGTGCTCGGTCGCGAGGAGCTGCGCGCGGCGCGAGAGCTCGGCGTCGGTCTCCGCGCCACCCGGCGCCGGGGTCGTTGGTGCGGGTCGCTCCATCATCGGGCGGATCCCTCCGTTGGCGCCGACAGTATCGCCAGAACCCCGTCGTGGAGTCGCCCATTCGTGGCCACGAACGTCCGGTTGTAGACCGATCGAACCCCGCCGAAGTCGGTCGCCCGACCGCCGGCCTCCTCGACCAGGACGAGGGGCGCGGCGGCGTCCCACGGCGACAGGTCGGACTCGACCATGACCTCGGCGGCCGCCTCGGCGACGAGCGTGTAGCCCCAGAAGTCGCCGAAGCCGCGCTCGCGCCACGCCCGATCGAGCAACGTTCGCCACCCCGGCGCCCGACCATACGACTCGAGCTCGATGGTGCTGGCGTAGAGGACCTGCGCGTCCTCGACGGTCGCGATGCCGCTGACCCGGATCCGCTGCGCGCCCGCGCCCCACGACCCGCCGTGGACCCATGCGCCACCGCCGCGCCAGGCGTGCCAGCGCATGCCGAGCGCCGGCGCGGAGATGACCGATGCCTGGAGCTCGCCGTCGCGCTCGACGGCGATCAGCGTCGCGAACAGGGGCACGCCGCGGAGGTAGTTGTGGGTGCCGTCGATCGGGTCGACGATCCAGCGGGTCGACGCGCCGGCACCGTCGGCACCGTACTCCTCGCCGAGTACGCCATGGTCCGGGTACAAAGCCGCGATGCGGTCGCGGAGCAGCCGCTCGATGCCGGTGTCCGCCTGCGTCACGAAGGTGGTGTCCGGCTTGCGCGTGATCTCGAGGTCCCGCCGGAAGTGGCCGCGCGCGATCGAGTCCGCTGCGTCGCACCAACCGAGCGCCGCCTCCACCCAGCCGCGCAGCTCGGCGTCGGACCCGCGCCGGAAGGAGGCGCTCCACTCGGGGCCGAAGGTCGGGGCTGTCGAGCTCACGAGCGAATCCGCAGCCCGTCGGGGTCGTACAACGGCTCGCGGGCGATCTCGAACCCGATCCACTCCCCGAAGACCTCCACGTCGCCGCGCGTGCCGATCGCTGCCTGGTCCGGCGGCAGATAGGCGAAGGCGATCGATTTCTCGACCGCGAAGCCATACCCGCCGCTGGTCACGCGCCCGACGATCCGGCCATCGACCCGGACCGGTTCGTTGCCGAGCGCGACCGAGCGCGGGTCTTCCAGGACCAGGCACCGCAACCGCTTGCGCGGCCCGGCCGACCTGGCGGCGACCAGCGCCTCGCGACCGATGAAGTCGGCGCCCTTGTCGAGCTTGACCGCGAAGCCGAGACCCGCCTCGTACGGCGTCTCCTCGGGCGTGATGTCGCTCGACCAGACGCGATAGCCCTTCTCGAGCCGAAGGGCGTCGATGGCGCGATACCCGCCCGCGATCAGCCCATGCGGCTCACCGGCCTCCCAGAGCGTCCGCCATAGCGCTCGGCCGTACTCGCTCGGGAAATAGAGCTCCCAGCCCAGCTCGCCGACGTAGGTCACCCGGAGCGCGAGGGCGACCAGGCTGCCGAGCGTGATCGTTGCCGAGGTCATGTACGGGAACGCCTCGTTCGAGAGGTCGTCCCGCGTGAGCGACGCGAGGATGTCGCGCGCCTTCGGGCCCCAGATCCCGAAGCACGCCAGCGCCGAGGTGGCATCCCGGATCCGGACCGAGCCGCCGTCGGGCAAGTGTCGGAGCATCCAACCCAGGTCGTGATTGCCGAACGCCGTGCCGGTGACGACGAGGAAGCGTGCGGCTTCGCGGCGCGTCACGGTGAAATCGCACTCGATGCCGCCATGCTGGTTGAGCATCGAGGTGTAGGTGATCGAGCCGACCGGCCTGTCGACGTCGTTCGCGCACAGCCGCTGCAGGAAGTCGAGGGCACCCGGCCCCTCGATCTCGATCTTGGCGAAGCTCGATTCGTCAAAGAGCGCGGCCTTCTGGCGCGTCGCAAGCGCCTCCGCTCCGATGGCCGGCGACCAGTGCTCCCCGGCCCAGCCGCGTGGGCGCGTGGCCTCGAGGGCGGGCCGTGACGAAACGCCCGCGCCCTCCTCGTTCGGGGTGAACCAGTTCGGGCGCTCCCACATCGACTTCTCGCCGAAGACCGCGCCGAGCGCCGCGACCTCCTCGTACGCCGGCGAGAGGCGGAGTGGCCGCCCCGCCAAGCGCTCCTCGTTCGGGTAGTGGATGTCGTAATAGGTCGCGTAGTTCTCGTAGGCCCGCTCGAGCGTCAGCTTCTGCGAGCGGTACTGACCGCCGAAGCGACGGATGTCCATCTTCCACAGGTCGAGCTCGGCCTCGCCGGTCGCGATCCACTGCGCCAGCTGCTGGCCGATGCCGCCCGTCCCGGCGATGCCGTGGGCGCAGAACCCGGCGGCGACGAAGAAGCCGCGAGTCTCGCTCTCGCCGAGGATGAACTCGTTGTCGGGCGTAAATGCCTCGGGCCCATTGATCATCCTGGTCACGCCCGCGTTCTCGATGGCGGGGACGCGGCTGATCGCGCCGCGCATGATCGAATCGAAGCGCGGCCAGTCCGGCTCGAGCAGCCGGTGGTTGAAGTCCGGCGGCAGGCCATCGAGGAACTTCGGCTCAGGGTCGCGTTCGTAGCCGCCCATGCACAGCCCGCCGACCTCCTCGCGGAAGTAGCAGAGACGATCCGGGTCGCGCATCGTCGGCAGCGTCGGCACCGCGCCGTCGATCGCGTTCGTGAACAGGTACTGGTGGGCCATCGGGATGATCGGGATTGACACGCCCGCCATGCGCCCGATCTCCGGCGCGTACATACCGCCGGCGTTGACGACGACGTCCGCCTCGATCGTCTCCCGAGCGCCGCCCTTCGTCTCGACCTCGACGCCCCTGACCCGCCCGCCGTCGACGTCGATGCCGACGACGCGGGTGTGTTGGCGGATCGAGGCGCCACGGGAGCGCGCACCCGCCGCCAGCGCCTGGGCCAGTCCGGACGGATCCAACCAGCCGTCGGTGGGCAGCCAGACCGCGCCGAGGACGCCGTCGAGCGTCATGAGCGGGAACTTGGCCTGCGCCTCCTCGGGCGTGATTAGCTCGAGCGGCAGCCCGAACGTCTTCGCCCAGCCCGCCTGGCGCTGCAGCTCCTCGAAGCGCTCCTTCGTCGACGCGAGCCGCAACGAGCCCACCTCGTGCCACGACACGTCCACGCCGGTCTCGGCCTGGAGTCGGCGATAGAGCGAGGTGCCGTACATCATCATCCGGGTCAACGTCGTGGTCGACCGCAGCTGGCCCACGAGGCCGGCGGAATGGAAGGTCGAGCCGGACGTCAGCTCCGCCCGATCGACGAGCACGACGTCGCGCCAGCCGAGCTCGGTCAGGTGGTAGGCGATGGACGTCCCGCCGACGCCGCCGCCGATGATCACCGCCCGCGCGTGCTCGACCAAGGTCCGCCTATCCTCCCTTGCCTGCTCCTCACGCGAGGTTAGCCGCTGGCAACCAGGGAAAGGGCGCTGTGCAGCTCCTCCTCACCTCGGCCGGCATCACGAATCCGAGCCTCCAAGCCGCGCTTATCGAACTGCTCGGCAGGCCGATCGCGGACAGCAACGCCCTGGCCGTTCCCACCGCTTCCTACGGACATCCCGACGTCAGTCCTGTGCAGGCCTGGAAGTTCATCGCCGGGCTCGAGCCGAGAACCCCGATGGTCGAGCTCGGCTGGAAGTCCGTCGGCGTTCTGGAGCTCGCCGCGCTGCCGAGCGTTGGCGCGAACCGCTGGATCCCGTGGGTACGCGAGGCGGACGTCCTCCTCGTCAACGGCGGCGACCCGCTCTACCTCGCCCACTGGATGCGCGAATCCGGCCTCGCCGACCTGCTGCCGACGTTGCCAGACCTCACCTACGTGGGGCTGAGCGCCGGCAGCCTCGTGCTGACGCCGAGCATCGGCGAGGACTTCATGCAGTGGAAGCCGCCCTCGGGTCGGGACGAGTGCCTCGGGCTCGTCGACTTCTCGATCTTCCCGCACCTGGACAACCCGGCGCTCCCGGAGAACACCATGGCCGATGCCGAACGCTGGGCCGCGGCGATGCCCCGGCCGTCATACGCGATCGACGACGACACGGGCATCCGCGTCGTCGATGGCTCGATCGACGTGATCTCCGAGGGGCACTGGAAGCTCTTTCCGGCAACCGCCGGATGACGCCCGTAGCCATCGACGAGGTCGTCGCTCGACTCTGGCCCGGGCGCGAGATTCGCATGTCCCCCATCGCGGCGGGTTTGACCAACCAGAACTTCCGGGTCGAGGTCGATGGCTTGCCCTATTTCGTCCGGCTGCCCGGCGCTTCGACGGACCTGCTGGCGGTCGATCGAGAGAACGAGCTGCACAACACCCGAGCGGCGGCCGAGGCGGGTGTCGGCCCGGGGCTCGTCGCCCACGATCCCGAGAGCGGCGCCTTTGCACTCGAGTGGATCGACGGCCGGACGATGTCGAACGCCGCGTTTGCCGAGCCCGGCACACCCGCGCGGATCGCCGAGTCACTTCGCCAGCTCCATGCCGGCCCGCATTTCCGCGACGACTTCGACATGTTCCGCTTGACCGACTACTACCTTGGCGTTGTCGATCAGCGCTCGATCCGCGTCCCCACGGGTTACCGCGACGAGCTGCCGAAGGTCACGCTCATCGAGGCAGCGCTGCTCGCCAACCCCCTGCCCACCGTGCCCTGCCACAACGACCTGCTCGCCGAGAACTACCTCGACGACGGCCGAAAGCTGTGGATCGTCGACTACGAGTACAGCGGCAACAACGACCCGACGTTCGAGCTCGGCAACACCGCCCAGGAGCTCGGCTTCGACGCGGCGCGGCAGGAGGAGCTCTGCGCCGCGTACTTCGGCGAGGCGACGCCCGCCTTCCTCGCCCGGATGCGCCTGCAGATGATCATGTCCGACGTCGGCTGGACGCTCTGGGCCGCCATCCAGGCCGCGATCTCCTCGATCGACTACGACTTCTGGGGCTGGGCCGAGGAGCGCTGGGCCCGCGCCTCGAAGGCCCTCAACGGGGATCACTTCGACGACCTGCTCGCGGAGGCCGTCAGCGGCTGACCGTCAGCCGCGCATCCGTGCGCCGGCGGGGTCGACGAGGACGTCCGCCGCGACCGCGCCGCGCACTCGATCGGCGAACACGTCGATCTCGATCGCGGCGCCTTCGGCGACGCCCGCCGGCAGGTAGGTCGTGCCGACTGTGCGACCGACGGTATAGCCGAACGCCGCGCTCCGAAGTCGCCCGACCACGACACCGTCGATTCGGACGGCTTCACCGCCGTAGATCGGGAGCCACTCGTCGCCGCCGATGACGACCGTTCGGAGGCGCTGGCCTCCGCTGCCCGCCCCCGCGGAATCGCGTGCCACGAGCCCATCGCGACCGAAGAAGCCGCCGGGCTTGTCGAGCCGGACGAAGCGGTCCATTCCCGCCTCGAGGGGCGATTCGCGGGGCGTCAGCTCCGCGCCGAAATAGCGGTACCCCTTCTCGAGACGAAGCGACTCGAGGGCGCGGTAGCCGAGCGGTTCGATGCCGTGCGGTCGGCCAGCGGCGAGCAGCGCGTCCCACACCGGGACGGCGCCGCGCGGTCGGACCGTCAGCTCCCAGCCGAGCTCACCGGCGTACGAGAGCCGCGTCGCGAGCACCTCGACGGAGCCGGCCTGTGTCGCGACGGTGATCGACCGCGCTTGTCGCATCGGTAGCGCGGCGTCGTCCACGGCGTCGCCAGTCACGCCCCGGAGCACGTCGCGGGCGCGCGGACCCCAGAGTCCGATCACGGTCCAGTCGTCCGTGACGTCGCCCACCTCGACCCCATCCGTCGTCAGGCCGTCTCGAGCCCGGGTGGCCAGCCAGCCCAGGTCCGCCGCGAGGTAGCCGGCGCCGGTCAGGACTCGGTAGCGGTCCGGCCCGAGCCGCGTCGCCGTGACATCCGAAACGACCCCGCCGAACCAGTTCAGGAATTGGGTGTAGATCGCCGACCCGACCGCCCTGTCCATGGCGTTTGCCGCGGTCCAGTTCAGGAGTGCCACAGCGCCTGGCCCGAAAACCTCGATCTTGCCGAACGAGCTGAGGTCGATGATGCCCACGCGTTCGCGGGCCGCCCGATGCTCCTCCCCCACCCGCTCGAACCAGTCGGGCTTCGACCAGCCGCGTGAACGCTCGATCCGGCCGTTGCGCATCCAGTGCTGGCCCGGCCGGAGGAGATCCGCGCGCTCCCAGCCGGCCTTCGTGCCGAAGACGGCACCGGCAGCCTCGAGACGGTCGTTGAGCGCGGACAGGCGAAGCGGGCGGCCCGCGACGTCAGCGTCATAGGGAAACCGGAGGCGGTAGTAGTCCGCGTAGGTCTCGCGAGCGAGGGCCGCCGCGAACTCGCGATCGCGGTACGTGTCCGCGAAGCGCCATGCGCGGTAGGGCGCGATGTCAACCCCCGGGTCGCCGGTCGTCATCTGCGCGGCGAGGCTCCGCCCGATCCCGGCGCCGCCGCCGAAGCCATTCAGCGAGAGGCCGGCCGCCACCCAGAAGCCGCGTACGCCGGGCATCGGACCAAATAGCGGGTTGGCATCCGGGGTCATCGCGTCGGGGTGGCAGACGAGCCGAACGGCCTCCGCGTCGGCGAGGAACGGGAAACGCCGGATGGCGCCCTCCATGAGCGGCTGGAAGCGCTGCCAGTCGGGCTCCAATGCGGTTGCTGCGTGCTCCCACGGCACGCCATCGAGCCAGCGCGCGTGCGGCTGAGCCTCATACCCGCCGAAGAGCATCCCGCCGTGCTCGGCCTTGCCGTAGACGAGGTTGTCCGGGTCGCGCCAGGCGGGCATGTCCGCCGGCAGCTCGTGACCCGCTACGCCCTTCAAGGCCACGTGCTGGTGGTCGACCGGCGTGGAAGGCAGGAACAGCCCGAGCATCTCGGCGATCCGCGGCGCCCACAGCCCAGCGGCGTTGACGACGTGCTCCGTTTCGATCGGGTCGGCGCCGTCGACGAGGACGCGCCGAATCTCATGCCGTGCCCCGAGCTCGAAACCGGTCACGCGCGTGCTCGTCCGGATGCGCACACCTTTCGCCCGCGCGGCCGCGGCAAGCACGTGCGTGGCACCGTGTGGGTCGAGATAGCCGTCGCCGGGCAGGTAGACTGCTCCGTACAGGCTGTGCGGGGAGATCGCCGGCAGGAGGTGGCGGGCCTCCGCGGGCGAGATCACCTCCACGTCGAGCCCGAGACCACGCGTGCGTGAAGCCGTCCGCTGCAGCTCCATGAGCTGCTCCGGCGACGACGCCAGGCGCACGGAACCGACCGCCGAGAACGCCCCGAGCCGCCCGTACAGCTCGATCGAGTAGCGCCGCCAGGCGAGCATCGTCGACGACGGGTTGAATGCCGTCACGAGCCCGGCAGCCTGCGAGGTGGCACCCGCGGTGAGGCCCGCCTTCTCAAGGAGCAGGACGTCGGTCCAGCCCTGCTCGGCGAGGTGATAGGCGACGCTCACCCCGGTGATCCCTCCGCCGATGACGACGACACGCGCCTGCTCAGCCACGTCTTCGATGATGGCCTGCGGGGTCAGTCCGCGTGGATCGCCTCGACCACCGGAGCAAGGGCCTCGAGCGCCTCCATCGTGCCCGGCAGGTACATCAGCTCGACGTGGGTGAAACCGGCCTCGCGGAACTGTCGGATGGTGTCGGCGATCTGCTCGGCATTTCCACTGAGTGTGTCTGCGCGGGTTCCGACAGGATCGAGCGGACGGGCCCAGGCACCGACTGACCGTCCGATCGAGCGTGGGTCTCGGCCCTGCTCGGCGCAGATCGCTTCGAGAGCAACAAGGTGCGGACCGACTTCGTCGACGGAGGGCCGCTCCACGACGTAACAACTGTAGATGTCGGCGTAGCGAACGGCGAGCCGCCGGGCGCGGTCGCCGTTGCCACCGAGGAAGAGCGGCATCGTTCCCGCACGTGGTCCTCGCGGCGCCTGGGCAAGGTCTCTTGCCGCGTGATACGTCCCTTCGAACTGCGCGTGGCCCTCGCGGATGAGCGGGACGATGATCTGGAGGGCCTCCTCGAACCGGGCGAAGATCTTGTCCTCCGGAAGCCCGAACGCGTGGGCCTGCCCAGGGTCCGCGTGCCCAGCCCCGAGCCCGAAGACGAAACGGCCGCCGCTGATCTCGTCAAGCGTCTCGGCGGTTTTGGCGATGATGCCCGGGTTTCGGTGGAGCGCGGACAGGACCCAGGTCCCGATCTTGGCCCTCGTCGTCACGGCCGCCACGGCGCCGGCCATCGAAATGCCGTCCCACGCTCCCCGCGGCGCGGCATCCTCAACCTGCCAGAGCAGCTCGTCGGGCACCCAGATCGTGTCGAAGCCGATCTCCTCGGCGCGTCTGGCCTGGTCTCGAACCTCGGGCCAGCCGGGCGCGGAACGGTCCGGCCCGCTCTGGACGATCGGGATGACCGCCCCGATCTCGAACCGCCGGCCCACGATCATCCTCCGGAGGCGTCGATGAGCGCCCGCTCGAACGCGGGCCGAGCCGCGACCGAGAGCAGGCGGTCGAAGTGTTCCGCGGCATAGGCAACGAAGTCGACGTCGAGCGTAGAGATGCCCTGCTGCAGGACGCCCCACATGGCCTCGCGGAAGTCGGAGACGACGCGCATCAGCGTGATCCGCGCGAGCTCGGCGGCCCGGACCTCACCCGCGTATGCCTTGAGCAGGACTTCGTCCTGGTCCGACTCGAGCTCGTGGTTGATCGAGAAGTTGCCGAGGTCGAAGAACGGGTCGCCCATGCCTGCGTACTCCCAGTCGACGATCCGGACGCGCGAGCCGTCGTCGATGAAGTTCGCGTTGAGGAGGTCGTTGTGGCACGGCCGCAGCTCGACCGGCGCTGTCAGGAAGGCAAGCTCGATGCGGCGTGCGATCGCCGCGGCCAGGCCGTACTCCGGCGGGATCGCCACGGCCCGCGACTGCGCGAGCGCGCGGTACGCCTCGACGATCCGCAATGGCACGAACAGCCCGGGGATCGCCGGGCCGTCGTGAATCCGGCGGAGCGTGTCGCCGACGGCTTGGAGTCGCTCAGGCGTTCGCATCTCTGGCTGGGGGATCGGACGGCCCTCGATGAACCGGGTGACGAGGTAGCCCTCAGGGCGGACGAAGGCGACGACCTCGGGACCAACACCTACGCCCGCCGCCGCGACGGTCGCCGCATGCTCCACCTCGCGGCTGATGCCGAGGAGGTACGTGTCGTTGCCGGCCAGTCGAAGGACGTACTTTCCGCCGCCCGCCGCGCCTGTCACGAGGAAGTTGCGGTTGGTGATCCCGCCGGACAGCGGGACGAACGTCAGCTCACCCGCGGCGAGCTCCGGCAAGCGGCGGAGCGCGCTCGTGAGCTCGTCACGAAGCGCGCCCCGCAGCTCCTCCTCAGCGGCCGGGGACGTCACCGTCTGGCCGCCTACCTGATTGCGCGACGACCGCTAGGCGATCATCGCCTCGCCGGTGGCCATGTCGGCCTCGACGCGGTCTTCGCGCCGGGACTGACCGGTTGCGAAGTAGTAGATCAGTCCGACGACGAGGATCAACAGGATCGATGCCTCATAGAACGGGATGTCCGGCAAGAATGAGATCGCGGTGCCGCCGGAGGTCAGGATCGTCAGGCTCGGATTCGTGAGATCCCGAAGGGAGCTCCCGAAGTTGCCGAACAGACTCGAATCGCTCCACAAGCCGAAGTTGACGATCATCACGCCGCCCCAGATCAGGGCGATGACGTTGATGATCGTCCCCCAGCTGCCGAGGCTGAACCAGGCGCTCTTGTGTGGCCAGCCGGTCGTGCGCGCACGAAGCACGCCCAGGTTGCACATGAAGTAGCTCAGGTAGATGAGGCCCGTGGCGCCGGCCGCAAGGACGGCGGGGCTGTCGGTGATGACGAACGGGATCGCGGCCAGGACGCCAACCGCCACCGCGGCATTGGCGGGCGTCTTGAAGGTCTGGTTGACGTGCGCCCATGTGCCGCCAAGCGGCATACGCCGATCACGACCCATGGAGAACATCAACCGCGTGGTCGCCCCCTGGATGGCGAGCGTACAGACGTACACGGCGATGAGGATCACGTACAGGTACAGGTTGCCGAACGTCTCACCGAGCCCGGCCCTGATCGATGTCGCGATCGGTGCCGGGTCGGTCAGGGACGCGGTCACATCGGGAATCGCGAGCACGATCGCGAGCAGGAAGACGAACCCGACGAGGCCCGAGAGCCAGATCGCCGACAGGATGCCGCGCGGCGCCTGACGACTGGCGTCCAAGGTCTCTTCACCGAACGTGCCCGCCGTGTCGAAGCCGTAGACGACGAACAGCGACATGAACATGGCGACGGCGAAGACGGGGAGATAGCCGCCCGTTTGCGGAGTCTCTGTGCCCGCCGTCTGCGTGAGCACGGAGAGATCCTGGTGCCGCCCGACGATGAGCAGGATGATCGCGAAGACGAGCATGCCGAGGATCTCGGCGCCGACGCCGATGTTGTTGATCAGCGCCAGGAGCCGAATGCCAGCCCCATTGATCAGCGTCGTGGTGACCAGGCTGATCAGCCCCCAGAAGACCAGGTTGTTCATGAACGGGAGCGGGCTCGGGTCACCGAGCGCGAAGCCGAAGATCGATGCGAGCACGAGGGGCACGGTCGCGGCGACAGCGGTGGTCGTCAGGACTCCTGCCCAGAAGTAGAACCAGCCCGTGAACCAACCGAGCGTCTTATTGGAAAGCCGCTTGGACCACTGATAGATCGAGCCCGCCACTGGGAAGTGGCTCGCCAGCTCAGCAAAGTTCAGGGCAACGAAGGTCTGGCCGAGCACGACCAGCGGCCACGACCAGAAGAATGCGGGGCCGCCCACGCCAAGACCGAGCGCGATCAGCGTGTACGTGCCGGTCGAAACGCTGATGTAGCTGAACGCCACCGCGAAGTTCGACAGGAACCCAAGGCTCCGTTGCAGCTCGGGCTTGATCCCGAGGGACCTCAGGTGGGCGTCGTCTCGCGCGGCGACGTCTGACTGCATGGTTGGACCCGACACGGTTGCCTCCCTCTCCCACCGCGCTCCGGTGACCCTGGGGTCGAGCCACCGAGTCGCGAGCCGAACCTCTTCGGGAAAACCGGTACCGAGAACGCGGGGCACTCGCTCGGGCCCTCTTCCCGAACGCGTTCGCGGAGCATAGGAGTGGCCTGAATCGGAATCAAGGCCGATTTGCCGCTCGCAACGACGGATTTCGCGGGATGCCGTCTCGGCCGCTGCGCAATTCGTTGGCTCGCCCGCGGCGACGACCCAGGCGAGGGATGTGTTGAACGAACCGCCGCTCAGGCGCGGGCCAGCAGCGCCTCGGACAGGGCGGCGGGCACGGGCCGATGCCACTCCACCGGCTGGACGTACCTATCGACCATGGCGCGCGACCCCTCGACCCCGAGCTCGTGGCACAGGAAGCGAATCTTCTTCTCCTGGTCGAGGAGGATCTCGTCCTTCGTCTCGAGGTCCCACAGCTGGCGCTTGAACGGCCCCAGCGCCTTCTTGCGCGTCATGTACACGAACTGCTGATCGGTCTGGTCGGACTTGCGCTCCTCGAGCGCGTTGGCGAAGCACCACCGCTCGATGTGCTCATGCAGCGAGCGCGGGAACGCCGGGTGTTCGTAGAGCGCGTTCTGGAACCCGGTCGCGAGGTGGATCTCGGCCGTCTCCACCTCGCGGAAGCGGTGGAACAGCTCGTCCGGCAGTGTCGACGCGCCGTGCTGCACGGTGCCCGCCACGCCGTACTCGCGGCGGCCAACCTCGCCGAGCCGGCGATGGACGTCGAAGTCGACCGGCACCAGACCGACCGTGCCATCCGGCATCACGACGCCACCGTGCGAGGTCCCCGTCTGGACGGACACCTTCGAGATCCCGATGCCGTTGCCGGCGCCCGCCGCCGTGCCGGCGAGCGCGACCTTCAACCCGTCGAGGTAGGCCCGCATCTCGGCCTCGTTGGAGTTCTCCTTGCCGACCTCGCCGATCTCGCCGCCGATGCTGATCGTGACCCCGTCCGCCTCGAGCGTCCGAATGAGCGCGACCAGCTCGGCGGTCCGCTCGTAGTTGTCGCGCTGCTCGGCGTCGACGCCCTCCCGCGACAGGTCGACCAGCGTCGACGCGTCGATGTCGATGTTCCGGTAGCCAGCGTCCACGGCAAGCCGGCAGGCCCGGCGAATCTCCTCGGTCATCGCCTCGGCGTCGGCCGCGTACTTCTTGGCGTTGAACTGGTAGTGGTCGCCCTGCAGGAAGACCGGGCCCTGCCAGTGCGCGGCGATGGCGCCGGCAAGGACGGCCGTGGAGTAGTCGATCGGGCGCTGGTAGGTGTACGTCTGCTCACTCCGGGCCAGCTCGACGATCATCGCCCCGACGTCCTCGGTCGAGGCCATCTCGAAGGCAATCCGTGCCATGTCGAACGTCTGGGCGCGGAGGTTGATCGCCGGCACGGTGAAGCCAGAGACCTCGCCGCGCGCGCGGGCCATGTACAGCTCGTGGATGCTCGCCGACCGCGCCCCGAGCTCCTGGGCCGCTTCCCAGACGATCCATTGGGCGACCTCGACGGTCTTCGGATCGTCGCTGAAGGCGGCGGTCCAGGCCAGATCGCGGATGCCGTCGGCGCGGAGTCGGGCGACGTCGTCGACGACGAACCGGCCCTCGTGCCAATCGACGATGGCGCTGAGGCGGGACAGGAGATCGGAGACGGAGCTCGCTACTTCGGGCATGCCGCCATTATCGGGCGGGCCGGGTTGCGGGCGCGCGGGACGCCCGGTGGGATGTCAGAACGGCTTGACGACCATCAGGAAGACGATGACCACGACCAGCCCCGACATCGCCATCCCGTACTGACGCGATCTGGCGACGCGCGCGAGGAGCTCGGGCGGCGGTCCACCCGGCGGCGGACCTCCTGCCGGAGGACCACCGGCTGGGGGCGTCGTCATCTCGATGAGCCGGCGGAGGTTCGGCAGGTTGAGCCCGATGGCGATATACAGCGCGATCGCATACAGCACGATGGCGGTGAGGAGCCACAGCCGACTGAGGAGCTCGGTGCCCTCGATGAGGACGAGGCCGAGACCGGTGATGCCTTGCAGCACCGCAAGCGGCACGATCAGTCGGTTGGCGATGACCGACGAGGCGCGCAGCGTGAAGTTCGCGTGCTGAGGTTCGCGGCCCGCGGCGGCGCCGAAGATCGCCAGGGCGAAGCCCGGGCCGAACGCAATGATCGCCCCCGCGATGTGCAGGAAGAGCAGCCAGGGCAACAGGCTCACGAAACCTTCTCCTTCATCGCCGATGCCCCCGAACCTTCGGCGAGGCTAGCACCAGCTCAGTGCGCCCGATGGTCCGCCGAGCCAGGACCCGCGTCGTGATGCGCGGAGTCCAGCTCCCCGATCGGCCCATGCGCGCCGCCGTATCGGACCCGATAGCCGGCGACGAGTCGCTGCACCTCGTCGAGCTTCGTGACGCCGGCCTTCGCGAGGCCGGCGAGGTCGTCGCGCCGATGGTGGAGGTCGGCCTCGAGGTCGCCCGCCCGACGCCCGAGCCGGGTGGCGATTTCGGGCAGCACGCCCCACTCGAAGTGCTCGTATCGACCGAGGCGATCGTCCCAGGTCGCGAGGACCGCGGGGTCGAGGCGCTGGGCGTGTCCGTGCGCGTCGCGCGCCAACGGCCGGACGTAATGCGCGGCGGTCACCCGCAGACGCCCTCGTCGTGACGCCCCTGGCGCCTCCCCGAGCACCAGGACACAGCCGAGGAAGGTCAGCTGGTCCGGCGTGAGCGGCAGCGGGCCCGCGCCGAGTCGCTCGCGCAGCTCCCCGAGCGACGTCGCTTCGACGACACCTCCCGCCCGGCGGCCGCGGATCAGGCTGCTCGCCCCGGCCGCGGTCAGTGGCGCGAGCAGCGACTCGGCGCGCTCGTCCGCGTGCACCGACGCGAGCACGCCCGCCAGCAGCTGGGCGCCGGCGCCGGCCCGGCCCTCCGGTGCCGCCACGACGAGCGGGATCCGGCCCTCGACGAGCAGCCACACCAGCGCCCCCAACTCGGCGTCGAGGACGCCCTGCGCGATCAGCGCGACGATCGACGGTGCGTCGGCGACGGCGCTCGACGCTTCGGCGGACACTCCGGGAGCCTAGCCGAAGGTGCGACCGCGCCGGGTCCGGCCTCGATCCGCCATCCCGCGAGATCAGTTTGACACCGGCCAGCGACGGACCCTAGACTCCGGCGGCCGGCGCCCGTGGCGCCCGGCTACCGTTACCGGAGGTTTGTGGAATGACGAGCTACATGCTCACCAGGCGACTGGTCGCGCCTTTCGGCGCGTCCGGACGCGGGAGATCTGTGCCCACCTCGAGGTAGCGGGCGGGCGGCAAGGCCGCCCATCATGCAGGAACCACGAACCGTGGGCCGGATCGGGCCCACGGTTTTTCGTTTGTCCCGGGCTGCACACGGGACCGGCGAACGAGCCGCGAGCCACCCCGCCACTGCCGGGTCGGCGACGCGGCTCTCTTCATGCCCAAACCACCTCGCAACCAAGGGAACCAGCGATGACGAGCACGACGCTCCAACAACCGAAGATGGCGCAGGACCGGTCGTTCGATCCAGCGCGACTGTCCGTCCCGGGTATTGCACCGAACCGCAATGGCGGCGTCGGTGATCGTTCGCGGGGCGTGCCCGCGCTGCTCGTCGATCGGGTGACCAAGCGCTTCCACGTCGCCCGCAAGAAGCGACCCGTAGTCGCGATCGCCGAGGTCTCGCTCCGGTTGGAGCGCGGCGGGACGGTCGGGATCCTGGGCGCCAACGGCTCGGGCAAGTCGACGCTGATCCGGCTCGTCTCGGGCCTGCTCACGCTCGACGAGGGCAGGGTCGAGATCTTCGGGCTCGACATCGCCCGCGACGAGATGGCGGTCAAGCGGCTCATCAACCGGGTGAGCGTCGACGCCGCCTTCTTCAAGAAGCTCAGCCCGATGGAGAACCTGCTCTTCGCGGCGAGGCTGTACGGCGTCGACGCGAAGGTCGCGAGGCGGAACGCGGTGCTCATCACCGAGCGCCTCGGGATCGCCGAGCGGCGGCTCGGCCGGCCGGTCGAGCAGCTGAGCCGGGGCATGCAGCAGAAGATCGCGATCGCGCGAGCCCTGCTGACGAGCCCGGCGCTGCTGCTCCTCGACGAGCCGACCACGGGTCTCGACCCGCGCTCGAAGCTCGACGTGCAGACGTTCATCGAGGAGATCCGGCGCAGCCACGACGCCTCGATCGTGCTGACGACCCATGACCTCGACGAGGCCGAGCGGCTGAGCGACGACATCGTCGTCCTGAACGACGGCCGGGTCGTCGCCCAGGGGACGCCAGAGGAGCTGAAGCGGCTCGTCGCGGATCGCTTCGGCGAGGCACCGACGATGCACAACGTGTTCATGACCTACACGGGCCGCTCCCTCGACGAGGACGTCGAGGAAGACGAGTCCAACGACGAATGAAGCAAACAAGACGTCCGCTCAGCCGGTGGCTGCGCAAGGCGGAGGCGAGGACCGGAGTAAGCGCACTTGAAACGTGCGCGAGCGAGGACCGCAGCCGACAACGCGGCGCAGGCGACGGATCAGCGGACGTGAGAGGAGGTGAGGCCAGATGTTGATCAACCGATTGGCTTACGAGCTGGCGCAGGACCGGCGCGAGCGCGAGATCGCCGAGGCGATCGAGCAGCGACGGATCCGAGCGAATCAGCCCGAGATCCACCCGGTTCGTCGCGCCGTCGGGCGCTCGATCATTGCGATCGGCGCACGACTGGCGGGCGAGCCCCAGCCCAGGCTGGCTCGGTCCCGATGAGGGCCGAGCCAGCCCTCAACCCGAGGGTTCCCACCATGACCGCAATGGCCCACGAGCTGCGGGCCTCCTACGCCTTCATCGAGCGCAACTTCTTCCTGTCCCGGCGCTACTGGGGCTGGGAGATCGCGTTCCTCGTGTACTCCGCCGCCGGTGCTCTGTCGATCGCGCTGATCGGCGCGCAGGCCGGCGACCCGCGCCTGCTCCTCACCCTCCTCGTCGGCGCGATCTTCTGGAACTACCTGTCGGTCGTGTTCAGCTGGATCGCCGAGACGATCCAGATCGAGCGCTGGGAGGGGACGCTCGAGTACACGATGATGGCTCCGATCCGGCGCAGCACCCACCTCCTCGGGGCTGTGGCCTACGCCATGATCTTCGGCCTGGTCCACACGGCCGCGATCCTCGTCGCCGTGCTCCTGTTCTTCCCGAACCTGTCGTACGCGCACGCGAACTTCGGGACCGTGGCCGGGTTCATGGTCCTGGGCTCGTTCAGCTTCGTCGGCCTCGCGATGACCGTGGCCATCCTGCCGCTGCTCTTCGTCGAGCGGGGCGGGCAGATGGCGTTCACGATGCAGTCGGTCCTGCTGCTCGTCAGCGGGGTCTACTACTCGATCGACATCCTGCCCGGCTGGATGCAGGTCATCTCGCACCTGTCACCGGCGACGTACGCCATCGACGGTGTGCGGAAGGGCCTCATCGACGGCGTGCCGCTGACCGAGCTCGGCGGCGACATCTGGCCGCTCCTGGTGATGGGCACCGTGTTCATCCCGTTGGGCCTGTGGGCGTTCAGCGCCGCCGAGCGCTACGCCAAGCGGACCGGCAAGCTCAAGCGAGTCGGCTGATGACGATCGTCGGCGATCAGCACGTGCTCGGCGGCCTCGGCTGGGACAGCGGCTTCGCAGCGGCACTCGCGGACGAGGCGCCGGGCCTTGTGCCCGCACGCGTCCTGACCGAGGAGCGCGGCCTGTACCTCGTCGCCGGCGCGGCAGGCGAGGGACCGGCCAGCGCGTCGGGCCGGCTCAGGTTCGATGCGGAGCTCGATCCGAACGCGGCCTGGCCCGCCGTGGGCGACTGGGTCGCGGTCGAGCCCGGAGCAGGCGATGGCGAGCACCGGCTGATCCAGCGGGTGCTCTCTCGCCGCAGCGCCGTCGTCCGCCGCTCCCCGACCGATCGGCGCATGCCTGCTCAGGTCCTCGCCGCGAACGTCGACGTCGTCTTCGTCGTGACGTCGATGAACGCGGATTTCAACCTCCGCCGGCTCGAGCGCTACCTGACCGTGGCCTGGGAATCCGGCGCGACACCGGTGTTGCTCTTGTCCAAGGCCGACCTCACCGATGACGTCGAGGGCTACCGGGTCGCGGCCGCGGCGACCTCGCCGGGCGTCGAGGTGATCGCGGTCTCCGCCGTGACGGGCGAAGGCCTCGATCGCGTCCGCACCCATCTCGACGTCGGGCGGACCGTCCTCTTCGTGGGCTCGTCGGGCGTCGGCAAGTCGAGCATCGTGAATGCGCTCGCCGGCGAGCGGCTCCTCGACACCGCCGCGATCCGCGAGGACGACGCGCGCGGCCGCCACACGACCACCCGGCGGCAGCTCGTCCGCCTCGCCGACGGGCTGCTCATCGACACGCCCGGGCTGCGCGAGCTCGGCGTCCTCGACGCGGACGGCGTGTCCACCGCCTTCGACGACGTGGAGTCGCTCGCGGCCGGGTGTCGGTTCAACGACTGCACGCACGGGTCGGAGCCGGGCTGCGCCGTTCGCGCGGCGCTGCGGGACGGCGGCCTCGCGAGCGACCGGTTCGACGCCTACACGAAGCTCCAGCGCGAGGCCTGCCGCGCAGTCATCGCCGTGGATGCACTGGCGCGCAAGGCCGAGCGTCGGCGTTGGACGGCCATCTCGCGAAGCGTCGAGCAGCACATGCGGCTGAAGTACGGAGCCGAACGATGACCGGCGTCGCCACCGCCGACCTCGTCGAGCGCGCATTCGATCCTGCCCGGGACCTGCCGGCGATGGTCGAGCTCATTGCCGCCGTCAACCGCTTCGACGACATTCCATGGTTTCCCACGGTGGCCGACCTCGAAGTGGATTGGGCAGCGACGCCGACGTTCGACCCGTTGCGGGACATGCAGCTCGTCGCCGTTGGCGATCGGATCGTTGCCGCAGCCGGCGTCGACTGGCGCGAGCGGGCGGGCAAGGTCATTCACACCATCGAGATATGGGTCCACCCCGATTCCCGCCGTCGGGGCATCGGCCGGCGCCTTCTCGCCTGGTCCGAAGACCGGGCGCGCGAGGCACTGGCCGACGGCGATGGCGGGCCGGTAGAGCTTCCGCACTTCCTCGGGCTGGGCACGGGCGCCCACGTCCTGCCCGGGATGGCCTTCGCCGAGGTGGACGGGTACCTCCCCATCCGCTACAGCTTCGGGATGCGCCGGGATCTCAGGGAGGCAATTCCCAACGTGGCGATGCCGGCCGGCCTCGTGATTCGGCCCGTCAGCCCCGATCAGCATCGCCGGATCTGGGACGCCGACGTGGAGGCGTTCCAGGACCACTGGGAGGCGGCGGTGCGGAACGAAGCGGACTTCGACCATCACTTCGGCCATCCCACCGTGGACACGACGATGTGGCTGGTGGCGTGGGACGGCGACGAGGTCGCGGGCTCGGTCCAGAACGGGATCTATCCGGAGGAGAACGCGCAGCTGTGCATCGAGGTCGGCTGGCTCGACCACGTGTCGGTCCGTCGACCATGGCGCAACCGCGGCCTCGCCAGTGCGCTTGTCGTTCGGTCCCTGGCGATCCTTCGCGAGCGGGGCATGGACTGGGCCGCGCTCGGCGTCGATGCCGAGAACCCCACCGGCGCGCTCGGGCTCTACGAGCGTTTCGGGTTTCGCGTCCACCAGACCTGGGTGAAGTACAGGAAGCCGTTCTGAGCTAGACGGGCAGTCGCCGCTCCCGCGCGATCCACTCGAGCCAGAGCCGCTCCTTGCCGATGGCGGTAGTCGGACCGTGGCCCGGCATGACCCTCAGGCCATCGTCGAAGCCGCGCAGCCGATCGAGCGACTCGACCATCGCGTCGGCGGAACCACCGGGCAGGTCGACTCGCCCGAATGAGCCGGCGAACAGCGTGTCGCCGCTGTACAGGAAGCCCTCGTCGCGCTCCAGCAGGCAGACCGAGCCCTCGGTGTGGCCGGGCGTGTGTAGCACCTCGAGCCGGATCGAGCCGAAGCGAATCTCGCCGCCTTCCTGGAGCTCCACGGCCGGGACACACGGCGGGATCTCGAGTGGCGCCCAGCGCGCCTCTGGCGGGTTGGTCAGCCGGTAGGCATCCAGGGGGTGGACCGCGATCTGCGCCCCCGTGTGTTCCGATACCCGGGCGTTGTCGCCCATGTGGTCCCAGTGGCCGTGGGTCGAGACGATGAGCTTGAGCGTCCAGGCACGGGCCGACAGCTCGCCTTGGACCCACTCCAGGGACGGGATCGCCGTGTCGATGGCGATCGCCTCGCGCATCCGCTCGTCCGCGAGGATGTGGACGTTGGTCGCGAGCAGGCCGACGACCTTCGAGACGGTCTCCATGAGCGCGCCGGGCGTCAGGCCTCGAGCTTCGCCCGCATGCAGTCGAACGCCTGCGTGATCAGCTTGTTCGCAGTGCCCTCGATGAGGCGCGCACCGACGCTCGCCATCGTGCCCATGATCGCGACATCGGCCGTCCAGTCCATGGTCGTCGGGCCGTCGGCGGCACCGGTGAGCCGCATCTCCCCGGTCGCCTCGACCGCGCTGCCGGGCGCCTGGCCGCTGGCCTTGATCACCGCGCGATCCGGCTCCTGCGCGTTGACGAGCTCGAGATTCACGGCGAACCGCGCCGAGATGATGCCGATGCCGACCTTGGCCCGGGCCCGGAAATGGGTCGCATCGACATTCTCGATCGACTCGACGCCGGGGCCGCACCAGCCGACCTGCTGCGGGTCGATGACGAACGCCCACACCCGCTCCCGGGGCGCATTGATCAGGGTGCTGCCTGAGAACTGCATCGCGGCCTCCGCGGGCTTGGGAAGGGGCTCAGCCCATGCTCGGCTGGTAGTCCGGAGCGAGGTACCGCTCCGGCTCACGAACGAAACTGGTTCTGCAGCCGAGGCTGCAGAACGCGTACACCACGCCGCCGTGCTCGGCGATGTGGCGGACGTGCTTCGGGCGAACCATCATGCCGCAGACTGGGTCACGGAGGACGACGCCGTTCTCGAGGGCCGGTTCGTCCGACCCGACTGACGCCCCTTCCGCGGCGGCATCGCCGGCGAGGGTCGCAGGGCCGGGCGCCGCCACGAATGGCGCCCGGCCACGGCGGACCTGGACGAGCTCGGCGAGGATCGACAGTGCGACCTCCTCCGCCGTGGTCGCACCGATGTCCATTCCCGCCGGCGCGCGAAGCGCCGCGACGCGCTCCGGCGGAACGTTCATCTCGAGCAGGTACTGGCGGACGACCGCGGCGCGGGTCGCCGACGCGACGAGACCGACATAGGAGACATTGCGCCGAAGGATCGTCTCGAGCGCCTCCTCGTCCCACTGGCCCTGCGTCGCGACGACCACGAATGGGCTGGCCGCGATGTCGATGCCGGCGAGGTTCGTGTCGGTCAGGACCCGCGAGGCGCCCGGGAACGCGGACGGCTCGGCGATCGGGTCGAACAGGCTCACGTGATGGCCGAATGCCGCGCCCAGGCGGACGAGTGCAGCGGCGATCGGGGTCGTCCCCACGACCCACAGCGCTGGAGCAGGGACGTGCGGTTCCACATAGATCTCCATCGTGCCGCCGGAGTGGCAGGTCATGACCAGGTCGATGATCCCATCGGCCCGACGCGCATCGGACGGGGGCTCCTTCGACAGCCGGAGCAGGCGCGGCTGGCCGTCCGCCAGGGCCCGCAGCGCCTCGCGAGTCACGACCGGCTGCGCACAGCTCCCTCCGACCCAGCCCTCGATCTCGCCGTCGGGATGGACGATGCCGGCGGCCCCGGGCCTCGCCGACGTCGGGCGACGCACGGCAACGACCGTTGCGAGCGCGAACGTCCGGCCCGCCGCCTCGAGCTGGGCGGCGCGGGCCAGGACGGTGCGCTCCTCCATCACGGCGGCGCGACAGCCTGGCTGGCCACGCCTACGGCGCTACTCCCCTCTCATGCAGGATTGCCCAGACCTTGGGCGGCGTGATCGGGATGTCGATGTGCCGAACACCGAGGTGCCAGAGCGCGTCGACGACCGCGTTGGCGATGGCCGGTGGGGCGCCGACGGTCGCCGACTCCCCGACGCCCTTCGCGCCCAGCGGGTGGTGCGGGGAGGGTGTGATCGTCTTGCCCGTCTCCCAGCGTGGCGTCTCGACGGCGCTCGGTAGCAGGTAGTCCATGAACGTACCGGCAAGGTTGTTGCCGAGCTCGTCGTAGTCGATCGCCTCGAGCATGGCCGGGGCGAAGCCCATGGTGAGCCCGCCGTGGATCTGGCCCTCGACGATCATCGGGTTGATGATGTTGCCGCAGTCGTCCACGGCCACGAAGCGGCGGATCTTGACCTCGCCCGTGCCCTTGTCGATGTCGACGACGCAGATGTAGCTGCCGAACGGATAGGTCAGGTTCGGCGGGTCGTAGTAGTCGACCGCCTCGAGGCCCATCTCCATCCCGGCGGGATAGTTCGTGTAGGCCGCGAAGGCAATATCCTGGATGGTCTTCGACCTGTCCGGCGAGCCCTTGACGCTGAACTTGCCATTGGTCCACTCGAGGTCGTCCTCGGACGCTTCGAGCAGGTGGGCGGCGATCTTCCTGGCCTTGTCGCGGACCTTCCGTGACGCGACCGCGGTGGCGGCGCCGGTCGTGGGCGTCGAGCGCGAGCCGTAGGTCCCGACGCCGTAGGGCGCCGTGTCCGTGTCGCCGTACTCGACCTTGACGTCCTGCGCCGGGATGCCGAGCTCTTCGGCCACGATCTGCGCGTAGGTCGTCTCGTGGCCCTGGCCCTGCGTCTGGCTGGCAATCCGGAGGAGCGCCTTGCCCGTCGGATGTACCCGCAGCTCGGCGCCGTCGTTCATCTTGAGCCCGACGATGTCGAAGTCGTGGGACGGGCCCGCGCCGACGATCTCAGTGAAGCTGCAGATGCCGATCCCCATGAGCTCGCCCCTGGCGCGCTTCTCAGCCTGCTCGCGGCGGAGGTCCTCGTAGCCGATCATGGCCATGGCCTTCCGGAGCGCGCCGGCGTAGTTGCCCGAGTCGTACTCCCAGCCCGTGGGCGAGACGTACGGGAACTTGTCGGGCGGGATGAAGTTCCTGAGGCGGAACTCGGCCGGATCCTCGCCGCGCTCGTGGGCCGCGATGTCGACCAACCGCTCGATGACGTGGACCGCCTCGGTCACACGGAACGAGCAGCGGTACGCGACGCCGCCCGGCGGCTTGTTCGTGTAGACGCCGTCGACCTCGACGTAGGCGTTTGGATAGTCGTAGGAGCCGGTCACGACGTTGAACAGGCCGGCGTGGAACTTGAGCGGCGCCGCCTGGGCGTCGAACGCCCCATGGTCGGCGAGGGTCTTGACGCGCATCGCCGTGATCCGCCCGGCGGCGTCCACGCCGAGCTCGCCGTCCATGTGGTAGTCACGGGCGAACGAATCGGCCTGCAGATTCTCCGATCGATCCTCGATCCACTTGACCGGCTTGCCGGTCAGAAACGACGCGGCCGCAGCGAGGATGTAGCCCGGATAGGCCGGGACCTTGCCGCCGAAGCCGCCGCCGATGTCGTGCGTCTTCACGCGGATGTTGTGCTCGTAGATCGGCAGGCCGGCGGCTCCGGCGATGAGCGCGACGACGGTCCTGATGACGTGCGGCGCCTGGCTCGTCATGTGCAGCGTCAGGTGGCCGTTGATGGCGTCCCAGTCCGCGACCATGCCGCACGTCTCGATGCTCGCCACGTGGATTCGAGGCAGGTAGACGTGCTCCTTGACGACCAGCGCCGAGTCCTTCAGCGCCGCGTCCGTGGCGTCCTTCTTCCCGGACTCGTAATGCCAGATGTGGTTGTTCTGGTGATCGTCGCCGCGGTCCTTGCGGAGCACGGGCGCGTCCGCCTTCATGGCCTTGTACGGATCGACGACGACCTCGAGAGGTTCGTAGTCGACGATCACGGCGGCGACGCCGTCGGCGGCCGCGTAGCGCGACGTCGCGACGACGGCCGCGACTTCCTGGCTCTGGAAGAGCACCTCGTCGACGGCGAGGACGGCCTGCTTGTCGCCGGCGAGGGTCGGCATCCAGGCGAGGCCGTAGCCCTCGAGGTCCTTGCCGGTCACGACGGCGGCGACGCCCGCGACCTTCAGCGCCTCGGACGTATCGATGCTCTTGATGCGGGCGTGGGCGTACGGGCTGCGCACGATGTCGAGCCACAGCTGCCCGGGCAAGTTGACGTCCTCGATGTACTCGCCCGCACCGCGGATGAACCGGGCGTCCTCGACCCGCTTGCGAGCGTGGCCCATACCGCCGACCTCGGGGGTCGTGGTGGGCTGCTGGGATTCGTAGAGCGTCGCCATCTCGGTGCCCCTCAGCCTGCGGTGGACGCGACCGCGCCCGACTGGGTCGCGGCAGCGGCCCTCGTCTCGGCCGCGGCCTGCTGGATTGCCTTCACGATATTCACATAGCCGGTGCAGCGGCAGAAGTTGCCGCTGATCCCCTCGCGGATCTCGTCCTCGGTGGGATCCGGGTTCGTGCCCAGGAGCCAGGCCGCCTGCATGATCATGCCCGGTGTGCAGAACCCGCACTGCAGGCCGTGCTGATCCCAGAACGCCTGTTGGAGTGGGTGGAGCCTGGCCCCGTCGGCCATGCCCTCGATCGTCTTGACCTCGGTGCCGTCGGCCTGGACGGCGAGCATCGTGCACGACTTGGCGCTCACGCCGTTGACGTGCACGGTGCAGGCGCCGCAGTTGCTCGTGTCGCAGCCGACGTGCGTTCCGGTCAGCCTGAAGACGTCGCGGATCAGGTACACGAGCAGGAGGCGCGGCTCGACGTCCGCCTCCATCGGCGTCCCGTTGACGGTGACGGTGATGTGCTGCGTGCTCATCTCGCTCGCCCTCCCGTCACGCGGCCCTGGCGCGCTCGAGCGCTGCCTGCAGCGCGCGTCGCGTCATCTCAGCGGCCATCGCTCGCTTGTATTCGGCGGGCCCGTGCTGGTCGCTGACGGGTCTGCTCTGGTGAGCGGCGGCGTCGGCGGCCTCTCGGAACATCCCATCGCTGGGATGCGCGCCGTGGATCGCCTGTTCCGCTTGGGTGGCCTCGAACGGTGCGTCGCTGACGGCGGTCAGCCCAATGCCAATCTTGGCGATGCGGCCATCGTCGCCCAGGGTCATCGAGACGGCCGAGCCGACGGTCGAGAAGTCGCCGGCGCGGCGCTCGAGCTTCCGGTAGGCGGAGCCGCTGTGCGGGCCCGGAAGCGGGATTCGCACCTCCGTCAGGATCTCGGTCGGCTCGATCCCGGTGACGAACGGATCGAGGAAGAAGCCCCTTGCCGGAACGATTCGCTCGCGGTCCGCACTCTGCAGCACGAGCATCGCGCGTAGTCCGAGGAGCACCGCCGGCCAGTCGGAGTTCGGGTCGGCATGAGCGACGGAACCGGCGATCGTGCCCCAGTTGCGAACCTGCGGGTCGCCGATGCCGGATGCCGCCTCACGCATGATCGGGAGCACCTGCGCGAGCCCAGCGTCCTCGAGGATCGCGCGGTGGGTGCTCCGCCCGCCGATCCGGATGTCGTCGTCGGTCCGGCGGACGCCGGCCAGGCCGGGCACGTCGCGGATGTCGACCAGCAGCGCCGGGCTCGCCAGCCGGAGCTTCAGGAGCGGCAGCAGGCTGTAGCCGCCGGCCAGGAGCTTCGCCTCCCCCTCGCGTTGCTTCAGGATCTGCAGGACCGAGCCGATGTCGGCTGGCCGGACGTAGTCGAACGACGCCGGAATCATCGGTGTCTCGCCCTCCTTCGCGATCGCGGAAGCGGAGTCGACGACGAAGTCGAGGTCGGCACGGGCTCCCGGTGAACACCTACCGTTTGACCAGCGATTCGTCTCGCGGCCGGGAACCTGATCGTGCGCGGTCCAACGCAGCCTCGGGGCGGTTCGTCGAGCATAGGCAGGGCCGGTAGGGGCGTCAACGCCGACGGGCTGCTACCCCGGGGCCCAGGCAACGAGTCCGATACGCAACGCCTCGGCGACCGAGAGATCGAAACCGCCTTCCGGCGCAGGTACGAGCCACTCGTCGATGAGGGCCTGCGTCCGGCCGTCCTTCTGCGAGCCGGCTACCACCCACGTCTGGCGGCGAATGAACGACTCAAGCTCTTCGCGACTCGCCCATCGCCGCCGGCTCGACTCCACCATCGTCACGACGGGCTCGCGGCCTCGCGCCCGGAGGAGGTCGACGAAGGCCGGCAGCGCCGGGAGCGAGATTCGCCGCTCCCCGTGGATCGGCGGCCAGAATTGCTCCGCGATCGACGCCGGGCTGCGATCCATGAGCACCGCCACGCACTCCCGACGGCTTGCGCCCTCCATCGCATCGACGAAGGGCCCGATTGCCTCGATGTCGTAGCCGACGTGGGCGATCAGCGACACGTCGACCGGGATCGCGGCGCGCAGCGCCGCATTCGTCGCGAGGATCTGCGGCCAGCGGCCATCGAGCACGTCAACGTTGTCGATCCCGTGCGCCGTCATTGCGTCCTGCAGCGCTCCGAGCATCGAGGTCGAGGGGTCGAGCGCGATGACCCGCCGCACCGATCTGGCGAGTGGCAGGGCGTAGCGGCCCGCGCCTGCCCCGATGTCGAGCCACCGATCGCCGGCGCGAGCGTGGCTGCGAAGGGCGTCGAGCACCGGATCGCCGGTTCGGTCGGGATCGTCGCGGAAGATCGAGCTGACAGAGGCATAGAAGTCCCTGCCGTCAGGGGCCTCTCGGAGCCGGTCGACCTGCTCGCGGTTGCGCCTGACGCGATCCGCCCAAGCGACCTCGGCCACGTGCGCGAGATCCATTGCCGTGTCGACGTCGGGATTGTCGCCGTCCACGTCGATCCAGCGAATGAGGTCAGGGTGCCGTACCAGCACGGGACCGAGACCGCGATCGCTCGACGCCTCGGCGACGAGTCGCCCAGCCGCAACCTCAAGGCGCACCGGATTGCGGGCCTCGGTGGCCTGGTACCGGGGCGCGACGACGGGCCTCGCTGCGTCGAGCGGGGCTTCGGCCAGGGCGTGAACCACGTCTGGGCGCAGCAGTGGCTGGTCGCCGAGGGCGACGAGGACAGCCTCGATGGATGCCGCCTCGATCGCCGCACGCCAGCCGAGCTGGAGGGAGCTCGAGAGCCCTCGACTCGGGTCAGGATTCGTGATCCGCTTCGCCTGGCGCCACTCGATGCCTGGCACGTCGCTATCCGGCGCGAGCACCACGACGGGCGCATCGATCCCCGCCTCGGCGAGCGTGTCCAGCACGTGCTGAAGCACCGGCTTCCCGTCGAATCGCGCCTCGAGCTTGTGGCCGCCAAAGCGCGATCCCGCGCCCGCGGCGAGCACGACCCCGCCGAGGCGCGGCGCCGTCATGTCCGGCTTGATGCAGCCAACGCTCCCGAAGCAGCCAGGGTTGCCGCCGCCATGGCGCCGCTCGAGCCGCCGCGTCGCACCGACACGACCTCGGCCAGGATCGCGAGGGCGGTCTCGCCCGGCTCGCGGCCGCCGAGGTCGAGCCCGATCGGGCCGCGGATCTGCGCGAGCTGTGACTCGGTAACGCCGGCCTCCAGGAGCCGCCGCCGTCGCTCGGCCTGAGTCTTGCGCGATCCGATCGCACCGACATACCGTGCGCCGCGCTTGAACGCCTCGACGATCGCGGGCTCATCGAACTTGGGGTCGTGGGAGAGGACGGCGACCGCGTCGTTCGGCCCGAGGTCGATCTCGTCGAACGCCTCGTCCGGCCACAGCGCGAGCAGATGCTCAACGTCCGGAAACCGTTCCCTGGTCGCGAATGCCGTCCGCGCGTCGATGACGACGGGCACGTAGCCGAGGTGCCTGGCGAGCCCGACAAGCGACCGAGCGACCTCCGTGGCGCCGACGATCACCAGCCGCGGCGGTACCGGGAACGACTCGATGAAGACGTGGCGATTCTCGATGCGGGCGGTCTGGGACCGACCGGCTGCGAGCGCGTCCCGGCGAAGCTGCTCCAGCGCTGCGGCGTCGTTCGCCTCCGCGGTCGCGGGCACGGCGTCCGCGAGATCGGACGGGGTGTCGGCCGGGAGCTCCGTGATCACGGTCGAGCCGAGAACGGAGTCCGCGGCAGCAAGCGGGTCGCGCGCGGCGGCAAGAGCCGTCCCGGGGACGTTCGGCTCGATCAGGACGTCGATCGTGCCACCGCAGGCGAGCCCGACCGACCACGCCTCCTCGTTGGTGACCCCGTAGCGAATCACGCGGGAGTCGCCACGCTGGCGAGATTCGAGGACTGCCTCCGCCGCCGCGCCCTCGATGCAGCCACCGCTCACCGAGCCGATCATCCGGCCGTCGTCCGCGACGAGCAGCACCGAACCGGCCTGCCGCGGCGACGAGCCGTAGGTGCGAATCACCACCGCCCGGCCGACCTCGTGGCCCTCGGCACGCCACGCGTCGTACTGAGTGAGGAGCTCCCTCATGGCGCCACCGTAGGTGAATTCCGCGGGCTAGGTGATCCGCGGCGCAATGCTCGGGTCCTCGGGCACGATCGGAAGCGGTGACGCGACCGTGGCCGGCTGCTCCGACGGCGGCACGGGTTGCACGTGGGCGGCCGCCTCGCTCCCGCGGCGCACGTCCGCCGCGCGCGCCCCGGCGAGCACCTCGCCGAGCCGCTCCAGGCTGGCGATCGTGCCGGCGGCGAGGAAGTCGTCGATGTACGGGAAGGCCGCGCGCATGCCCGCGGCGAGCGGCTGGTAGCCGGCGGTTCCCGCCAGCGGGTTGAGCCACACGAGTCGATGGCAGTTGCGACGGAGGCGCGCGCTCTCCACTGCGACCAGCGCGGGATCGCCGCGATCCCAGCCGTCGGACACGACGATGACCACGCCGCTCGTCCGCAGCGTTCGCCGGGCCCAGCGCACGTTGAACTCGTGGAACGACTCGCCGATGCGCGTGCCGCCGGCCCAGTCGGTGACGGAATCGGCCACGCGGGCGAGCGCGCGGTCGCGGTCCCGATCCCGAAGCAATCGCGTGACGCGCGTGAGTCGCGTCCCGAACACGAACGACTCCGTCCGCACCTCCGAGGAGGCCGACAGCGCCTGGACAAAGCGCAGGAGCAGCCGCGAGTGGCGCTCCATCGAGCCTGAGATGTCGCAGATGACGACGAGGGGCCGCGGTCGCTTGACCGCGCGCCGCCAGACCCAGTGCACGATCTCGCCGCCGGTCGACAGGTTCCGCCGGAACATCGCCCGCGGCGCGAGCCGGCGGCCGTGCGGGTGCAGCTCGTAGCGACGTGTGCGCCGTCGCTCCAGCTTCGGGACCAGCAGATCGACCAGGCGCTCCGCGTCGTGCAGCTCGGCCGACGTCATTCGATCGAACTCCCGGTGGCGGAGTGCCTCCAGTCGCGAATATGCATCGGGCGCGATCGCCAGCGAATCGGACTCGCCCGCCTCGTCGGCCTCCTCGTGCTCGCCCGGCAGCGGGACGCCGGCCTCGTCCTCGCCCCGTTGCGTTCGCTCGTCGCCCTGCAGCTGGGGCTCCTCGCCGAGGCCCTCGCCCTCGGCCGGGACGAGCTCGCTCCAGTCGTCGCCGAGGACGGCGTCGAGGTCGAGCGAGATTCGATTGCGCCAGTACCGCTCGAAGGTGATCTCGTACGGCTGGCGTTCGTCCTTGCGGCGCACGAACACGGCGGCGCCGGCGGCCTTGACCTGGTCACGGTCCTCGATGCCGACGATCTCCAGCGATCGCGCGAAGTCGATCGCAGCGGCGAGGTCGACGCCGAGCCCCGCCCGGCGCAGCGCTCGCCCAAAGCCGACCACGCGACCCAGCAGGAGCTGTCCGTCGACCTGTCGCGCCATCAGCGCAGTCCTGCCGTGGCCTACCGCGCCGACGGCTCGGCGAGCAGCTCCTTGACGCGCTGGCCGCGCACGTGACGGATGTCCTCCTCGTACTTGAGGACGACGCCAAGCGTCTCGTCGACCACCTGTGGCGTGAGCTCGGTCGCTCCCAGCGACAGCAGGGCAGCCGCCCAGTCGAGCGTCTCGGCGATGCCGGGCACCTTGGTCAGGTCGGCGCCGCGGAGCCGGTGGACGAAGGCGACCACGCGGCGGGCGAGCGCCTCGGGCGCCTCCGGCACGCGGGCGAGGACGATCTCGAACTCCTTCTGCTCCGTCGGGTAGTCGATCCAGTGATACAGGCAGCGACGCTTGAGGGCGTCGTGGACTTCGCGCGTACGGTTCGAGGTCAGGATCACGCGCGGTGGGCGCTCCGCCTTGACCGTGCCGATCTCGGGCACGGTCACCTGGAAGTCCGACAGGATCTCGAGCAGGTACGCCTCGAACTCCTCGTCGGCTCGATCGATCTCGTCGATCAGCAGCACCGGCGGCGTGCCGTCCTGCGACTCGAGCGCCTGCAGCAGCGGCCTCCGGATCAGGAACTCCGGCGCGAAGATGTCGTGGGCGCTCGCCGTGTCCGCCGCACCCCGCGCCTCGAGGAGCCGGATCTCGAGCAGCTGCCGCGGGTAGTTCCACTCATAGACCGCGGTGTTGACGTCGAGGCCCTCGTAGCACTGCAGCCGGATGAGTGGGGCCCCGAGGCTGCCGGCGAGGACCTTGGCCAGCTCGGTCTTGCCGACACCAGCCTCGCCCTCAAGGAGCAGGGGCCGGCCGAGCTGCAGCGCGAGGAAAACGGCGGTCGACAGCGACCGATCCGTGATGTAGCCGCGTTCCCGGAACGCGGCGGAGATGCTGTCGGTTGATTCGAGGGTGGTCATCGCCGCGACTCTACACGACGTGCCGATCGAGAGGCCGCGACCGTCCCGCATGCCACGATGGCCATCCGTTTTTCAGTCGCATCTGCGAGATGCGCCGCTTGAGGCGCCGAGGGACGCTCTGGCGCTACTCGAACAGCCGCTCCCGTGCCGCCTCGAGGGCGCGCTTTGCCATGACGACTGCCATCGCGGAGCGGTACGCGCGATCGGCGTGGATGTCTGACTGGACGGTGATGCCGTCGCAGATCGACGCGACCGTCGAGCCGATCGCGGCCGAGCCGAGCCTGCTGCCCCGAAGTGCACTCTCGACCGCCGTCGCGCGATACGGATGGTCGCCGACGCCGGTCACAGCCACGCGGACGTCATCGACTGCGTCCGCGTCGCCGTTGCCGGATCCGGTTCGGCCGATGACCGCGGCGACGCCGGCGATTGCGAAGCCCGAAGCCGGCTGCTCGAGCATCCGATACGCCGACCCGTAGGGACCCGACGGGGCCGGCACCCGGATCTCGGTCAGAAGCTCGTCGGCCGCGAGCGCGGTGCTGAACGCGCCGTCGAAGAACTCGCCGATCGGAATCGTACGCTCGCCGCGGTGCGCCGAGCGCGCGACGACCTCGGCCTCCAACGCCAGGAGGACCGCGGGCATGTCCGCGGCGGGGTCGGCGTGGGCGATCGCGCCGCCGATGGTCCCGCGATTGCGGACCTGCACGTCGGCGATACGCGGGAGCGCATCGGCCATCAGGGCGAGACCCATGACCGAGGCGTTGTCGAGCAGCTGCGCATACGTCGTGAGCGCACCGATGCCGAGCCGGCCATCGGGCAACGATCGAACCCCGCGTAACGATTCGATGCGGCCGATGTCGATCAGGCGATCGGGCCGTGCGAGCCGGAGCTTCATGAGCGGCAGGAGGCTCTGGCCGCCGGCAATGAGCTTGGCGTCGGCGCCGTGCTCCATGAGGAGCGACAGCGCCTCGTCGACGGTCGAGGCACGGTCATAGGCGAACGCGGCCGGGATCATGCCTGGGCCTCCTTTCCGTTGCCGTCGGAGCGGCCGCCGGCCGTTGCCGCCTGCATCGCGGCCCAGATCCGGGCCGCGGTGAGGGGCATGTCGAGGTGCCTGATCCCCAGCGGCGCGAGCGCGTCGTTGACGGCGTTGGCGACTGCTGCAGTCGAGGCGATCGTGCCCGCCTCGCCGACACCCTTGACGCCGAGCGGGTTCACCGGCGACGGGGTGACCGTCTCGTCGAGCTCGAATGCGGGCAGCCACTCTGCGCGAGGCAGCGCGTAGTCGAGCATGGAGCCCGACTGAAGCGTGCCATCTTCGCCGTAGACCGCGGCCTCCCAGAGCGCCTGGCCGACGCCCTGGGCGATGCCGCCATGGAGCTGCCCGTCGACGATCATCGGGTTGATCTTCTTGCCCACGTCGTCGACGGCGATGTAGCGCAGCAGGTCGACCTCGCCGGTGGCCTCGTCGACCTCGACGATCGCGATATGCGTCCCGAACGGCCACGTGCAGTTCGGCGTGTCGTGGTAGGCGGTCTCGTCGAGATACGGCTCCATGCCCTCGGGCGCGTCGAACGCGAGGTCGAGCGCGAAGGCGATCTCCTGGAGGGTCTTCTTCTTCTCGGGCGAGCCCTTGACGAAGTAGTCGGCACCGTTGACCTCGATGTCCTCGACCGAGGCCTCGAGCATGTGCGCCGCGTAGCGCCGGGCCTTGTCCTTGATCTTGCCGGCCGCCTTGATGGCCGCCGTCATCCCGACCGACGAGGTTCGCGAACCGTACGAGCCGTAGCCGAAGGGCGTGCCCTGCGTGTCCGAGTGCTGGACGAGGACGTCCGCCATGGGCACGCCGAGCTCGTCGGCGACGACCTGGGAGTACGTGGTCTCGTGGCCCTGGCCCTGTGGCTGGGTGCCTGCGGTGACGACGACCTTGCCGGTCAGGTGGACGCGGATGTTCGCCGATTCCCACATCGCGGCGCCCCAGCCCTCGCCGACGGCGCCGATCCACTTCGAGGGCGCGACGCCGCACACCTCGATGTAGGTGCTGAGGCCCATGCCGAGGTACTTGCCGCGCTTGCGCGCCTCCGCCTTTGCGCCGGCGAGATTCGCGTAGCCAGCGGCGGCCAGCGCCTTGTCGAGCGCCGGCTCGTAGTTACCGGAGTCGATGGAGATCTTGGCGCCACCCGACGCGGTACCCAGGCCTGACGGGTTCTCGTACGGGAACGCGTCGGGCGGGATGAAGTTGCGCCGCCGGACCTCCGCGCGGTCCATCCCGATCTCGGCAGCGAACAGGTCCATCGCTCGCTCGATGACGTAGGTGGCCTCGGGCCGGCCCGCGCCGCGATACGCGTCGACGAACGTGGTGTTGGTGTACACGCCCACGACCTCGGCGTAGACGTTCGGGATCTTGTAGCAGCCGGACAGGACCCTGGCGTAGAGCGTCGTCGGGATGCCTGGTCCGATGGTCGATAGGCGGCCACCGAGGTTCGCATACGTCTTGACCCGCACCGCGTCGACGGTGCCGTCGCGCTTGCCCGCGATCTCCAGGTAGGTGATGTGGTCGCGGCCGTGGATCGTGGATTGGTAGTTCTCGCGGCGGCCCTCGACCCACTTGACCGGCCGCCCGCCGTTGCGCTTCGAAGCGAGCAGCGCCAGTGGCATGTCCGCATAGGTGAAGATCTTCGAGCCGAAAGCGCCGCCGACGTCCGGGCTGATGCACCGGATCTTGTGCTCCGGGATGCCCATCACGAAGGCGGCGAGGAGCAGGCGCTGGATGTGCGGGGTCTGGCTCGACATCCAGATGGTGTATTCGTCAGTGCCGGGGTTGTACCAGCCGATGTCGCCTCGGGTCTCCATAGGGTTCGGGATCAGGCGCTGGTTGACCAGACGCTGCTTGACGACTACCTCGGCGGCCTTGATGGCCTTCGTCGTTCCGTCCTTGTCGCCGACCGACCATTCGAACACGATGTTGTTCGGAGCGGTCGAATGCAGCTGCGGCGCCCCAGGCTGTGTCGCCTTCTCGGCGTCAACAACCGACGGCAGCGGCTCCCAGTCGACGAGGATGGCCTCGACCGCATCGGCTGCCTGCTCAACGGTCTCCGCGACGACTGCGGCCACGCCCTCGCCGTTCCACTTGACCGCGTCGGTGGCGAGCACCCGCGGCGTGCTGACGTTGTTCTGGATGCCCGCCGAGCCGCCGGCCGGCCAGGCCATGGGCAGCGGGTTGTAGGGCACGTCGGCGCCGACGATGACGTCGAGCACCCCCGGCATCGACTTCGCGACCTCGATGTCGATCGATTTGATGTTCGCGTGAGCGTACGGGCTGCGCAGGATCGCCATGTACGCAATCCCGGGCATTGAGATGTCGTCGAGATAGCGACCCTTGCCGGTGATCAGGCGGCGGTCCTCGACCCGCTTGACCGGCTTGCCAACGACGGCCTCTGAGATGGTCTCCGCAGACATCGTCGCCCCCTCACCCGGCCGTGCCGGCAGACGCGCCGGCTGCGGTCGGCTCGGCGCCGACGGTGCCACCCATCGAGTCCGCCGCGGACCGAATCGCCGCGACGATGTTGTGGTAGCCCGTGCACCGGCAGTAGTTGCCGGCGAGAGCGTGCCGAATCTCGCCGTCGGATGGATGCGGGTTCTTCGACAGCAGATCGGCCGCCGTCATGATCATGCCCGGGGTGCAGAAGCCGCACTGCAGGCCATGCTGCTCCCAGAACGCGTTCTGGATCGGATGCAGGCCTTCGGCCGGGGTAAGGCCCTCCACGGTGGTGACGCTCGAGCCGTCGGCCTGGACGCCCAGCACGGTGCACGACTTGACAGCGTTGCCGTCCATCAGGACCGTGCACGCGCCGCACTGGCTGGTGTCGCAGCCGACGTGGGTTCCGGTGAGGCCCAGGTCCTCCCGCAGGACCTGGACCAGGAGACGTCTGGGTTCGACGTCGAGGTCACGGCGGGTGCCGTTCACAGTCAGCGAAATACGCTCTGCCACTGGCGGGACCTCCTTGCCTCCGAGGTCCGCGTTGCACGCCGGATTGGTGGCGTCGCGGGCTGTCCGCATCGTGTCACTGCGCCCGCGCCGCTGCAACTCCGGCTGCGAATCGCGGGTGTCACTCGCCGAAATGACGGAGCCCCGGCGGTCGGGCCGGGGCTCCGCGATTACCCGCGCGAGCAGGTCGCTAGTTGATGAATGAGTTGATGAACCCGAGGTCGAAGGCGTTGTCGAGGCGGTAGACGCCGCCCTGGCCGCCGCAGGTCCAGTTCTTGCCGAACGAGGTCACCGCGGCGACGACGTTAGTGCCGGCAAGGAAGTTCGGGCCGCCCGAATCACCGAAGCAGGTGCCGCCGGTGTTGGCGTTGTTGGACAGGATGATCGAGTAGTCGTGGGCGTAGCCACCGTTGATCCCGATGAGTCGAGGGTGGGCGATCATCCGGATCCGGTTGGAGACGTCCTTCCAGGACGAGGCATTGGGGAAGGCCTTTTGCAGCCCGAAGCCCACGGAGTCGAACGTCACGTTCGAGCTGTTCTTGAGGCTGTCGAACTGGCCAGCGGTCGGCAGCGCGCCGAACGAGCCCGGGTTGTACGGGTGGTCGAGGACCACGACGCCGAGGTCGTTCGTGAAGAACGCGTTCGGGTTGTAGTGGGGGTTCTCGTGAATCGAGCCGGTGATCGCAGTCTCGTTCGCACCGGCGCACGGGTAGCCGGCGATCCCGGTGCAGCTCCGCGTCGTCAGCGTGAACGCGGGATCCGGCGTGATCAGCGTGTTCTTGAAGAACACGACGGCGTAGGTCGGGGGGCCGAAGCCCTGGCTGGCGTCGGGCTCGACGCAGTGCCCCGCGGTCACGAAGACGGTCGGAGAGATGAGCGTGCCGCTGCAGCGCCACAGGTACTGGCCGCCGGCGGCGTGGGCGGTCATGAGGCCCACGTAGGGGTGGGCACTGCCGTCGAGGCTGCCGTTCGTGATGGCGCCCGCGGGAGTGGCGAAAACCGCGACGAGCAGGCTCGCCGCGGCGAGAGCCGCCGCGAACGCGCGGACGCCTCGGGATCGGGTACGCATGTGCTCCTCCAAGCGAAGACGTTCTCCGGGCATGTTCGCGCCGCTCGTGCGCGCCGCCTTCCCAGCGCCCGTCAGGCACGGGACTCTACCGGAGGAACCTCCAACGTGCTTTGCGCCGCGACGGGTAGCGGTGCGCCACGGCACCGACCGCGATCAGTCGTCCGCCGACCAGCTCGTTGCCGGCTCACCGCGCATCACCGCCGCCCCGGCCTGGATCGACCGCACGATCGACTGGTAGCCGGTGCAGCGGCAGTAGTTGCCCTGGAGCGCGTCGCGAATCTCGCCATCGGACGGGTCCGGCGAGCGGTCGAGCAGATCGAGCGCGGTCATCAGCATGCCCGGCGTGCAGTAGCCGCACTGGAGCCCGTGGTGCTCGACGAACGCGGCCTGGAGCGGATGGAGGTGATCAGGGTCGGGGGCGAGATCCTCGACTGTCCGCACGGTCCAGCCATCCGCCTGCACGGCGAGGACCGTGCACGACTTCACCGCGCGGCCGTCGAGATGGACCGTGCAGGTCCCGCACTGGCTCGTGTCGCAGCCGATCTTCGTTCCGGTCAGGTCGAGGTCGTCGCGAAGGACGTGGACGAGGAGTCGGCGCGGCTCCACGTCGAGCGCGACCGCGCGGCCGTTGACGGTAAACCGAACGGCGACCTTGGCCGGAGCCGCCGCATCCGGAGCCGCGACGCCGCCGTCGTTCAGGCCGGCACCCCCACCGCGGCCACGTCCTCGAACGCGTTGCCGATGCCGTCGACCATCCGGTCGATCTGGTCCTCGGTGATTACGAACGGCGGCGAGATGTGGATCGCGTGGCCGCGCAGGACGCGGCTCGCGACGCCGTGGCGCAGCGCCGCAGCGACGACCTTGTCCGGCGCAGCCGGATCCCCCTCGAGCACCTGGGGCTTGAGCGCGATCGCGGCGGTGAGGCCGACGTGCCGAATCTCGCCCACGAGCGGCGCATCCGCCAGGCGCTCGACTGCGGTCGCCAGCACCGGCTCCAGCCGCTTCACCCGACCGACCAGGCCCTCGCGCTCGATGATGTCGATGTTCGCCAGCGCGGCCGCCGCGGCGCCGGAGTGGCCGCTGTACGTGTAGCCGTGGCGGAACACCGCGCCAGCGATCGGCTCGTCCCAGAAAGGCGCCCGAACCCGCTCCCCCACGAGCACGCCGCCGAGCGGCATGTAGCCCGATGTCACGCCCTTGGCGAAGGTGATCAGATCGGGCTGGATACCGAAGCGCTGCGTGGCCCACCACTCCCCCAGCCGCCCGAAGCCCGTGATCACCTCATCGGCGATGAGCAGGACGTCGAACTGCCGGCACAGGGCGCTGATGTCGCGCCAGTAGCTCTCCGTCGGCGGGATCACGCCACCGGCGCCGATGACCGGCTCGCCGATGAATGCCGCGATCTCGTCGCGGCGCTGATCGAACAGACGGGCAACCGCCTCGACGTCGAGCGCCGGCACGCGGACGACCTCGTTGATGAACGGCTCGCCGCCGTAGCCATTGCGCATCGCGGGCATGCCCACGAGCGAGGTCCCCATCGCGTGCATGCCGTGGTACGCGTGCTCGCGAGACACGAACAGCGTCCTGTGCGGCTTGCCGATGACGTCCCAGTAGCGTCGTGCCAGCTTCGTCGCGGTGTCGATCGCGTCCGAGCCGCCCGAGGCGAGGAAGACCACCGCGTTCGGGATCGGCGCCAGCGCGGTCAGCCGGTCGGCGGCCCGCAGCGTCGCGTCGGTCGTGTAGGAGCCGAAGGACGAGTAGCCCGGCAGCGTGGCCAGCTGCTCCGCCACGGCGTCGGCGATCTCGCGGCGCCCGTAGCCGACGTTGCAGAACCACAGCGCGGCGGTGGAGTCGATGTATTCCTTGCCGTTCGTGTCGGTGATCACCGCGCCGTCGCCCGAGGCGATCACGACCTCCCTGTCGGCGACGACGTGCATGTCGGCGAAGCCGTGCCAGAAGCGGGTGGGCATGCCTCGAAGGCTACACGTCGTGCCCGAGCGCGGCACGTCGCGAGCTGACCGCCCGCGGGTCCAGCGAGCGCGCCAGCTCCTCGCCTGCCGGCAGGGTCGCGAGCCCCGCTGCATCGCCCAGCAGCCGCATCTTCCGAAGTGCCGCCTCCCAGGTGAGATTCGCCCAGGAGCCCGCCGAACCGAGCCCGACCCGATCGATCCCCCGCCCTCGCGTCGACGCCGCGTAGTGCCCCGCCCAGAGCAGCACCTCCCTCGTCTCGTCGATTGTCGCCGCAGACTCGACCCCCGCGATCACGCCGCGTTCGCCGGGCCAGCGCGTGACCAGGTTCCAGTTGTCGGGCCCGGCGATGAGGTCGACCGCGAGGCTCGAGTACGGGAGCTCGAGGATCGTCGCCCACGCGTTTGGACCCGGGGCGCCGCCGACGATCGACAGGCTCAGGTGCGGGCCGCTCACGCTCGCGCCATCGAGCAGCCGCCGGTGCGCGGCCCGGAACCGTTCCCGCTCGGTTTCGACGTCCAGCCGATCGATCGCCGTCTCTTCGATCTCGACGAGCGGGCAGCCCGCCGCGGCGAGTGCCGCCACGACATCTGCCAGGGCGTCAGCCGATTCCGGCCCCCCAGCCAGCGCGAATGGTCCCGGCAGCGCCTGCTTCACCGCCCGCTCGGTACGCGACTGGGCGGATCGCCAGGCATCGACAGCCTCCTCCGGTGTCGGAATCCGATCGAAGGACACTCGACCCAGTCGTCCATCCGTGATCGGCTCGAGCCCGGCCTCCGCCTGGGCATCAATGGCGATGTCGATGGCTCGATCGAGGTCGTCAGCGGCCTCGGTCGGCCGCGGCAGGGCGCCCATCAGGGTCGCAAACACGCGCCGATGCTAGGGCGACGAGGGTCGGCACGAAATGCTTGGGGCAAATCCGATCCGGGCCATCGTGCCTCAGTCGCCGTCAGCCCCCGAATCGAGATGGTTCCAACGAAGCGGAACCAACGCGCCGCAGGCGGCATTGGACGGTCGGCGCGCGTAAGCGCGGGCGAACCGCGCTCCGCCATGCTCGCGAGCCCGCCCGCGCACAGGTCGGAGGCATGCCGCGACGTGTAGCAGAGGGCATCGAGCTGTTGGCCGATGCAACGAGACGCCAAATCGTGGCGCTGATTGCCGGCCGAATCCGCCACCCGTCCGACATTGCACTGGCGCTCGGCCTCAGCCGTCCCGCCGTGAGCCGTCAGCTGCGGCTGCTTGTCGGGGCAGGGCTACTCCGCTGGCGCTGGTCGAAGATCGATCGCAGGAGTCGCGTGTACATGATCGATCCAGCGACGCAGGATCCGATTCTGGCGTGGCTGGCCGGGGTCGACCTCCGCCGCGCCCGACCGGCCGTCCGCATCTGGTGGTCGCCGCCGGTGCGCGTGCACCGGTGCCGACACGACGCCCGCCAACTGACCGTCGATCGCGATGATTTCGGATGAGTGAAACCATCGTGATTCAGGCCCACAGGCGAGCAGCACGCCGTGCTTGAGCAGGAGATGCTCTTACGCGCCCCTTACGTTGATCGTCGGGAGCGTCCTGGGGCGCGCCTAAACTCGCGCCCGTGAAAACGATCCTGGTCGTCGACGACGAGCGCAACATCGTCGACCTGTTGCGCCTGTACCTCGAGAAGGAAGGCTTCGCGGTCATCGCCGCGGGCGACGGCGACCAGGCGCTGCTGCTCCAGCAGCGGCACGAGCCGGACCTCGTGATCCTCGACCTGATGTTGCCCAAGCGCGACGGCTTCGAGGTGTGCCGGGAGATCCGCAAGCGCGGGGAGACCCCGGTGATCATGCTCACGGCGCGGGGCGAGGACGTGGACGCGATCGTCGGGCTGGAGCTCGGCGCGGACGATTACGTCACGAAGCCGTTCAACCCGCGGGCATTCGTCGCGCGGGTCAAGGCGGTGCTCCGGCGCGCTGACGGCGCGGTCAAGGGCGGCCGGCCGTTCGAGGTCGGCCTCCTGCGCGTCGACCCGCGGAGACGCGATGCGTACGTCGGAGAGCGGCGGCTCACGCTCCGGCCGCGTGAGTTCGACCTGCTCGTCGCGCTGGCTCGAGACCCGGGCGTTGTCCTCACTCGTGACGTTCTGCTCGAGGATGTCTGGGGCACGGACTTCCCCGGCGAGACCCGCACGGTCGACGTCCACGTCGGGGAGCTGCGGAAGGCGCTCGCGCCGGACGGGCCGGAGATCGAGACCGCCCGCGGCTACGGCTATCGGATGGTGCCGCCGCGGCGGGAGCCCGTGCCGGCCGAGGCCGAGCGGGTGCGGGCCGAGTCCGATCGGGCGGAGCCGGATCTCGCCGAATGATCCCGCGCTCCCTCCGCGGCCGGCTCCTCGCCGCGTTCGCCGTTCTCGCGCTCGTGATCGTCGTTGGCGTCGGCGGCGCGCTGTTCGTGGCGCTCCGCGGCCTGCACCAGGATTCGACCCTCAACACCCTGTCCGACGTCGTCGGCAGCGTGCTGCCGCAGGTCCGCGATTCGATCGGCACGGGCCAGCTCCGGGGCACCGTTCTCGAGCTCCGCGACCAGATCGCCGGGCGCGGCTACGAGCTGGTCATCGTCGGAGCGGACGGGCACATCCGGCCCATCGCGGGGACCGCGTTCGCCGGCGTCGCCATCGACGGCGACATCGCCGTCGGTGGGCAGCAATCGGGATCATTCCGCCTGCCGGACGGGCCGTACCTGTACGTCGCGACGGGGGTCCGTCGCGTGGGGACCACCGGGCCGAAAGGCATCGCTGTCGTCGCCCGGGACCAATCCGCGGCACTGGCCCTTGCGGACCTCGGCCGGACGATCCCGGTCGTGATCGGCGTGATCCTGCTGATCGCGACGCCCCTCGCGCTCGCGCTGGCGCGGAGTGTGACCGGGCCGCTTCGGCGGATCGCCGCCGCGACCGCGGACATCCCGGCCGGGCGGGCGACAGCGCTGCCGCTCGAGGGCCCGTTCGAGGTTCGCGACCTGACCGGAACGTTCAACGCGATGGCAGGCGAGCTCGAGGCGACGCGCCGCCGCGAGAGCGAGCTGCTCGCCAACCTCCGCCACGACCTACGGACGCCGCTCACGGTGATCGCCGGCTTCGCGACGGCGCTCCGTGACGGCACGGCCCAGGGCGAGAGCGCCGAGGCCGCGGCGAAGGCGATCGAGGAGGAGGCCGGGCGGCTGGAGCGAATGGTCTCGGAGGTCGGCGCCATCGAGCGCATTCGCTCCGGCGAGGAGCAGATCCGGCCCGAGATGGTCGACGCAGCCGACGTCCTCGCCGAGACGGCGACGCGCTTCGGGGCGCGGGCGACCGCGAGCGGGGTCGACATCGCGGTGGTGACGGCGCCCGGTGCCGCGCTCACGATGGCCGCGGATCGAGTTGCGCTCGATCGGATGCTCGGCAACCTCGTCGAGAACGCGATCGAGGCGACGCCGACAGGCGGCCACATCGTGATCCAGGCTGGTCCGGCGACCCTGCCCGACGGCGTGGAGGCGATCCACTTCGACGTCATCGACGACGGCCCGGGCTTCCCGGAGGGAACGGCGAATCGCGCCTTCGAGCGCTTCTGGCGGGCCGATCCCGCGCGCTCGGGGACGGGCTCCGGCCTCGGGCTGGCCATCGTCCGCGAGCTGGCAGCGGCGCACGGCGGAGTTGCCCACGCGGAGAACGTTGCGCCGCACGGCGCTCGCGTCGGCTTCACGCTCCCGCGGGTCCCGTTCGTCAGGCGCTAGCGGCGGCTCCCGGGATCGGGTGCTGCAGGAACTCGCCGAGTCGCGACATCTCCACGTTTCCGCCCGAGAAGATCACGCACACCCGCTCGCCGTCACGGATCGGGATCCGGCCGGCGAGGAGCGCCGCCAGCGCGGCCGCCCCGGCGGGCTCGAGCACCTGCTTCATGCGCTCCGCCGCGAAGCGCAGGCCGCCGAGGATCGTCTCGTCGTCGAGCAGGACGATGTCGTCGAGGTACTTCGCGCAGATCGGGAGAGTCCACTCGCCGGCGAACGGCGCGCCGAGCCCATCGGCCACACTCACCGGGTCGATGCGAATCACGCTCCCGGCCTTCATCGCCCTCGACACGGCATCGGACCCGAGGGGCTCCACGCCGTAGACGCGAACGCTCGGTCGAAGCTCCTTGAGCGCCGTGGCGACGCCGCCGATCATCCCGCCCCCGCCAACGCCGGCGACGACGACGTCGATGTCGGGCAGGTCCTCGAGCATCTCGAGACCGGACGAGGCGTTGCCGGCGATGACCTCCGGATCGTCGAACGGGTGGACGAGGGTGAGCCCGCGCTCGTCGACGAGCTCCTGCAACCGCGCCAGGGTCTCACCGACGTGCTCGCCATGGAGGACGACCTCCGCGCCATAGGCACGTGACGCGTCGACCTTCGATCGGACAGCCCGTGCGGGCATCGTGACGGTGACCGAGACTCCCTCGACGCTCCCGGCCCATGCGTACGCCTGCGCGGCGTTGCCGGCAGAGAGGGTGATCACCCCGGCGGAGCGCTGTTCAGGCGTCAGCGACGTCAGCTTCGCCAGCGCGGCCCGTGGCTTGAACGAGCCTGTCTTCTGAAGGTGCTCCGCCTTGGCAAACAGCCGGCCGTCGCGGAGCGGATGCCCGGTGCTCGCCTCGATCAGTTGCGCTGCCGTCGTGGACGAAAGCATCGGCGTTCGGTGGATCCGCCCCGAGATCCGCTCGCGCGCCGCGCGGATTCGGTCGAGGGAGACCGCGCGATCGGACATCGCCCCGAGCATCTTCGTCGGCAGCTCAGAGCGTCGCGCGGCCGGCCGCGAGGCCGACCGCGACGACCCCGAGCAGAGCGATCACGCCCGCCATCACCAGCAACGGTGAACGCTGCGCAGCCTCGCCGCGCGGGTTCTGCCAGGCCGAGCGGAGCGTCGGGACCTTGCCCGGCGGGACGACGAAACCGAGCCACATGCCGGAGAGGAGGCCGCCGATGTGCGCCGCGTTGTCGATCGTGCCGCCGGCGAGGAACCCGAAGCCGAGATTGATGACGATGAAGAAGCCGAGCTGCGGGACGATCGCCCGGGCGCGACGGTCGAGCATGGGGTGGTGCGCGCGTGTGCCCGCGAAGATCACCCCGACCAGCCCGAAGATGGCGCCGGACGCGCCGACGGCGGGGCCGGGCGAGGTCAGGAAGCTCGCGGTCGACGCCGCGATCGCGGTCAGGAAGTAGAAGAGCAGCAACAGGCGCTTGCCCCAGATCGACTCGACGATCGGGCCGACGATCCACAGTGCGTACATGTTCAGCAGCAGGTGCAGCGAGAACCACGGCGTCGTCTGACCGGGGGCGTGGACCAGCGTGACCGTGAACAGCCGCCAGAGCTCGCCGTGCAGGACATCCAGGCGGTCGAGGAGGAGCAGGTTGAAGAGCCTCCCCTCCGGATCGGTCAGGGCGATCAGCGACACGATCGAGGTGACGATCACGAGCAGCTGTGCGAGCCGGATGCCGGCACCTCCGCGGGCGCGCGAGAAGTAGCGGCTTGCCGCGCCGGAGTTGCCGGTCTCCTTGGTCAGCCAGCCCAGCCGCGAGGCGATCTCCTGCCTGTCCTCGGCGGGAGCTCGCCTGTCGGCCTCGCGGTAGGCCTGGATCGCGGCCTGCAGCTCGCCCGCCCGAACGCGTGCGCCGGCGAGATTCCGCCAGGCCTGGTAGGTCGACGGGTTGTCGCGGAGCCTCACGACCGCCTCCCACGCCGCGGCTGCCTGGCGTTCGTCGTCGAGCCGGTACAGCGCGTCGCCGTAGCCGAGGAGGCCCGCGCCGGTGATCGCGGGGTCCTCGTTGCCGATGACCCGCCGGAAGTCGGCGATGGCCTGCGCGCTGTCACCGTTGTCGAGGCGCTCGCGCCCGCGCGCGATCAGCCGCTGGGCGGTTGCGGCGTCGAGCGGGCCCTGTGTCCTGAGGGCGGCGTCGAGCCGGGGGTCGGCGAAGGGGTCGGTTGCGGGGTCGGTCATGCCCGGCGGACGATACTAGAGATGCCATGTGTGGACGGATGACGCAGCAGCGGCCGAGCTCCGAGCTCGCCGAGATCTTCGACGCCGAGGACCGGATCGACGCGCCTGGCGGGCGCTTCAACCTCGCCCCGACCGACGACGCCGCCGTCGTCGTGCAGCGCGACGAGCAGCGGGCGATCACCGCCTATCGCTGGGGCCTCATCCCCCACTGGTCCGACTCGCCGAAGACCGGCAACCGGATGTTCAACGCGCGCGCCGAGACGCTCGACCGCAACCCCGCCTTCCGGTATGCCTTCTCGAAGCGGCGCTGCCTCGTCCCGGCCGACGCCTACTACGAGTGGAAGCGCGCTGGCAACATCCGCCAGCCGTACGCCATCGTGCGTCCGGACGGCCGGCCGATCGCCCTCGCCGGGCTGTGGGCGGGCTGGAAAGACGAGGACACCGGCGAGGTGATCCGCTCGTTCACGATCGTCACCGCTGGCGCCAACCAGATGATGGCGCCGATCCACGACAGGATGCCGGTCATGATCCCGGAAGAGGCTTGGGAGCGCTGGCTCGATCCCGGGCGAACCGCGGGGCCCTCGCTCGCCGAGCTCAAGGGACTCCTCGTTCCATCCGAAGAGAGCTGGCTCGAGATGTACCCGGTCAGCCGCCGCGTCAACGACGTTCGCAACGACGGGCCCGACCTGGTCGAGCCGATCTCACCGGCGGATGTCGCCGCCGGTGGCCAGCCGACCTCCGACAAGCCCGATCCGCGCGCGCCAGGATTCTTCGACGAGGAGGACGCGAGAAACTCCTCCTGAGCCCGCCGCGAGGCGTCCTTCCGGTGCCCTACCGCTTGACCGTGTCGACGGCCAGCGCCTTCGCGGTCGCCTTCCACGCCGCGGCTGAGCTCTCGCCCGCATCGAGGCGGGTCGCGAGCGCGGCGATGAGCCCGGCAAACGTGCCATCCCGGTCGATCGAGGGTGGCTCGATGACGATCGCCTCGGGCGCGAGGCTCGTATCGAGCTGGTCCCCGTGCGGGGACACGACGACGTATCCCGCGCCCGACCAGTTGGCCTCCGCTGCGGCCGGCGGAATCAGCGACGAATCGGGCGCGACCAGCACGATCGCTCGAACATCGGGCAGGTAGTTCAGCGCGAGGTCCAGGTCGGCGGCCTCGAGGCCATCCGCGCCGGAGCGGACGACTGTCGCGTGGCCCACGTTCGCGGCCGCCAGTTGCAGCAGGATTGCATCGCCGCTCGAGTCCGGCGCCGCGACCCCGACCATCTCGACCCTCGCTCCCGTGCCCGCGGCCCGCCGCGCCACCTCGAGGGCGAGCTCGCCATCCCGTCCCGCCGCTCCCAGGAACCCGACGACGATCACCACGCCAGCCTACCGGACGCGGAGGTGCGCGCCCGCCGCCGGAGCCTGAACCCGCCGCGAGATCGTGCACTCGCGGCGCGAACGGGGCAGACTGGGCGGCGCGGCCGACCCGAGCGGGCGGCGGGGGCGCTGATGACGGGGTGAGCGCATGGGCGAGTGGGGCGACGAAGCACCGCCGAGATTTGACCGGACCGCGGATGTCTGGGGCACCGGGCAGGGCGGCATCGCCGACGAGGGCGAAGGCGGCGGCGAGCAGTACCTGGAGGTGATCGGCAGCCAGCTGTGGGTCGCCGGCATGGTCGACCTCGGCCGGTTCCGCCGCGTCTCCGACTTCGTGAACCTCGTCGACGGCTACGTCATCCTCAAAGACGTCATCGTCCTGACGCGAACCGGCGACGCGACGCGACTCGCCATTCCCGAGCTGCGCGTGCTGCCCGATGACATCGCGGTCGTCGGCCAGCTCATCGACGACAAGGCCCAGGGGTCGCTCGACTCGACCGTGTTCATCGAGAAGACCGCGTTGCGGCTCGTCGTCATCACCCGCACGCTCATGATCGACGGCGACGTCTTCATCCACGGCGGCGGCTCGACCATGGCCTTCGTCGACGCGACCGACCCGAAGTTCATCCCGATGTCGAACGTGCGAGTCCGCTGGCTGTCGGACCGGCGGCTCGCCGCCCGCTTCCCGTTCGCGCTCGTCCAGCGCTCACAGATCCTCGGCGTGGCGACAGAAGGCATCAAGCTCGCCAGCCCCGAGCAGACGCTGCGCAAGGTCGAGCGGCTGAAGGCGATCACGAGGCGCGTCGTCGAGAGCGACGGCCTCGGTGGCGAGATCGGCTCGACGGTGCCGGTGGCCGACGAGGCGGCCGCTACGGAGGCCGGCGGCGCGATCGAGGAGGCTTCGGGCGAGGGCTAGCCGCCGCCGCCCACGGAGCCGCTGTCGCTCCCGCCGGAACCGCTCCCGTCCAACCCGGAGCCACCGTGATCGTCGGAGGCATCTGGCTGCTCGGTCGCGCCCGGGCTGGAACGATCGCCCTCACCGCCGCCGGATCCGGAGCTGTCGCCGTGGCCGTCCGTGCCCTCCGGCTCGCCACCGGTACCGTGGCCGTCAGGACGCTCGCTCTCAACGGGTGACGTCTCGGTCGGCTCGGCCGTCCCGCGAGGCTCCACCGAGGGTTCGTCGGTCTCGGTCGCAGGAACGGTGGTCGGCTCGGATGCCTCGTCCGGCTCGCTCGTTGGGCTGACGGTGGAGCTCGGCGGGAGGATGCCCAGGGCGTTCGCAGCGCCGAATGACGCCGCACCCACGACCGACACCCCGGCGGTCGCGACCAACAGGACGTAGGCGAGGGCTGCTCCACGGGCGAATGGGGGCCGGCTGGTCCCGACGGTCAGCCATGCCTGGCGGACGCTCTCACCGAACCCGCCCAGCAGCCCTGCACGCCGGAGTGGCGCGAGGAAACCGGTCGGAGCGGGCGACGGCTCGTGTGCGATCGCGTCCATGACCCGGGCGGAGAACGCGGGCCCGGTGGTCACGGCCACGTCACTGGCAGCGAGCTCCATGGCGCGTACGGCGTCCATCGCGTCGTTCAGCTCGTGACCCTCGGTCGGGCCGAGCTCGTCGGCGCCGAAGCGGAACGGCCCGGTCACGCCTGACCGCCTCGGTCGAACCCGTCGCGCAGCCGCAGGAGGCCGCGGCGGAGGTGAGTCTTCACCGTTCCGAGCGGGCGGCCGGTGAGCACCGCGATCTCCTCAAGCGATCGCTCGCCGAAGAAGCGCAGGGCGACGACCTCGCGGTATGGCTCGGCCAGGCCAGCCAGCGCGCGACGGGTCGCGCTCACCCGCTCGGCCAAGAGCGCTGCCTGCTCGGGCTGATTGCCGACGCCGGCGGCGAGGGCGGCCAGCGGCTCGCGTCCGAGCTCGACGGTCGGGCGGACCCAGGCGATCGCCTTTCGGCGACCGGCCTGCCGGATCGCGAGTCGCACGGCGATGCGAGCGAGCCACGCCCCGAAGGGTCCATCGCCGCGCCATCCCGAGAGGGATCGATAGGCGGTCACGAAGGTCTCCTGGGCGACGTCCTCGGCCTCGTGCATGTCGCCGAGGATCCGGTAGCAGGCCCGGACGACCGCGGCCGACTCCCGGTCCACCAGGACCCTGAATGAATCTCTGTCACCGGCAAGGACGGCGCGAACGACCTCGAGGTCATCAGGCACCTCGATGCGTGCGGCCGAGCCGAGGGCGTGCGCGCGAATCGGCGATCTCCGTGCGGGGGTGCCGGCCGAGAGCTCGGCCGGCATCACCGCAATCATGGGGGGCCGCGTACTTTTCCATTACCCGGCGTTCGTCACGTTCCGGGGAGGTCGTTCGGATCACCGGGACGAGGGTCAGTCGCCGGAGCCGCCGCCGTCCCCGCCGCTGGACCCGGAGCTGCCATCCGACCCGTCGTTACCGGAGTCGCCGCCGTGGTTGTCTGTTGCTTCGGGCCCGTGGTGGCCCGAGGCATCCTCGGTGTCAACGGCCTCGTTGTCACCCTGGTCGTTCTCGTCGCCCTGGGCGTTGTCGTTCTCGCCCTGGTCGCCCTCGGTCGCCTCGGGCGCCTTGGGCGTCTCCGGAGCCTCGGTCGCGTCGACTTCGGTCGCTTCAGGTATGTCAGTCTCGTCCGGCCCATCAGTCTCGTCCGGCCCCTCAGTCTCGTCCGGCCCGGCGGTCTCGTCGGCCTCGTTCCCGTTCACGGTCACGTCCGGCGTCGTCGAGCTGGCGAGCTTCGGGGCGCTGGCGGCGAACGCGGCGCCGGCGACGAGGAGGAGCGATACGAACGCCACGAGGATCGGGCGCGTCGTTCCGGTGATTCGGCTGCGCATCGGACTTTCGTCCCCCAGTTCGTTCGGTCGTCGGTCGATGGTCGACCGCTTTGACATCACACCTGAGGCAGCCCGTCGGGAAAAGGTTTCAGGCCTGGCCGGGGAGCTCCTCGCGATCGACCACGATCGGCCCGATCTGGGCACCCTCGAGGGCGGGCAGGATCGCGTCGGCGTCGCCGACGAGCACCACCGCGAGCTTGGCCGGGTCGATGTGCGCGAGGGCCGTCCGTTCGACGTCGGCGGCCGAGACGGCCTCGATCGCGGGTCGATACCGATCGAGCTCGTCCATCGGCAAATCGTGGATGAGGAGTCCGGCAATCGCCCCGACGACCGCGGGTGGCGTCTCGAACCGGAGCGGGAACACGCCGACGAGGAAGTCGCGGGCCGCGTGGAGCTCGGCCGTCGACGGCGGCGCGGCACGCATCGTGTCGAGCTCGGCCAGGATGTCCTGCACGGCCGGCACGGTCACGTCGGTGTTGACCGCGGCCCGAACCGCGAAGGGGCCTATGCCTCGGCGCATGTCGAAGCCGGCCCCGGCGCCGTATGTGTAGCCCTTCTCCTCCCGCAGCTTGCGATTGAGGCGGGAGTTGAACAGCCCACCCAGGATCGCGCTCATCACCGACACCGCGTGGAAGTCGGGGGTGCGGCGAGCGAGCCCGAGGTGGCCGACGCGGATCTCCGTCTGCACCGAGCCGGGTCGGTGGAGCACGCGCACGATCCGCTCGTCGCGGGCCGCCTCGACATGGGGCATCGTCGCCGGCTCGGCGGCCCGGTTGCGAGGCCAGGACCCGAAGCGAGATTCGGCGATCCCTCGAACGTCCTCGCCGACCGCCCCGAGGTCGCCGCCGATGATCAGCGTCATCCTGGCGGGGTCGAGGCGGCGGCCATGGATCGCTCGGCACGCGTCGGCGTCCAGCTTCGGGACGGTCTCCTCGGTCCCGCCCGACGGCCGACCGTACGTCGACCCGGGCGCGTAGATCGTCTCGACGAAGGCATCGTCCGCGCGGCGCCGCGGGTCGGCCTTCGCCTGGAGCAGATCGTTGAGCCGCTCGTCACGCAGGCGCTCGACATCGGTGGCCGGGAACGTCGGCTCGATGGTGACCTCGGCCGCCAGCTCCAGCGCGGCCGACAGCCGCTCCGCGGCCATCTCGACGCTGATCGACAGGCCATCCCAGCCGGCCTCCGCGTGCAGCGACGCGCCCAGCCGCTCCGAGGCCTCGGTCAGCTCGATCGCATCGTGCTTCGCCGTTCCCTCGGTGAGCGCTCGGGCCATCAGCGAGGTGACCCCGCCGAGCTCCTCGGGCTCGTCGACCGCGCCGCTCGGGAGCACGAGCGAGGCCGTCACGAGCGCGCGCCCAGGCAGGTCGACCGTGATCAGGCTGAGCCCATTCGCGAGCTCCGCACGCTCGAAGCGAGGGAAGTGATAGGGCCGCGGCTCGCCGTGGGTCGGTCGCTCGGCGACGACGATCTCTGCCGTCATGCCGCCGCGTCGCTCGCGGCCTCGGCGCCGGCGGGCAGGTACGTCAGGACGACGCGGTTGTCGGCCCGGAAGACCTCGGCGCAGACGGCGCGGATCTCCTCGGCCGTGGTTGACAGGTACCGCGGCAGGATGTCGTTGATCGTCTCGGGCTTGTCGAAGAGGGTGGCGTACATCGAGAGCCGGTCCGCCTTCTCGTAGACGCCCTGCAGCGCGCCCAGCTCGTCGGCTTCGGTCAGCGCCTTCGCTCGCTCGAGCTCGTCGGCGGAGACGAGCTCCTTGCCGATCTTCTCGAGCTCCTCCCAGAACGCCGTCTCGAGCTGGACGAGGTCGACGCCCGGGCGGGCAGTCGCCCAGCCGACGGTCACCGACGCACCGGCGACGAGACCCATCGAGAAGAGGGCTACGTCCTGCGCGAGCCGCTCCTCGCGCACGAGGCGGCGGTGCAGCCGCGAGCCTTTCCCGCCCGCGAGGATCTGCCCGGCGAGGTCGAGGGCGTCCAGCCGATGGTCCGCGAAGAGCGGGCCGCGGAAGCCCCAGTGGATGCGCGGCAGGGGCACGCGATCCGGGACGATCTCGCGAATCTCGCTCCCGATGCGCGGCGGCAGCGACATGTCGGGCAGCTTGACTGGCAGGTTCGGGTTCGCCGGGATCTTGCCGAAATACTCCGTCACCCAGGCCCGAACCTGGTCGGGATCGACGTCGCCGACCACCGACACGACCGCGTTGTTCGGGGCGTAGTGCAGGCGGAAGAAGGCCGAAACGTCCTCGACGGACGCCGCGTCGAGGTCCTCCATCGAGCCGATGGTGGGATGGTGGTACGGGTGCCCCTCGGGGAAGATCGAGCCCAGCATCTTCTCGACCCACGAGCCATACGGCCGGTTGTCGTACGACCAGCGCTTCTCGTTCTTGACCACCTCGCGCTGGTTGTCGAGGTTGTCCTGGCTCAGGGCGTCGAGCAGGGTGCCCATGCGGTCCGCCTCCAGCCACAACGCGAGGGCAACCTGGTGCGAGGGCATCGTCTCGAAGTAGTTGGTGCGGTCGAGCCAGGTCGTGCCGTTCATCGTCCCGCCGGCGGCCTGGACGAGGGCGATGTGCTCGGCCTTCCCGACGTGCGCCGAGCCCTGGAACATCACGTGCTCGAAGAGGTGGGCGAAGCCGGTCTTGCCGGGGACCTCGTGCTTCGAGCCGACGTTGTACCAGAGGTTCACCGCGACGACGGGCGCGAGATGGTCCTCGGAGATGATCAGGCGCAGCCCGTTGGGCAGCCGCGTCTCGGTGAATTCGACCTTGGGGACGAGCATCCGGGCGATGCTAGCGCAGCAGACCCGGCTGACCCAGGCGCGGCGCTCAGCAGGTTCAGCCCGCGGGGACGAGCTCCTCCTCTGGAGCCTCGGCCTCGCGGGCGAGCCATGCCTGGATGGAGCGCACCTCGGCGACCTGGTCTGCGATGTCGGGATCGAGGGCCTCGGCGGCGGCGATCGCGGTCTCGATCGCGGTCAGGCAGGGCACCCCCTCGGCGACGGCGGCGAGGCGGATCTCGGCCGCATCGCGCACGGCGCCCGAGCGAGGCGTCGGCGTGTTGACGACCAGGCGGACGTCGCCGCGGGCGATGAGCTCGAGCAGCGCAACCTCGCCGACGGCCGCGTCGGGCTCCGTACCCAGCTTCGCCACCGACCGAGCGCTCAGACCCGTCGCCGCGAGCGTGTTCCTGGTGCCGGGGGTCGCCGCGAGCTCGAAGCCGGCTCGGTCCAACGCCGCACCGAGGCGGCCGAGCAGTGGCTTGTCGCGGTCCGCGATCGACAGCAGCGCCAGGGGTCGCTCCCCCCCCGCTCCAGGTGCCGCCCCGGGCACGAGCCCGGCGCCCCGAAACGCCTTTGCCAGCGCGACGCGTGCGTCCGCGTGGATCCCGATGACCTCGCCGGTCGACTGCATCGACGGCCCGAGCGAGGGGTCGACGCCGCGCAGCTTCACGGTCGAGAACGCCGGCGCCTTGACCGACACGTACGGCGGCGGCTCGAGCAGGCCGCCGGGCCAGCCAAGCTGTAGGAGCGACGCCCCGAGCGCGATCCGGACGGCGAGCTCGACCATCGGCACGCCGGCGACCTTCGACAGGAACGGCACCGTCCGCGAGGCGCGCGGGTTGACCTCGATCAGGTACACGCCGTCGTCGCGGACGATGAACTGGGCGTTGACCAGGCCCCTGGCCCCAAGGCCGAAGACGACGCGCTCCATGGCGGCGACGATGAGCCCCTGGTCCGCCTCGGTGACGTTCTGGGGCGGGAAGACGCCGACCGAGTCGCCCGAGTGGACGCCCGCCCGTTCCACGTGCTCGAGCAGGCCCGGGATCAGCACGCGCTCGCCGTCCGACACGGCATCGACGTCGACCTCGATGCCCTCGAGGTAGCGATCGATGCGGACGGGCCGGTCCGGGTCGATCACGGTCGCCGCGGCGAGCTGGCGGACGAGATCCTCGGGCGAGTAGCAGAAGTCGATGGCAAGGCCACCGATGACGAACGACGGCCGAACGATCACCGGGTAGCCGATGCGCTCGGCCAGCGCGACCGCCTCGTCGGTCGAGCGGGCCATGCCGCCCTCCGGTTGGGGAATGCCGAGCCGGTCGAGGAGGGCCGCGAAGCGCGTCCGCTCCTCCGCCTGATCGATGGCCTCGAGGTCGGAGCCCAGCAGCCGCGTGCCCGCGCTCGCCAGCGGGGCGGCCAGGTTGAGGGGAGTCTGCCCGCCGAAGGCGACCATCGCCGGGAGCATCGGGCCGTCCGGGCTCTCGGCCTCGAGCACGCTGAGGACGCTCTCGACGTCGAGTGGCTCGAAGTAGAGGCGGGTCGACGCGTCGAAGTCGGTCGAGACGGTCTCCGGGTTCGAGTTGATCATGACCGCCGACCAGCCCCGCTCGCGCAGGGTCGCGGCGGCCTTCACCGCGCAGTAGTCGAACTCGATGCCCTGCCCGATCCGCACCGGGCCGCTGCCGATGACCAGCGCCGCGGGGCGAGGCACCGGCGGCGATTCGGGCGCCGATCCGGCAGCGGCGTAGGTTGCATAGAAATACGGAGTCTCGGCAGCGAACTCGGCGGCGCAGGTGTCCACCATCGCGTAGCCCGGTGCCAATCGAAGGGAGCGTCGGCGATCGCGCACCGACGCGAGCGACACGGAGGCGAGCTTCGCGATGTCCCCATCACCGAAGCCGAGCCGCTTCGCAGTCGCAAGCAGCTCCGCGGCTACCTCGCTGCGACCGATGAGGTCAACACCCATCGCCCTGATCTCAGCCTCGAGCCCGACGTTCCTCGCCATCTCCGCGAGGAACCACGGCGCGATCCCCGTCGCGGCGTGGATCGCGGCTTCGGGCAGGCCTCGGCGCAACAGCGCCAGCACCCGCCACAGCCGCGAGTCCGAGGGCGCGAGGAAGCTCTTGAGAACAAGCGGCGCGGCCGAGCGGTGAGCGAAGCGCGTCGATTCGCACGCCTCGCCACGCTCGTCGATCCAGCGGATGACCGTGTCCTCCTCGGGATCACCTGTCAGCACGGCGGCCAGGTAGTCGAGCCTCGGCTGCCATGACGGGTCCTCGGCGAGCGGTCCGGCGCCGGCCTGCTCCAGGCCTCGGAGGGCCTTGTTCAGCGCCGCGCCAAACGTGCGGTCGATCGCCATGACCTCGCCGGTCGCCTTCATCTGACTGCCGAGCGATCGATCCGCGGAGGGAAACTTGTCGAACGGGAAGCGCGGCAGCTTGACGACGACATAGTCGAGGGCCGGCTCGAACGCGGCGACGGTCGAGCCGGTGATCACGTTCGGGATCTCGGCCAGCCGCCGCCCGATCGCGATCTGCGCCGCAACCCGCGCGATCGGGTAGCCGGTTGCCTTCGAGGCGAGCGCGGATGAGCGTGAGACGCGCGGGTTGACCTCGATGACCGCGTACTGCGAGGAGTCGGGCGAGAGTGCGAACTGGACGTTGCAGCCACCCTCGACCCCCAGGGCGCGGATGATCGCCAGCGCCGCGCTCCGGAGCCGTTGGTGGACCTGGTCGGGCAGCGTCTGGACCGGAGCGACGACGATCGAGTCGCCGGTGTGCACGCCGAGTGGGTCGACGTTCTCCATCGAGCAGACCGCGATGCAGGTGTCGTCGGCGTCGCGCATCACCTCGTACTCGATCTCCTGCCAGCCGACCAGGCAGCGCTCGACCATGACCTGGCCGATCGGGCTGGCGCGGAGGCCCGCGCGCACGCGCTCGCGGTACTGCGCCTCGTTCTCGACGATGCCGCCGCCGGTCCCGCCGAGGGTGAACGCGGGACGGATGATCGCGGGCAGCCCGATGTCGGCCAGCGCGGCGGTTGCCGCCTGCTCCCGCTGTTCGCCGGTCGCGCCGTCGACGATCGCCGAGGGGGCGTACGGCTGGCCGATGCGATCGAGCAGGTCGCGGAAGGCCTCGCGGTCCTCGGCCATCCGGATCGCCTCGAGCGGAGTCCCCAGCAGTCGGACGCCGTAGCGGTCGAGGACGCCGGCCATGGCGAGGTCCATCGCGAGGTTCAGCGCGGTCTGGCCGCCGAGGCCCGCCAGCAACCCCTCGGGTCGTTCGCGGGCGATGACGGCCTCGATCGCGGGCACAGTCAGGGGCTCGAGGTAGACAGCGTCCGCGACCTCGGGGTCGGTCATGATCGTCGCCGGATTGCTGTTGACCAGCACCGTGCGGACGCCCTCGGCCCGGAGCGCGCGACACGCCTGGGTGCCCGCGTAGTCGAACTCGGCCGCCTGACCGATGACCACCGGCCCGGAGCCGATGATCAGGACCGAGGCGGGCTTGGCGGTCACGCGGTCAGGGCGGCGACGAAGCGGTCGAAGACGGCGAGCGCGTCGAGCGGACCAGGAGCGCCTTCCGGGTGGTACTGGACGGTCTCGATCGGCAGCTCGGCGTGGCGCAGCCCCTCGACCGACCCATCGTTGAGGTTCACCTGGCTGACGCGGAAGCCGCCGGCGGTGGGCAACGCCTCGCCAACGACCTGGACCTCATGGTTCTGCGCCGTCACCTGGACGTAGCCGGTGTCCAGGTCGCGAACGGGGTGATTCGCGCCGTGGTGGCCGAACCGCAGGCGGCGCGTCTCGGCGCCGGCCGCCCGGCCGACGATCTGGTGGCCGAGGCAGATGCCCAGCAACGGTCGCCCCTCGTCGATCATGGCCCGCGCGAGCGCAACGGGGCCCGCGAGCCGCGCCGGGTCGCCGGGTCCGGGCGAGAGCACGACACCGGCGATGTCACTCCCGAGGACATCCGCGGCGGTCGCCGTATGGGGCAGCACCCGAACCCGGACGCCGCGCCGGCGGAGGCTCCGCACGATGTTCGCCTTGAGCCCGTAGTCGACGATCGCCACCAGCGGCGCGTCCTCGCCGACGCCGTGCTCGACCACCGCCGCAGGCGACACCTGCGCGACGAAGTCCTGGTCCTCCCAGCGAGGGACGACCGCGGCGCGGGCCACGGCTGCCGGCCGATCGAGCATGCCGGGCTCGAGGATCACGCCCCGGAGGCTGCCGTTCGCGCGCAGGTGTCGCGCCAACGCGCGCGTGTCCACGCCCGCAATCGCGGGAATGCCCGCGCCCCGGAGGAGCCCGGCCAGCTGGGCGCCGTCGTCGAGCACCGCGGCGGTCGCGTTGGCCACGACGAGCCCCCGGAGCCAGGGCCTGCTCGACTGGTCGTCGTCGGGCAGGCGGCCGTAGTTGCCGATCAGGGGGTAGGTCATGACCACGACCTGGCCGCCATAGGAGGGATCCGTGCAGACCTCCTGGTAGCCCGTCTGGCTGGTGTTCACGACGAGGTCGCCGCTGCCCGCGACCGGCGCGCCAAAGGCAATGCCGTCGAAGATCGCGCCGTCCTCGAGCGCGAGCAGCGCCGGGCCGAGGTCGCCGATGCGCGGATCGACGATGGCGCTGGAACGGGGCGATGGCGGCGCGTTCGGGGCGAGCGCAGGCACAACCATCGAGCCTCCTTCCCGGCCTCACGGGACCGGTTCGCCGGCCTCACGGGACCGGCTCCAAGGACGTCACCGAGGTTAGCAGACGTTTCCCTCCCGTTCGGCGCCGGTCCCTCTTTCGCCGGTACCCTCCGGGCATGAAACAGGTACGCAACCCCGAAACCGTTCATGCGCCGCTCGGGCGCTATGTCCACCAAATCGAAGTCAGTGGCGAGAGCCGAATCCTGTTCCTCTCCGGCCAGGTCGGCGTCGAGCCCGACGGCAACGTCCCAGTGGATCCGGTGAATCAGCTCGGCGTGGCGATCGCAAACGTCGTGCGCAACCTGGTCGCCGCCGGCTTCGAGATCACCGATCTCGTGAAGTTGACGACCTACGTCGTCGGCGAGATGGACCCGGTGGGCCGCCGCGCGGAGCTCGACCGGGTTCTCGGCTCGCACGTCACTACCAGCACCCTCGTGTATGTGGCCGGGCTCGCGACCCCGGACTACAAGGTCGAGGTCGACGCCTGGGCGGCTCGCGCCTGATCGGGCCCCGGCCCGTCGGCGCGGCTCGCAATCGCCCCTGACGGGGCCGCCTGCGCGGCTAGCACCTGCACCTGATCGGGCCGTCGGCTCGCACTCGCACCTGTCTACGGGCTCGTACTCGCGCCTTTCTGCCATACGCACATCGGAGGGACCTAAGCCAGAGGCGGCCGACGCCCGCCGCCCACCAGGTCGGCGACTCGATCGGGACGGACGGTCGGCCAAGAGCGACCGAGTCCCGTTATGGTGGCCGAATCGACGCTCCGAGCTGCCGAGCGTCCCAGGGATGTTCGTTTGGCAGGAAAATATGACGCGCGGGCGAGTACCTCAGGCGACTACGACCGTGTCTCTCTCAGCCTGCGACCGTGGCTCTCCCGATCACGCCCGCGCCGACCGTCTTGTTGGTGCGCTCGTCGACGAGGATGAACGCGCCGGTCTGGCGGTTGTCCTGGTAGGTGTCGACGAAGAGTGGCTGCGTGGTCCGCAGCCGAACCCGGCCGATCTCGTTGAGGCCCAGCTGGTCGACGCCCTCGACCCTGTGGAGCGTGTTCACGTCGATCCGGTAGGCGATGTCGCGGACGAGCGCGCGCGCCCAACGGGTCGTGTGCTTGATGGCGTACTTGCCACCGGTGGTCATCGGCGCCGTCTCGTCCATCCAACAGACCTGGGCGTCGATCTCCTGCGCGACGGTCGGCATGTTCTGTGGCCGGCAGAGCATGTCGCCGCGGCTGACGTCGAGGTGGTCGGCCAGCGTGACCGTGACCGCCATCGGCGGGAACGCCTCCTCGACCGGCCCGTCGGCGGTCTCGATCCGCTCGATCGTCGTCTCGAGTCCGCTCGGCAGGACCGTCACCGGATCGCCGGGCTTCAGCACGCCCGAGGCGACCGTTCCCGCATAGCCCCGGTAGTCGATCACCGTCTTCGATTGCGGTCGAATCACGTGCTGGACCGGAAAGCGCACGTCGACGAGGTTGCGATCGGAGGCGACGTACAACCGCTCGAGATGGCGAAGGAGCGGCAGCCCGTCGTACCAGGGCATGTTCTTCGATGAGCTGACGACGTTGTCGCCGTGGAGCGCCGAGATCGGGATGAACGAAAGGTCGCGGACACGCAGTCGCGTGGCAAACTCGACGAACTCCTCGCGAATCGACTCGAATGCGTCCTCGGACCAGTCGACGAGGTCCATCTTGTTGACGCACAGCAGAATGTGCGGCACGCCGAGCAACGAGGCGATGAAGGCGTGGCGCCGGCTCTGCTCGGTGATGCCGCGGCGGGCGTCCAGGAGCAGCACCGCGACGTCCGCCGTCGAGGCGCCCGTGACCATGTTCCGGGTGTACTGGATGTGGCCGGGGGTGTCGGCGATGATGAATCGCCGCTTCGGCGTCGCGAAGAAACGGTAGGCGACGTCGATCGTGATCCCCTGCTCCCGCTCGGCTCGGAGTCCGTCGGTGAGCAGCGCCAGGTCGGTGTAGTCGTGGCCACGCTCGCGCGACACGCGCTCGACCGCCGCCAGCTGGTCGATGAACAGGGTCTTCGAGTCGAACAGGAGTCGCCCGATGAGGGTCGACTTGCCGTCGTCGACCGAACCCGCCGTCGCGAGCCGCAGCAGGTCCGTTTCGCGGGCTCGTCGCAGGGGCGGGCCCGCTTCGGTCGCCATCAGACCGGAGCGCTCAGGCGGTCGCGGCGGCAGGCCGGCGCGAGCACGCGAGCGAGCGCACTTCGAGCGTGCGTGAGCTCGCGCGCGGAGCGACGAACGCCGCGCCGTGGACGCATCAGCGCTCCGGCCGCCATCAGAAGTAGCCCTCGCGCTTGCGGTCTTCCATCGAGGTCTCGCTGACCCGGTCGTCGCCGCGCGTGGCACCGCGCTCGGTGATCCGGACCGCGGCGATCTCGGCGACGATCGCCTCGAGGGTGTCCGCGTCGGACTCGACCGCGGCCGTCAGGTTGGCGTCACCGATCGTCCGATACCGGACGCGCTTCTGCTGCGACTGCTCGCCGGCCAGTTTCGGCGTGAACTCGTTGACCATGTACAGCATCCCGTCGCGGGTGATGACGTCGCGCTCGGCGGCGAAGTACAGCGGCGCGATCACAACCTTCTCGGCGGCGATGTAGGTCCAGATGTCGAGCTCGGTCCAGTTCGACAGCGGGAAGACGCGGATGCTCTGACCCTTGTGGACCCGGCCGTTGTAGAGGCTCCACAGCTCGGGGCGCTGGTTCTTCGGATCCCACTGGCCGAACTCGTCACGGAAGGAAAAGACGCGCTCCTTGGCCCGCGCCTTCTCCTCGTCGCGGCGCGCACCGCCGAAGAGACAGTCGAAGCCGTTCTGTTCGACCGCCTCGAGCAGGACCGGCGTCTGGATCCGGTTGCGCGAGCCGTTGGGCTCTTCCTGGACCAGGCCCCGCTCGATCGCGTCCGGCACCGACGCCACGATCAACTTCAGCCCGAGGTCCTCGACCCAGCGATCCCGGTACGCGAGCACCTCGGGGAAGTTCAGGCCCGTGTCGACGTGCATGATCGGGAACGGAATGGGCGCCGGGGCGAAGGCCTTGCGCGCGATCGCGAGCATGACCGTCGAGTCCTTGCCGCCGGAGAAGAGCAGGCACGGCCGCGCCATCTCCGCGGCCACCTCGCGGAAGATGAAGATGCTCTCGGCCTCGAGGCTGCGCAGGTTGCTCAGGACGTGGGACTTCAAGGGGCGACGCGGGACCTCAGCAGGCCCTCATGGGCTCGTTGGACGGAGGGCCGAAGGTATCATCGCGCCGTGACGCCCGTCCTGGCATGACGTTCGATCTGCCGCTCGCGTTCGGCGGCCTTCTCGTCGGCATCATCGTCGGGCTGACCGGAATGGGCGGTGGCGCCCTCATGACGCCGATGCTCGTCTTCTTCTTCGGCGCAGATCCCCTGACGGCCATCTCGAGCGACCTCGTCGCGAGCTTCGTGATGAAGCCCGCGGGCGCGCTGGTCCACCTCCGGGCGAAGACCGTCAACGTCGGGCTGGTGCGCCTGCTCGTGGTGGGCTCGGTGCCCTCGGCGTTCATCGCCGCCTGGTTCATCAGCTCGAAGCCGCGGGGCGCGGCGCTCGACGACCAGCTCAAGGTCCTGCTCGGCCTGGCGCTCCTCCTCGCGGCGTTCGGGCTGGTCCTCCGGGCCCTGTACCAGATGTGGCAGAACGCGCTGCCGCTCGGCGAGGGCGCCGCCCGCCCGACGCGGCCGGAGGTCGTCCTGCGACCCGCGCCGACGATCATCCTCGGCGCGGTGGCCGGGTTCATCGTCGGGATCACGTCCGTCGGCTCGGGCTCGATCGTGATCGTGGCGCTGCTGCTGATCTACCCGGGGCTGAAGGCGTCCTCGCTCGTCGGCACGGACCTGACCCAGGCCATCCCGCTGGTCGGCGCGGCGGCGCTGGGGCACGTGCTGTTCGGCAGCTTCTCGGCCCCGATCACGCTGTCGCTGCTCCTCGGCGCGGTCCCCGGCGCGTTCGCCGGCGCGCAGGTCTCGAGCCGGGCGCCGGGCGGGATCATCCGGCGGACGCTGGCCGTCCTGCTGCTCGCTTCCGGCCTGCGGCTGCTCGGACTCAGCGCGGACCTCGTGCTGGTCGCGGCGATCGCTGCTCTGGCCCTCGGAAGCCTGGCGTGGGTCGTGATCCGAAGGGCGGTCAAACGCCGGCGCGCTGCGACCGCGGGGTTCGCGGGGGTCGCGTGAGCAACGCCGAGAAGGGCCGCATGGCCCGAACGACCGGGGTCGGCGCGGTTGTTTTCCTGACCGGGCTCTCGGGTGCCGGCAAGTCGACGATCGCCGAGGCGCTCGCGACCCAGCTGCGCGAGGCCGGGCGGCAGGTGTCGATCATCGACGGCGACGTCCTGCGGCAGCACATCTCGGCCGACCTCGGCTTCGACGCCGCGTCGCGCGATACGAACGTCCGTCGCGCCGCGGAGTTCGCGGCGGAGCTCGCCGCCGCCGGGCAGGTCGTGATCAGCGCCCTGATCGCCCCGTTCGAGCGGTCCCGACGCGAGGCTCGCCACATCGTCGAGGCCGCGGCGCCGTTCCTGCTGGTCTACGTGTGCACGCCGCTCGACATCGCGGAGGCCAGGGACCCGAAGGGCCTCTATCGGCGCGCCCGTGCCGGCGAGATCGCCGACTTCACCGGCATTGACTCGCCGTACGAGCCGCCTGGCTTCGCGGACCTCGTCCTCGACACCTCGGTCATGCCGGTCGAGGAGTCGGTCACCCGCATCCGCGCGCTGCTCGAGCCGCGACTCGCCGAAGCCTGAGGCCTCAGTCGGCGGCTGGGTTCCGTCGCGGCCGGCCGATCCGCCCGATCGTCGCCCGCCACGCACGGCTCGCGAGCGCACCGAAGAGTTGATAGGTGGGCAGGCGGCTGACCTCGACCGGCTCGGCAAACTTGAACGGGCTCTCGACGGCGGAGCGGCGAAGCGCACCGGTCGAGGCGAGCAGGCCCATCGCCATCGATCCGACCACGTCGGGCGGGATGCCCGCCGGCCGCCCGGGCTCGCCTTCTGGGTCGGCGGGGGCGGCAGGCGCGCGCTCGAGAACGGCGAGGTCGCCGAGGATCGCCACCCCGGACGCCCGGACGCCGCGGACGATGTCGGCCTGGGCTCGCGCCAGCTCGGGATATGCCCAGCCGGGGGTTCGGATCCCCGGCTCGTCCGCCGGCGGTTGGCGCTCCTTCATGACCTGGGCGGCGCCGAAGCGCATCGTCCGGGCGTGCAGGTCGCGCGGCAGCCGGCGTGCGCCGAACGCGACATTGAACGCCCGGACCGCCTCCGCCTCGGCCAGCGTCAGCGAGCGGTTCATCTGGTCGCGCTCGGCGACGAGGGTGCCTGGCGTCAGGCCGAGCAGTCCTTCGAACGCGCGCATGACCACCTCGTGATCGGCGTCGTCGACGACCACCCCCGTCACGCGATCACGCCCGACGGCGGCAGCCCAGCGGTCGATGAGCTGATCGTGCCGTTCGAGCGTCCAGAACGGGCGGTCCGGGTCGGCGAACACCTCGCGCAGCCAGTCCTCGAATGGCGTCGTCGTCCCGAGCTGGACGTTCTGCTGCCACATCGAGGGCATGATCCGGAGCAGCGGACGGAGCGTGACGACGACGTGGATCCGATCGGGGTCGAGGTCGCGGATGATCCGCCCGATCTGCTCGGGACCGGCCCAGGCGAAGAACTCGCTGCTCACGACGACCCGCGACGCCTGGGAGCTGCGAATCTCACGCACGAGGTCGCGCCAGTGATTCATCGACGGCGGCCTGTCGGCCGAGTACGGCGAGGGTTGCTCGGCCACCGCGCGGACGGCGTTCGAAGGGTTGCGCGACCGGCCGGCGTGATGGACGCCCTGCTCGCGCAGGCGCGGCCGGGCATTCCACAGCGCGCTCTGCACGGCCGTCGTGCCGGTCTTGTGGGGCCCGATGTGGAGCAACCGCACGCCCTCGGGCAGCGGCAGCTCCCGCGTGGGCGGCGAGCGGCGAGGTGCGCGCTTGCCGGCCATCAGCGGGACCGTCGGGCCCCGCGGATCAGCCCTGCGACGGCCCGCCGTCCGATCTCGATCACGATCGCCAGGTTGGAGGTGCGCGCGACGTCCAGCGTCTCGATGCGCGCTCGCGGCGGTGGCAGGCGCCGTCCCGACCGTCCGCCGGGGATGAGACCGCTCGCCCGGACGATGCCGAGGACGACCGTCGCCCCGATCGCCGGCCAGCCTCCGTCGACGTTGTCCGTTGCCGGTGCCTGCAGGCTCAGCAACTCCGAGGCGACCCCCTCTCCCACCACGGAATCGTAAAGGGTGCGCGGCAGCCCCTCGGCCTCGAATGCCTCCCGAAGGCGTCCGAGCGTCGCGGCGATCTCGAGCGGAGCGGTCGGTGCCCACGCTGGTTTCGCGAGTGTCGCCGACGTCGCCCCACCAGACGCTCCACCTGACGCGCCGCGTCGGGCACGGATCGGGTTCCGGATGGCATCGCGGGATCGGTGCCAGACGACGCGCAGCAGCCGCTCGCTCGGCAGCGGCGCGAGGCGCGAACGAGCTCCCCGGCCGGTCCTGCCGAGCCCGGTCGCGATGAAGGCGCCGATGCCGGCGGCGGCGATGATCCCCGGCCAATCGGTCTCGTCGTGCGCGGCGTCCGTGGTGGCGCCGACGCGCGGCGCCCCCGTGCCTGACGCCGGACTGCCCGCCAGTGAGGCCGGATCGCCGAGCATCCGGACACCGCTCCCCCGCAGCCCCGCCACGATCTCGGCCTCGACCTCGCCAGCCTCTTGGATCGCCCAGGCCGGGGTCTCGATCCGCGGTTCAGCGGGCCCGGGCGTCCGCATGCGCAGCGCCGCGGCGACGCCGTACAGGCCGAGGTTCAATCGAAGGTTCGGGTCGTGGATCGACTCCGCCAGTCGGGCATTCACGACCCGCAGCAGGTCCGCCTCGGGCGCCGTAAGCGATCGATTTGCGCGGTCGGGTTCGGCGACGAGGGTGCCGGTTGCGAGCCCGACCAACGACTCGAACGCGCGGAGGACGGCGCCGTGGTCGGCCTCGTCGACGACCACGACCGTCATCCGTTCGGTGCCTACCGCGGCGGCCCACCGCGCGACGAGGCGATCATGTCGGTGCCGGAACCAGAACGACGGCGTCGCCGCGGCCTCGCGCGGGCCGAAGACGGACTCCAGCCAGCGCTCATAGCCGATCGTCGCTCCGGCGGCGACGTACTGCTGCCACTGCGACGGCAAGAGGCGGACGAGCGAGCGTACGGTGACGACGGCATGGACCCGATCGCCGCCCAACCCGGCGACGATGCGCCGAATCGCGGCGGGCTCCGCGTCGGCGAACCACTCGCTGCTGAGCACCACGCGCTCCGACCGGTGGCGCTCGATCTCGGCAAGGAGCGCCTTCCAGCGGGCGATGGAATACCGACGCGTGCCGCCCGGACCGGGCTCCTCGATCGCCGCCTGCGCGGCGACAACGGGCTGTCGCTCGGCGCCGGCGTAGTGGATTCCACGCCGGTGAAGCTCCCGTCGCGCCCCGTGCAACGCACTCTGGACGCTGGTCGTGCCCGTCTTGTGCGGGCCGATGTGGAGGAGGACCGTCCCCGGGCCGAGCCGCAGCGCTGTCACAAGGTGGGCTCGAACGCCGTCACCCGGCCAGCCGGTGAGCCGCGACTACCGAGGGGAGCCAGGCCCCGCAACCGGAAGAGGCTCGACGGGCAACCCAGTCGCAACCCAGCCGTTGAAGCCCCCGATGACGTCGGTCGCGTGCTCGAAGCCGAGATCGTGAAGGGTCGAAGCGGCGAGGCTCGAGCTGTAGCCATCCGCGCACAGGACGATCACGTGGCGCGTCCTGTCGGACAGCGCCGGATTGTCATGCCCCGAGCTCGGGTCGAGCCGCCAGAAGAGCACGGACAGAGGAACGTGTACCGAGCCAGGGATCACCCCGGTCGACTGCCGCACCTCGGCGCAGCGAGTGTCGATGAGCAGCGCTCCGGAGGCCATCGCCTCGCGCGCAGCCACCGGCCCGAGTCGTTGCAGTCGGGCGCGGGCCGCCTCGAGCAACCCACCGATCGTGGTTGCCGATCCTCCCTTGCTCACGAGACGGATGGTCGCCTAGTCGTCAAGGCCGGCGGATGCGTCTCGTACATGCGCACGAGCACCACAAGGCCCGAAGCCGCGGTCAGCACGGCAACGGTCCATATCGCGGCGTGCATATCCACGCGATCCGCGATCACGCCAGCGATCACGGCCCCGACGGCGAAGCCGAGGTCCCGCCAGAGCCGGTACACACCGACGGCCGAGGCCCGCCAGCTCGGATGGGCGACGTCGCCGACCACGGCGAGAAGGGTCGGATACACCATGGCGGTCCCGACTCCCAGCATGAATGCAGCGATCGCCCAGGGGCCGAAGCTGCTCACGGAGGCGACGACGCCGATCGCGGTGGCCTGGAGGAGCATTCCCCCGACGATGAAGACTTTCCGCCCGATCCGATCCGAAAGATCGCCCGTGACGATCTGGCCGATGCTCCAGACGGCTGGGTAGATTGCGACCAGAAGCCCGATCTCGACAACCGACAATCCCGCCGCGGCGTAGTAGATCGGCAGCACCCCCCAGGCCAGCCCGTCGTTGAGGTTGTTCACCAGCCCCGCCTGGCTCGCCGCGGAGAGCGCCGGCTCGCGGAGGGTGGTTCGAACAAAGACCGCGCGGGTTGATGGCCGCTCATCGATCCGATCGGCAGCCACGGAACCGGTTGCCTCGAGATCGGCGTGATGCTTCGTCTCGCGCACGAAGATTGCCGATAGCCCGAGGCCGAGGGCTGCGTAGGCAAGCCCGACCAGGAATGGTGCCGGGCGTAACCCATAGCGCTCCGCGAGAACACCAGTGACGAACGCCGTGAGCGCGACGGCGCCATAGCCGGCGGCCTCGTTCAGCCCCAAGGCAAGTCCACGCCTCGTGGGCCCGACCAGGTCGATCTTCATGTTGACGGTGGTCGACCAAGTGAGCCCCTGGTGGATTCCGAGGAGGACGTTGGCGATGACGATCCACGCCCATGCAGGCGCCCAGATCAAGAGCAGGGGCACGGGCAGCCCGATCAGCCAGCCGGCGACCAGGATCGCCTTGCGGCCGAAGCGGTCCGACAGCGTTCCGGCGATGAAATTCGCGACCGCCTTGGCCACCCCGAAGACGACGATGAAGGTCAGTGCGGCGGTGAGCGCCGTGAGCCCGAACACCTGCCCGGCCAGCAGCGGGAGCACGGTCCGCTCCTGGCCGACCATGCCGCCAACGAGAGCGTTGACCGCGACGAGGAGTGTGAACTGCCCGAGATTGGCGCGGAGGCCCAGCTGGATCGCGGCGTTCGACGGAGGAGCCTCGACGGAGCTTCCGGCTTGGGTCATGCCGGGCACAGGCTAGGCCCGACATCAAGCCTCGTTTGGGAGGGTCTGGGCTCGGATGCTCGAACGCAAGCACCAGATCGACGCAGACATCGGATCACGTGGTGAGCCCGGAAGGACTTGAACCTTCAACCCGCTGATTAAGAGTCAGCTGCTCTGCCATTGAGCTACGGGCCCAGGGCCGGGAAGGATAGCCGAACTCCCTAGGCGTGGCCCACGGGGAGCGGCGGATCGGCGATCAGGCCCAGCCGATGCGCGAGGGCGGCCGCCTCACCGCGATTGGCCGCGCCGAGCTTGCCCATGATGTTCGAGACGTGCACGCTCGCCGTCTTGCGCGTGATGAACAGCGCGTCGGCGATCTGCTGGTTGGTCCAGCCGGCGGCAACCAGTCGGAGGACTTCAGACTCGCGCGCGGTCAGATCGTGCTCACCACCGGCCGGACCGGCGGCGGGAGAGGGCACGCCGGCGGCATCCGGAATGCCGATTCGGGCCTGCGCTGCCAGCCGGCGAACGAGGCCCGCCAATGGCTCCGCGCCGAGCCGCCCGCAGATCGCCGCGGCCTCGGTCAGATCGAGCGCCACCGCGTCGCGGTCGCCACGGCTCGCCAGCGTGGCCTCGGCGCGCCGGAGGCGGGCATACGCGACCTGGAATGGGCGCCGCAGCGCCTCCCATCGTTCCACGACGGTCGTCCAGGCATCCGCTTTGGGGTGTCCGGCGACCCGATCGCCCTCCGCCTCGAGCAGGGCAAGCAACGCAGCCAAGCGCTCGCCGGTCGAGAAGCCAGGCCGCATCCGCACCTCGCCGATCGCAGCCTGGATTCGCGCCGCGAGCGCGCGTCCCGCGGCGACCTGGTCGTCCGCGGCACGACCTGCCGGGATCCGGCGCGCCTCACCGAGGTCCGCCACCGCGCGCAGCACGAGCGCAGCCAGCCAGGCGAGCGACGGATCCGGTGGGGCACCGCCGGCGAGCGACGACAGGCCGGCCTCGCCCAGTGGGAGCGCCTCGGCCGGTTGGCCGGACCAGACAGCGAGCTCTGCCTCCGCTGCGAGCAGGGCGGTGCGGTACTCGCCGGCGCCGAGGCGCTCGTCGATCGCGGCCGCGCGCCGCAGGAGGACGGCCGCCTCGCTGAATCGGCCCCGTCCTGTGAGCAGTCGCGCGCGATTGACCTGCAGCCACAGCGCACCGCTGTCGATTGCGCCGCGCCGCAGCCCGAGCGAGGTGGATCGTTCCGCGTCATCCCAGCGCCCGAGCGCCAGCTCGGCCTTGGCGGCGTGCCCGAGCAGCACCGCCCCGTAGGTCCGCCCGACGCCGAACCGCTCGGTCAGGGCATAGCCGGCGCGCGCGGCCTCGAGCGCGTCCTCCGCCCGCCCGACGCGATCGAGAAGAGCCGTCAGGTTCGTGGCGGCCAGGGCCACGCCCTCGACCGAGCCCAGCTCCTCGGCGATCGCCTGGCCGCGACGGAACTTCTCGATGCCGCCGTCGATGTCGCCGAGCAGGGCCAGGTCCCAGCCGAGCACCCCCAGCCCAAGGGCCACCCCGCCCGGCGCGTCGATCGCCTCGGCGATCGCGATCGCCTCGCGTGCCCGGTCGGCAGAGCGGGCGAAGTCGCCGCTGAGCATGAGGATCCCTGCCTCCTGGTCGAGCGCCCGGGCGCGGGCGAGGGTTGGCTGCGCCGGCGTCGCCGCGAGCACCGCACCGACCGCCGCGGCCGCTTCCGCGCGCCGTCCCGCCCACCACAGGTACCAGCGGAGCCGGTCCTCGACGAACGCGGTGCGGTCCCGGTCGCGGAGCGGGACGAGGGCGAGGACCGCGCGCTTCGCGAGCTCGACTGCGCGCGGCGCCTGACCGACGAGCACGGCGCATTCCGCCGCCCGAAGCAGCGCCTCGGGCAGGTCCCGTCCCTCGACCTCGCCCGCCTCGTCGAGCGTCTCGAACAGGACTGCAGCACGGTGCCACAGGGCCAGCGCCTCCGGGAAGGCATAGACGCCCTCGGCCGCCGTCGCAGCGCGGATCGTGTGCGGGAGGGCGCGCGCAGGGTCGTGGGCGCCGTCCCAGTGGCCGGCGATCTCGACCGCCGGGACGGTGCGATCGCCGCCCGCCAGCCGGGCCTCGAGCGCCATCGCGAATGCCGCGTGGAGCGCCGACCGCTCGGCGGGCAGCAGCTCCTCGTCCACCACCTCCTGGAGGAGCGCGTGACGGAACCCGAGCGACGGTCCATCGGGTCCGTTGCGTCGGACCAGGACGCCGCTCTCGAGTGCTTCACGGAGCGCGGGCGAGAGCTGGCGAACGGGCATGTCGAGCGCATCGGCGAGCAGCGCGTCGTCGACGCGCCGCCCCGCGGCGGCGGCCGCCCTGAGCACGTCGCGCGCGGCCGGTGACAGACCGGCGACGCGCGCGGCGAGCACGTCGCGGAGCACCGGCGGGATGGCGGCCTGGATTCCCTGCGCCGCCAGCAGCTCCTCGACGTAGAACGGGTTGCCGTCCGTGCGCGATAGCAGGCGGTCGACGTCGCCCGCGGGCGGCGGCAGGTCGAGCAGGTCCGCCGCCTGTTCGGCAACCTCGTCGCGCGAAAACGGAATGAGCTCGATCCGATCGACGTTGTCCTCGCGCTCGAGCTCGGCCAGGAACTCGAGCGTGCCGACGCCGGCCTTCGTCGATTCGGTGCGCGTGGTGATGATCAGGAGCACGGGGTCGTCGCGCAGCGCGCGGGCGAGGAAGCCGAGGAGCCCGAGGGTCGACCGGTCGGCCCACTGGACGTCCTCGACGACCAGGACCACCGGGCGTTCCATGGCGAGGCGCTCGAGGACGCCGAGGATCAGCTCGAAAAGGCGCGCCTGGGAGGCTCGATCGAGCTCTCGTCCAGGCGCGAGATCCGCGGCGCGTACTGCCAGCTCCGGCAGGAGTCCGGTGAGATCCGCCCTGGCCGGACCGAGCAATGCCGGCAGGCGGCCCTCGGGTGTCGCCCGGACGATGTCGCGCAGGATCTCGACGAATGGCGCGTAGGGCAACGTGTCGCGCTCAACGTCGAGGCACGCGCCCTCGAGCACGGTCGTGCGCTCGAGCGCGGTCGCGCCCTTGATGTCGTCCAGGAACCGCGCGACAAGGCGGCTCTTGCCGATGCCCGCCTCGCCGCCAATGACGAGACACTTGCCGGTGTGGTCGGCGATCACCGCCTCGAGCGCGCCGCGAAGGTGGGCGAGCTCCGCCGCACGCCCGACGAACGAACGGCGACCCGGGAGGTCCGCCACGGCGCCCGGATCATACGCGGCGGCCTCGGCCAGAATGCATGCCCAAATTCACGCGGTCGCGTACCCCGCCTGCCGCATGCCCAGGCGGAGCTTTGCCCGCGCCCGGCAGAGGAGCGTGCGCGTGGCGGCGGGCGTGCGACCGACCGCGGCTGCGATCTCGCCACCGTTTGCCCCGCTGGCGGCGAGCAGGACCGCCCGCCGCTCAGTCACGGACAGTTCGCCGACCAGCGTCCCGACCTCGGCGGCAAGCTCGCCACCCTCGACGATCGACTCTGGGCTGCGCGGCTCCAGTGGCTGCTGCAGCGCACGCTCGTAGCGGCTCGCGACCTGGCCGCGTCGGGCCTGGCTCGTGGCCAGGTTCGCGCCGACCCGACGCAGCCACGCGTCGACGTGGTCCGGCGCGCGGCCGGCGTCCAGCTCGCGGGCCAGGCGCAGGAATGCCTCCTGGGCGAAGTCCTGCGCTGCCTCCGGGTCATGCGTGAACCAGGTCAGATAGCGGACGAGTCCGTCTCGGTGGTCGGTGAACGCGGCCTCGAAGCAGGCCGCCGAAGATAGTTGCATCGCCGATCCCTCGCTGCGCGACCGGCGTGATGCCGGCCTGCGCCGACCGTCGGGCTAAGGCGCGGGCGAGGGATTGGGCTACAGCCTTGATTTGGACTTGAACCCCGGGAATACCATCGCCGCATTCCGGCACAGGAGGCCGTGCCCACGGCTCGCCGGGAGGGAGGAAGAATCCGATGGCCGGGGCACGCCCCGAGGCCGGGCTTCAGCGCGGAGCGATCGGCCTCACGGAGGTCCTGTTTCAGTCGATCACCCACATGGCGCCGGCCGTCGCTGTCGCCCTCTCGATCGGGGCCGCGACGTCATTCGCAGGAGGGCAGACTCCGCTCGCGGTCGTCTTCGCACTGCTCGCGAGCCTGCTGACCGCCTACTCCATCGGCGAGCTGTCCCGCCACATGTCGTCCGCGGGGGGGATGTACACCTACGTCAGCCAGGGTCTGGGCACGTTCTTCGGCTGGCTCATGGCGTGGGCGTTCCTGCTGGCCGAGCCCCTCGTCGCACCGGCGCTGTTCGCGGCGTTCGGGCTCTACCTGTCCGTCCTCCTCGGCTACGCCGGCATCGAGAACGACAACCTTTGGATCGTCGGCGCGCTCGCGTGTGCGGCCGTCGTCTGGTTCCTGAACTACCGCGGCATCAGCCTCTCGACACGAGCGGGCGTGGTCCTCGGTCTTATCGAGATCGGGATCTTCCTGCTCATTCCGCTCCTGCTGGTCATCAACGCCGGCAGCAGAAACACGCTCAGCGTGTTCGTCCCAGGTAACGCGGGCCTGACCCCAGTGCTCACCGGCATGGTCTTCAGCCTGCTCGCCTTCGTCGGCTTCGAGGCGGCCGCACCGCTCGGCGAGGAGGCCCGCGACCCGAAGCGGACGATCCGTCGGGCCGTGCTCGCCTCGGCAATCCTCATCGGGCTGTTCTACACGTTCAACTATTACGCGGCGACCGTGTTCTTCGGCCCGGACCGAATGGCCGCCGAGTTCTACACCTTCAACAACGGCGATCCGTGGGGCTTCATGGCCGAGCAAGTCCTGCCGGGGATCGGCGGCATCCTGGTCGCGCTCGCGATCCTGAACAGCTCACTGGCCAACGCGAACTCCGGAGCGACGGCCGCGACGCGGGCGATCTATGCCCTCGGCCGCTCGCGCCTGCTGCCGGCCCCGCTCGGAACGGTCCATCCGACCTACAAGACGCCCGCGCTGGCGGTCCACGTCCAGGCGCTGTTCGGCGCGGTCCTCGCCGTGGTGCTCGGTTTCGTGTTCAAAAACGCAGTCTACGGCGGGCCGCTGACGACGTATGTGTTTATCGGTTACATGCTCGGCCTGCTGTTTGCCGGGATGTACATCGCCGTGAACGTCGCGTCGTTCGGCTACTACTTCATGCGCAAGCGTGGCGAGTTCAGCTGGATCCGGCACGGCCTGATCCCGCTGCTCGGCGTGGTCGCGATGATCCCGGCCTTCCTGGGCGTCCTCGGCGGCGTCACGATCCCGATCCTCAACGCCGAGGTTCCGCCGCTCGTCGCGCCCTTCGATTTCGTGCCGTTGTTCGTCGGCCTCTGGATGGTCGCGGGCATCGTGCTCTTCTTTGTCGTGAACGCGAACCGCCCGCAGGCGGTGAAGAGCCTCGGCGAGGCTGTCAGCGAGGGCTAGTCGAAGATGCCCAGCGGGCAGTAGGCCGTGACGAGGTAGTTGGGTAGGTCCACGATCTCGCTGATGCGCAGGTCCACGCCGGTCGAACAGAGCATGTAGGCGTCGGCCGGGCTGAGGCCGTGCTCGCGGCCGAGCCAGTCGATCATGCGGCGCGTCGCGTCCTTCGCCGCGCCGAGCAGGTCCGGCCCGACGCCGTCAGTCGAGTAGCGCCGGCCGTTGCGGAGCTCGGCGTTCGGATCGGGCGCGGCGAGGAACTCCGGCGCCGTGACCTTGATGTCCCTGCGCACGGTGAGCTTCACCGTCGCCCGCATCGGCGTCTCGATCGCGGTCCCGCAGACCTCGCCGTCGCCCTGCGTCGCGTGGCCGTCGCCAATGGAGATCCGCGCCCCGGGCTGGAACACCGGCAGGAACAGCGTCGAGCCGGCCACGAGGTGGCGGGTGTCCATGTTGCCGCCGTGGACATCGGGCGGGATCGTGGACAACGGGCCGGCCGCCGGCGCAACCCCGATGACGCCGCAGAACGGCGCGCGCGGCAGGCGGATCCCGGGCATGAACTCGATCGGCCCGCTCGGGCCCATTCGGGTGACGTGGTAGGCGGGCTTCGGGAACTCGTCGGCCAGGAGGCCGAAGCCGGGGATGATGGCGGTCCAGCCCCAGTCGGCCGGCCGGAACGCGAGCAGGTCGATCTGGAGCGTGTCGCCGGGCTCGGCGCCGTCGACTGCGATCGGCCCGACGACCTGGTCGACGCGCTCGAAGTCAAGCCTCAGCAGCTGGGGGACCCCGCAGTCGGCGTCGAGCTGGCCACAGCTCGCGTCGAGGAGGTCGAACTCGACGACGGCGCCCTGGTCGACGGTCTCGATCGGCTCGATCGCGGGATCCCAGGCGAGGTGGTACCGATCCCGGGTGACGTGGATCGACGGGGCAGTCAGCACGGCGAGCTCCTCCACAGTGGCGCGAACACAATAGGCCCGAGCGGTACATCCCGACCGGATCGGAAGCGAGGTAGAGTCGTGTCATGACCGTCAAGGTCCCGCCGACCGGAACGCGTGGCGCGTGGTGGCCGAACCTTCCGCGTGGAATCGCGCTCTTCCTGAGCAACATGAACCGCGGGGTGTTCCGACGCCGGCATGGGATGGTCATCCGTGGGGCGCCAACACTCGTGCTGGAGACCGTCGGGGCGAAGTCCGGGGAGCCTCGGTCTGCAGTCCTCGGGTATCTGCCCGAGGGATCGAACGCCTGGCTGATCATCGCCTCGCTCAGCGGCGCCGCCCGGAACCCCGCATGGCTGTTCAATCTGGCCAAGGACCCTCACGCGACGGTCGAATTCGGCGATGGGCGCCGCGCACGAGTCGCCGCCCAGACTCTGGATGGCGCCGATCTCGAGGCCGCCTGGCAGCGGATCGCGGCGGAGATGCCGCAGTACGCCGGCTACGTCAGGAAGACCGACCGCGCGATACCGGTTCTGCGACTCCGGAGCGTCAGCCCAGGACGACTCGATCCGTCATGAGGTGCGCTCCCCTCGCCTAGCGCAGCTCGCCCCGGAGCATGTCCATGAGCAAGCCATCGTGGAACGTC